>JAABUJ010000928.1_pt1 | contig 49258 bp, 48 predicted proteins | sample 5559131 | NCBI WGS metagenome assembly JAABUJ01 (sample SAMN10711875, study PRJNA513366) | rock metagenome | isolation source: Antarctica rocks | place: Antarctica: Victoria Land, Mt New Zealand nord | collected 2016-01-07
TCCGGATCCCGCTCGACACCGCACCCAGAGACGACCACCACCCAAAAGCACCTGACGACCACGACGCGCACCCGCGGGGCGGCGGACTGTCAAGCAAAGACCGTTTGCGTTCGCTTGGTGTGGAAGAATCATGAGCACGTTCCGCGGGCTGTAGGACCGAAATCGGGCTCTGGCCTTCAGATATGAGCGCCATCCTTCGCTTGAGCGCAGCTGCTCGATTGAGACGCGGACGAGCTCGCGCTGCTCGACGCGGCGCTGCTCACGCTGCTGCTCGTTGAGGACCGTTCTGTGCTTGGCCATCTCTGAGACCTCCTGGGTTGGTGGCCACCGCCGGGTGCGGGGCCGTTGCCGCCCCTCCCGCAGCCCGTCAGGGCTGCCATCCTCAAGGGGAGGGGCCGGCCCGCGCCCGGTGTGCTCAAGCGCCTCGAGCTGCCAGCCGGGCTCGCGAGCACTGTCGCCTTCCGCACCCGCCCCGCGAGCGCCAGAAGCTCCAGGCGGCCGTGGGCGCTACCCACCGGCGAAGAAATCCCGCGGCGGCGTAGATGCGCCTGCAGGGCGGCCAGCGTCACCGGCTCACCCAGCGCCACCAACGCGTCGACGAGCGTGCCGTCCGCCGCGTCAGAGCGAACCGCGGCCGGCCCGCGACCGGCGCACGCCTCGCTTCCCCACCCGGGGCGAGACAGGCGCCGGATCGGCGCCGGTCAGCCGCGCGCGAGTGGTGAAAGTTGGTCGGCGAGCGCTCTGAGCCGGCCGGCGAGCTCCGCGCGCTCCTCGCTGCTTAACCCGCTGGCCAGCGCCGCGGCGACCCGATCCTCCAGCGTTACCCCGGCGTTCTCGGCTGGCGGTGGCGCGGGCGGGCTGGGCGCTGAAGCACGGGCGAGCATCGCCTCGAGGTCGACCCGTTTGACTCTGACCCGCCGGCCGATCCGCACCGCGGACAGCTTGTCGGCGTCGATCCAGTTGCGGATCGTCTGGGGGTTGAGCTTGAGCTGCTCGGCAACCTCCGCCACGGTCAGCAGCTCATCTGCGAAGGAGGACATCTGCTCCTGGAGGCTAATTCAAGCCCACCACTGGGGCCAGCACCCCGGGTGCGACGATCGGGGCCGGATGGGGGCTATTCGACCGCCTCGAGCGCGAGGAACGTGCCCTCCTGGACCCGCAGCCCGGCGTGGTGACCGAGCGCGGAGAGGCGCTCGAGCAGCTGCTCGGCGTGCTCATACACGCACGCGCGGGGACGCAGCGCGGGGTCAAGGTCACCGTCCTGGTCCTCGTGGTGCTCGATCACGGGTCCCCGGCCCAGTCCGAGCGTCAGGTGCGTCACGTGCGTAGCCACGCCCGGGTAGCCGACGTAGGTGGAGATCAGCTCAAACGCCAGCCCCCGCTGCGGCACCACGGTGCTGATCCCAGCGCGCGGGCGCCGGCGGCGTAGCTGTAGCTGCTGTGCGTCTCTGACTCGTGCTCGTCGAGCAGGACCTGCAGGGGCAGCTCGCCGCGCTCGTTGGCCATCACTGCAGACCGTAGCGCGCGGCTAGGCGCTGCCTCCTACGCGCGCGCCACCCCGAGCAGCTGGTCGGCGAGGCGGGCGCGCAGCTTGATGAACTCGCGGTCCTTGGTGCCGGTTAACCACAGGAGGGCGGCGAAGTCATAGATGCTGCCGCCCCGCGTGCAGCCAAAGCAGTACCAGGACCCGTCCTGATAGGTCTGCAGGCTTGGGTTTTGGTCGTCGTGAAATCCGGTAGTCACGGGGACGTGTACGCAACGGAGGTCAAGAGGCGTGTGGACGTCGTGATCGCTCCGTTGCGTACGAGTTATCCGTGAGCTGGGGTTCGTGGCCGGCGGGCGCGGCTTGTCGGCTCCCCCGTCGCTCGTTTGCTCCACTCGGGCTGTACGTCCGCCGGGGTCGGCATGATGCCCGGCCCGCTATGGCCGACTCTGCCCTGATCACTCCCCCGGCCGGCGTTTGCCGGACGCAGCGCGTTGCGCTGCCGGACGGTGAGCGCACCTGGACGGTGCTCGACCGCGATCACCGTGTTGCGGAGCCGGCCGAGCAGTTTCTGGAGTACCTGCGGATGGTCGGCCGGTCGCCGAACACGGTGAAGTCCTATGCGCGGGCATTGGCGTTGTGGTGGGAGTTCCTGACCGTCTACGACCTCGATTGGGACCGCGTGACGGTTGAGGATCTCGGCCGTTTCCTCGGCTGGCTGCGCTCGGGCGATGAACCGGGGCTTGCTTCGATCGAGCGTCGACCCGCGCGCTTCAGCGAGGGCACGGTGAACCCCGCCGGCAGCTCGTTTCGACCGGCTGCGTCTCGCGCTGCGGTTCGGAGACGTGGTACCCGAAAGGCTGAACTGCCGCCCGGCAGGCTCTGGATCAAGCCGCGTATCTTAAGAAACCGATGGGACAGTGGCCGCTGCTGCGCAACCGCGACTTCATGCTGCTCTGGAGCGGCGAGGTCCTCTCCGAGCTTGGGTCGCAGACCTCGACGGTCGCCTACCCGCTGCTGATCCTCGCGCTGACCGGTTCTGCTGCCAAGGCAGGGGTCGTCGGGCTCGCGAAATGGTTGCCGCTGACGCTGTTCGCTTTACCGGCAGGAGTGCTTGCCGACCGGGTGGATCGCAAGCGCTTGATGATCGGGTGTGACGCCGTCCGGATGCTTGGCGCCGCGAGCATCGTCGCAGCGTTGTGGCTGGGCCGACCGGCATATCTGCAGGTCGTGGCGGTTGCCTTTCTTGACGGTGCTCTCTTCATCACCTCTCACATCTGTGAGCGCGGTGCGCTTCGCCAGGTGGTGGCTCCGGAGCAGCTGCAGGACGCCGTCGCGCAGAACGAGGCGCGGTACTTCAGCGCCAGCATCGTCGGCCCGCCGCTAGGAGGAGTCCTCTTCGCAGCCGCCCGGTCGCTGCCTTTCGTTGCCGACACGGCCTCGTTTCTGTCCTCGATGACGGCGATCTCGTTCACCCGCGCGAAGTTCCAGACACCGTCTACCGCGGACAAGCTTTCCTGGCGGGGGCTCTGGGCCGAGGTGGTCGGCGGCTTCTCCTGGCTGCGACACCAACCGTTCTTTCGGACCGCCTCACTGCTGTTCGCCGCCGGGAACCCAGTCTTTACCGGGCTCTACCTGCTCGCGATCCTGCTGGCCAAGCATCACGGAGCCTCCTCTGCAGCGGTCGGTGCGATGTTCGCGATCGTGGGCGCCGGCGGACTTCTCGGAGCGCTGCTGGCCGGGCCGCTTCGGCGAAGGGTGACCGCGCGTGCACTGATCGCGGGCGAGGACTGGCTGCTGGTCGGGTCGGTGCTGATGCTGCTCGTCGCTCACAATGCGCTGCTCATCGGACTGCTCGTGGCGGCGGCCGAGTTCGCCACGCCGGTCACCAACTCGGTCGTTGCCGGTTCCCGTGTCGCTGTCACCCCGGACCATCTTCAAGGTCGCGTTCAGGCAGCCTCCACCATGCTCGCGATGTCACTTGGCTGGCTCGGCCCGCTGGCGGTCGGGGTTGCCTTTCAACAAACCGGGCCAACCACCACCGTTCTGATCGTGGCAGCTTGGGCACTCGGGCTCGCTGTCGTTGCCACGCTGGCCCCGGCGCTACGCAACGCTCCCGCCGCGGTGCCGACTGCCGCCAACCCGTCACATCCCGATCACGAGTCGACGGACGGGCAGACGGACGGGCAGCTCCCCGCCCAACCAGCAAGAGGCGACTCGGCGGGCCGAACGGCGGGCTAAGCACTCTCGTCCAGATGGGCCCCCACTCGATCGGCCCAGGGCAGCTCATGACACGAACGCTTCGAGCTCGCGGCGGAGCGCCACAAAATCCTCGCCGCGCGTTCCCCGTTGCCAAAGCCCGGAAGCCAGGTCATAGATGGACCCGCCGCGACCGCAGCCGAAGCAATACCACCCCTGGCCCGGATCCTCATACACGTGCAAGCTCGGGGTCCGGTCATCATGAAATCCGGTAGTGACGGGGTGGGGTACGCAACGAAGGTCAAGAGCCGTTGAAGGACCCAAGTCGCCCCGTTGCGTACGGGTTATCCGTGAGGTCTGGGCAACGGGGGCCGATGGGGATGCCGCCGGGCGTGGGAGGCGCCCCGGAGGGGCGACGAGCACGTCCGGCGGGCGCGCCTCGGCGACCACCCCCCTCGCCGGCCCGAGTGTTGCGGTGTAGAGTCGCGGTGGCGTTGAAGGGCGCCTCCGGTCCGCGGGAAGGGCTGTGCCCGCCTTCACTTGGTTGACCTGCTCGATTTTGGTCTTCTTCCTGCTCGCCGCGGACACGGGCCCGTTCGGAAGGAGTCGACGTGAATCTCGAGCAGCTTCGAAAGCAGGCCAAGGAGCTCGTCCGCACGGCGCGGGACGGCGATCCGGTGGCGCTGGAGCGGTTGCGTGATCTGCGGGTTCGTCTCGCGAGCGCGCAGCTGGTGATCGCGCGTGAGCACGGGTTCGCGAGCTGGCCGGCGCTCGTTCACAGGTTGGAGGCGAGCGTGGAGTCGTTCGTGATAGCTGCGACGTCGGGGCATGGCGACCGCGCGCGCCGGCTGTTGGAGGCTCGGCCGGAGATCGCTGGCGATCGGTGGGCCAGGCTGGTGCTCGGTCGTGGTTGGGACGGCGAACCGAACGAGGTCGGCGGTCCGCGTGATTGGCCGGCGCTTCACTACGTATCCCACTCGTGCTTCGCCAGCGTCGAACTCGCTGGCACGCTTCTGGAGGGCGGTGCTGACCCGAACGCGTACTTCCCGAACGAGTTCGGCCCGATGTCGGTGCTGTTCGGCGCTGCCGGTGTCCTTCACAACCCCGAGCTGACCGCGCTGCTCCTTGAGCACGGGGCCGACCCGAACGGTGAGCCGCAGTTCGGCGACGCCCTGTATCACGCGGTTGAGGCCAAAGACGCCGCCTGCCTGCGGCTGCTGCTTGAGAATGGCGCCAGACCGCGCGGGTCCAACGCGCTGGCGCACGCGCTGGACTACGAGCGCCTGGAACACGTTCGACTTCTGCTCGAAGCTGGCGCTGATGCCAACGAAGGCGCTCTGCTCGTTCACGCGGTCCGTCGCGGCCGCAGCGTCGACTACATCAGGCCGCTGATCGAGCATGGCGCCGAGCTCGATCGCCGCGGCGGTGAGTGGTCGACGCCGCCGGAGCAGTACCGGACCGCCTACCAGAACGCAGTCGCGCGGGGCCGCGACGATGTAGCGGAGCTGCTGGCCGAGCTGGGGGCATCGACGGAGCTGAGGCCCGGAGACATCGAGGTGGCAGCGGTCGTCCGCGGCGAGCGGCCAGCCCGTCCACTGCCCACGGAGATGGATCCCGACCAGCAGGAGGCGGTGATCCTCGCGGCGCTGGACGGCCATCTCGAGCTCGTTGTCGGGCTGCTCGGGCCGAGCTTCTTCGGCCACAACGGCGGCGGCCCTCCCGGGACCCTGCTTCACCACGCGTGCTGGGTCGGGAACCGGGAGATCGTCGGTCGGCTGCTGGAGCTGGGCGCCGATCCTATGGCTCCGTCCGGGGCGAAGGAGGGATTCCCGCTCGCGTGGACGGTGCTCGGGTCCCAAGACCACCGACTCCCGGGCCGCGACTACGTCGGGGTTGCCGAGCAGCTGGTCGCTGCCGGCGCGATCGTCGAGCCGCGGTTCATTGAGTACGCGCACGGCCCGTTGGCCGGCTGGCTCGAGGACCACATCGAGCGCTGAAGCCACCGCGGACGCTGCCATCGCGACGAGCGGTTGGTCGTCCGCCGCCCGCGGCATGATGCCCGACCCCTGATGCCCGACTCTGACCTCACCACGGCGCTCGGCGGCGCGTGCCGCACCCAGCGGGTGACCCTGCCGGCTGGCGAGCGCACGTGGACCGTGCTGGACCCAGGGCACCGCGTCGTGGAGCCGGCCGAGCAGTATCTGGAGTACTTGCGGATGCTGGGCCGGTCGCCGAACACGGTGAAGTCCTACGCCCGGGCGTTCGCGCTGTGGTGGCAGTTCCTTGATGCCTACGAGCTCGCCTGGGATGCGGTGACGATCGAGGACCTCGGCCGTTTCCTCGGCTGGCTGCGTTCGGGCGATGAGCCGGGACTTGCTTCGATCGAGCGCCGGCCCGCACGGTTCAGCGAGGGAACGGTGGCGCTGCGTCTGCAGGCGGTCTGCTCGCTCTACCGCTACCACCACTTCAACGGCGTCGAGGCACCTCGCGCCTCTATGAGCGTGTGTTCTCCGGCCGGCACGCCTACAAGCCGATGCTCGAGCACCTCGCGCGCAGGCGGGGCCATGAGCGCCGAGTCGTGCGCGTCGCGCGGGCGGGACCGAAGACGCCGCCAACGCTCACGCCGGAGCAGGTGAGGCTGATTCTCGACGCCTGCGCCGACTGGGATCCGGCCGCACGGGAATGGAGGGGCTCGGTGCGCGACAGGCTCCTGTGGGCGCTCTTGGCCGAGACCGGGATGCGGCTGGGGGAGACGCTCGCGATCAAGCACCGCGATTGGCACACCGGGCTCGGTGAGACACCGTTCGTCGAGGTTGTCCCACGCGAGGATCACCCGCATGGCCTGCGCGTGAAGAACGGCGGGTACCGGCGCATCTACATCTCCGACGAGCTCGATCGCCTCTACGGCGAGTATCTCTGGCAGCTGTGCGACGCTGGCGCCGACATCGCGGTCGCCGACCTGGACTCGTGGTGGGTGTTCGTGAACCTCGCGCGCGAGCCGCGGTTCTCCCCGCTGCGAGCGGAGACGGTCGCCTGGCAGGTCCGTCGGCTTCGGCGTGATCTCGAGGGCCGGGTACCGGCGGACTTCACGCCGCATTGGCTTCGGCACACGCACGCCACGGCGCTGCTGTTGTCGGGGATCGCGGAGCATGTCGTCAGCCGCCGCCTCGGTCATCTCGATATCCAGACGACGCAGAACCTCTATGGGTGGGTGTCTGAGGACGCTGAGCAGCGCACCGTCGCGCAGTGGCAGCAGCTGACGGCGGCCTGGAGGACGGATGAGCCGGGTCGCTAGCGTTGCGCTCGTTGAGGCGCTCGATGGCAGCGGCCTCTACACCGAGGAGCGCAACCTGGCGCTGTGGCAGCAGGTGCCGGCGGAGCTGCGGCTGACGGAGTTCTCGCCGCGGACGCTGCCCGATCACCCCGCGTTTCGCTGGCGGCTGGGTTGCCGGCCTGAGTGGCGCGGCTTTGACCTGGCGCCTCTGCCCGAGGCGATGCAGCGCGACTTCACCTACTGCTTGTGGCGGGTGGTCGACTCCGGGCTGACGATCACCGCGCCCTACGCGCTGCTGGTGAACTGGTTCATCCGGCTGGCCGAGGAGCACGCTCGCCACGGGCGCCCGCCGTGGCGCTCGCTGGTCGACCGCTCGGTCAAGGACTGGGAACACGAGCTCGTCAGGGAGCGCGCGCGGCGCAGCGGGAAGCTTGGCTGGCCGAAGTTCGGGCCGGGGATCTTCCGGCGCTGCTACCGGCATCTGCTGATCGCCTACGACCCGCGCGAGTGGTGGCAGCACGACGCGTGGAGCCCACGGTTCGACGCGCGGATCCCGCTGCGCCAGCACGAGCCAAGCGCTGCGCGCGCCGGCTACGACTTCCTGGTCGTGCAGCAGCCCTGGCTGCGCGACGCGCTCAAGTGGCAGTCGAAGACAGCGCTTGAGACGGGTCTGCTGCGCTGGAACTCGGTGCTCGCGCGCCTTACCTCGCTGACGATCTTCAGCCAGTTCATCGCCGAGCGTGGCGTCGATGAGCCGCGCCTGTGCGCAGATCGCCAGGAGCTCAGGCTGTTGGCGCTGGACTTCTTGGGCCACGTCAAGCAGCGACGAGCGCGCTGCGGGGCGCACCGCGGCGAGCTGGTCACCAACGGGACCGTTGTGAACATCATGAACGACGTCGAGCAGTTCTACGCGTTCATGGCCGATCACAAGCAAGAAGCGGCCCGCGCGCTCGGCGAGTCGCGCTGGGAGGCGTTGGGCGATGAGCATGCACGCCTCTGGCGCCAGGGCGAGAAGCCCCGCCAGGCACGCCTGCCCGACGAGGACGTCTACTTCGACGATCACACGATGGCGCAGGTCATGCGCCACGCCGGCCTGCTCGGCGCCCCCAAAGACGAGGGCGGGCTCGGCGACGAGCAGGCGATGCGGATCCTGATGTTGCTGACGCGGACTGGCAGGCGAGCCGGCGAGCTGTTGCTGTTGGACTTCGACTGCCTGCTGCCGATCCACCGGGCTCGCCGCCCACGACCACGACAGCGGCCCGGACGCGATCGTCGCGAAGCTGCGCTTTCAGCAGACCAAGATCGAGGGCGCGCCAAACACGATCTTCGTCGACTCCGAGATCGTTGCGATCATCCGTGCACAGCAGCAGTGGGTGCACGCCCATGTGCGGGCGTTGCTGCGCGACCAGACAGCGCCGCCGCCCCGCTACCTGTTCCTCGCGGCCACCCACAACAACCGGGGGCGCCATTCCTACCCCAAGACCACGGTCACCCGGCGCCTCAAGCAGCTCGGCGAGCTGGCCGACATCCGCGACAGTCAGGGACGCAGACCGCCGTTGAGCAACGTGCACCGTTTCCGGCACACGCGCGCGACGAGCCTCATCAACGCTGGCGTGCCCGTGCACGTGGTGCAGCGCTACCTCGGGCACCTCTCCTCGGAGATGACGATGCGATACGCCCACACGCTCCGGGAGACGCACGAGCGCGAGTTCCTGCGCTACAAGAAGATCACCGCGCAGGGCAGCGACCTCGAGCTCGACCCGCGCGACCTCTTCACGCTGATCGAGCTGGGCAAGCGCACCGACAGGGTGCTGCCAAACGGGCTGTGCATGCTCCCGCCCCGGCAGACCTGCAACCGCGGCAACGCGTGCCTGACCTGCGACAAGTTCACCACCGACGCCAGCTACCTGCCCGAACACGAGGCGCAGCTCCACAAACTCAGCGACCTGATCGCGCAGCGACAGGACGCCTTCCGCGCGAGAACCGGCGAGAGCATGAGCGCAAGCAACGTGTGGCTCGAGCAGCGCCTGACCGAGCAACGCGCGCTGCAGAAGATCATCACCGTGCTCTCCCAGCCCGAGCTCTCCGGCGATCTTGACCAGGCCGCCCGCGGTGCTGGCACGATGGCCCGCGCCGCCGGCCAGCAGGCCGGGCCCTGAGATGCCGCGCGGGAACACCGAGAACCTCCGCGGCGCCGCGCAGCGCAAGCACGACGCCGCGGTCGCGCGCGCCACAGCCGCCCTGGAAGGGCTCGAGCGCGACCGCAAGCCCGTCACCTTCCGCGGGCTGGCGAGCGCCGCCGGCGTCTCGGTCGACTTCCTATACCGATCGCCATTGCGCCCCCGGATCGAGAAGCTACGCGCCGAGCAGCAGCGCACGCCGCCGGCTCCACGCGAGCCCGAGGCCGAGGCCGTCCAGCCACCGTCGCAGAGCAACGTCGTGCGCGCGCTCACCGGGCAGCTCGCGGAACTCAAGCGCCACCACCGCGCCGAGCTCGCCCGGCTCGAAGCAGCGCTCGCCGCCGCCCAAGGCGAGAACCTCGAGCTACGACGCCGCCTCGGACGCTCCACCGCGGCCGCGCCGCAGTGAACGATGGCGCCCAATCCGGTCGGTGCGGTGTCGACACCGCTGGCCTGATGGCCGATGCTGTCAGGATGCCTGGCATGGACGTTGTCGAGCGCCTCGCCAGCCTCGCCGTTGAGTTCGGGGCAAACGTTCAGCCGGGGCAGGTGCTGGAGGTCAAGGCAGAGATCGGCCATGAGAATGTCGTCCGAGCGGTCGCCGACGCCGCCTACCGCGCGGGCGCGAGCTACGTCGACATGCGGGTGATCGACCCCTACGTCGATCGGTCGCGAGTCCGTCATGGATCTGAGGACGCGCTCGACCACGTGCCCAGTTGGGAAGTCGAACGCATCCGCACGATGGGACGCGAGGGCCATGCGAGCATCAAGGTCACAGGGCCCAGCGCACCCGGCCTGTTTGACGACCTCGATCCGAGCCGGGTGGCGCGAGCGAGCCTGTCGTCGCTGTCGCCCGAATGGCGCAAGGTCGAACTTCTGGTCAACTGGACCGTTGTCCCATCCCCGACGGTTGGATGGGCGCAAGCGCTCCAGCCCGAACTCCCGGCCGCACGAGCGGTCGCCGAACTGTGGAACGACATCACGATTGCCTGCCGGCTCGATACCCCCGACCCCGTTCAGGCGTGGCGCCAGCGCCTGAAGGAGTTGCAGAACCGCGCGCGGGCTCTGACCGCGCTCAAGCTCACCTCCGTCCACTTCGAGGGGCCCGGCACCGACCTGTCCATCGGTCTGCTCCCCGGGGCACGCTGGGAGCACCCGGTGATGCTCAGCGGCCGCGGAATCGAGCACGTGCCGAACCTTCCGACCGAGGAGGTCTTCACCGTTCCCGATCCAACCCGCGTGGATGGCCACGTTCGCCTGACCCGTCCCGCGCTTGTCGGCGGCCGGCTGATCGACGAGGCGCGGCTCGAGTTCCGCGGCGGACAGGTGGTCGACGTGGACGGTTCGGATGGCGTCCAGGCACTTCGGGAGTTCATCGCCGGGGACGCGGGCACGAGTCGTCTCGGTGAACTCGCACTCGTCGACAACGACAGCCGAGTGGGCCAACTCAACCGGACCTTCGGCGTCATCCTCCTCGACGAAAACTGCGCGAGCCACATCGCGCTGGGCTTCGGATTTCCAGAGACCGTCGAGGAGAACGACCAGCCGGCGGTGAACGAGAGCGGCTTTCATCTCGACCTCATGGTCGGATCGGCGGAGATCAACGTCACGGCGACCGCGGCGACCGGCGAGCAGCACATGCTTCTCGCCGCCGGAGTCTGGAGCCTCGCCGAGTGACAGGGTGCCCCCGGCCCCTCCCCCGCGCTGTTTGACGACGGGCGGCACCGACTGATCGCTCATCCGAGGAGCGCCTCGAGTTCACGACGCAACTGCACGAAGTCCTTGCCGCGCGTCTCGCGATGCCACAGCAGCGCCGCGAGGTCATAGATCGAGCCGCCGCGCCCGCACCCAAAGCAATACCAGCCACGAGCCGGCTCCAGATAGACGTGCAAACTAGGCGACCGGTCATCGTGAAACAGGCAGCGCAGCTTGCCGGACCGCCCGACCCGCAGCCCAGTCAGCCGCTCGAAATACACCGGCGGCGGCACCAACCGCAGCGGATCAGACGAAGTGACGGGCGAGGGCCCACGTGACAGTCCGGCGTGACCCGTCGATGCGGAAGGGCCTCCACGCTCCGTCAAGGACGCGTCCACAGGAGAACAAGCAGGCGAAACGCCCGCCACCACCGCTCGCCCTACGGATAAGTCGTGGAAAGGACAGGGCGCCTTGCCTGAGCGTTCCACCCGCCGCCCGGTCAGCCGTTCAAAGTACACCCGTGGTGGAATCGAGTCGAGAGGATCATCGTGCGCGCTCGGTGACCGAGGGCGCGTCCGACGAGCCGCGATCTGCGGAGGCTCCGCTGAAAGACAGCGCTCGAGATCGTCGACCGAGACGCGCTCGCTGTCCGCTCGCCTGAGCAACCGCACCGCTGCCGGCGGGGAGTGCTTTCTGTTCACAGACCCGGCAGGGCGCAGGATCCGGGCCGCATCGCTGCAACGCAGATCCGCGCCGAGCGTCAGAGCCAGCCGTCGGTTGACCCGTTCAACCACCTCGAGCGCGACCGGCTCACGCAAAAACCAGTAGGCGTGACAGTTTTGTCCGCTGCCCGAGCTCACGACCATCGCTGGCATGGGGCGGAACTTGCGCAGCGCATCGACCGACTCGCTGCTGTCGCAATCGACCCACACCACGCTCGCGGTCTCCACGAGATCGGCACGCTCCCCACCGCGACGCCGACGCGGAACAACACCCACATACACATCGGTGCGGGACGCCACCGAGACGATCGTGTCAACGAGACGATGGAGGAGCTCCACCTCATGAAAGCGGCGGCCCATGCCCGAGGCAGCCCGGAAGCGCACCTCCACAAACGAACCCGGCGGCGCCGACCGATACAACGTGCTTGAGAACAGCCCGGCCGGCAGCGACCGTCCGGACCTCAACTCAACGCTCATCGACGCCTCCGCCCGCCACGAGCATCGTCTGGCCACGTCGGTCGAAACCCCCGACCGACAGGTCGTACATGTCGTATGTCGTCCGAGCCCCACGGGCGTCAACCCCATCCGCCCTGTCGACGACATGTCGCCAACCCGCGTTCCCCCACGCAGAGCAGGCCCACACGCGACGGCTACGGATAATGCCCGAGGTGACGATCAGGCTGGGAGGATGCTCGAAACGCGCGAGGCGATCAAGCGCGTCGGGCCGGTCGATCTCGACCCACGCCAGCTGAGCGTCGGCGACGGCGTCGCGGCCGCCAGCGCGGCGGGCACGCAGCAACACGCCGCAGTAGACGTCGGTGCGGTCAGCCAGCGAGGCGATCGTCCGCGCCGCGGCGTTGGCACGGCGGACGGGGATGAACAGGCGGCTCATCCCGCGGTTGGTGACGTAGCGGATCTTGATCAACCGCTCGGCGATGTGGCCGTCCGCAAGTAGCTGCAGATAGGTGTCGAGCTCGACCCTACGCTCACAGGTGGGGGTGGTGGCGTGGTGCGTCATGGGGCTCCTTGTGCTGAGCTGAGCTAGCGTGTCGGGGCTCGATCGCTCCTTCGCGCCGGCGCGCAGCGGCGGCGATCATCCGGGGCGTCGAGCCCCCGACCGTGAGGGTCGCGGTGCATGACGAGCTCCCGGCGGCACGGGATAGCTCGATGCTGCGAACGTGCTGGCGGCAGCGACGGTCGGCGAGCGCGTCAACGATGTCTGCGCCGTCGATGACAGCGGGCAGATGGGGCTCCTCGCGGGTCATCGCTGCGTCGATGATCAGCGCGAGGTAGGTGGAGCGGGGGACGGGGCCGCGACGCTGTTCGAGTTCCTCGATCAGCGCGAGCGAGAGCGTGATCTCAACGCGCGAGGTCGGGATCGGCTGGCGGATGACGTCGATCGGCGCATCGCTCTCGCGTGGGGCGGAGGGAGTGGGAGGTTGCTGTGACATGGCTGTCTCCTGGTTGGCCGGGAGCGGGACGCCTCAGGGGCGTCCCGCGGTTGCCGTTTGGCTAGAACGCGATGTCGTCGTCGGCGCTCGCGGCGCCTACCGCGACGGTCTCGCTGACGGGGTCGTCGTCCTTGTCGCGCTTGGGGGCGGCGAGGAACTGCACGTCGCCGATCACCCGGTAGTCGTGGCGGTTGGTGTCGTCGTCGGCCTTCCAGGTGCGGTGCTCGAGGCGGCCGCTGACTGACACCAGCCAGCCCTTGGCCAGGACCCGCGCCGCCGCCTCGCCGGGCTTGCCGAACGTCGCGACGTCGATGAATCCGACCTCCCGGTTGGGAGCGAGCCCGTCGACGGCGAGCCGCAGGTTGCAGACGCTGGTACCGGATGGGAGCGCCTTGAGCTCCGGGTCCCGAGTCAAACGCCCGACGATGTTGAGGCTGTTCATGTGGTCCCTCCTTAGGGGGTCCGGGGTGGATTGAACAAGGGCGAGAACGGCCGGGATCGCCAGAGCGGAACCGAGCGCAGCGAGGGGAAGGGAGCGCAGCGACCTTGCAGCGACCCCGGGGCGATCCCGGCTGAGAATGAGCCTGCGGGCAACTCCTCCACGGCACCCACTGGAGGGTCGACCACGATGAGCGAGCATCGCAATCGTCCGCGGGGCGTTCGGCCGTGACCCAAGCGAAAGAGGGGTCAGGTGCGCCTGGGACAGTGAGTAACCAGCGGGGCGCGCCGATCTGACGTTCTCACCGAGTTCGGGGGAGCGTCGGGATGCTGTCAAGACGTTCGGCATCGCTACGCGCTCAGGCGGCGTGGGGGGTGAGGAGGACTTCGACGCCGGCGGAGGCGGCGAGCAGCAGCACCGTGATGGCAGCGGTGACGGCGGCCGTGCGCCCATCGGCGACTTGGGTACAGCCGACGGGATGTCGACGGCGGCAAACGACGGCGCGGGCCCAGACGCTCGCGGAGAGGCCGGCGGCCGCCCATTCCAGCGGCAGATGTGGCAGGTAGGGGATCAGCCGGACCTGCCAGCGGCCGAGCGCGAGGCCGACGGTAACCGTGTTGGCGCCCAGCACGCCGAGCAGCAGCGCGCTGCCGAGAATCCGGCCCCAGCGCACGTTGTCGAGGCGCAGGATCAGCAGCCCGTAGGGCAGTGCGAGGACCCGGGCGTTGTTGACCAGGATCGACGCGGCCGCGGCGAGCGTGGGGTGAAGCGTCGGATGCGGCGGCGCTGAGGACACCAGCCCGGGGTTGACAGTCCCAGCGATAGCGGCGATCGCCGTGGCCGCGGCGAGCCCTGCGGTGCACGCCAGTGCAGCTTGGACAGGACCGCCGTCGGCGTCGCCGGCGGGTAGCGAGCGTGCGTTAGACCTGGTTAGTTCTGTGGCGTCCATTGGCTGATGACCCAGCCGCTGTGGGTGTGGGTGACTTGGGCGTAGGTGACGTGCAGGGTGGGCGGCAGGCCGGCGTAGTTGCCTTGGCCGGTGGTGTGCTCGCTGGTGACCAGCACCCAGTCTCCGGTGGCGGCGCCGGCGCCTTGCGCGATGGCGATCAGCTGGCCGTGGTTTGCGACCTGGCTGCGGGTCAGCTGCGGGTCGCGGGCGGCGCTGGCGGCTGCCTGCAGCGCCTGCGCGCGGGCCTGGCCCAGCGAGATCGACGCCAGCTGGCGCTGGCGCGCGGCGACCGTCGAGGCTTGCCAGTTGATGTACAGGTTGGCGTAGCGCTCGAGCGCCGCCCGCGGTGTTGACTGCGATGCGCCGGCGGCGAGCTTGGCTTGCGCGGCTTGGGCGCGGTGGGGGATCGTGCCGCCGCGCTCCCCCGGCGGGTCGGCGCCGTCCGCCGCGGTCGTGCTCGAGCTCGTCGAGGTCGCGGTCGGCGGGGGGTTCGCCGCCGGCGGGCGCTTGGTTGACTGGTAGGGGTTGCTGAACCCGCAGCCGGCGAGCAGCACGGCGAGGGGCAGGAGGCCTGGTCGGGTCATAGCCCTGCGGGGTGGCGCACGACGTAGCTGAGGCCGTCGGCGAGGTTGCCGGTGGGGTTCTGGCGCCAGCGCGGGCCTGAGCCGGCGGGGATGTTGGGTCCGCCGTAGTCGGCGGTATCGAACGCCAGGCCGGCGACCACGATCCACGTGTGCGTGCTGTTGGCGTACACGGTGATCCACCGGCCGGGCCCGGGCTGCCCGTAGCCCTCGAGCGTGCCGGACACGTCGGCGTTGATGCTGTGCAGCCCGGCCCGATAGAGCACGTAGGAGACCGTGCCCGAGCAGTCATAGGCCGGCCACAGCGCAGACAGCGGCCCGAAGTGCTCGGCGGCGCCGCTGGCCAGGATGCTGTAGGGCTTGGCGTGGATCTGGTTAGCGGCGGCGATCGCCGCCTTGACCGCCGCCGGCGCGCTCTGCGGCGCGGCCGCGTCGCCGCTGGCCAGGATCTTCGCGGTCTGACCGGGGGTGAGCGCCAGCGGCCCGGTAGGCCCAGCCGGGCACGCGCCGCCGCCGGCGGTGGTGGGGGCGGGGAGCTGTCCGAGGGTCGCGCCGGTCCCCGAGGCGGGCGCGAGCTCGATCTCGACCGGGGTCTTAGAGATTCCCAGCTGGGGAGCGGAGGCCCCGTAGACGTCCATCCGGTAGGGGATGTCCTGCCCGGGGCCCTGGCCGTAGCCGACATCGCGCTTTACCAGCACCATCTGGCGGCTGCCGTTGGCGACCCGCACCGCGGTGCCGTAGGGCAGGTTGCTCAGCGCGTTGGCGTCGGCGAACGTGAAGTTCGGGTACGGGTTTGCGTTCAGCAGCGACAGCTCAGCGAACGAGTCCGGGTAGCTGGGCAGATAGGCGCCGCTTCCGCCGTACGCGCCTCCGTACTCGGTGGCGCCGATCCGGTACCAGTGATCGGGCTTGAGTTGCAGCGGCGTGGCGAACATGCCCGCCGCCGGCGTGCCGCCCGTCGGGGTGGTGGGTCGGCCGCCGGTCGCGGTGGCGCAGGGTGGGTTGCCGGCGCCGGCGAGCACGACGACAGGTACGAGCACCAGCGCCGCGGGCAGCAGCACCCAGCGGCCACGGCGCCTGTGACGGCGTGGGGTGGGGCGCGGCGGCGGCGGTGGGCGCGGCGGGTCGAGAACGGTTGCGGTCATGCGCTGTGGCGCTGCTCGTGCCAGTCGGGGGTGCACAGCAGCCGCAGCGCCTTCCAGGGGTCCCCGGCGGCGTCTGAGAGCGCCTGGCGGCGGGTGGGCTGATCATGCTCGGGATCGGAGCTGGCGATCCAGTACTCGAGGTCGCCCAGCGCGACCCGCACAGCGCCGCGGCCGCGCGGTGAGACCATGTAGACGGTCGAGTAGTCGCCTTTGCGCCGCGGCAGGGTGGTGATCTGCTCGATGTCGGTGTCAGTCAGCCCGATCGTGTCGCGGCCCAGCGCCAGGTCGTCGACGTCGTTGGGCAGACACAGCCTGAGCACCGAGTTGGCCAACAGCGCGCGGCCTTGCTCGTTTGAGAGGTCCTTGAAGTGCTGGGTGACGAACAGCAGCCACAGGGCGTAGTGGCGGCTGCGGCGCGCGTACTCGTTCAGCCACGATCCCGCCGCGGGGCTGGCGGTCATCGCCCAGCCCTCCTCGACGACCAAGAACAGCTTGCCCGCCCACGCGCCCTGATGGTCAAGCTGGCCGTCGACGCGGGCGCGGCGGGTGTGCTGCACCTTTTGCTCGATGTGGGAGACGAGCATCAGCACCATCGCCGGCGTGAGCCGCTCCGGGAGACCGGTGAGGTCAAACAGGGTCAGCGGCGCGTCGTCGGGGACGGTGGTCGCGTGGTCGGCGAGGTGCGCGAGCGTGCCGCCCTGGCTGTAGGGCTCCAGCCGCAGCCGCAGCGATTGGATCGCGTCGGCGTTTGAGCCTGATAGATCGCCGGCGCTGGTGCGCCGCTCGAGCGTCTGGAGAAGCAGCGTCTCGCGGGGGCGCTCGGCGGTGCGAGCCGCCCGGGCGTACACCTCGTCGATTGCCGTGGAGAGGATCCCCTCCTCCACGGCGGTGAGCGTCCGCTGGCGCCGGTCAGCCCCCTCGGCGTGCCCGATCAACAGCGCGTGCAACGCCAACAGGAACTCTTTCTTCTCGGCGGGGACCCGCCCGGGATCCTGGACATCCCAGGGGCAGATGACGTCACCGGCGCCCGAGCCGACCTGGACGCGGCGGGCGCCGGGGACCAGCGAGAGCAGAGCGTCGTAGTGCCCGGTGCCGGCGGTCCGCCCCGCCTGATCAGGAGTGGAGGAGCGGTCGATGATCCAGCCGCGCATGCCCTGGGCGATCGCGCGCATCAACAGCACGTTCATCAGCACGGTCTTACCGCCCCCGGAGGGGCCCAGCACCAGGGTGACGCGGCGGGGAAACAGCGGATCGAACGGGTCCACGCGCTCGAGCGTCCCGCCGGGGTCAGCGGTGCCGACGATCAGGCCGGTGGGGCTGCCGCAGCTGCTGGAGGTCAAAGGCACACAGTGCGCGATGTTGCGCTGCCCGTAGGAGCGCGTGGCGTTGAGCGGGTCGACACCGAGCGGGAGGGTGGCGGTCAGCCCGCGGAGGTTCAGTCGCCGTCCGCGGATGACCTTGGCGTTGGTCAGCGCGTGAAACATGCGGGCGGTCTCTGAGACGAGCGCGTCAAACTGCTTGATGTTCGAGGTGGGGTCGCGGACCGCGAGGTAGACCCCGACCCGGTAGACGGTCGCGCCGATCTCCTCGGCCAGCTCGCCGTCGACGAGCTCGGCCTCCTGGAGCGCGTCGTGCTCGTCTGAGCCGACGAGCTGTCCGCGGCGCTCCTTGTAGATCACCGCGGCCCGCAGCCGCTTCCAGCGCCGTCGCTGGCGCGCCTGCTCACGGGCGCGTGTCCCGACGGTGATGTGAACCGCGAGCGTCGCCGGCAGCGGGCAGGCCAGCAGGTAGGACAGCCACCACGGGCTGGTCGCACGCGGCGGGGTGCCGACGTGCAGGACCTCCTCCAGCGTCCCGTCGGCGTGGGTGAGTCGGCTGGGGTCGCTGGCGTCCAGGCCCGCGGCGGGCGCGTCGGTCCCGGCGGGATCACAGAGTGCGCGCAGCGTGGCGTGGCGCAGCGCGCGCGCGTCCTGGGGGCTGAGGGCCGCCGCGACGCGGGTGGCGGCGGCGAGCTGATGGAAGTCGGGGACGACGGCGGCGGCGGGGTGCAGGCGCTCCCACAGGATCGCCAGCGCGCTGACGCCGTCCAGCGGGTAGGCGTCGATCCCGGCGCTGGCCAGCGCCGCCTGGATCTGGGTGGCCAGCGCGTGGCTCTGCACCGCGGCGTGGTGATGGGTTGACCAGGTGGTCTTTCCGCGGGCGCGGGCGCGGGCCTGGCGCAGCTCGTCGCGGGGCGCGCTGGCGCGGGGGCGATAGGGGACAGCCACCCACCAGCGCGCAGCGACGCCGGGCTGCTCGGCGCCGGCGGCGCGCACCACGGTCTGGGTCAGCCCGGCCAGCAGCCGCCGCCGCGCCAGCGCCAGATCGTCGTGGCCGTGGGCGAGGTCGTGCTCGCAGGCCGCCGCAACGCGGTCGCGGTCCTCGGTGAGCGCTTCGCGGACGTCGGCGATCGTGTCGGTCTGGCTGTAGATCGACAGCGCTTGGCCGTCGGGGATCGCGCGGCACAGCTCGCGGTAGGCGCGCTCGAGCAGCGCGACCTGGGTCTGATCGGCGCTGATCGGGTTTGGGACCCGCTCGCACTCCAAAAGGCGCACGTAGCGCCCGTCTGTGGTGATGATCAGCCCGTCGGGTTCGACCAGCGAGATCGGGATAACGCTCCCCAGCGATCCCCGTCGGTCGGCGGCCGGTGCGGTCCTGGTGCTCACAGCGCCTCCTGTAGCTCGGGGTCCAGCTCCGCGGTGGGCGCGAGCGTTTCGGGGGGCGCGGCGTCAAGCACCAGACCGTGTGCGTCGGGACGGTCGGGGCAGGCGAGCTGCTTGGGGGAGCTGGCGTGGCGCACGACGGCGATCAGGAACCGTCCGGGGCCGATCGCTTGGCCGGAGAGCCCGTAGAGCACGGTGCCGGCGAACGCCAGCGCGATCACCGTCACCGAGATCGTGGGCTTGACGGCGAGCGGGCTGAGGCGAACCGCCCCATAGAGGATCGCGCCGCCGGCCGCGGCGCCCAGCCAGCCGCGCCAGGACAGGCCGTAGTAGCGCTCGGGGTCGTTCAGTCGCCGGAAGGTCTGCACGGTCGATCACTCCTCCCTGGCGTTGGGTCGCTCGGTTCGAGTCGGCCGGGGTTGGGGTTGCGGGCGCGCCGGCGCCGGCGGCGAGGCCTTCGGCCCTCGGTCTGTGAGGGCTGGCGGTGTGGGGGGCTGAGGGGTGCGAGGCTCGCTGGCCCGCGGCGGGCGGGTGCGCGGGCTCGGCGCCGGCGCTGAGTGCGCGGGCGCGCGGGGGTCTTGGTTCTGGGGGCTCTGGTGGCTGTCGGGGCTCTTGTGGCTGGCGGGGTGTGTCGGCGCCCCGGTGCTGGTGCTCGCCGAGCGCACGGGTGCAGCGCCAGCGCGAGCCGGCAGGCCCGTCGAGGATGGCTTGGGCACGGCGCCGGAGCGAGCGGGCGTCGGCGCGGCGGCGGGAGCGCTCGAGACGCCGGCCGGCTGTCTCCCGGCGGCGGGCCGCGATGGCCGTGTGTCCTCACCGCTGCCGCCGGTCTGACGGGCTGTCTGGCCGCCGGCGGCGGGCACACTGCTGGCGGGTGTGGAGGCAGCGTCGTGTTGCTGCCAGGCGGCGGTCCCGGCGCGGGCCATGCGCGAGGCGACCGCGCCGGCCCGGCCGGTGCGAGCGCCGGCGGTTGCGGCGGCCGCGGCCAGCTGGGTGCGCGCGGCGGTCCCGGCGGGGGAGCGGGCAGCGAGCCGCGCGGCGCTGCCGGCCGCGCCGGCGCTGCTGATCACCAGTCCCCGGCGTCCGGCCACGCCGGCGGCGCCGGCGACCGCAGCGGTCTTGGGTCCCGCGGCGTCGACCGCGGCGCCGGCGGCGGCGCGGACCTTGCCCTGGAAGCTTCGGATCGACCCCGCAGCGGCAGCGGCCCGGGTGCTCGTGCCCGCCGCCGCGGCCGGCGGTGAGCCGGCGCGCGAGCGGGCGCGGCCGGCGATCACCAACAGTCCGCCGAGTTGCAGGCGCAGCAGTCCGCCGACCTCGCGGGCGCCGCGCAGGCACAGCCACAGCGTGGCGGCGCCGGCCACGGCGACGATCACCCCACCCAGCAGGCTGCCGATCTGCGACGAGCCGCCGATCAGCGGTCCGGCGCTGGAGGCGTCATTGACCAGCACGGCGCCGACGGCGAACACCGCCGCCCACGCGACCGGGAGCATCAGCAGCGTCGCGACGGCGCTGAGCCAGGCCCGGGCCAGCGAGTCGCCTGACTCGGTCGCCACCAGGCCGATCATCAGTGGTCCGGTCGCGAACAACAGCGCGCCGATCAAGATCAGAATCACCTTGGCGAAGATCAACGCCAGCAGCTCGAGCGCCAGCGCGGCCATCAACCCGAGGTCGATCAGCTGCCAGCCGCCGAGCGCGACGCCCTCGGTGGCGTAGGCCATCAGCTTCTGGATCCCCGTCGTCACCGCGGCGGGGGAGAGGATCAGGCTGGTCAGCTGATTGGTCAGCGCCGCGCCCTGCTGCCACCAGTACGGGTAGGAGGCCAAAAGCCCGGCGAGGATCACCACCCGCGCCAACGGCGCGGCAAGGTGGTCGCCGCGGCCGAGCATCGCCCGCGACGTCGCGTACACCAGCGTCAACGGCAACAGTCCGATCCCCAGCCATTGGAACAGCTCGCGCAGGTCGTTGACGCCCGCGAACCCGTAGCTGTGCCCGCCGCCGGGGCTGGTGACGGTGCCGGCGTAGTCGGGGATCGCGACGATCCACTCAAACACCTGGATGGCCTCGCGCGCCCACGACCGGGGGATCAACATCCGCACCAGCGCGCCGAGGGTGACCAGGATGAACTTCGACGCCAGCGAGATCGTCCAGGAGAACGCGCCGATGACCGCGTGGCCGATTGAGCCGAACACGCTGCCGACGAGATGGCCGATCCCGAGAAAGTCCGCGAAGACGACAACGCTGGCGGTGTGCCGGGCCGCCGGGTAGGCGGGCGCGGCGCCGAGGGCGAGCACGAGTAGCGCCAGAAGCGCGCCTAGCAGCCAGACGCGCCGGGTCGGCAGCGGCCTCATCGCATTGCCTCGGCGCGGGTCAGGCCAGGGCGGCGGGGATGACGACGAGGATCAGCATGATCCCGCCGGCGATCCGAAAAACGTGCTCGGGCGCGCGCTGGGAGCCGAAGATCATCAGGCCGGCGACGATCATCAACGCCAGGCCGATCCCGGTTGCGATCAGCCACTCCCAATTGCTCGTCAACGTCGAGATCAGCTGCTTAAACGCGCTGGCGCCGGCCGGAGCGGTGCCGTTGAGCCCCGCGGCCCGCAGCGCGGCGAGCTGGCCCAGCGCGCCGATGGCGAGAGCCCCGGCGCCGATGAGCGCGGCGCGCGCGCTGCGGGCGCGATCGGCCGTGATGAGTGCGGACATGCGAGCAACCTCCCGACGTAGACCAACGATTACGTCGGAAAGACTACACCAGTTGGCTGGTGATGTGTAGTCCTATGTTGCGTGACGCGGGTAGGGTTCGCTGGAGCGCCCGCCGGCCTACCGCTTCGGCCGCGTCTTGTGGCGGTGGTGGTGATGGTGGTGCTTGGCCCTGTGATGGTGCGTCTTGGCCTTGTGCTTGCTGTGGTGGTGGCGCTTCTTGTGGTGGTGATGGCGGGTGCGTAGGACTACGCCGGGGTGGCCGCCGACAACCACGTATCGCCGGTGAGACGTCGCCGGCGCGAAGGGATAATCGCCGCCGGAGGGCAGGGAGGAAATCTCAAACCAGAAGCGCTGGTGCACAGCAGGGTCGCCGGCGCCGAACGTGTAGGTGGTGGTGAAGCGGCCGTTTCCGGTGACGTGCGTCTCGACGCCGTAGGTCGTCTGGTTTTGACCCTCGCCGATCCGCAGGCGCACCAGCGCCCCGCCCGGCGGCAGGAAGCCACCGTCGAGCTCGCCGACGAGCTGCACCGTGCCGCCCCACCGCACCCGGCGAGGGGTGACCTGCAGCAGGCGCACCTTGGCCGGGACGATCAGCTTCACCTGCGTGGATATTGAGGGCGCCGTGGTCGGTCCGCCGGCGTAGACAGCCTCGATCAGTCGTGACGGGCCGGGCGGCACCGTCACCGTCCAGGTCCCCGAGGCGCTCGTCGTGACCGTGGCAATTGGCAGCGTGAACTGCTCCAGCCCGTTATCAGGGGCGGCGACCACCGATACCGGCTGGGCGGCCAGGGGCGTGTTGTCGCTCAGGCCGAGATAGCCGCTGACCGTCGTGGCCTTGCCATGCGCGATCCGGCGGGTCGCACTGGTCACGGGGTGTGGCAGCACCACCACGCGCTTGGTCCTGCGCACCCGGACGACCTTGCCGTGGCGCTTGACCACCTTGCCGTGGCGCCGCAGCACCACCCAGACCTTGCGCTTGACCGTCTGGGCGTGACAGCGCTGGACGCGCTTGGTGATCGTCCGCGCTCGCCCGCGGACCAGGATCCTCTTGTGATGGCGCCGGATCACCCGTGTCTTGCCGCGCACCGTGACCTTCACGGTGACGCGATGGCAGCGCAGCGCGCCGGCGATCCGCGCGAACGTGACCGCCTGCGCGGTCGGCTGGCGGATCGACAGGCTGACCGTCTGAGTCGCTGACCGCGCCGGCGTCCCGTTAGCGTCGACGGCATGGTTTTGCGCGTAGCAGCTGGCCTGGTGCGGGCCCAGTCCGGTCGCGGGCACCTGCGCGCTGGCGCCGGAGTACTCCACCTCGGGCCCGCCGTCGACCGAGCAGAAGATGTCCGCGCCGCTCGGGCCCGCGCTGGCGACGGCGGTGAGCTCAGCGCTCGCGCTGGCCGCCGGGACGATCACGCTCGACGGACCGGTCAGCGAGAGCGTGACCGGCTGGTTGTCGATCCCGATCGTCTTGCTGACCGGGGTCGTGTTGTTCGGCGAAGCGGCGTCGGCGGCGTAGAGGTCGAGGTTCGCCCGGCCATTAGCCCAGCCGGTGGTGTCGACCGCCTCCTGCCAGAAATACGAGCCGGGGCACTGCTGCCACACCGACGTGTTCGGGTGACTGATAGCGCCCGGCGGAGACGGCAGCGGCCGCCCAGCCAGGGATGCCGCCGTCACGCACACGCCGCTGCCCGTCGTGTTTGATGCGGTGAACGCCAGGCTGAACGCCCCGCGCACCCATGTCCCGGCCGACCACAGGTTCGCGCCCCCAGCCGGCGCGGACGCGGGCGCGGTGAGCACCGGGCGCTGATCGTCCTCGGCGACCAGCGTGAAGTCCTTGATGTCCAGCAGATCGGCGGAGTTGCCCTGGCCGCCCTGGGCGCAGCCGCCCGCGCCGGGCTCGACCGACCGGTAGCAGTTGACATCCAGGGTGAAGTACTGGCCACCGACCCCCCACGTGCCGGCGCGGGCGTAGTCCATCCCGCCGCCGCCTGGCTGGCCGTCATCAATGAACGTCACGCTCCCGGCGCCGCTGAGAAAGCGGGCGGTGAACCCTGATGATCCACCACCCGGATGATTGGTCAAAGCCGTGCTGAGCAGCGCCGCCGTCGCGGGGAAGCTGAACGACCGCAGGCTCATCGCCGCCGGCAGGATCGTGTACCACTGCTCATAGCCGTGCAACGGCACTACCGCGTTCGGGACGGAACTGAGCTGCAGCCGCCCGCCGCCAGCGCAGTTAGTGCTTCCGGCTCTGAGCACGGACGGGGCGCTGCTGTTGGCCTGCCACGGAGGCTGGGGCATCGCCTGGCCGGGCAGGCACGAGGTCATCGTCACCGTGTTGGCCGACGCCACCCCCGCCCCGACGAGCAGCGAGACAGCAAGCACGGCCGCAGCCAACAGCGCCGCGCGGCCGGCGCGGTCGCCGAGCATCAGCACAGCACCTGCACGACGAACGGCAGCCGGGCCGGCTGGCCGGCGGCGTTAAACGTGAGGACGGCCACGCTCGGGGGACGGGGAATGAAGCCGAGCAGCGCGACCGCCGAGCCGGGCACGTAGCCCTCGGTGGGCGTGGCGGCAACCGACGCGGTCGCCGCGCAGCCCTTGGACACGCGCTGGCCTGTCAGCCCGAATACGTACTGCCCGTTCTCGCCCCGCACCACTCCCCGACGCAGCCCGTGGGAGGCCAGCACCTTGCCATTAGCATCGTCGTATGCCCAGGCCCGGATCGTCCCGGCGATCTGCCTGCCGGCAAGCTTGGCGGGGGTGACGGCGCTGTTGCGCAGCTGCTTGGTCCCGACGCTGCCTGCCGGTAGCTGGGTGGCGGCATACCCCGTCCCGCCGAGCGCGACCAGCAGCGCGACAAAAGCGATCGACTGCTGGCGGACGATATTGAGAATGCGGGTCATCGGGTCACCTCGTTCACGAATTAGGACTGTGCCCCGGGCCAAGTTCGCCTCCGAGGCCAAACGCCGGCCGCTTGGCCGGCGCGGCACCACGGGTGCCGGAGCTGCTAGAGCTGCCTGAGCCACTGGACGGTCCGGGTGAGGAAGGCGAGCTCGGCGCCGCCGGCGCCGCGGGAGCGGGCGCGGTCACCGTCGGCGTCGCTGCGGTCGGCGTCGTCTGGGTCGGCGCCGTTTGGGTCGGAGCGGTCGTGGGTGGCGTAGTGGTGCTCGCAGCGACCGCGTAGTGCACGGGGCTGGCAGCGTGAGTTCGGAGGCGGCGCTGGGGCGTGGATTGCTGATGACGGTGCTCTGACCGGCGGTGTGTGCGATGGGCCGCTTGCTTGTGGCGCTTACGGGTGGTTATGGCCGGTGCAGGGGTGCGTTTGGTCTCGACCACGGGCTTTGCGCCAATCGACGCGGCGCCGGTGACAGCCTGCGCGCCGGCCGCGGGCGCGCGCCCATGACCACCGACAACCCCGACTATTGATGCGAGGACGAGCACGGAGAGCCCTACGACGGCCCCGGCCGCGACGCGCCGTGGTGACCTGACGCGGCTGAACAGGACGGAGGTCGCGATCCGGCGCTGACCAGGCCGACGCTGAGCTGCATGTTCGGGGCCAACGTCTGTGAGATGTCGCCCGCGGCGCCGGGCAGGTCTGATCGGCGGCGTGTCGATCGCTGCGCTGCCCGGGGCAGCACCAAGGGGGCGTGCCGGCACTGTGCCGGCTGAGCCCAGCGCGAGCTGCTCGAAGGTCGGATCGGGGTCAAAAGCGTGCGCCGCAGAGTCAGCGGGGGCAGAGGAGCCACGCAGCTGGCCGGACTGATCGACCGTCGGGGAATCGAGCTGCGCTGGATCGGTGGTGGCGTCCGCGTCGGATGGCTCCTCGTCTGCGAGCTCGAGATCGGCGAGCTGCTGCGTGGACGGCGGCGCGGTGCTGACGGGTGCAAACGGCGCGTCCTCGTCGTCGGCGGGCTCGTGCTCTTGGGCGCCCGGCCCCTCGAGCAGCGCGCTCGGCGAGCTTAGGCTGGAGGGGCGCCCCTCGGTGCGGTCGACGCGGTCGAGCAACTGCATGTACTCGTCCTGAGCCAGCGTGACCGTGACCTGCGATGAGGGTGCCCACGGAGCGTCAACATCGTCCCCGAGCGCCGCGCCGGTGATCTGCCGGTCGGCCGTCTCCTCGCCGTCGGGCACGGGAGCCGGCCTGAGGTACGGTTGGCGTTTGGACGGTCCGCGGCGGCGATTGTTGGACGGCATCGCACGTGGTAGCCTACCAGGCTACGTAGCGTAAGTAGAACTACAAGTTCTCAGGATGTGTTTATCCCATGGCTGAAGCCGATCAAAGCTCACCGTCCGTCGCCGAGCCGCTCGCCGACGGTGATGGGTGGATGACGACCGCGGAGGTCGCGACCGAGTGGGGTCGCAATGTCGAGACGGTCCGGCGGTGGATCCGCGAGGGGCAGCTCCCCGCTCATCGCACGCCCGGTGGCCGAACGTTGCTGGTCAAGCGCAGCGACGTGCTCAAGACCCTGGAGCGCGGGCGAATCGAGGTCGAGCAGCGTCGCGCGCCGGTCGCTGATTCCCAGACGCTCGATGTGCCGGGTGATCGCACGACGCTGATCGGCTGAGGGGCTCGTTGGCCGATCCCCGGATCACGCTCAAGCGCATGCAGATCGCCGATCAGCGCTGGCGCGCGGCGATCGAGGACAGCGCATTTGCTGCGCCTGACGATGGGTTCGCCGATCGACTGCGGTCGATCTCCGCCGCGGCGGAGGCCGAGGCGGTGGTGCTGCACGACGCCGCCACCGCGCCGCAGCTGCGCTGGAATCCCATCGCGGATGGAACCGCCGCTAAGCGTCTGAGCTATGAGCTGCGTCCCGGCGGCAACCGCCCCGGCCCGGGTGAGCTGTGGGATCGCTTCGATGAGGTGATCGCGGCGCTCGTGCGGGCACAGGCGGGAACCGATTTCGCGGCGATCGCCCACGGGTTTCGCACAGTCGGGGAGCTGACAGCCCAGCTGGCTGACGCAGTCGATGAGGAGCGTGGAGTGGGCCGCGGGCGAAAGACCGGGTGAGCGTCGGTGTTGCTGGGACTGCTGCGGCTGTGGGTGCTGTGGAGGATCGCGCGTGTCGTGCTCCCGTTGCTGATCGCAGTCGTGCTGCTCGGCGAGCTCAGCGCATCGATCCACCGTCGTCCGTTGATCTCGACGCCGCGGTCGCTGGCGCCGATCACGACCGTGATCGGGCGCGACAGCGCCGGCCTGATCGTCCAAGCGCGTCGTGATCTCACCCGGGTGCTGCAGGCTTGGCCGCGATGAGCGAGTCAGAGAACGGCCAGCCGCGGCTGGATGAGTTCGCCTCCGAGCATCTCGGGGTGCGGGTGTGGTCGGTGCTCGCGGCCTCGCAGCAGGACCTGACCGATCGCGTCGCCGTCGTGCTCGGCGAGCACATGGCCGACAACGATGAGCTGCACGTGACCTACGCGGTGATCCAGAACGGATCCCAGGAGCACGTTCATCCCCGGCTGCTGCGCGACCCCGAGGTCTGGACCGAGCTGCACTTCGAGTATTCGGCGCTGATCATCCTGCGCAGCGTGCAGGACAACTCATTGAGGGGCTGAGCGCCAGCCCAGCCGCTCGGCGAGCTGCCCGGCGCCGAGCTCGATCACCGCGCTGCGCTCGACCGCCTGGTAGCGATCACCATCACGGGAAAGCCAACTGATCCTCTGCTGCTCGAGGTCGACGACCAGAACCTCGTCAACCTGATGAGCGGCATAGAACGAGAGCTTGTCCCAGCTTTTATCGCCCGGGGAGACGATCTCGATAACCAGCGCCGCGGTTTGGTTCCATTGCGGCGCGTAGCCGGGACGCAGCAGCACCAGGTCCGGGACTCGATACTCGTGCTCATCGGCGCCGATCGCGATCGTCAGCGTGGTCTCCAGGCCGGCCGTGTCGGCGAGCGGTCCGATCACGCGCACCAGCTTGGCCGCGAGCCGCTCATGCTCGACGCTGGGCGGGGGAATCATGTGCAGAACACCCTCCCACACCTCATCGCGGCGGTCCTGATCAAGCCGATGGCGACGCACGAGCACCGTCTGTAACTCGGCGGGCGGCGGATCGAACACCAGCGTCGGCATAGCGACAGCGTACCGCCCGCGCTGACTACTCGAGCGGGCCGAGCGCACGCGAGAATCGGCAATCGAGACGATTGAGCCTGCCGCCAAGCGCCGGACAGGCGGCGGGCGCGGAGCGCCAAGTAAACCGGACCCGCACCAAGCTGCCGGGGAAGCTCAGGCGGGGGGGAGCGCTCTCTGGAGGATCTCGGCGAGCTGGCTGATCTCGCTGGGCGTCAGCGGCCCGGCGCGCCGGGCCAGCTTTGCGATCTGGCGCGGCTGATCGACGATGATCGCCCCGCCGCGCGCGCGACTGTTGTGCAGCCAGCGGCGGCGCATGAACGGATAGCACAGCGCTCCGGTGACGACGACGCTGCCGGCGCCGGCGCGCGCCAGCGCCCGGCTGACAACCTCGATCTGCCGCTCGAGCGCGTCAAGCTGACGGGTGCGGTCGCGGCCGTTGACGCGCAGCAGCTCCCTGCGGAAGAACGGAGTCATGGTGAGCTGGACGTTCCCCCGGGTGCTCTTGGTGTCGATCACGATGATTCCCGCACGCCCGATGACGAGGTGGTCGATGTTCCCGCGCCCGCGCCCGCGCCCGCGCCCGGGGATCCGGCGATCGTGGATCAGGATCAGCTCGCTGCGGCGCAGGTGCTTGGCTAGCTGGCGGGCGGCGTGCTGCTCACCGGCGGCGCCTTGGCGCCACGCCTCGGTGCTCGGATCGCCGATCCAGTTGGCCGCGAGCACGCCGAGCGGCCCGTAGCGCTGGCGAGCCCGTTCGGTACGTCTGTCCTGTCGGCGCTGGTATTCGCGTTGCGCGCTGTCACCGGCGCGGCTGTCGGAGTGGTCGGGCATCCGGCCTCGCTGCGGTCTTCGGTCTACGCGTCGCCGAGGTCGGGGCCCCGGGCGGTCGGGTTCTGCGAGCCCGCGTCGCGCTCGTGGGCCTTGCGGGCGTGCTTGACGGTGTGCTGGAGGGTTTGCTCGGGGTGCAGCGCGGTCTCACATCGATGGGTCGGGCCGTGTCCGATCCGCACGGGGTCGCGGTCGGGGAGCCGGCCGGGCAGGATTCGGGCGCGCGCCGGGTCGGGGCCGAGGGTGGTGTGGATGACCGCCTCCCCGGTGGCCAGCTCGGCGAACTCGTCTGAGCCGACACGGAACTCCCGGACTCGGCGCCGCGAGCCGGTGCCGGTGGCGCTGAAGCCGTGGCCGGTGGTCTGATCGGTGTGCTGCCACAGCGCGCGGGTACCCATCAGTTTCGCCAGCCAGTCGCGGCTGTTGGGGTCTTCCTGGTGATGAGCAACGAACGCCGCGAAGTTGTCGGTCAGCGAGCCCAGCAGCCCGGGCTGCTGGGAGAGCGCCTCGATGTCGGCGACTGACTGGGTGATCACGATCACCTGCCCGTGGTGCGCGCGGGCGCGCTGCAGGATCGAGATCCCGCGGCTGGCGGCCATGTGAATGACCGCGCCGAACTCGTCAAGCATCAGCGTCCAGGGAGCGCCGGCGCGTCCGGCGGCGGCGTGCAGGTCGGCGATCGCCAGCACGGTGATCGCGGCGGCCTCGTCGGGCATGTCGTCGGCATAGGTGCGCCACATGACCACGGCGCCGGCACGGATCGCGTTGACCAGCCCGACGGCGACGGCGTCGCCGTCGGGGGTGACGCGCGGGGTCAGGACCTCGCGCCAGGCAGCGCCCATCACCACCTCGAGGCGGATCAGCCCGCCGCGCAGCGCCTGCAGCCCCTCGCGGCTGGTCACCCAGCCGGCGTGGTCCTCAACGCGACGACGCAATCCGGCATGCCGGTCGCCGTCCAATCCGGTCGCGAGCTCGCGAACCCTCTCCCAGCCGCGATCCCCGGCAGCGGAGACCAAAAACGGGAACGACGGCGGCCAGCGGTCAGCGGCATGAAGCACGTCGACGATCAGGTTGATGTGCTGGCGCAGCGCGTCGGCGTAGTACGGCTCAGAGGTCTTGATCGCCTCCACCGCGCGGGCGGCGACGTCGCCGGGGCGCCCCCACAAAGGCGCCCAGCGGTCGCTGTGCTCGGGGTCACGCGGGTCAAAGAGGATGAACGGCCGCTGCGCGTGGGCGGCCAGGCGCCGCAGCTCCCGCTCGTCAGCGGGGTCGCCCTTTTGATCGATCAGCAGCGCGGCGGCGCCCTGCTCGATGGTCCGCGCAGCCAGCAGCCGCCGGGCGCTGGTGGTCTTCCCGGCGCCCGTCCCGCCGCAGATGAACACGTGGCGTCCCTCGCCCAGCGGCAGACGCGCGCCCGCATCGCCGTCGCGGGTCATCGAGACATACTCGACATGAGCTGGCCACGGCCGACGGCGGATGACCTCGGCCTGCGGGCCGATCCACCACCGCTCTCCTTCTGACAGCGCCCGCGCCGGCTGCCACACCCACCGGCGATCAAGCTCATAGCGACGAAGCTCCTCACCGGCACCCAGGTCAGACAGCCGCCAGCGCCGCCCGATCATCGCCGCACAGATCGCCGCGGCCGCAATCGGCGTGAGCGCCAGCAGCACCGCCCACGCGCCGAAGACCACACACAGCGCAACCAGCAGCCCGGAGGTGATCGCCGGCGGGTAGAGATTACGGATCGAGAGGGTGCTGTAGCGCCGCAGCCACCAAGCGCCGCCAACCCCCGCGGCGCCCAGCATCATCGTGAGAGCCAGCGAGGTAACGACGATCGGCGGAGTGAGCATCCCCCAACAATACGACGGGATGCAACACAACGCTACGTGCTGTGGTGTTGGGTGTGAGGTAAGGAGCCGACGGTGCAACAAATCGCCTCGGCCGCGCGCTGCCCCGGCGTCACGAAAGCCTTGCTGCGGGCCCCGTCAAGTCACCCGGATCGCTGCTCGCCTCTGTTCGCAGGCTTCGCGCGCCTGTCGCTGCACCTCGCCGAGTAGATCGACCCGCAGGCCACCGCCACGCTCATCGCTTAGCCCCCGCTCCGCAGCGAGCTTGACGACCCGCTCTCGCGTGGGCTCATCACCACAGACGTAGATCACCCCGGCCGTGCCACCGCCCGCCCGCCAGGCTGCATGCAGGCCGAGCACCGCCTCAAGCCGCGGCGTCGTCTTGCGCGCCAGCTCGACCTCGATCGCGACACGACCGCCACCATCCGGCAGCCACGCGAGATCGGGCCGATGCCCAACCTCATGCCAGCCGCGCCGGTCCTGCCAGGAAAGCTTGCCCCACCAGCTCCCATCCCCATCGACCTCCGCAGGACCCTGGATCGCCCGCCCGCGCACCGTCAACCACGCCGCCGTCCACGCGCACCCGACGTGGTGCGCCCACCAGGTCGGCGCTGGCGGCCGCGACCGCGCTCGCACCCTCGCGCGCACCCGCTCGACTCCCGCAGCAGTGACCAGCAACAAAGACCCATCACCCCGGGTCATCGCCTGGCGCCGGACCCACCCATCCTCGACCAGCTGCGCCACGCACTGCAGCGCCCGCCGCTCCGTTAACGCAAACGCCACCGCGACCGCCTCGACCGGCGCCGGCCCCACCCGAGCCAACCACTCAAGCACCCGCAAAGCCGCCCCGCCCGAAACCTGCGACCGGCCCCAACCGGACTCGAAAGGACCCACCGAACTCATGCCACCAACCGCCGATCCACGCCCAACCACAGACGCCAGCGACCACCACCAAGCAGCACCATTCTACTAGAAGTAGTTACATTGGACTCGCCATAGACGTTGTTGTTGTTGGTCTTTCGCATCTTGGATCTTCAACTCTGGAATTAAATCTGGTCTTCGACCTACCCGGACCTCTGCACCGGCCCGCCCCCGCCCATTCCAATGGAATCCTCCGACCTGGACGCTGACTACCCGAACCCCATCCATCTGTGCTTGCACGTGGGGGGCGGGTAGTCAGCGTCCAGGCGAGAGCGTGAAAGCCAGGCTGGGCGGGGGCGGACCGGTCTCAAACCTTCACCAAATGCTGCACCAATCCTGAAGAGTTCACTGAACACTTTGATGAAGATATCGGCGGCGTCGCCAAGGGACCTTCAGCGATCGATGAGCTCCTCAGCCTTGGCTCTTTGAGAGGCGATCGAACAGCCTTTACATCCCGAGTCATTCGATCTCCCGCTGCCGCTCGCCCCCGCTCGAACGGCCTGGGTATCGGCGCGCGGCGTCGACACCGCCCCGGGTCCGACGCCGCTGAGACGCGAGTATCGAGGCGAGCGGCGACGACACCCGCGCGCGCCCAACCGATAAGCGCTGACATCGACGCCGTCTTCCGGGACCGGATGCTGGGAGCTGGTGCTGCTGGGGCGACCGCAATTGACCCAGGAGCTCGGCACTCGGGCATCGGCTTCGTCGCATAGGAAGGTGTCAGCGCCGATCGAGCGTCGTGGATGCTTTTGGGCGGATCCGATCGTGGCCGCGGGGTCCGCACCCCCGGATGCTGCTGACGAGCGCAATGTCGGCGTAGCACTCGTCCGCGCGGGCAGCGGCCGGCAGACGAATGCGATCCCGGTGCGGACGGCCCAGGCGGAGCCTCGGTTGTCGCCGATTGCGGGGCTCACGCCTCGCCGTGCAAATCGAGCGCGCTACCTATGCAGGGGCTACCGCCGCCGGGGCGTCGACACGACCGCGGCGCATAGTCCGGACGAATCCGATCGTCCGCCGCGCGATTCCCTGGGGCCGATCCGGCCGATCCAGATGTCGCCAAACCAATCGCTGGCCTTTCGGCGGCGGGAGAACGGAAGCGATCGTCGGCGGCTACGGTGACGCCGTGACGTTGATCTCCGCGGGCTAAAGGTCAGGGTCCGTCCTTCGGTCGCCTTTGGACGCGGCACCGGCCTCATGGGCTGAGTGACGCTTGATAAAACCGGTAGCGCGGAAGATCCAGTCCCCACCCTAGGAGTAGACCTCTCGTGCCAAATCAACCGTCGCCAGGCGTCACCGTCTTGACCTTCCCGAAGGCGCTGGTCAACGCATTTCTGGTCGAGGCTGATGTCCTGACCTTGATCGACACCGGTACCCCGGGCGGGGCCGACAAGATCCTCGCGGCGATCCGTCGCCTCGGCCATGGTGAGCGAGATCTCAAGCGCATCCTGCTGACCCATCGCCACAGCGATCATGCGGCCAACGCGGCGGACCTCTCACGGGTCACAGGCGCATCGGTCTACTGCTCGCCGGTGGACGCGCCGTACATCCGGGAAGGGACCGAGCAGCCGCTCCCGCGGCCGGCAACCCCGCTGGGTCGGGTCATGGTGCCCTACGTCAAGGTGGCTCTGCCGCGGAGTGTCCCCCCGGTCGCCGCGCAGGAGAGTCTTGTCGGGGATGCCACGGTCGGTCCATTTCGCGTCATCGACACCCCGGGTCATACGGCCGGCCACGTGTCGCTGCTGTGGACAGATCAGGGCGTCCTATTCGCCGGGGACGCCGCGGCGCACATCACTTCGCTCGGCCAGCATCCCGCAGCCGATGATCCCGTGACCGCTCGGCAGAGCTTCGCATCGCTCAGCCATCTCGAGTTCGATACGGCCTACTTCGGCCACGGACGGCCGCTCGTCGGCGCCGCAGCCCAGTTCCGCGCTGCCGCCGGCTGAGCGAGGACCCACTGAAGAGCGGCCCGATGGTCGGTTGCCGTGGATGCCCGACGGCAACCGCGGCTGCGCGAAACGCGCTCACATGGCTAGAGGCCGGGTCCTGCACACGTTCGTTACTTCGCGATCGGGCTCATACCCGGCAACGACGCCGAGCCTGATCCGAACGAGCACGCCGTCGCCAAGTCCGTTCCTTCCGCGCGCGAGCGATCGTCGGCGCCGCTCGGCGCAATACGCGTTTCTCACCGGATGCAGGGCTGCGGCCGGCAAGTCAAGCGCGATACCTATGCAGGGGCGCCCCGCGGCGCTCTAATTCGGGCGCATCCGATCGTCCGCCGCGGCGATCACCGGGGCCGACCCACGCGATCCTGTCGTCGCCAAAGCACGCGTTAGCTGCGTACCACCTGGGAGTCGAAAGGAATCGTGCCGCCGCGGAGGTCGAGGGCCACGGGCCGGCGAGTTCTGCGCCGACCGGAGAAGCAGGCCGGCGGGAGGGCGACGACCAGGGCGCTGACGATGCTGGCTCTGGTGCCGATCTTGTGCAGCAGCGGGGTCAGGGAGCCGGCCGCCGTGCTGCGCTGCACCGGCGAAGACGTGGTCGTTCACGGGCGTGCGGACGAGAACCCCGGCCCGTTTCAACCGTCCCTTCAGCCGCCGGCGAATGAGCGTGTTGCCGACTTCGTCATCCCCGAGCCGCTACTCCGACCCGATCATGGGGGCTGACGCCCGCTCCGAGATGGACGCTTCGATCGCCGCTTTATTTGCTTCATCGCGGAGGAGGATCAACACGCGAAGGTCCTCTTCCTCCGCCACGACGGCGACTACGGGCTGGTTGAGACGGGCGACTCAGCCCTTCCCGACCCTTGAGCGCGGCTCAGGCTTGGCTGCCTTCGCCCCGGCCGATCACGATGACCTCCAGGCGCCGGGGTCCGTGCACGCCCTCCACCCGGCTGAGTTCGATGTCCGAGGTTGCCGATGGACCCGAGATCATCGTCAGGGGCCGCTTCCCATCGGCGACGGCCTCATGCAGTCCGATGATGGCCTCCGGGACGCCATACACGATCTGTTCAGCCCGCACCACGCAGATGTGGAGATCGGGCACCAGCGTCAGCACCCGGCGGCCCTGGCCGGCGCCGGCGTCAAGCACAATCGTTCCCGTGCTGGCGATCGCGAGTGCACACAGCGACACAACGCCATCAGCTGCATCGAGCTCAGACAACGAAAGCGCCGGCGAGTCGGTCTGTAGGGAGATCTCGCCCCCCGTCCACGCCGACGGCCAGCCCGGGGCGCTGACCAGTTGCCGCGCGCGGTGGCGCGACGCGGCCGCTGCCACGGCAGCGACCACCGAAGCGTTATCCCCACCGCACCGGACCACCGACGCCTGGTAGTCGCCGCACCTCTCGACGAACAACCCGGCCAGCGCCTCGACGTCTGACGACCCCGACCGCTGATAGGCGACCGCCGGGTCAGAGTCGGATTCCGGTCGCCAGGCAGCGGCCTCCTCGCGATCGACGTCGCCCAGCGCTGACCGGATCCGGCTCAGGATCTGCTCGCGGTCGTTCATCTCGGCGGCTCGCGCTCGCGCCACCAGTCGCGGAAGGTCTGGCGGGGAGGGGCGGGCAGATCACGAACCGCGGTCCAGCCAGCCAGCGGCCCGGGCAGCGACCGTTCAATGCGCCCGTCCCGGGAGATCGGCCAGGCCCCGGCCCGTGCCGCCCTCTGGGCCAGTTCGTAGCGTCGGCGGTCGGCTAACACCCGGGCCAGCGACCGCATGGCGATCCGCTCGGGGGACCGTCCCTTACGGCGGGTGATCTGTCCACGCAGGTGCACCAGGGTCGTCGGGATGTCGATCTTGACCGGACAGGCGTCGTAGCAGGCCCCACACAGCGAGGAGGCCCAGGGCAGACTGGTGTGCCGGGTCAGTCCGCTGAGCTGTGGGGCCAGGATCGCGCCAATCGGCCCCGGGTACACCGAGCCGTAAGCGTGGCCCCCGGTCCGCTCATAAACCGGGCACACATTCAGACAGGCTGAGCAGCGGATGCAATTCAGAGCCTGGCGCCCGACTTCATCGGCCAGCACGTTCGTGCGGCCGGCGTCGACGAGTACGAGGTGAAACGTCTGCGGTCCATCGGCTGGGGTCACGCCGGTCCAGAGGGAGGTGTACGGGTTCATCCGCTCGGCCGTGGAGGATCGAGGCAGCAGTTGGAGCATGACCTCTAGGTCAGCGAACCGCGGCAGCACCTTCTCGATGCCCATCACCGTGATCAACACGCGGGGCAGGGTCGTGCACATCCGTCCGTTGCCCTCTGACTCAACCACGCATACGGTGCCCGTCTCGGCCACGGCGAAATTGGCTCCGCTGATCGCCACCTCGGCGCTGAGAAATCGCCGGCGCAGGAAGCGTCGTGCGGCGTCCGCCAGGGCCGCCGGCTCATCGGTGAGATCGCCGGCGTCCGGCAAGGTGCGGCGAAATAGCTCTCGGATCTCGGCCCGGTTGCGGTGGATCGCCGGCACCAGGATGTGGGACGGCGCGTCCCCCGAGAGCTGGTTGATGAGTTCGGCAAGGTCGGTTTCCACAGCCGTGATGCCGTCAGCGGCAAGGGCCTTGGACAGCCCGATCTCGTCGGTGAGCATCGATTTCACCTTGACCACGTCGCGTACGCCGGCGTCCTTGACGAGCCCGCTGACGATGGCGTTGGCCGAGGCGGCGCCCGCGGCCCAGTGAACGGCCCCGCCGGCGGCACTCACCGTGGCCTCCAGCTCCAGTAGGTGCTCGTCGAGGTGGCGCATTGCGGTGGTCTTGATCCGGCGTCCGGCCTCCCGGAGCTGTTCCCAGTCATCTAGCTCGGCGATCGCGGCCAAACGGCGATCGCGGATGGTATGCGTGGCCGTCCGCAGGTTGTGACGCAGCTGGGAGTCACGCAGGGCTACCCGCGCCGCGCGAGGAAACTCATCCATCAGCCGGCCTCTGTGCTGGCCAGGATCTCGGCCAGGTGCACGACCGATACGCCGGCCCGCTGGCGGGTCAGGCCGCCCCCGAGGTGCAGCAGGCACGAATAGTCAAGGGCGGTACAGACCTCCGCGTTGGTATCGAGCACGGCGCGGATCTTGTCAGCCAGCATGGCCGCCGAGACGTCGGCGTTCTTGACCGCGAACGTGCCGCCAAAGCCGCAGCAGGTTTCGGCCTCGGGCAGCTCCACCAGATCGATGCCACGGACTCGGCGCAGCAGCCGCAGCGGCGGCTCGGCCAAGTCGAGGATCCGGAGCCCGTGGCAGCTGGCATGGTAGGTGACCCGATGCGGGTAATAGGCACCGAGTTCCTCGACGCCGAGTTTTTTGACCAGGAACTCGCTGAGCTCAAATACCTTGGGCACGAGCTGCGCCACATCGCGGATCAGAGTTGGGTCGCCGGCCTGTGCCGCCAACCGCGGGTACTGCTCCCGCACCATCGCCACACAGGACCCCGAAGGGGCGACGATCGCATCAAAACCATCGTCGAACACGTTAACGAACCGGCGCAGAAGGGGCAGCGCCTCGCGGTCAAAGCCGGAGTTGACGTGCATCTGCCCGCAGCACGTCTGCTCGAGCGGAAACTCGACCCGGTGCCCGAGCCGCTCCAGGAGCGTCACGGTGGCCTGTCCGGCCTGCGGAAACAGCGTGTCGTTGACGCAGGTGATGAACAGGCCGACGCGCATCGACGCCGTCAGCGCGGAAAGGCCGCGGCGACCCCGCCATCCACGTTGAGCAGGTTGCCGGTGCTCTTGCCCGACCTCGCGGCAGATGCGAAATGCAGAACCGCTTGGGCAATGTCGTCGGGCAGGATGTTTACGTCGAGCACGGTGCGTTTACGGTAGTGCTCCTCGAGCTCATCCGGCGCGATCCCGTAGGCGGCCGCGCGCTCGGCGCGCCAGCTGCCACCCCAGATCCGCGATCCGCTGAGCACCGCGTCGGGATTTACGGTGTTGACGCGGATGCCCGCCACGCCCCCCTCGGCGGCCAAGCACCGGGCCAGATGCAACTCCAGGGCTTTGGCGCTGGAGTAGGCCGATGCGTTGGGGCCCGCCACCACGGCGTTCTTCGAGGCGATGAATACGATCGCGCCGCCGCAACCCTGGGCTTGCATGAGCCTAAACGCCTCCCTGGCAACGAGGAAGTAGCCGGTTCCCAGCACCGCCTGGTTGCGATCCCACTCGGCCAGGGTCGTCTCAGCGATCGGTGCGCTGGAGGCGATGCCGGCGTTGGAGACCAGGATGTCCACTCCGCCGAACACGTCCACACCGGCCGCGAAGGCACGCGCTACGTCGTCCTCCGCAGTGACGTCGCCCCCGACACCGACCCCGGAGGCAGCGAGATCGCCCACCGCAGCGTCCGCTCCATCGGAGTCGAGGTCAAAGCCGACCACCGATGCGCCCGCCGCGGACAGGGTTGCGATCACGGCCCGACCAATCCCGCCGGCCGCCCCGGTAACCAGGGCAACCTTGCCCTCAAGCTCACCCGGCGCGGGCGCCAAAGCGAGCTTGTAGAGCTCAAGCGGCCAGTACTCGACTGCGAAGCTCTCGGCTTCGGTCAGCGACACGAACTGCGAGATGGCTGAGGCGCCGGCCATCACCTCGATCGCACGGTGATAAAGATCCCTCGAGATCGTGGCCGCTTTGACCGTGTGCCCGACGGTGACCATGCCGAGGTTCTGGATCAAGACCACGCGCGGGTAGGGATCAGCCATCGTGTCGGCCTCACTGCGGTTGCGCGCGAAGTACTGCTCGTAATCGGCGCGGTAGCCGCGGACACCCTCCACCACTCTCTCGCTCAGGTCCTCCACCCGGTCACGCGTCCGGTCATAGGCGATCCACAGCGGCACAAGCTTGGTGTGGACCAGATGGTCCGGGCACGCGGCGCCGATCTGGATCAGCTCCCGCGCCTGCGCGGACTCCACGAACTCGAGCACGGGCGGCGCCAGGTCGACGTTCAGCACCTTGGATTGACGCTGCGACACAGCACCGCGAAGCGCCGGGAGCACCGCCCGCAACGTCGTGCGCCGGTCCCCCTCGTCGTCGGCCCCAGCGGTGGACCCCGCGCCTCCGAAGCGCGCGGATCCGGCGGTGCGATCGCCGACGAACTTCGCGGCCCGGTTGCAGGCCCGCACCGTCTGGGCATAAGCCGCGCGCGCGGAGTCGCCCCACACCACCAACCCGTGTTTGGCCAGCACCACGAGCTGGAGTTGCGGATCGGCCCGCACCGCTTCTCCGACCTGCTTGGCGAGCGTGAAGCCGGGGCGGATGTAATCGATCCAGGCCGCCTCATCGCCAAAGCACTCCTGGACCAGCGCGCGGCCATCGGCCGCGCAGGCCAGGACGTTGATGGCGTCGGGGTGGGTGTGGTGCACATGGGCGCCGGGCACGAACGCGTGCAGCAACGTCTCGATCGACGACCGCGGCGCGGCGGGATCGAGCTGGCAGCGAGCCAGATAAGCGACCATCTCGTCGTCGGGCATCTCATCGCGCGCGATCAGGGGCAGGATCTCGTCCAGGCGCAGAGGGGTGAAGTCGCCGGGGCCCACGGTGGCCAGATCGCTTCCCGAGCCCTTGACCCACAGCGTGGGCACCTCGCGTCCGGGGTGGTCGACCGAAACGCCCTTGGCCGACGTGTTGCCCCCCCCGTAGTTGGACAGAGCCCGGTTGGCGCCCAGCAGGTGGGAGGCGAAGAGCAGACTGTCGAGCTCGCTGCCGGTCTCGGGGCGATCGGCGGGCCACTGGTACGGCACACCAGCCAGGATGGGCGCCGCGCTCATAGCTCCACCTCGACCGCCGCGGCGGAGCCGCGCTGGGCGATCCGCCGCTGTCCATAGCCGGAGCTGCGTAGCTGCGCCAATGGATCGGTCGAGCCACCCATCTCCTCACGCACCTTGGCGCACAGGGGCCTCACGTCGGTGTTATAGGCCCCGAGCAGGAGGGCGTGACCGCCAACACTGTCACCGACCTGCTGGGCGGTGGCCAGAGCGGCACGGTCGATGAGTCGGGCTTTCACGTACGCCTCCTGGAGGTTGACAACGCTCAGCACCATGGCCTCGACCTTGGCCTCCACGTTGTGGGCCTGGTCGATGGTCAGCCGCGGGGACGGCTCGTGTGCGGAAAGCAGCTCAGCGAAGATGAGAAACAGCTCAAAGGGATTGACTGAGCCGACGATCAGGTCATCGTCGGCGTACTTGCGGTTGTTGAAGTGAAAGCCGCCCAGCCGGCCCTCATGGCCGAGGATGGCGACGATCTGCTCGACGTTGACGCCGTGGGGATGGTGACCAAGATCGACCAGCACCTTGGCGCGGTGCCCCAGCCGCTGACAGAGCAGTAACGACGAGCCCCAGTCAGCGAGGTCGGTGGCGTAGAACGCCGGTTCAAACGGCTTGTACTCCAGCAGCAGCTCCTGCTCTTCGGGCAACGCGGCATAGACCTCTGTCAGAGCATCGAGCAGGCGCCCACGGCGCTCCCGCAGGTCATCCTGCCCCGGGTAGTTGGTGCCATCGGCCAGCCATAGCGACTGCGCCGTGGAGCCGACGGCCGTTGCGATCTCGATGCAGGCCAATAGATGGGCCACTGCCCGAGCGCGGACGTAGGGGTCCGGGTTGCCGATCGAGCCCAGGCGGTACTCCTGCTCCTGGAACAGGTTGGGATTGACCGCGCCCACCGACAGTCCCTGGCCTTCGATGTAGCGACGCAACTCGCCGAGATCATCCACGGCGTCCCAGGGGAAGTGCAGCGCTACTGCGCGGGCCGAGCCGGTGAGCTCGCGAACCTTAGCCGCGTCCTCGATGCGCTCAAAGACGTTGCGTGGACGGCCGGGCTCGGTGAACGTCCCAAAGCGAGTTCCGGAGTCGCCGTAGCCCCAGGACGGCGTCTCGATCACCAGGTCCCGGAGACCGTCCTCGATCGCGGCCACATCCACGCCATCGTCGGAGAGACGACGGATGAGCGATTCATAGCCGGTTGGTGCTGTCATTACGCCTTTCAGGGGGCCGGGGTTGCCAAGGCCAAACGAAGACCGGTGAGCTCGAGGAAGCGCTGGTACTGCTCCTCCCCACGGTTGCTGACCTCCGGGAGATACGTGGTGAGCGCGGACGACCGGACGACCACCTGGCGGATCTCCTCCACGGAGCCCAAGTCGCCGGCTGCACGGGCCTGCACGAGGACATTGCCGATCGCGGATGCCTCGACGGGACCGGCGACGACCTCGCAGCCGGTGATCTCGGCCGTCAACTGACACAGCAGGCGCACCCGCGCTCCACCGCCGACGATGTGGATGCGATCGAACTCGCGGCCGGTCACCGCCTCGAGCTGCTCCAGGACGAACCGGTACTTGCATGCCAGCGACAGATGGATGCTGCGGATCAGCGCTCCGTAGTCGGGGGCCGGGGTCTGCCCCAGGTCGGCGCAGGCGGCGGCGATCCGCTCCGGCATGTCGTATCCGGCCCGGAGCAGGGACGGGTGGTCCGGATCGAAGACCGCCACCGCTGAATCGGCCGCCTCGGCCAGCCGGTGCAGCTCGGCGTGCGCCAGCCCCCAGGCGCGCGCACACTCCTGTTCCAGCCACAGACCCATCACGTTGCGCAGCAGCCGTATGGTCTGATCGATGCCGCGCTCGTTAGAAAGGTTGGCCGCGCGAGCGGCCTCGGTCAGGACGGGCTCGGAGAGCTCGACGCCAAGCAGGGACCACGTTCCTGAGCTCAGGACTGCCGAGCGGTCATCGCGCAGTGGCGCGGCCACGAAGGCTGAGGCCGTGTCGTGCCCGGCCACAGCCGTCACCGCCGCGTCGCCGAGCCCGAGCGATGGCCAGACGGCGCCGAGCCTGGTCCCCGGCTCGATCAGCGGGCCGAACAGCGCGCGTGGGAGTCCCAAGCCGGTGATCGTCGCCTCCGCCCAGTCACCCGAATGGGCGTCCAGCAGCCCGGTGGTTGACGCCTGGGTGCGCTCATTGGCGGCCTTTCCGCTCAGCCAGTAGGCCACCAGGTCAGAGATCAGCAGCAGCTGCGCCCCCTCGAGCCGATCGGCGGGCTCAGCCATGAGCTGGAACACGGTGTTGATAGGCATGTGCTGAATCCCGGTGGCTGCGTAGAGCTCACCCGGACCGATCCGGTCAAACACGCGCTCGACCCCGACCCGCGTCCGCGGATCGCGGTAGTGGAAGGGGAGCCCGTCTCTGGCGCCGCGCTCAGTGATCAGTGAATAGTCCACGCCCCAGCTGTCCACGCCAACGCTCACCAGTCGTCCCGCCCCGCGCAGCGCCGCGACCGCATCCGCGAACAACCGCGAGGCGTCCCAGTGCAACCCATCGGGCAGCGAGACCGTGGTGTTGGGAAACCGGGCAACCTCTTCCAGGCGCAACCGCCCGTCGGTCAGGCTTCCGCGGAAGACCCGTCCGCTCGAGGCACCCAGGTCGACCGCGCCGTAGGCCAGGGTCTCAGTCAAGGTGGAAGTACTCCTGCAGGGGCACCATCATCGTGTCCGGCCGCTCGCCGTCGGGAAGGTCGAAGTAGGGCTGCATGAGTGCTTGCCAGCGGGTGTTGACGTCGGTCGCGTCCATCAGGGCCAGCGACCGCTCAAAGCTCTCCGTCTCCAGATATCCGATGACCAATCCGTCGGTGAGCGAGAACAGCGAGTAGTTGCGCCAGCCCGCCTCGCGTAGGGCGTCGAGCATCTCCGGCCAGACGGTGGCGTGGTGGCGCTGATACTCATCCAGCCGACCGGGCCGGATACGCAGCACGAAACAGACCCGCTGCATCAGGAGCCGGCCGGGCCCGAGACCTCGGGCACGCGGGGAAAACCGCCGGTTTGATACTTGGACACGCGCCCGTCGTGCGCCATCAGGACGACGTCCGCATGGGTCCGCACCTTCTCGGTCGAGCTCAGCGCGTCGGATACCGACACGTGGATTCCGCCCGGCGTCTCGGTGGTGAAGTTCTCCTCGATGTTGACGGCGTCACCGACGACACACAGCACCCCGTCCTCGGTATTGACCAGAACGGATTGGTGCCCTATCGAGTGGCCAGGCGTGTCGATCAGCTTGATCCCGGGCGCGATGTCGTGGTAGTCGGCACCGACGATCTCGTAGTTGAAAATCGACAGCGGCTCGAGCAGCCATTCCCGCGACGCATAGAGGACGCGCTGCGTCGCCACCGGATTCTGGGCTGCCTCCCATTCCGCCCGTCCGATCAGGAAGCGGCCGTGGTGAAACAGCGAGTTGAAACCCACGTGGTCGTAGTGGAGGTGGGTGTTGATGACGATGTCAACCTCCTCGGGGGACCACCCAATCTCCGCCAGCGCTCCGGGGAGGGTCTCATCGGGCTCTTGACGGCACGGGCCCATGTTCGAGACCACCCAGCTCGGATCTCGGATTCCGGTATCAACGAGGATCTTGAGGCCGTTGCCCTCCACGGCGGCCGCCCAGACCGGGATTTCCAGAGCTATGCCGGGCTCGGTGAGCATCAGCAATGCCGACCGGTCAGCACCAAGCGTTCCCATCTTCAGAGCGGTAACGCGGTAGGTCGGGATCACCTCGCCCATCAGTTCGCCGCCAACGTTGCGCGGGTCTCAGACCGCGACAGCAACACGCCGACGATCAGGGCCACGCCCTGGAAGACAGGCTGGACCCAGAAGGGGACACCAAGCAGGCTCAGCCCGGAGAAGCCGATGGCCAAAAGGATGATCACCAGAACGGTGCCCCACACGTTGAACGAGCCCGGCCGAACGCTCGTCGAGCCCAGGAACACGGCGGCGAACGCCGGGAGCAGCAGACTGGTTCCGAACGACGGGCTGGCCGCCCCGGAGATGCCGAGCTGCATCGAGCCGGCGAAGGCTGCGATCAAGCCGGCGATGACGAACGCCGCCGTCTTGAGCACCCGGGTGCGGATACCCACCATCCGAGCCACCCGCTCCGATCCGCCGGTGGCGTAGAGCTTGCGCCCCACGGGCATGCGTGTCAGGACGACATACATGACCAGGCCGACGACCAGCACGGCCCACACGGCGGTCTGAATCCCGAGTACCTGTGTGTTGGCGAGATTGCTGAACATCGGTGAGATTCCCGACGAAAGCGTCATGCCACCACTGACACCGACGCTGAGACCACTGACCGCCAACCCAACCCCCAGGGTCGCGATCAGTGAGTTCACCCGGAACCGCGACACGAGTACGCCGCTGACCAGCCCGATGGCTCCGCCGGCCAGCAAGGTGATGATGATCGCGGGCCCTCCGCTCATGCCTGATCCGGTGAGCTTGGCGGCCAGGATCCCGGCGAAGCCCACGATGTAAGCGACCGAGAGATCGAATTCGCCCGAGACAACCACAATCAGCACCGACAGGGCCAGCAGGGCTGCCACCGCTTCGTCCAGGGCGATGGCGCGCAGATTGTCGGTGGTGGGGAATGTGGACGGCTGCAGGATCGAGAAAATGATGAACAGGATCACGATCAACAGCAGGATCGAGTGCTTCACCGCCACGTCCGTCGCGCGGCCCCTGATTCCGGTCCGGGGCGAGATCCTCGGCGACTCGGTCGGCTCTGGCGCGGACGTGACGTCCGGATCCTGGGCCGCGCGGGTGGAATCAAGCGAAGGTGGCAAGGCTGATCTCCTCGGGGTTGACGAGCTCGCCGGTCAACGAGCCGACGATCGAACCGTCGCGCATCACGACGACCCGGTGGCAGAGGCGAGCGAGTTGGTCAGGCTCGGTGGAGCGGATCAATACGGCCACTCCGTCGGCCGAAAGGTCGGCGACCAAGCCAAACAAACGCTCGCGGGTGGCGGGATCAACGCCGGCGGTCGGATCATCCAGCACGAGCAGCCTGGGCTCCAGCAGCAACCAGCGCCCCAGCAGCACCTTCTGCTGGTTGCCTCCGCTCAGCGTTCCAAAGTTGGCCCCCGGATCGGCGGGACGGATATCGAGGAGCTTCATCATCCTCGCCACCGCTTCGCCTTTGCCCCGGCCCAGGACGCCGAAGCGCTCGATCCGCGGCAGGACCAGATTCTCGGCGACCGACATGCTCAGCACCCCACCCTCGCTGAGTCGGTCCGAAGACAGGTAGACGATCCCAGCGGCAAGCGCGCCGCGCGGGCCATCGCCAATCACGGTGCCGTCGGCGGACACGAGACGGCCGCCGCGTCGCAAGTCCATACCGGCCACGAGACGGAGAAGCTGGGCCGCGCCACCATCTGCGCGCCCGGCCACGCCGAGTATCTCGCCGGCCTTGATCTGCAGATCGACTCCGTCCACGCCCGCGCCGCGAAGTCCCTCAACGCGTAGCAGCGGGCGCTGGCCCATCCCCAGACGGATATCGTCGTGCGTGCCCGACCCTGGTCGCACCGGCTGAGTGGCGCCGTTCTCGGCACTCGCGCCAGCCATGGCATGCACGATGGCGCGATCGTCAAACTCGGCCGCTAGGCGTTCATCGACGACGCTGCCGTCTCGCAGCACAGTGATCCGATCGCAGTGGTCGTGAACTTCGGTCAGGCGATGGGTGACCATTAGCACCGCCAAGCCGTCGTCGGCCAGTGACCGCACCTTAGCCAGGAAGCGCTCGGCGTCCGTGGTGGAGAGCGAGGCGGTGGACTCGTCGAGGATCAATACCGCGTCCGCGGGACGGGTGTCACCGAGGACGATCGCCAGCGACACCATCGCACGCTCGGCGGCAGAGAGGCCGGCCGCGGTTCGCCGCGGATCGAGGTGCACATCACACGCGGCCATCACCTCCTCGGCCTGAGCGTTGAGACGGCGCTGGCGGATCCACGGCCCGGCGGTAGGGAAGCTCAGCTGCAGGCCAATCATGTCGGCGATCGTCATGTTCGGGACCACGGGTGCCTCCTGATGCACGACGCGGACGCCCAGATCATGAGCACGCAGCGGGCCATACCCTTCCCCCGCCGCCGGGGTGCCGCCGACGAGAATCTCGGCACCCCGGTCAGGGCGGTAGACGCCGGTGAGGACCTTGACCATCGTCGACTTGCCGGAGCCATTGGCTCCCAGCAAGCCGACGATCTCCCCACCAGCCACGTCTAGATTGGCCGACTTCAGGACCGTGGTACCGGTGAACGTCATCGAGACGTTCCGGGCCCGCAGCCGCGTGGCGGCCGAGGTGGACGCGGGTGTCAGCGTGGTGTTGCTCACCTGCCCCAGAGCTTCTGGAAGCGGGCCACGGTGCCGATCTGTGCGCGCCACGGAGTGGCTGGGTTGCCGACGTTGGCCTTGGTCATCAGGTGATACGGGACGTTCTCGTTGTAGAGGTAACGGGGATCGGTCTGACCGACGCTCTTGGCCAGCGGCTTATGGTCGAGGAGACGGCTCATCTGGTCAACGGCGGCGTAGCCGACGTACTGATTGTCGAACACGACATCGGCCGCCTGCACATCACCATTCTTGATGTAGCCGAGATTCTGCTCGAGGCCCACGTTGGAGACGATCTTGACCTTGCTCCCGAGCCCCTGGGCCTTGATCGCCGGCACCATGTCCGACACCGCCGGATCGAAGGCGCCGATCACATAATTGACGCTGGGGTTCTGCTGCAGGGTCTGGGCAATTCGAGCGCCGAGGCCGTTGCCGATATCGGTGCCGACGAAGTACTGGGCCGGCATCAGCTTGCAGCCGCTGCACTGGCTGACCTCGCTGATCGCGCTGTTGACGATCGCGACGGTGCTCTTGAATTCCTTGTCGTTGGTAGGCAGCACGTCGGCCGTACCGTTGGAATCGGCGACGATCCACTGGCCGGCGACCTGGCCGGCCTTGACGTAGTTCGCACCGATGTCAAAGGCGACGCCCGAGCTCGGCGCGATGCCTTCGGTCATCGAGCCCACGGGGATGTTCTTGGCCTTGGCCGCCGACATCGCGCTGCTGATCGCCGTGGGATCCACGCCGGCCATGAGGATCGCCGTGGCGCCGCTGTTGACCGCCTGGGTCACCATTTGGTTCTGCGTCGACGGATCGCCCTTGCCGTCATACATGGTGGTCGTCCAGCCGAGACTCTTGGCCGCGTTGGCCGCCTCCTGAGCCGGCTGTACGCAGCCGGCGACGGTGCCCGCACACACGACCAGCGCCAGCTTTTCGCTCTTGGGCGGGGTGACGGGCGCAGTAGGTCCCTCCCACTTGGTCCACGGACCCTCGGCCGCGGTGACCGCGGTCTTGGCCGCGCTCACCGCGGAGGAAGATCCTGAATTAGCGCTTTTCGCCTGACCGCTGCTCGAGGAACTGGAACTCGAACCACATGCGGCAACGCCGACCGCGCTCGCGGCCACGACCATGCCCACACCTACGCGCCTACGAAGGCCCGTGACCATCATTCTCTCTCTCCTCTTTCGATCCGTCGATGCGGTGTCCACCCGCCAGCGCAAACCTTTCCCGCGAGCCGGTAGAGATTTTATGAAACGATTCAATCAGCGACTGTATATCGCCGTCTAGACCGTGTCAAGCCCCGATTAGCGTGGCTCTGATCTGAGTGATACGTTTCATTTTCTGGAGCACAACGAGTGGGGGACGGAGGAGTTACGGGGAGCATCGTCAGCATCAAGGACGTGGCGCGCCACGCCGGAGTTTCGGTGGGCACGGTGTCCAACGTCCTCAACCATCCCGACATCGTGAGCGAGTCCACGCGGACGCGAGTCCGCAGGACGATCCGCGAGCTCGGCTTCGTCCGCAACGAGCAGGCCCGCCAACTGAAGGCCGGGGCCAGCAAGACGATCGCGTATGTCGTCCTCGACGCGGGCAATCCCTTCTTTACCGACGTCGCGTCGGGCATCGAGGAGATAGCCGAAGCGGCCGGACTCGGCGTCTACATCTGCAACAGCCGCCAGGACCCCGCCCGTGAGGCCCGGTACTTGGACCTACTGGGCGAACAGCGCGTGCACGGAGTGCTCCTCACTCCGCTGTCATCCAAGGACGACCGCCTGCAATCTCTGCCCAAGCGAGGCATCCCGCTGATCCTGGTTGACCGGCACAGCGACGCTGGCGAGCACTGCTCGGTGTCCGTCGACGACGTCCTGGGAGGCAAGCTGGCCGTCGCCCATCTTCTGGAGGGCGGGCACAGACGTATCGCCTTCGTGGGCGGCCCCAGCGACCTCGGCCAGGTCAAGGATCGACTCGCCGGTGCGCGTCTGGCCATCGAGGAGGCGGGAGACGGCGGCGAGCTTCAGCTCGTCTCCACAACCTCGCTTGACCTCGACGAGGGGCGTCTGGCGGCCGGGCGAATCCTGGGGATGCCGGGGCCCTCCCGGGTGACGGCGGCGTTCTGCGCCAACGATTTGCTGGCGCTCGGACTGCTCCAGGAGATCACGGCGCGCAACGTGCGCGTGCCCGAGGAGCTGGCCATCGTTGGCTACGACGACATTTATTTCGCCGGAGCCGCGGTCATCCCCCTCAGCTCGGTGCGCCAGCCCCGCCATCAGCTCGGCCGGACCGCCGCTGAGCTCCTGCTGGAAGAAGCCGAACTGGGCGTGGACCACGAGCACCGTCACGTCCAGTTCGACCCCGAGCTGGTCGTTCGTGCGTCCTCTAACTGGCGCTCGCTCTAGAGCGAGCTGTCGATACCAGTCCTGCCCCGGCGACCACCGGATTGGCGGCCGCCGGGAGCGCGACTTGTATGCGCGCTGCTCGTGTGCGCGTAGCCTTCGGCTATCGAGATGGCGCGATAGATCGCTGGCCTACGCCCCCGCTTTCCTGCCGCGACGGGGTGCTGTCGGCAGCGCGCTCGGCGCCTGCTAAGCGTTCAATCCACACGTCCCCGGCCGTCCACGGGCGGGGCCCTGCGATTCGCGCCAGAACCGGGTCAGAGCAACCGCGCTTTTGGTCGGGCGGTGCATTGGCAAAGCCGCGCTCGAAGCCGGCTCAAGGTCTGTGAGCAGCACGATCGCAACGCGCGACTTGCACTCGTCCGCTTTGGCGTGATCGCTCACGAGCGCCTGGTCGCCAAGGCAATCGCCGGCCTCGCGCCGAGCCCAGGACGAAAGGAATCGTCCGCTTCAACGGGGGCCTAGTCACCGGCCATCGGATTGAACGGCGGCGGAGCAACGGCTGCGACGATCCGCGTGATGAAGTGGTCGGCGCTGAGTCGCTCCCGAGTGCGCTCACGCGTGTGTATCACCCGCGAGACGCCCCCACGTGGGGGTGGGTCGCCGAGCGGGACGGCATAGCTGTCCAGGAATATGCCGAGCTCCAATTCGTGGGTGCTCCTGAGTGTCGATCTCTGCAGCGACTAGCGTTCGGCGTGTGAGCGACATGACGCAGGGCGAGCTCCAAGGCGAACAGCAGGGAGGTCCGGACCACGAGGCGGCGCGTCGCAGACTGGATGAGATCCAGCGGCAGATGCCCGACCTGGTGGAGAAACTGCTTGCCTGCGAGCCGCACTCCCGCGACCGCCGCCCAGCCGCACCGGACCTCGCAGGCGTTTACCTGTTCAGCGAGGACGGCGCGCACCGCTACGTCGGTCGCACGCGGAGCTTCAACCGCCGCTTCGGCGAACACGTCGCCCCGAAGTCGTCGCAGAACAAGGCCGCCTTTGCCTTCAACATCGCCAGAGCCAACGCGGCCGCTGAGGGCGTGGCGATCGCCGGCACGCGCGACGAGGTTGAGGCACTGCCGCAGTTCGAGCCGTACTTCACGGCCGCGAAACACCGCGTGCGAACGATGGAATTCCGCTTCGTTGAAATCGACGACCCAGCGCTGTCGACCGTGTTCGAGGTCTACGCGTCGATCGCGCTGCACACCGAGGGCGAGTTCAACCTCTTCGAGACGCACTGACCCGAGGACCAGACACCGAAAACGACTGCTCGACACCCCCTTTGCGGCCGCCGCTCCGGCGAGCGACCCCCGTTCGACGCGACAGAGCCACGAGCGGCGGCGGAGTCACGCTTGCTCCTGTGCGATGCGACGGCGCACCAGGGAATGCAATCATCATTCTGGACGGTGCCCGAACGACGGGCTCCGGGGGCAAAGTGGACCGTCCCGAGCCCTTCGAAGCTCACGGTTGGCCGAAGGTCCTTAGTGCTCGGATTCCCAAACAGCGAATTGGCACCTGGTTGGGTGCTCAGGCGAACTGGAAGCGTAGGCGCCGGTTCTCCCACCAGGGGATCGGGAGGTCTGGGAGCTTGGCGGTGCGCATGATCGGGCTGT
>JAABUJ010000929.1_pt1 | contig 49074 bp, 39 predicted proteins | sample 5559131 | NCBI WGS metagenome assembly JAABUJ01 (sample SAMN10711875, study PRJNA513366) | rock metagenome | isolation source: Antarctica rocks | place: Antarctica: Victoria Land, Mt New Zealand nord | collected 2016-01-07
CGTATCTGGCCGCTGAAGCGGTCGATCTGGGTATCGTGAAGAGAAAGCGTCAACGTGATCCTACCCCCGCGCGCTTCGCGCAATTGTGCTTGACTTTTGCCTCAACGGCTTAACTTGTGACCAATACAATTAGCCGTTAGCGCTTAGCATGGCGCTGCGAGCGTTGTTAACGGGTTGCGCGTCGATGAGAAAACATCTATATGGCGCCGACGCCCGCCGAGTGTGAGTGATACAGAGGCTAACGGCTAACGGCTAACGGCTTTTAGAAAGGATACGGGAAATGACGGCGACCACGACCCCCGCGCAGTCCAGCGACCACGACAAGCAGGGCGACCATGGCGAGCACGGCCCGACCATCACACAAGGCGCCACGGGTACGACGGGCGCGGAGACGGGCACGGTGCTTGAAGGCATCCGCCACAAGGTCTTCCTCGACCGCTACGCCCGTAAGGGCGAAGACGGCACGCCGCTGGAGCAGTACCCCGAGCAGATGTGGCGCCGCGTCGCGGCCGGCATCGCCGAGGTCGAGCCGACCCCTGAAAAGCGGGCCGAGTGGACCGAGAAGTTCGCGGGGCTACTCTCCGACTTCAAGTTCGTCCCCGGCGGCCGCATCCTCTCTGGCGCGGGGACGGGCCACCAGGTCACCTACTATAACTGCTATGTTGTCGGTTTGGGCGAGGACCCGCTCGACCCCGCGGCGCCGCGGCGTCCGCAGCTCTCGCCAGCCGAGGCGCGTCCGGCCTTCTTCAACGCGCTCACGCAGATGACCGACATCATGTCGCGCTCCGGCGGCGTGGGCATGAACCTCTCCTCGCTGCCGCCCAGGGGGACGGCGATCGCCGAGGCGGGGCGCGGGCGCGCGGGCACGGTCCGCCCGACCGTGGCGCTTGATCTGCGCCACCCCGATGTGGTGCGCCTACTCGATGAGAAGGACGGCCCCAACCTGGCGCACCTGGATGTCGCCGTGATCGTGCCGCCGGCGTTCGATCAGGCGCTGGCCGACGACGCCGACTGGACCTTACAGTGGGAGGACCGGCCAGGCGAGACGCTCAAGGCGCGCGACCTGTGGGCACGCGTGACGTCGGACGCCTCTGCTGAGGCCTCAGCGGAGACGTCCTCAGCGGAGGCGTCCTCAGCGGAGACGTCCTCAGCGGAGGCGTCCTCAGCGGAGGCGGGACGCTCCGTCGGCATCCTGCGCCCCGACGTAGAGACGCTGCGCATCGCGGACAGCCGCGACGCCATCGTCGCGGGCGCCGCCGAAGTGGCCGCGCGGCTCTACCGCGGCGAGGGCGTGATCGTCGACTTCTCGCCGCTGCGGCCCAAGGGCGCCTACATCAAGACCGTCAACGGCACCAGCTCTGGCCCGGTGGCCTGGATGTACCTGATCGACGCCGTAGCCCAGCTCGACGACGGCGCCGCGGCCGGCGAGAAGGGCGTCATCTGGTTTGGCGAGATCGCCAGCACTATCACTGGTAAGACTATACAACAAGGTGGAAGCCGCCGCGGCGCCTTAATGGTGATGCTTGACGACGACCACCCGGACATCGAGGAGTTCATCAAGGCCAAGCGCATCGACCCGGCGACGAACCGCCCGGTCATGATCGAGCACGCCAACATGAGCGTGTGCGCCTCGGACGCCTTTATGGCCGCCGTCAAGGCCGACCTGCCGTGGGACCTCCAGTGGCAGGGCAAGGTCGTGCGCACCGTGCGCGCCCGCCACCTGTGGGACCTCATCTGTACCGCCGCCTGGACCACCGCCGAGCCTGGTTTGGTATTTATGGAACGCTACCAGAAACGCTCCAACACCTACTACTTCGAGAACATTCGCTGCGTCAACCCGTGCGTCACCGGCGACACGCTCGTCTACACGGCCGGTGGGCTCTATCCCGCAGCCGAACTCACCGAGACAGGCGCCCCGATCACTGTGACCTCGCCGGGGGAAGATGGCGTGTCCTTCAAGCAGGCTAGCCATGTATTCCCAACCGGCGTGAAGTCCGTCTACCGGCTACAGACCAAAGAGGGTTACACGGTCCGCCTGACCGCCGACCACAAGGTGCTGACGACGCGGGGCTGGAAGGAAGCGCGTGCGCTCACGGTCGCCGACAAGATCAAGCTCTTGAATGGCGAGGGAGGCTTCGGCGTCTCCGGCAATGAGGACATGGGGCATGTGCTCGGCTGGCTTGTCGGGGACGGATATATCAATAAGGGTGGCAAGGGTCAGCCCAGCGTCGTGCTTTCCTTCTGGGGCACGGAAAGAAACCTGGCGCCAACTTTCGCCGAATCGGTCAATCGGCTGGTTGCCGCGCCCGAAGGGCGTCGGCAGTATCACGTCAGCGTCGTGGGGGTCGAGGACCGCAACGAAGCGCGTATCGACTCCGTGCGTCTCCTGCGCATGGTTGACCCCGAGTTGCTAGTCGACAAGCTGCAAGTGCCTCCATCGGTCCAGCGTGGATCGCGAGCTATGCAGCAAGGATTCTTGCAGGCGCTGTTCTCAGCTGATGGTACTGTACTTGGCATGCAGGAGAAGGGCGTTTCAGTGCGCTTGACCTCGACGAGTCCCACATTGTTGGAGGGTGTGCAGCGGCTGCTCTTGAACTTCGGTATCGCGGGCACGATCTATCGCGATCGTCGCATAGAGGGCAAACGGTCTCTGCCCAATGGCAAAGGTGGGCACAGCGAGTACAACTGCCAGAGCTACCACGAGCTTGTCATCGCGCGAGTCAATCTGCGGACCTTCGCTGAGAAGATCGGCTTCTTGCAACAGGAAAAGCAGGATAAGCTTGACGCGCGATTACAGGGCTACGCGCGCACCCTTAACCGTGAGTCCTTCACCGCGACCTTCGAGAGTCTGACGCCTGATGGCGAGGAGATGGTCTACGACCTGACCGAGTCCGAGTCGCATCTGTTCATTGGAAATGGCATTTTGTTGCACAATTGCGGTGAACAGGGTTTACCGCCAGGCGGCGTCTGCAACCTCGGCGCGCTCAATCTGGAGCGCTACGTGGACGCCAACGGCGCGCTGCTGGAGGACGACCTGGCGCGCGACGCCGCCTACGCCACGCGCTTCCTCGACAACGTCATCGACGCCACGCCGTACTTCTCCGAGTTGCACGTCGCGATGCAGCGCGAGGGCACGCGGCGCACCGGCCTCGGCACCATGGGCCTGGCCGACGCCCTTATCAAGATGGAGGTCGCCTATGGTTCGCCCGCATCCGAAGAGGCTATCGACCGCATCTACCGCGTCATCCGCGACGCGTCGTACCGCGCCAGCGTCGAGCTAGCCCGCGAGAAGGGCGCGTTCGGCAAGTTCGAGCGGGACAAGTACCTGCAAGGCTGGTTCATCCAGCGGCTGCCCGATGACGTGCGCGGCGGCATCGCGGAGCATGGCATCCGCAACGGCGTATTATTGACACAGGCCCCGACCGGCACCACCAGCCTGCTGGCGGGGGTATCGAGCGGCATCGAGCCCGTGTTCGACTTCGCCATGAAGCGCGTCGACCGCACCGGCGAGCACATCCTCTACCACCCGCTCTACGAGGCGTGGCGCGCGACGCACCCCGGCGAGGAGCGGCCCGGCTTCTTCGTCGGCGCCAAAGATCTCACGCCCGAGGAGCATGTTGTCGTGCAGGCAAAGGTGCAACAGTACACAGATAGTAGTATTAGCAAAACCGCCAACGCGCCGCATGATCACACCATGGAAGAGGTCAAGCGTCTCTATATCCAGGCCTACGATCTGGGCTGCAAGGGCGTGACCTACTACCGTGACGGCAGCCGCGACGCCGTGCTCACCTCCGTGAGCGAGGCGCCCCGCAAGGCTGAGGTGGCCGGCCAGACGCCCGACGACGGCGCGGTCGCCCCGGCCGTGGCCCCGCCCGCGCTCGACGCCGCGACGCACCCCATCGACGAGGCCATGCCTGTCGCGCCCGCTGTATCGGCGGGACCCGACCTGCCGTCGTGGCTGCTCGACGGCACGCTCAAGCGGCGTCCCGCCGAGATGGCCGGCTTCACGCGCAATGTGTCCGCGCCGGAGGGCAAAGTCAACATCACCATCAACTCGGACGCGGACGGTCCGTTGGAGCTGTTCATCAACGTCGGGCGGGCGGGCTCGGACGTCGCGGCGCTGGCCGAGGCGTTGGGCCGGCTGGTCTCGCTGCAACTGCGCCTACCCTCCACCATGAGCCAGGAAGAACGGTTGCGCCAGGCCGCCAACCAACTCAAGGGCATCGGCGGCAGCCGCTCCATCGGCTTCGGCGTCAACCGCGTGCTCTCGTTGCCCGACGCCGTGGCGCAAGCCATCTACCGTCATCTGGAAGAGCACCCGGCGCCGCCGCACAAGGCCGCGGAGGTCCCGGCCGCGCAACTCGCACTGCCCGTCGCCGAGACCTCCGTCGCCGCCCCGCTGGCCCACCCCTCCCCCGCCCCCGCCCCCGCGCCGCACGCTCCAGTCCCGGCCTCGGCTCCGGCGCACGCCGGCAACGGCAATGGAAACGGGAACAGTAACGGCGCCGGGGCGCAGTTGTCGCTTGGCGCCGCCACACCAGTAGCGGTCGCCTCGCCGGTCGCCGTGCTTACCGGCAACCTATGCCCGCAGTGCGGCAGCAGCGGCGCCTACGTCTTCGAGGAAGGCTGCAAGAAGTGCCACTACTGCGGCTACAGCGAGTGCTAAAACCTGCTTAGCGTCTGGACGTTAGCAGCGCGACGGTTTCGACGTGCGCGGTCTGCGGGAACATGTCGATCGGCTGTACCGCTTGCAGCGTGAAGCCGCCGTCGACGAGGACGCGCAGGTCGCGCGCCAGGGACGTGGGGTCGCAGGAGATATAGACGAGCTTGCATGGCTTGAGGCGCCGCAGCGCGTCGAGCGCGCCGGGACGGCAGCCCACGCGCGGCGGGTCTACGATGACCGCGTCGACCGGCTCGTCCAGCGACGCCAGGACGTCCTCGGCGCGGCCGATCAGGAACTCCACGTTGTCAAGATCCGCCGCGTTGACGCGGGCGTCCTTGAGCGCCGCCGCCGACTCCTCGACACCGATCACGCGGCGGACCCCCGAGGCGAGGGCCAGCCCGAACGTGCCCACGCCGCAGTACAGGTCAAGCAGCACATCGCCTTTTTGTAGGTCCAGCAGGTCGCACGCCATGACGATCAGCCGCTCGGCCTGCGCGGTGTTGACCTGAAAGAACGCCGCTGCGGAGACGCGGTAGCGGCGACCCAGCAACTCCTCTTCCAGCGACGTTTGCCCGCTCTCATAGGGTAGGTCGAGCGCGTCCTGCCGTGGCTGCACCAACAGGTCGCCAGTGCGCGCGCCCACGCGCACCGCCAACTGGTGGCCCGCCGCATGGCGCTGCGTCGCGGCCAGGATCTCATTGATGCGCGGGTTCATGATAGGGCACGCGTCGACGCGGAAGAAGCGGTGCTGGTGGTGCGTGGTGTAGCCGAGTTCGCCAAACTTGCGTCCGATGGAGAAGCGGGCGTGGTTGCGGTATCCGTAGGCGGACGGCGCGGGCAGCGTCGGCGCGACCGGGACGTCGATGAAGCCGGCCGCCGTTAGATGCGCGGCCACGTTGTCCCGCTTGTAGGCGAGTTGCCGCTCGTAGGTAACGTGTTGCCACTGACAGCCGCCGCAGGTCCCGAAGTAGGGGCAGGGCGACGCGACGCGGTCGGGGGAGGGTCGTAGCACGCGCAACACGCGGCCGTCTATATGCCCCTCGCGGCGCTCCAGCACGGCCAAGACGACGCGCTCACCCGGTAGCCCGAAAGCGGCGGAAACGGTCTCGCCGTCGAGCGCGCCCGTGGCCGCGCCATCGGGTCCGACGCCGGTCAACTCGACCTCAAGGAGCTCGGGCGGCCCGAGCAGGGGGCCGGCGGCGCGGCGGGACCTACGCACCGACACCGGCGGTCGTACTCTCCGTCGTCTCAGCGTCGGCGCAGATACCAGATCCAGTGTCCATCCATTTACGCGCCCAGGCGTCGATGCTGTCGATGACACACACGAGGTCGTGACCGCGGCGCGTTAACTCGTACTCGACGTTCGGCGGGATATCCGAGACCATGCGGCGCGAGACGATACCATACGCTTCGAGGCTCTTCAGGCGCTGTGACAGCGTCTTGGGGTTGACGTCGCGCACGTTGCCGTGGCGCGAGTCGCCGCGTAGGGCGTGCTGCAGCTGACAGAAGCGGCGCTTACCGCTCCCCAACTCCTTCACGACTTGCAAGGTCCACTTCTGCTCCAGCAGGCGCATCGTCTCGACGACAGGACAGAAGGGATCGGCGCTTAGGGGCGTGTGCTCGTCGGCGTTGACGGACTCATACGTAGTCAGCAAAGTTTCCATAACTCTGATTGTACCAGCCCATTCCGTAAAGGGCTACCACATACCATGTGCTATGCTTCGTATAGTGCTTGACAAGATATAGCATACGCTACGGCGTCATATATTATACCCCCGGCGCGTCCGTAACCATCATGACACTGGACGACGAGCTCAAGCGCTTCATCGACGCTCCGGCCGCTACCCCTATGTTCACCCAACGGTAAAAAGGGCCTCTGTCACCCGGTTGTTTGTTGGCGCGCCGACGTCCCGGGACGTCGGCGCGCCAACGATTATTTCACCGCGCCCATCGTTAGGCCGCGCACGAGGGAGCGCTGCGCCGCCCAGCCCGCGATGAAGACGGGCGCGATGGCTACCGTCGAGGCCGCCGACAGCTTGGCCCAGAAGAGCCCTTCGCTGGACACGAAGCCGGTGATGTAAACCGGGAGCGTGCCGGCGTTGGGACCCGTCAGGTTGACGGCTAGGAAGAATTCATTCCAGGCGAAGATGACGCACAGCAGACCCGTCGCGGCCAGGCCGGGCGCGGCGAGGGGCAAGATGATCGAGGCCATCGCGCGCGGGAAACTCGCCCCGTCGATGTACCCCGCCTCGATGATCTCGCGCGGCACCTCGGCGAAGAACGAGCGCATCATCCAGATGACCAGGGGTAGGTTCATCGCGGCGTAGAGCAGGATCATCCCGAAGCGCGTGTCGAAGATATGGACCTGTTTGTAGATAACGATCAGCGGGATCAGCACTCCGACGACGGGCAGCATCTTGGTCGAGAGCACCCACGAGAGCACACTGGGCGTGCGCTTGGTGGGAAAGAGGCCCAGGCTGTAGGCGGCGGGCACGCCAAGCACAAAGGCCAGCAGCGTCGAGCCGAGGCTCAGGGCGACTGAGTTCCAGAAAAAGCCGAAATAGTTTGAGTCGAAGAGGGCATTACGGTAGTTCTCCAGCGTGAGTTGGAAAAATAGCGTCGGCGGTTGCGCCACTGCGTTGCCCTCGGTCTTGAACCCCGTCAGCACGGTCCACAGGATGGGAAAGAAAAACAGGAAGGCGATCACATAGGTGAGCGCGGTGAGGGCCGCCCCGCCCCAGCCGGCGCCGCGCCGCGTCCCCGTGGCCGCCCGTGGCCTCACCTGTGCGCGTGTCGATGTCCCGATCATGGTTCCACCTGTACGCTGCGGCTAAAGGTCCGCAGCAGCAAGCGGAGCAGCAGGGCCGCGATCACCGAAGCAACCACGACGGCCAGCACACCTTGCGCCGCCGACGTACCGACATCGTTGCTCTGCGAAATAGTTTGGTAGACATAATAGGGTATCGTGGTCGTCGCCGTGCCGGGGCCGCCCTGCGTGGCGACGAAGATCTCGCCGAAAAGTTGCAGCACGTAGATCGTACCGAGTAACGAGGCCAGCTCGAGGTAGCGGCCCAGCAAGGGCAGCGTCACGAAGCGGAACTCATCCAGGGGCGTGGCTCCATCGACCTGCGCGGCCTCACGCACCTCATCAGAGAGCCCTTGCAACCCGGCGAGCAGGATCAGCATCATGAACGGGGTCCATTGCCACACGGCCATGACCATGATGGCCAGTTTGGGCTCCCTGGCCAGCACGTCCACGCGGCCGAGCCCGATCGATGTGGTGAGCCAACTCAACAGGCCAAAGACGGGGTTGAACAGCAGGTTGGTCCACACCTGCGCGTTGACCGTGGGCATCACGAAGAAGGGGGCGATCATCAGCGAGCGCACTAACCCGCGCAGAGGGAAGCGACGGTGCAGCAGGAGGGCGAAGGCCAAGCCGAGTACGAGCGACGGGACGACGATACCGATCGTGATGACCAGCCAGTTGACAATAGACGCGCGGAAGATCGTATCCTGGGTCACCGTATAGACGAAGTTATCCAGGCCGACCCAACTCACGCCGAGTTCGGGCGAGGTCAGAATCCACTTGTGCAGACTGTACCACAGGGTCAGCGCGAAGGGCGCCTGCGTCATGACGGCAAGATAGATGATGGCGGGCAGCAGCAAGACCAGCCGGAAGGGAGGGCGGCGTAGGCGTGATACCCGTGCCGTCCCCCTGACGGTCGTGGCGGGGATCGCCGCGCGTGTGCTCATGATTGTATACCCCTATCACTCGTGCGCCTTGGCGTAGCGTTGGGGCGTCTGGTTAGACGCCCCGACGCTACGACAAAAGCGGCCAGGAGACTATCGTCGACGATAGTCTCCCGGCCGCGGCCCTGTCACTTCAGGTATCCGGCCTGACGCATGGTGTGCTCCACCTGCGTCTGCGAGAGTTGCAGCGCCTGATCGACCGAGGTGCTGCCGGCGATCGCGGCGGACAGATTAGTCGTGACCCGTGTGCCGATATCCTGGAACTCGGGGATGCCGACGAACTGCACGCCGACATACGGCACCTTGTTCAAGGTGGAGTGGGTCGGGTCGGCCGTCTGCATCGAATTGAGGATGATGCCCGCGTAGGGCGCGGCCTTCTTGTAGTTCGCATTATTGAACGTGGAGAGGCGCGTGCCGGGCGGGACGTTGCCCCAGCCCTTGTAGTTGGCCACGAGGTTGATGTAGGTCTTGCTGGTGGCCCAGGTCAGGAACTTGAACGCGGCGTCCTTGTTCTTGCTCGACGACTCCATCGCCAGCGACCACGCCCACAGCCAGTGGGAGCCCAGCGGCGTCACCTTCGTCGGCGCGTAGGCGTAGCCGACGTTGCTGGCGACCTTGGACTGCTTGGGATCGCTGACCACACCGGCGGCCGAGGTAGCGTCGTACCACATCGCGACCTTGCCCTGCGCGAAATCGGTCTCACACTGCGTGAAGCTGGCGCTCGTAGCGCCGGGCTCGCCGTATTTGCGGAGCGTGTCGATGTAGAACGAGATGGCCGCCTTGTCGGCCGCACTGGTGAGTTGCGGCTGCCACTGCTCGTTGAACCACTCGCCGCCGAACGTGTTGATCACGGTCGTGAGCGGAGCGCCCATCTCGCCCCAACCGGGGAGGCCGCGCAGGCATATACCATATTGATTCTTGGAGGGCGCGTTGAGCTTGGCCGCGAACGACGCGACCTGAGCCCAGGTGGGGCGCGCCGGCATCGTGAGATGGGCCTGGCTGAACAAGCTCTTGTTGTAGAACATCATCGAACTCTCGCCATAGAACGGCAACGCGTACAGGCTGTTCTGGTACGAGAGGCCCTTCTTGACCTGTGTCAAGATATCGCTCAAGTCGTAGGCGCTCTGAGCCGACGCGCTCTGCTTGCTGAAATACGGCTGCAAGTTGACGATCCACTTGTTCTTAGCCCAGATCGGCACCTCGTACGTGCCCACGGTCGCCAGGTCGAACTGGCCGCCGCCGGTCGCGACGTCCGCCGTCACCTTCTGGCGCAGCGTATTCTCGGGCAGCGTTTCATACTTGACATTGATGCCGTATTGCTTCTCGAAGACGGGAGTCAGGTGCTCCATGTCGATCATTTGCGGATTATCGACCGTGGCGATAGTGAGCGTGACGGCGGCGCGCGGCGCGGCCTGTGGCCGGGCGGCGTGGGCGGGCGCGGCGACGGCGGTCAGCGCGGCGAGGGCCGGGGCGGCGATCAAGAGTCGATGCGAACGTTTCATGCGCTTTGTTCCTCATTGATTCAGCGTGCAAGAACTTGGATGAGACCTATCTCGGCGTCACGCCGCCCGCGATGTAGCGGCGGCGCTGCCGGACGCTTATTCCTAGACATATATCGCATATCGGGTAAACGCCATGGGCGCCTAGGCCCGTCGCGGCTGATATATGCCGCGTGCCGGCCAGCCCGGCTTACCCCGACTGTCGCACCTCCTCTCCCTCTCCCAGCTTCGCGCGATCGATGTCCGCGATGTGCAGCCGTAAGCCACGGTCCTCAAGCGCGCGGCGCGCCTCGTCCGGCAAACCGGCGTCGGTCACGACCTCGTGTACCACGTCGAGTGACGCGACGTGCATCATGGAGACGTGGCCCAGCTTGGTGTGATCAGCGACCAGGATGACGCGCCGCGCGGCCTCGATGAGGGCCCGCTTCGTGTCGGTCTCGTAGAGGCTGCTACACGTCATGTCGCCCTCGACCGTGAAACCGGTCGCGGACAGAAAGAGCGTTTGCAGACACAACTCGCGCAACATCGCCGTCACGGTCGCGCCGGCGAAAGCGCACGTATGCATATGCAGCAACCCTCCCAAGGCCATCACCTCGACATGGGGTCGGGTAGACAGTTCCACGATGGCGGCCAGGGAATGCGTGACCACCGTCAGTCGCTCGCTCGGATGTAGAGCGTGGGCGACGGCGAGAGCCGTCGTTCCCGCATCCAGGCCGATCACGTCGCCCTCGTGCGCCAGTTGGGCGGCGAGCGCGCCGATGGCGCGCTTCTCGGCTCCACGGATGTCCTGACGCTGCGCGAACATCTTCTCCAACGGCCGACCGACGACGCGCATGGCGCCGCCGTGCGTGAGCCGCACCACCCCCTCCTCGGCGAGGAGGCGGAGGTCGCGGCGCACCGTCATCGGCGACACGTTGAGGGCCGCGGCAAGTTCCTTGACGGTCAGGAACGGCTTATGTTGGAACTGATCGATGAGCAACAGACGGCGTTCGGCGCGGACGGGCAACCGCTCCATTGGATCGTCACCGCCCATCGTTACCATAAGAGGCCCCATCGTGTGGTACTATCTGATAATTTTCCAACAAAGCTGATCGCATAATAACACGACGCGGGTCCTTATGCAAGGAGAGTGCTCTATGTCCGTCTCTATCGCACGGGCCGGCCGTACGCCGGGACCCACATAGTGACGTGCAAAGCAGGGGGCAGCGTGTCGGCGTACAGCGACCGGTAGGTCCGTCGTAATGCGGCCATCAATGGCGCGATGGCGGCGAGACGCAAGTCGACCAGTACGACGGGGTAGCGCCGCGCGTCGATCCCGGCCACGACCCACCGCGCCCACGCCGTCGCCGCCCGATCACCGCGCTCCACGCGTCGCGCCACGATGTAGGTGTCGGCCGCGTCGCCGGGCAGACGTGTCCCGGTCAGCAGCGCGTAGTAGGGCGGTGCGACGATGACCGCGCCCGGATGCGCGTGCGCCCGCACCAGCGCGACGACACGCGCGACCTCGCCGCTGTTGTCCCACGCCAGCGCCGCGCGATCGGCTCCCATGATGGACACGACCGACAGGAGCAGCACGACGGGGAGCGCGAGTGTGACGGGCATGACGGGCTTGGTTGTCCACCGGCGCCACGCCCATAGCGCGCCGTGGGCGGCGAGCAGGGCCACGGCCGGCTCGGCCAACTGGAAGACCGGCCCTGCCGTCCCCTCTTTGAGCGTCGCCAGCAGCACGGCCGCCGACCCCACGAACAGCCACGGGGCGTAGTCCGAGCGCCCTGACGCCGCCGGCGCCAGGATGCGATGGTGGGCGTACCGGCCGATGACCGCGCCCGCCAGCGCCACGAGCACGACCCCGCCCTCGGACGCGGCGACGTAGGCCACGGCGGCCACGAACCACGCGGGGTTGAACGACGACCCATCCTGCCCCAGGAAGGCGTCGCGCGGGCCGGCCGACCCGGCATACATGACGAGCGCGCCGCACAGCAAGACAAGGCCGCCCAGTAGCCCTTGCAGATACGGCGCGAGCAAACGCCGGCGCCGCGGTATAAGGTAAACCAGTGTGACAGCGAGCAGCGGCAGGTAGAGATCTTTGGTGAAGAGCGCCAACGCCGCGAGCAGCCCGCTCGCGCGGGCCGTCCGGCGGGTGTCGTACGAGAGCGCCAACGCCGCGAGCAGGGCGACGAGGGTCAGCGGCGGGTTGACGTCGAAGGAGCGATCCCACACCAACCCTATCGGCAGGAGCGTATAGAGGAGCGCGGCCAGCGCGGCGGCCAGCTTACTGTCGAACAAGCGCCAGCCCAGTAGATAGACGAGCGCCGTGGCGAGAACGCGCATCGCCGCGCTCAACAGGCGGATGCCCTGTAGCGGCGCGCCGAGCTTGAAGGCGGCCGCACCGAGCAAATAGACCACGGGCGGCTGCGTGCCCATGACATCGCGGTAGAGGGTGGCGCCCCGCGCCACGCGGCGCGCCGCGTACAGGTAGTAGCCATCGCCGTTGTCGATGTAGCTTGTCGCGCTGTGCGCGTACGCCCACGCCGTCGCGCCGAGCACGGCCAACGCCGCCCCGAGTAACACTCGGTGGGCGCGGACGCCCGCGCCCGCGGCTACGCGCCCGCGGCGCACGTCGCGCACAGGCGCGGCTCTGATGTCAGCCGACAATGTAAAACGCGCCATCACCCCCTGGGAGCGCCGGCGTCTCGCCGGCGTCTCGCCGGCCGGCGAGACGCCGGCGCTCCCAGGGGGTACGCTCCGTGTACGAACATAACAACATCTACCTAGCGCCGTAATCTTGGCAAAGCCCATGGACGGAGCACTGACGCAGCAGCCGTGGTCAATACAGTGTTACAGTAGCGCCAAAAGGGCCAGGGGCCAATAGCCAAAACGGTTGATCATCGCCCTGGCATGACAACGAGCGGTCTATCGCTTCGCCGGTTTGCAGAGGGACGGGGCGCGTCCCGCGGACTACGGGCCGGGCGTCCACGGCAGGCCCAACGCCGCGAAGACGCGCCGCCGGAACGGCGCGTCGGTGATCGGACGGTACAGGCGCGGCAGCGCGATCGCCGGGTCGGCCGAGGGAGTGTCACGCCAGTAGCGGAAAAAGCGCCGCTCGTGCGCGTCGAGTTCAGTCATCTCGCCAGCGAGATAGGCGTCGAGCACGACGCGCTCGGCCCCGCAGAATGAGTACGCGCCAAAGGTGTTGGCGCCTCGGAACAGTATGGCGTCGTCGACGACCGCGTCGACCAGCAGCGTGCTGTGGATGTCGGCGAAGAACACGTCGTAGCTCATGCCCGCGACCTTCGTACGCGCGTCGCCCTCGATCACGGTAATCTTGCGCATCTCAGGACGCTCCGCGAACGCGCGCAGGAACCACGCGATCATATCGGGGTCGCTCTCGTAGACGTCGACCGCCGAGACCGCACGTTTGGCCGCAGCGCGCAGGGCGTAGTAGCCCAGCCCAAGCCCGGCCGTTCCCACGCGTCCCCGCGCGCGGTCAATGGGAACGGCCAGCGCCTGTACGATCATCCAGGTCAGGCTCATGCTCAACCGCCCCCCGACGTAGAGGACGGGGACCTCCGGCGTCTCCTGGCGCATGTTGACGTTGAGGTAGTCGTCCAGGATCTCACCCTCGGGGCCGCCGAGGCGCGCGCGGCGCACCGCGACCGGCCCGCTGTCGGCCTCAGCGGGCGACCCATAGAACCACAACTCGCGCATGAGGTAGTCGTGTGTGAAGGGGTTGCGATTCATGCGCCCTCATGCAAGGATACGCCCAGCCGTAGGTCCGCGACGAGCAATCGTAATGTGGTGAGTGTCAACGCGGCAGCGCGGCGGCCGAGTTGCCCCTCCGTTTCGTCCACAAAACTCTCGCCCGTTGCGCGCAGCAACTCATTGTTCGATATGTCTTTGATAGTGAGGAACGGCACGTCATGGCTGGCGCAGGTCAGTGCGATCGCCGCGGCTTCCATGTCCTCGCACAGCGACTCATGCCGCGCGGCCAACGCGCGGATGCGCTCCGGCACCCGATTCCAACGGTCGGCCGAGACAACTGTACCGACGACAAGGAGCGGCGCGCGGTGCGGGGCGGATGGCGGCCATCCCGCAGCCAGAGGCCATACCTCGTGTCGTCCCTCCCACTCGCGCCCCGCTCTCAGCGCCACATTCAATAGACGTGGCGCTGCTGGTAGATAGGAGACCTTATGCTGTATGCCGCCCTTGAGGTACCACATACGCGCACGTAGCTCGTTGCCGAGCGCATCGGTCTTGACGCTATCATAGGCGACGGTCCACGCGCCAACGACAAGGTCACCCGGCAGCAAGTCGGGACGATGCGCGCCGGTGCAACCATAGTTGAGGACAGCGGTGGGGCTGTAGCCCGCGATGACGGCTTCGGTCACTGCGGCCGCGCTGAGCATGCCGATGCCGCAGAGTGCGAGGACGACCGGATAACCATCCAACTCCGTAACGGAGAACAGCCGCCCGCCTCTCTGCTCACCGTACGCCGGCGGAAGAGCAGCACGCAAGTGCATCAGCTCGCTCTCTATAGCGCAAACGACGGCAAGAGGAGATTGTTTCCCCGCCATGGCCTCACTCACCGCCCCAACCTCTGCCAGCGTCCAGCAGATGTACTTGCTTCGAGGTAACGTTACGCTACCTAGTACTACAACGACGCTTGTGTAAAACCGCCGTTTTCAGCGGCAAATCTCGACCGATGTCGCGGCTATGCTGGCCTTCGGCACCCGTTATTGCTGCCATAAGGGTGTCAAGATCTAGCACAAAAGCGGCTCTTCGTAGCTATTGGAAGAATCCGTCGTTGTAGTACTAGGCGCTTGTCATAGGCGCTTGTCATAGCGACATCGACAAAAAGTTGTCTATGCTGCGAGACCCAGGTCCTCGAACAGCGTCTGCATGTCCTTGCGGATCGTTTCGTCGTGCGCATCGATGGCGCTCCAGGTCTTCGGCTTCCGACCCATCTTGGGCTTGGCTGTCCCCGCGAGAATAGGCTTGATAACCTGGTCGCGCAGGATCACCAGTGCCGCAATCGTCCGCAGCCCGTCCGGCGGCGCCTGATACCGCCGCGATGACCCCACCTTGCCGATCAAGCCCTTCGCCCGCAGCTTCTTGAGGTCGTAGGCGGCGTGCCGCGGCTGGTAGGTCGGCGCGGTTGGCCCAAGCAATGGTTGCACCTGCGCGGCGACCTGGCCCAGGGTGAACCCGGTAGGAGCTGGCGCCAGCGTGAGCACCGCTGCCAAGACGGTGCGCATCCGTGGTTTGTTGAGGTCGATACCTCCCACTTTGGTCTGGCCTAGATACGCAGGCGCGGGCAACTGTTCGAACGTGTCGTCGGCCACGAAGGCATGGTCCACGCCGTCCAGCGTCGTCAGGAAGTGATCCACCATGTCGTGGAGCCGCGCGACCAACCGCGGGAAACGCGCCACCACCCGCCCACACCCCAACTCCTTCGCGTTGTGCGCCTGTGCCTCGAAGCGGAGGACGTGTGCGCCTTTGGTATAGGCCTTGAGGGTCAGCTTGCCAAAGTGCAGCTTGAACACCGTCAGGTCATACACAGGTGTCTCGACCACAACCTCCACGCGTGGGGCTTTTGTCCCACTGATGTGGCGGGGGCGCGCTTTGGCGCCAAAGATCGTCTTGAGCCCGCGCACGTCGAGGTGGGCGCGCGTCCGATCGATCATCGCCTGAAAGACCTGCTCCATCTGCCCGCCCACCCGGAACAGCAGGTTGCGGCTGTACTCGAGCTGATAGACCGCGTACGCATACCGAAAGCCGCTGCGCTCCTGCTCATCAACGTCCAGGGCGAAACACAAGCAGCAGGAATAGATCCAACGCTCACAGACGTGCGTCAGGCGCCCTATCATCCGCTCCTCGGACAAGGTGTCTGCGATCGACGCCAGGGCTGTGGGGTCGGCCAGGTGCGTGAAACAGTTGCCCTCCTGCTGGGTCGTGATCCCAGCCTTGGCCGCCTGGGCGGCGACATACTCATGCCCATTAAGGATGATCTGCGCCCCGAAGGGCGGATGCCCGGACATCTTGATCGTGAGGTGCCCCCCGTCGGGGTCCAGGATGTGGAAGGAATAGTGATTCACGTAGGCTTTCTTGGACACAAGATCGACGATCACGCCGTTCTTGGCCTGCTGCACATCCCACACCGGGGCGACGGCGCGCGCCACCAGAATCATGAAAAGCCCCTGCGTCGACGGGTGCGTCGCCAGATACTCCTCGGCGATGTCGTGCGTGCGCTCCCCACGTAGACAGTCCACGACGGTGATATCGTGCGCTTTGGCGAATCCACGGACCCGCCGACTAAACCGGCCAGCCAGACGCATGAGGTGCGCGTTGTCCAGGGTCGCATCGGAGCCGGTGAGGAGTCGCCACCAGTACCGAAACCCCGGCGGCGCGTAGCACAGCGTGTGGTAGGCGTTGAGGACGATGCGATCCATGCAATCGTAGCTGCCTTCGAGCAGGTCCGCATACCTCTCACTCACCGCATCTCCCATGATACAACCTCCATCGTCGCTGCACACCACGTCCATCATGAGAGGGAGCGTACACCCTGCGGGCCTGGGAGGCAACTGCTCCGCCAGGAGCCACTTGCCCTGAGCGCAGTCTCAGAGCAAGGTTGGATTCCTAATACAGGCAAACGTGGTGCGAATGAGTCACGTTTACGCGTCATGTCTCGTCGGTCTGAGGCGGAGCCTCGTTAGTATTACAACGAGAGATTAGGGGGGCGGAGGTCCTCAAGCCGCTGCAGGCGGCGCGTGCGCTGCGACCAGTAGGCCGCCAGCTTGTGGCGGCGCTGGTAGCGCAACAGCGCCACCGCCGCGCTGAGGTCGAGGCACGGCAGCGGCAGCAGCGCGCGCAGGAGCACACGGACTGACGCCAGATCCCGCGCCTGCGCCGTGGGCGCGGTGGCTTCCACCGGCCGCGTCACGCGGACCGTCGTCCGCAGCCACAGGTCCGGGCGCGAGTCTGCCGAGTCGCGGGCCCCCCTCTCTGGTCGAGGCCTTGTTGCAGCCGGACCAGCAAGTGATGCGCCAGGAGCACCAGCGTCATGTGATGGTGCCCCCCCGGCCAGAAGCGCAGCTCGTCGTGGTCCAGGCCCAGTTCGCTCTTACACGCGGCGAAGCAACACTCGATCGGCCAGCGCATGCCGCTCAGCCACACCAACGTGTCCAGGGGGGTGTCCGCCGAGGCGTTGCTCAGGTAGTACTTGAGGGCCGGCGCCGCGGCCGGCCCCTCCACTGTGCGGCGTAGCACCACCACACCTCTTGCGCCGGCAAACGGTGTCGGCGATGTTGATGGCGGCGACCTGCGCGCTGGCGCCCTGTCCATCACGATACTGCACGTTGACGCCGACGCCCGGCGTGATCATCACAAAGTAGTAGGGCGCCCCCGGATCGGTGCTCGCCCGCAGCATCACCCCCGCCTTGGCCCACCCGTCGGTGTTGTCCTGGCTGGAGAGGCGCGCGCTCACCGCGCCGTCGCCCCTGAAGGGCGCGTGGACGTAGTGGAACTGGTCGAACGTGCCCCAGATGTCCGCGCCCCCGCCGCGCACCGGGAAGTTGACGAGCGACTCGAGGTCCTGCGCGTCGCGGATGGTCTGGTCGCCGGCCTGTGCCGGGCTGCCGATGTCGGAGCAGTCCCAGGCCACCGGACACGAGGTGATGGTCACATGGTCGAAGGTGGCCGTGCTCGCGACGCCCGTGTTGTAGGAGGTGACGGCCAGACCAGCCAGCACCCCCATGGGCATGTTCCCCAGGGTGATGGTTGCGTTGGCCAGGTTGTTCCACGTCTGCCCATCGCTCGAGGTGTCGGTGGTGAACTGATGACCCGACCGGCGCACACGCACGTAGAGGGGCAGCGTCGCCGCCGTGGCGGTGAGGTCCACCGCCGCCGCGCCTTGCGTCGGGCGGTACTGCACCTGTAGCCACCCGCCGTTGTAGGGCGTCATCACCACATGGTAGTAGGGCGCGCTGGGGTCCTCGCTGGCGCGGTACATCACGCCCGCCTTGGCGAATTGGCCCGTGTTGTCCTGCGAGAGGATGCGCGCGCTGATGGAGCCATCGCCCGCGGCGTCCTGCGCCACGTAGTGGAACTGGTCCGCCGTGCCCCAGATGTCGGCGCCCGAGCCGGTCACGGCCCAGGTCCCATTGGCGCGCGAACCGCTCTGGAGTTGGTCGCCGGTGAGCGCGGGATCGCCGATGTCGACGCACTCCTCGCCGCTGGGGCAGGTCGGCGTGGTGATGAACTTGGACAGGAAGCCGTCGGCGCCCCCGGCGTTACTGGCCTGCTGCGTGCCGGCGGTACCGGGCAGGTCGCTGGCCGTGCTCCACCCCACCACGTTGGACTGCCCGTCCTTGGCAATGGCGCTGCCCCACACGTCCCCGGTGCTCCCATGCAGGTAGGTGCTGTAGCCGAGCAGGCCGGGGCGCGTCGCGTGCGAGGCCAGCCCCGTCACGAAGCCGTTGTAGGTGTCGGCCGGCGTCGCCTGCAGAGCGTCACTGGTGGTGGGGAAGTCGGGCGAGGTGGTGGTACCGACCACGGCGGCGCTACCGATGCCGCCCGCCGCGATCCCGTAGCCCTCGTCCTCGCCGCTGCCGCCCAAATAGCTGCTGTAGGCCAGCGCGGTGGCGTTGACGTTGACCTTGGCCACGAAGGCGTCGAAGGCCCCGCCCCCGTACGTGCTCTGGAAGGCGTTGGTCGTGGGGAAGTTGGTCGAGTTGGTCTGGCCCGTCACGTAGGCCCCCGTGTCGTCAAGGGCGACGGCGTTGGCCTCGTCGTCGCCGCTCCCGCCCAGGTACGTGCGGTACGAGAGCACCGGGTCGATCACGAGGGGCTGGCTCGGGTCGTAGGCGCCGACGGTGACGCCGACCCCAGCGACTCCGCGCAGGACATACTGGGCGTCGACGGCCTGGCGCTGGCCGCCGATGGTCTGGTAGGCGACGGGCTTGCTCTGCGTCAGGTCGCCGGCGGCGGTGTGCAGCACGAGATTACCCGCCCCGTCGAGGGCCAGGCCCTGCGCGCCGGCGACCGTGAGCGTGATGGAGGCGGGGTCGGTCCCCGGCGCGAACGTGTAGGCGCTCTCCAGGTGGCCGCCGCTCCCCTGATAGGTCAGGTCGACGCCGGGGAGGATGTTCTTGTAGGTGAGGCCGGCGTAAGTGGGGACCCCGAGATGCCAGGCCGTGGGGTCGTTCCCCGTCAGGTAGTTGGCGACGCCGGGCAGCGCGCCCTGCGTGACGACCTGAGGATTAACGGCGGCGTCGGCCACGCCAAAACCCAGCACGGCGCCGCTGATCGCCGCTGTCTCCGTGAGCGGCAGCCCTGCGGCGGGGGTGGCGAGCGACGGCGTGGGATCGGCGAGCGACACGGTGGGGACGGGCAGCGGCGGCGTGATCGGTAGCGTAGCCGCACTCAACACCCGCACGGTCATGCCCTGCCCGTTGAAGAGCGCGGTGTACCCGACGGCGTGGGCCACGTAGGACACGTCGTCAGCTGCCTGCCCCTGATTGACCTCGAAGGCCACGGGCAGTATGTTGGTGGAGGCCGTCACGCTCCCGGTGCTCGGCGTCGTCGTGGAGATAATCGTGGTCGGGGCGGCCGTCGGCACGGGCGCGGTCGGCGCGCCCGTAGCCATGACGCTCGCCACGGCGGTCGGCACGGTCATCGTGCTTGTGGCGGTCGTCGTGACCGTCGCCGTCGTCGTGACCGTCGCCGTCGTCGTGGTTGATGCCGGTGTGGTCGTGCCCACGAGCGTACCGGCTGGGGTAGGTGGTATGGTGGTGTCCGTGATCGTGGTGGGTGGCGCGGCCGTGCCCGTGCTCGTGCCTGTTGGTAGGGCCGGCGCGGTGGCGTCGGCGACGGCGCTGGCCGCCGCCGTTGCGCTCGGGACGGCGGTCTCCGCCACGGGGCTACTAGGCGGCGCGGCCGAGGCAGTGTTGGCGGGCTTAAACATGGGGGGCACGGACACCGAGCCCACCAGCAGCACCGCGCACATGAGGGTGATAACCAGGGATCGTCGACGTCGCATTGTCGTTCGTCCTCCCCAACAGGCCCACAGGCCGCCATGCCAACGCCAGCGCACACGGCTTCAGACCGCGGTCGTGACCGGCTCGAAGGCTCCACGGCGTTCTTGACGCCGGGCTTGATGCTATTCTACACCGGCGACGGCTCGCCCCGTTATGAGAAATCTCATGTCCGCGCGTTTTGCCCTGACGCGGGCAGGGCGCGCACATATGTCGCTAGCCTGCATTAGTCATGAACACCCATGGCGCCACGGAGACACGATAGAGCGCGAGTTCCGCGAAACGGTCGAAGGCGTAGACCGAGACATCGCGCAGCAGGTCGATGATGTCCACGAGCGCATCGGGATACGCCAGCAGGCGCTGGATGACCAACGCGCGGGGCAGTGTGTAGACGATGGCGCCGCCGTCGAGGGCGCGGGCCATGGTCGTGGGCTGGCCGTCCCGGTCACGCGCGACGAACTCGAAGACGTCAGCAGTGAGAGCTTCTGTCGCGCCAGGCCCTACGATGTCGCTTCCTGTAGCGCCCGCGGCTCCTGGCCCTGCTCCTGCGCGCGCACGGCGTCGAACACCCAGTCGAGGTCCGCGCCAGCGCGTGGCCCGTCGAGCGTTTCGACCAGGGCGTGCGAGAGGATCGGCAGGGCGATCGTGGCGTCGCAGTAGCAGACCGCGCGCGTGCCCTTGCTGTCGATCTTGCCCCAACTGATGGCCTCCTCGAAGGTACAGCCCGAGAGGCCGCCCCACTGCGGAGAGTCGGTCGTGATCTGCACGGCGTATTTGTGCGGGAAGACTTGCTCGCCGCCGCGGTTGAGGTCTACGATCACGCTGACGAGCTGGATGGTGTCCTTCGGCACCCCGCCACCGATGTATATGACCGAGGTATTGGCTGCGCGGTCGCCGATCTCGCCGAGCTGTACGAGGTCGGCGAACTGGTCGAGCGTGACGCGGATACCCTTGTCTTTGTAGAGCTGCGCGGCCGCGACGCCGTAGCCGCTATCGGCCAGCGCGGGCGAGTAGATCGGCACACCGGCGCGGTAGGCCGCCGCCGTGATGCTGTCGACGCCGCGCTCGTGCTGGTACTTGCCGAAGAGGCGCAGGAACTCGGCCGACGAATAGGGGTATGAGCGGTCGAGCGTACCCATGAACTCGCCGATGAAATGCTCCAGCTGGCGGTACTGCAACTCGTCCGCGTACACATCGTAGTAGCGGTCGATCTGCTGCTCCAGCAACTCCTCGTCGTTGGCCGTCTGGCTGCCCTGATAGTAGGAGAAGCCGAGGCCCTCCAGCAGGTCCTCCGACACGTTGGCGCCCGTCGACACGAGCACGTCGACGTAGCGGTTCTCGACGAGCCACTTCACGATTTGCCACTGTCCGGTCGTGCTCAGCGAGCCGGCTAGCCCCAGGAAAATGGTGTTGTCCTGCTCCTCGATCATCGCACGCAGCACCTTATAGGCGTTGGCTAACTGCTTGCCCTGGAAGCCGGTCTGGCTCATCGCCTCGAGCAGTTCGCTGATGCTACGCTTGCGCACCTCGATGGTGCGCATCTTCGTGGACAAATAATCTTCTCTTTGCATGAAACCTCAATCCTTGTTGAATCGTGGAATGTTGAATCTTTCGCGACAACACTCCTAGTTTATCAGCCGTCTCCTGTATTCCGTCTGGCACGATAGCTGCCGCTATACTATGTGGCCGCATCATCTTGATCGGCGGATAACGAAGACGAGGAGCAGAAAACATGGCAGTTGTTCGCACCGAGATGGTCGACTTGAAGGTCAATGGCGACGGGGCGCGGGCGTTCGTGGCGCGGCTCGACGACGACGACGTGCGGCCCGGCGTGGTCCTGATCCAGGAGTGGTGGGGCCTCGAGCCGCACATCAAGGACCTGGCCCAGCGCCTCGCCGCCGAGGGCTTCGTCGCGGCGGTCCCCGACCTCTATCACGGCAAGATCGCGACCGAACCCGACGACGCGCAGAAGATGAGTATGATGATCCGAGGCAACGTCGAGAAGGCTGTGCGGGAGGTCGACGGCGCCATCGCCAGCCTGCTCGCGCGGCCGGATGTCCAGCCCAAGAAGGTCGGGCTAATCGGCTTCTGTGTCGGCGGCTTCCTGGCCTATAAGACGGCCGAGCAGAGCGACAAGCTTGCCGCGGTTTGCCCGTTCTATGGCGCGGGCTACGATCCCACGCCCGCTGACGTGTCCAAGGTACAGGCCCCGATCCTGGCCTTCTATGGCGAGAAGGATCAGAGCGTGCCCGCGGCGCAGGTCGACAAGATCCGTTCGCTATTCAAGGGCGCCGGCAAGGACTACCAGGCGCACACCTACCCGGCCGGCCACGCCTTCGTCAACCCCGCGCACGGCATGGGCGACGCGGACTCCGCGCGCGACGCCTGGGCCAAAGCCATTGCCTTCCTCAAAGACCACCTGGGCGCCGCCGTGCCCGCCGGAGCGTAACGTTTGGAGTGTTGAGTGTTGAGTGGCACAGGCTTTGCCTCCAACTAACCACTCAACACTCAACACTCAACACTCGTCACTCACCCCTTGAACGAGTATGTGCCGTTGTTGTCGTGCACCCACATCTCCTCGCCGCGCGTGACGAAGAAGGCGCGCACATCTTGCGGGTCGAACACGAGCAGGCCATGCGTGGTCCGCTGCACCGTGAAGCCCTGGCTATTCTTGTGCTCGTTCTCCAATGGCTCACCGATGAGCCCAGGACGCGTCTGGTGAAAGTCCAGGAATTCGCCCCTATAGCCGCCACGCTCGGCGGACCCCAGGGTGCTGCCGGCGCTACTGCCGGTACCCGCGACGCCGCAGAACGCATGAAAACGGGTACAGGCGAGTCGCGCGGCCGAATCGCGCAGCTGCATAGCTTGCGTATTGGTGCCGGCCGATCCGCTGAAAGCGGAGACGACCAGGGCGATCACTACCAGGAGAATGACGAGGTACACCAGACGGCGGATCGGCTTCCAGGTGCGGAAGCGCGGCGTGTGCATTAGCTGCGCCTGCAGTTGCTTGGCGTCGCCCTGGCTCGGCTTGACTTGATCTGGAAATCGTAGTTGCGCTTTTGCCCGACGAAGCTCGAGCGGCGCGGCTTGACGGTCAGCCGGGTCACCACTTTCTGCCCCGCGGTGAGGTGCGGCGACGACGGGTTGAAGGTGTAGCGGCACGCCTCCTCGGCGTCGATGGCCTCAAGCTCGACGTCCAGGTCGGCGTTGCCGCCGTTGCGCATAGTGATGTTGTAGTTGCCTTTGCGCCCGATCACTTTCTTGGGCGACATATCCAGATCGAAAGCCGCGATAGCCCCGATCTCGAGCGTGCCCTCGACGCGGCTCGTCTCGGTCGCGTCCGCGCGCGAGAGCACGGTCACAGTGAAGGGGTAGGAGCCCGCTTTCACCCCGTTGCCCTTGGGCGGCTTGATCACGATCTTGGCTTCTTCCTTATCCTGCGGGAAGAGCGCGACGCTCTCGTTAGAGAGGTTGTACCAGGTCGTCGGGGGCGTCACCTATGCCGCCACCGCGGGATACGATTGGGCCGTACCGACAACCAGGTGCACATCACCGTCAAGATCAACTTTACAGGCAGTCCGCCGAACAAGAACGCCGTCGTTACGCGTTGGCTCAACGCGATCAAGGTGACCTGGAACCAGTTCAAAGCCGTCAAGAAGGGCGGCGCCATGTCGCGCGACATCGTGTTCGATCCGCAAAACACGGGCGGCAGCGCGCACCATACCGTGGCGGTGATGCCGGGCACAGGCCGCTCGAACGCGGCGCAATGGTTTGTGACGGCCCAGGATCAGGTAGCCGGCCATGAGTTTGGTCACCTGATTGGCTTGCCGGACGAGTATCAGTTGTCTCACGGCGATTATGTTAGCACTATTGGCGAGGCCCCGGACAAGGGCAAGAAGACCGGCGATGCCCCGTCGGCGACCATCGCACAGAAGTTGCGCACCGCGCTGTTGACGAAGGCCGCCGAACAGAGCGCCGCCGAGGCTGAGTACACTGCCGCGGCGGACGATGCCGGCAGGAACGTCACCGAGGCCAAGTTTAACACGGCGCGGAGCGATAGGGCCGCCGCCGTCCGGGCGGTCGTGGCCGGCCACACCCTCAAGCAAGGCAACTTCGCGCGCAGGATCGGTACAGCCTATAAGAAGGCGTTTGGAACGGACCTGGTGTCCGATCTGGCGGACAATATCCCATCGGCGGACCAGTGGAGCATCATCAATCCATTTACCTATAGCGCCGGTGGTACTATGGGCGATTTCTTTTCCAAGGACGAAAACAATGCGCCGGGCTCCACGGATACGGCGGGCCACACGCACTCCGTCGCGCCGCGCCATATGCGCATGTTCGTATCCTACGCGCAACATGCAAAGGGCGGCGTATGGGAGGCTGAACGCAAATGATCGTGACGTATCGGCGCGTTGGCGGGATGCAACCGCCCCCAGACCGTGAGCTTTTGACGATCGACGACGATGGCTCGTTTACGCTGTGGCGGTCGGTTGGATGGGCAACGTACCCGCCGACCCCCGTCGGACGCTTCAGTGGCCGCCTTGATGGACAGGGCCACATGACACTTGACGCTGGTGGGAAGCTGTCCTTCGGCATCCAAATGCGCAGAAACGCGGGTACGCTGTCACAAAGATGAGGGCTTGGCGCAATGTCTGGATGTTCCACGCTGCAACAGGTGGCACTTTATACTGTCGAGCTTACTGGTCTGAGGAAGGTGTCCTTCCCACCAGCGTCAAGTGTCATGTGGCCCAGTCCACCTTGATTCGGCGGACGTGTCTACCCTTCAAGAGGAGGCGTCCTCCGCGCGCACGGGGGGGAATGTACATCTTATATCTATGCCCGGTTCGGCGATCGAAGACATTCAGATCTCGGGGGCGCATGGGGAGATCGCGACACATGACACTCCGGACGGCCCCTGGGCCGGGTTAGTCGCGCATGTACGCCAACTACTCGGCGACCTAACGGCGCATCCACGCGCGGCTATATCGCTACAAGTGGACCCGGCGGGGGAGAGCGTCCGTCTGGTCCACCTGGGATCGGACGCGCTACGCATTGATCTCACCGCTTTGACTGTCCAGGCGCAACTTTGGCGTCCCGCCGATTACGGCATCGTGCGGACGTGGAACGCCGCGCAGGTACCGGCGCTCGGCGTCACGACGGCGTCTCCAGGCTGGACGTTCGACCTTCCTTTCGACCATTGCTTCGATGTCGTGGAGGGCACAAGCGTCAAGGCATTCGTCACATGTACCCTGTTCGACGACGCGACGCCGACACTCATCTCACTTGAATCACCGCCGCCCGTTGACGGATAAATGTCTTGTGCCGGCTTCCAGCCAGCAAACTACTAGTGACCACTATAGCTCCCATTGCCTCGGGGCGCGCGCGGCATCAGAGCGTCGAGGGTCGCGGTGTCCATCAGGCGGCCCATCTTCTGCAACTCCCAGCGTACCGCGCGCAACAGCCGCTCGTGGTTGATCGCGGCCCCCTCTTCGGCGGCGAGGTGCGCGGCGGCGACGGCGACGTTGAGGATGGCCCCGCCCGCCAGCTCGAGGCCTGCGGCCAACTCATCCAGCGCCAGGTCCGGCGCGCACGGCGCTTTGTCTAACGCCCGCCGCCACATGCGCAGGCGGTCGGACGCGCCGGGCAGCGGGAAGTCGATGCTGACCCCGATGCGGCGCGTGAACGCCTCGTCGAGGTTGGCGCGCAGGTTGGTGGTCAGGACGGCCAGGCCGCGGTAGCGCTCCATGCGCTGTAATAGGTAGGAGATTTCCAGGTTGGCGTAGCGGTCGTGGCTGTCCTTCACATCGGAGCGCTTACCGAAGAGCGCGTCGGCTTCGTCGAACACCAGCACGACCCCGCTGGCCTCGGCCTCGTCGAACAGACGCGACAGATTCTTCTCGGTCTCGCCGATGTACTTGCTCACCACCTGCGCGAGGTCGATCTTGTAGAGGTCGAGCCCCAGGTCGTTGGCCACGATTTCGGCGGCCATGCTCTTGCCCGTACCCGGCTGCCCCGCGAAGAGTGCGGTCGTGCCGGGCAGCGTCGCCCCGCCGACCCCCCACGTCTCGCGCACCTGCGAACGGTAGCGCACGCCCAGCCGCGCGTCCGCGCGTGGCGGCGGCACATGCACGGGCACGATGCCGCTGCCGGAGTAGGCAAGCTCGCTGGCGGCGCTCTCACTCACCAACAGCGCTGGGATCGGGCTGGCCGCGATAGCGCCGCGACACCCTTGCGCGGACGGCGTATGCTCGCGCAATAGCGTCGCGGCGCCCGTAACGCAGGGCAGCAAATCTCTCAGCACAGCTTCACGCAGGCAGCGCCGTAGAGTGGCGGCGCCCTGCTCCGCGTCAAGCGCGGCTATCTTGGCGCCATCAATGAGCAGGAGCGGTCGCCCGAACGCCCGGCCGGCCTCGGCCGCCGCGCCCACGCAGGCGTTGGTATCCTCTCCGTACAGCAACAGGGCCGTCCCCGACGCCGCGCCGCGCAGCAGACCCATCAGGCCCGGCGGCGCGGTCTCAGCGCCGTGCTCTTCGCGCGACACACGCGCGATACCCTCGACGCTGGCGTCGAGGGCGCGCGCTCCGAGCAAGTACCACAGGAAGGCACGATCGAGCGCCAGCGTCTGCCGGATCAGCGCGTCGTCCCCCGACAAACGCACGAGGTCCCACGTCCGTAGCGGCGCTTCCGGCATGAAAACGTGTAGCCCCGCCAGGCTCGGCGGGTCGGGACCATAGAGGGCCAGAGCTAGTTCGACCGAGGGATGCTTGCGCGTCACGTCGTCGTGCAGAAAGCCGATCAACGTGCCGTACCGCGCGTCGATCTCCGGCAAGAGACACAGCACGACGACGAGCGCCTCGAAGGGGTCCAACTCCAGACCGCGCACGGCGGCGCCGAGCGGAGACTCCAGCGCCGCTGTAGGCAGGACAAACGAGGGGCCGGCGGGCGCGCTCGTGGGGGCGAGGGGCGGGCGCGCGATGAGCCGCTCCGCGTCGCCCGCCTCGATGTGCATGCCGCGAAAAGGGTCCGCCGCGGGTCCGCTATCGTCCAGCCGCTGCCGCACAAGCGCGTGCAGCCGCTCGCCGACGGCGGCGACGGCCGCGAGTATCCCCGGATGGACACCCTTGGTGAAATCAGCCACACTGTCCACATCGTAGCTATCCGTGGCTATAGCCATGCTCATGCTCCCCGCGTCGCCTCCATCCCATGCGTTGCGCGTATCATACAGCGCATCCAATCATTATGTCTACTCAAGAGCCAGGGACCCGGCTAGAGCGTCTCCACCAGCGCCGTCACCGCGTCGACAAGCGCCTCCGCCCCAACGGCCGCCCCGAGCGCGTCCAGCGCCCGCTCTTGCGCCTCGCCGGTCACGATCCTGTTGTCGCGCCGCAGCGTCCCGACGCCCTGGCGCGCCACCTCGGCCACTCGGCCCCTCCCGCCGCCGGACACATCGTCACGCGCGAGGGCGAGCAACCAGCCGTGCAAGGCCGCGACGGACGGCTCGATGTCGAACGCGTCGGCGTAGGCCTGCGCCGCCAGCTCAGGCGCGGACGTGAACACATCGCCAGCGCACGCAGCCGCGCGGCATCGCCCTCGGCGGCCGCGCGTTGCGCGGCCCAGCGGCCATACAGACGGGCGCGCTCCAGCCCCTGGCGGGCGTCGTCGTTCTCGGGATGACGCGCCAGGACTTGCTCGTAGAGATCGACCGCACGCCAATGGTCACCCCCATCGAGCGAGCGCCGCGCCTCTTGCAGCAGCGCGTCCACGTCCCCTCCATCCGCGCCGCCCTGCGCCTCGGCGATTTGTTGCTGTAGGTCGCGCACACGCGGGTCGCCCGGCGCGATGGCCGCGGCCTGAGCGACGAGCCGCGACGCCTCGGCGTAGTCGAGCCAACTCGGCAACAAATAGAGGTCGGCCTCGTCGAGCAGAGCCGCGACGGAGGCGGCCGTCCGTGGATCCAACGGCATAGCGGCCGGAGCCGATTCGCTCGGCGCGGGTTCTGGCTCCGGCGCGCGGGTTTCCTCGACGGCAGGCGCCGCATCGGGCTCCAGCATGGCCGCGAGGTCGCGGTAGCCATCCGCGTCGCTATCGGTCCAGTACGAGAAGCCGGCTTCGGCTGGCGGCAACACCGTCTCCACCAGCTTCTCATTGGGCGCGGACGGCTCCAGCGCGAGGTCGGGCGCGGCCTGCTCCGACGCGAGTAAAGGATCGGGCATCGCTCCTTCGACCGCTTCCACTGGGAGGACCTCCGCGGTCATGTCTTCATCGCTTGGCGCGGCCCACGCCGGTTCAGGCTCCAATGCGCTGGTCGATACATCCAACTCGTCGGGCACGATGACGGGCTCGTCGGACACGATCGCCGGCTCATCGAATACGGTTGCCGGCTCGTCGAGTATGGTTGCCGGTCCGTAGGCGTCGGGCTCGGCCATATCCAACCGCGGCGAGATTGGCTCTCGTGTGACCGGCTCCGGCGTAGACTCCACATCCCCCGCGTCGGGTGACGCGGCCACAGCGTCGGCCAACTCCGCGGATGGCTCCGGCTCCAACCATTCCTCGACGCCCTGCTCTGCCCATAGGAGAGATATTGCCTCCTCACGCGGCTCCATCGCCGCGACGCTCTCGACTGATTGCAGCACGCTGGGTTCCACGACAGGCGGCGCCATGGGCGCTTCGACCGTTTCCGAGACCACGGGTTCGACTGCTCTCTCCATCTCGATGGGGGCGGCGTCCGTGATCATGGGCTCGGCCACGCTCTCCATCTCGATGGGGGCGGCGTCCCTGGCGACATCAACGACGACCACGTCCGCTGGTTCCATGACGAACACAACCTGTTGGTCCGCCTCGGACATAACCGGCTGCTCCACCTCCACCTCGGACATAACCGGCGGGGTGGCTGGGGCCGGAGTGTCCTGCGGCCACCGTGGCGCCATGGCCTGGTCCCCTTGCAATACGGAGTAAATAGGCTCAGGCTCATGGACGGGCTCAGGCTCAGGCTCAGGCTCAGGCTCAGGCTCGGGCGGCGCGTGTTCTTCGCGTCGCGCGGCGTCAACAACGGCGGGCGCGGTCTCGTCTGTGAATTGTCGGGGTATGGCCGTGCCGTCTATCCCTACGCGCCTTTGGTTGGCGGGGGTCTGGGGGGAGGCATCTCCCCAGGCTCCCCCGGAGGGGGCGGGGGGGGCGAGAGAGGGCGACTTTTCATAGACCCTGGGTGCGGCCTCAATCGGCGTGTCCCATGTAGGGGCCGAGGGCGCCGCGACGGCGTCTTCGGCAAAGTCAGACTCAGGCAGCGGCGCCGTGGGTACCTCCGCTGCCGGCGTCACAACAGGCTCCGCCTCCGGTATGACGACCGGCTCCAGGCTCTCCTGGACGACCGCTTCCGGTGGAACGCCATCCTCCAGTAAAGACGGTTCGTGATCCACTGAGTCCACTACTGAGTCCACTGAGGAATGCGCGGCGACGATCTCCTCATCGAGCGGCACGGTCTCGTGGACGGATTCGGAGGCCGCAACGGCGTCTTCCACCAGAGCGTCGACCGGCGGCTCTTCCACCAACACGTCGATTGGCAGTTCCCCTACTGGCACGACGAGTAGCAGTTCCTCTACTGATTCGGTCACCGGTACTGGTTCGGTCACCGGCTCGGTGGGCGTTACCGGGGCGGCAGCCTCCATTGGCGCTAGCATGTCGATCGCCGGTTCCTCCGCCAGCGCTTCAATTGGCGATTCCTCCATCGATGCTTCCACCGGCGCGTTGATCTCCGGCTCTTCCACCGGCGCGACCGCGAAGACAGGGGTCTCGATAGGCGCGGCGGCGAGCGGCGGCGATGGCGTGGCGTCCGTGGTAACAACATCTTCCTCGACCGGCGCGCTCTCTTCGATGGGCGCAGCGCTGTCGGCATAGACGGCTGTATCGGAGGACAACGTGTTCAGCACGTCCCACGGATCAGCGGGCGGGGCGGCCGCCCCGGCCAGCGCGGGCTCGGCGGGTTGCGCTGGCGCGATCAGCGGCGCCGCGTACTCTATACTCACGGACGGCGCCTGCTCGGCGGGTGTGGCGGCGTCCGTAGCCGCCACGCGCTCATCGTCCATAGGCGTATTCAGCACGTCCCACGGGTCAACGGGCGGCGCGGCAGGGGGCGGCGTCATCGGCGCGGGCGCGGCGGGAGTAGGGGCCGCCGCCTCGGCCGGACGCGTGTCCAACTCTTGCAGCGCAGCCCATGGATCCGCCGTGCGTGGCGGCGTCTCAGGCGCCGTCGCGGCCGGAGGCGGGGCCGCGGGAGCGACGGGCTGTGAGCGCACGAGCTCCGGCGGTAAGAGCGAATGGTACTCGCGGTCGCGCGGGGCGCTCCGCGCGCCGACAAACCGCACCCCAGGTACGGGCACGATCGAGCCATCACCGCGGTAGGCGATGAGCCCGTACTGGCGCTCTTCGCCCACGGGTGAGCCGAGATCGACGGCCCCGGAATATTTGGCGGGGACGCCCATGATCGCGAAGTCGCGCGTCGCGCCCTTCATAATGACATCGACCGGGGGAACCGGCAGGTCGGGGAAACCCACGACGAAGCCGTAACGGATCACCCCTGACACGGGGCTCCACGTAAGGGCGAGACCCTCCGCCTGGCGGGTCTGCCGCTGTGTCTCTACTTGCACGTTAGACATCGCTCTCGCTGCTCGTGACCATACAATCCACACATACACACTTGCAGTATCCGCGCACTATCGTACCACACTCCCGCCATTTAGCGCGCTGGCGGCGACCGTCCACTCGACGCATCTTTGGTTACTATAACGCACGCATTTACAACCGCGCGCTGACCGCGGCGGAGGTACAAACACTGGCTGCGCAACCGTAAACGTGGGGCTGGTGTGGTACGATGGGAGTGAAATCCCTTTTGTCGGAGCAAGCATCATGACTGAGCGTAGCTACCCCTTCCCTCAATCCGCCGGGTAGGGAAGGGGATTTCTCGCGGCTATATAATCGTCGCCTCTAAGGGCGACTATGCATCCTCCCCCTTTGTCTACGGCGAAGTGGGGAAGGCGCTGTCTATTCCAGCGCCTTGCCTTTGGCAGCGCATAGCCCTCTCCCGTTCCCCCAACCGGCGTATCTCGTGCCGTTTGCATCCAGCACGGCACTTTATATGATCCGCATATCTGGGGGAACTACTATGCCTTCGACCCATGACGATCTCCGCGCCGTGTGGACCGCCGAATACAATCAACCCTTCGCCGGATGAGACTTCTCCTACCTAGCCAAGCGACGCATCATGCTTAGGACACGAGACGCCTGGAATTACACACAGAGTGGTGTCGCCGCGATCAGCCACGCCCGCTCCCTATTGGATATGGACACGGGCGGCGGCGAGTTTCTTGCCGCCCTGCCGCAACGTCCCCTATGGACGCACGCAACAGAAGGGTATGGCCCCGACGGGAGTTTGGCTGTAGCCGTCCGTGAGCTGGAAGCAGCCAACTTCCGCATCATCGAGCAACACGAGGCGTTCCCCATCACACGCTTCTATGATGTGGGCGCCATCGTGTACTATCTGAAAGCGGTCTCGTGGGAGATCCCCGACTTCTCCGTCGACCGGTACTTCGACAAGCTGGTCGAGATCCATACCATCATCCAATCCGATGGGTACGTCGATGTCCCCTTCCACCAGTTCTTTATCAGAGCACAAAGGGTGCACCATATACGGTATCATGATAAAGAGAGGGTAAGTGATGGCAAAGCGGGATAAGCTGATCGAGCGGATGCGGACCAATCCACGGAACGTGCGCCCGGACGACCTCGATTCAGTGCTGCGCACGGCAGGGTTCACGTCACGGCAAAAGGGCAGCAGTCATAAGGTCTACACGGACGGCGTACATGCGTTGTCCGTCCCCCAACGCCACCCTCATCTCAAGCCCGAATACGTGGAGCAGGCGTTGGACCTGTTAGATGAGGCAGCCCCGGACCGGGACGGCGACGACAAGGAGGAGGCATGACGACACAGATGGACGCGTCCACCATGGGGCGCACGGTGGAGCGCTACATGGCGCTCCCCTACCGCGTCGAGTTGATCCCCTCGGTCGAGGGCGGCTATGTCGTGCGTCTCCCCGACCTGCCCGGCTGCGTCAGCCAGGGCGACACCGTCGAGGAGGCCATGGAGATGATCCGCGACGCGCAGCGCGGGTGGGTAGAAGTGATGCTGGAGAATGGACGACCTGTCCCCGAGCCTGCCGAAGCTGCTGGCTACAGCGGCAAGTTCACGCTGCGCGTGCCCCGACGCGTGCACCGCGCGCTCACGGAAGTGGCCGAGGCCGAGGGCGTCAGCGTCAACCTATTCGCCGCAAGTGTGCTGGCGATGGCGGTTGGGGAACGGGCGCCGGACGCGGTCGCGCCGGGGCGTCAGCCATCGATGCGCATGGTGGAAGATCGAGCCACGAACGACGAGGACTCCGCGATCATCGCCCCCTCCCTCTAGCAACACGCGAGACGCGATAGATGATTGTCACATCGCGGTTTACACAAGAGCGTCCAGTCCGTGCTAGATTGGGGCGCCTGGACGTAGGCGATATCGCCTCCAATCCGGCTACGGCCGCAGGTACGCCAGCGCCGCGTCGGCGAACACGGTGGCGGCGGTGGTCAGCGCCTCCTCGGCAAAGTTGAAGCGTGGGTGGTGGTGCGCGGCGTCGTAGCCCCGCGTGGGGTCGCTCGACCCGACCAGGAAGTAACAGCCCGGCGCGCGCTCCAGGAACAAGGCCACGTCGTCCCCGCCCATCGTGGGGTCCGATTCGATCACATGCGTGGCCCCCACGACCGGGACCGCCGCCTGGCGCACCAGGTCGCACATATCGATGCTGTTGACGACCGCAGGCGGACCCGTCTCGATGGTGAGCTCGTGCCGCGCCTCACCGGCCAAAGACACGCCGGCCAGCACCCGCTCCATCTTCGCGGCGATGGCCGCGCGTACGTCGGGGTTGAACGTGCGCACCGTTCCCTCCAGTTCGACGGATGGAGGGATAATATTGAAGGCCGAGCCGCCGTCGATGCGGCAGACCGAGAGGACGGACCGGTCGAGCGGGTTGATCTCGCGGCTGACGATGCGCTGCAACGCCAGCACGGCCTCGGCCGCCGTGACGATCGGGTCGATGGCCTGGTGCGGCGACGCGCCGTGCCCACCGCGTCCCGTGATCATGGCGGTGAAGCGGTCGACGGCGGCGAAGCTCGGTCCGACGCGCACGCCGACGACGCCCAGGGGCAGCCAGTTGGAGAGGTGCAGGCCCAGCGTGGCGGCGACGGGACCGCCAGCGAGGTCCATCACCCCATCATCAAGCATCGCTTGCGCCCCGGTCAGGATCTCCTCGGCCGGCTGGAACACCAGGAAGGCCGTGCCGGCGAACTCCGCGCGGCGGGCAGCCAACACGCGCGCCACCGCCAACAGGATGCTGGTATGGCCGTCGTGCCCGCAGGCATGCATCACGCCATCGCGCGTCGAGGCGTAGGAGGCGCCGGTGGCCTCGTGGATGGGCAACGCGTCGATGTCGGCGCGGCATAGGAGCACGGGACCGGGGCGTGCCCTGCGGATGACCGCCGTGACGCCGGTCCCGCCCACGCGCTCATGAATGTCCGCGACGCCGTCGATGGCGCGCAGACGAGCCGCCACCAGCGCGGCCGTTTCCGTCTCATGGAAGCCCAACTCGGGGTTGCGGTGCAAATGCCGCCGTGTCGTCACCAACTCCTCGCGCAGCGCCTCGACCTCTCAGCCGTCGTCCCGATCGCCGTCGTCATCCATCCCCCTCTCGTCGCCTCTCACCATCACTCGGCCTCATCCGGACACGCGCGGACGCACGCGCCGACTAACGTCATTGTACCCGCTGCCGCGCGGACGGCGACTGACCGATCGCAAGGTCTTCTGGGATGACCTCCCAACCAAGATCGGCCTGCCCGAGATGGGCGGCGAGGACGCCAAGTAGTTCAGCGAGATTGATGGATTGAGGCCGCTTGGTGAACTCATATGCGACCGTGTAAGTTCATATGCTACCACGCCACAGGCCGACCGTCATCGCGACAGATCATCAGATAGCTCAGTACCGGACGCAACACAAGATCTGCTGTCGCTTGACGCACTCCCCCGCTCGGCCAGGAACTCCTCCCAGGTCCGCTGACCCACGGCCCGGTCGGGGGCCAGGTTCGCGCCCGCCCGGTAGGCGCGGGCGGCCGCGCCGGGGAGCCGGACCGGCACGAGCAGCCGGTGCGTCCCACGCGCCCGCAGGTACGCGCGGAGCAGCGCGGCCATCTCGTACACGCGTGGCCCGGCCATATCGGGCGCCAGGCCGGCCGGCGCGCCGAGCGCCAGTTCCACGAGCCGGTCCGCCACCTCCCCCGTGTCGATCGGCTGGAACCGGAACCCGGCCGCGACCGGGACCACCGGCATCTTCGCCATGCCCGGGGCCACCGTCAGCAGCGCGTCGTAGAACTGGGTGGCGCGCAGGGTCGTCCCCGGCAGTCCGGAGTCCTCCACCAGGCGCTCTGCGGCCCTCTTGGACGCGAAGTACCCGAACATCGCGCGGTCCACCGCGCTGACAACCGGGACCCGGTCGGCGCCGACGACGGAGATGAACACCAGATGCCGTACCCCGGCCCGCGCCGCGGCCCGGACCAGGTGGCGCGCCTTGTCCTCGTCGCCCTTGGCGGCGCCGGCGCAATGCACGATGATCGCGGCCCCCTCCACCGCGGCGTCGATCCCCGCGCCCGTGGCCAGGTCGCCGGTCACGAACGCGCTACCCTCCGCGGCCGCGCGGCGGCGCCGACTGAGCACCCGGACCGCGCAGCCGGCGTCCCGCAGCCGCGGGACGACGAGGCGCCCGAGCGTGCCCGTGCCGCCGGTGACCAGGATGGGCGCCTTGCTTGCCTTCCCGTGCGCCTGACGCGCCTCGACTGCGCGTGGCTCGTTCATCGCGGGGTTGTCTATCTGAGCTTTCATCATGTCTCCTTGTCATATCGATCGTGTTCCGCGGGTTACACTTATAGTGACACCTCACACCGGAAGGATGTGACAGATGGACGAGAGCGCGTGGCTGGCGGAGCGCTTCGAGGCGCACCGGACCCATCTGCGGGCGGTGGCCTACCGCATGCTTGGCTCGCTCACCGACGCCGACGACGCCGTGCAGGACACCTGGCTGCGCCTCAGCCGCTCAGGGGCGGGCGAGGTCGAGAACCTCGGCGGATGGCTGACGACGATTGTCGCCCGCGTGTGCCTGAACATGCTGCGTGCGCGCAACGTGCGCCGCGAGGAGTCCTTCGGGCTGCGCCTGCCCGACCCCATCATCAGCCCCGACGGAGAGCTCCAACCGGAGGAGGAGGCGTTGCTGACCGACGCGGTCGGCCTCGCGCTCCTCGTCGTGCTCGACACACTGGCCCCCGCCGAGCGGTTGGCGTTCGTGCTGCACGACATGTTCGAGCTGCCGTTCGAGGAGATCGCCCCCCTGGTGGGACGCACCCCCGTGGCGGCGCGGCAGCTCGCCAGCAGGGCACGCCGGCGGGTGAAGGGCGCCGAGATACCGGCTCCGGACCCCGATCTCGCGCGTCAACGAGAGGTGGTCGACGCCTGCCTCGTGGCGGCGCGTGGGGGCGATGTCGACGCCCTCGTGGCCCTGCTCGATCCCGACGTCGTGCTGCGCGCCGACTTTGGCGCCCGGCGCCCCGCGGCCTCCAAGGTGATTCATGGCGCCGCGGCCGTGGCCAAGCAGGCGCGCATGGGCGCGCTCCCGGCTGCCCACCTGCGCCCTGTGCTGGTGAACGGAGCAGCCGGCGTGGTCGTCACAGTGCGTGGACGGCCCTTTGCCGTCATGGGTTTCACCGTCGTCGCGGGCAAGATCGTCGCGATCGACGCCATCGCTGACCCCGACCGCGTCCGCGGGATCGCAGCGGCTGTCCTTACCGACGCGTAGCCGCCGGGCCAGCCTGCGGGTCAACGCGAGCCACGGTTTCAGATGTGGGGTGGCCCGAGTACGTGAAGGTATCCGCGTGCGCGCCTAGCGCGCCGTCCAGCCGCCGTCGATGGTCAAGGCGCTGCCCGTGATGAACGTCCCTGCATCCGAACTGAGCAAGAGTACGATGCCGCCGATCTCGTGCGGCTCGCCCCACCGGCCCAGGGGGATGTTGGATATAAACGCCGCGTAGGCCGCGGGGTCGGCGGTCAACGGCTCGTTGAGCGGTGTGTGGAAGGGTCCGGGGCAGATGGCGTTCACCGTGACGCCGTGCGCCGCCCACTCCAGGGCCAGCGTTTTGGTCAGCAGGATCAGACCGCCCTTGGTGGAGGTGTAGGGCGCGCGTCCCGCCAGACCAACCGTCCCAAGCATCGAACTGACGTTGATGATGCGGCCCGAGCCCCGCTCGATCATATGCGGCGCCACGGCCTTGCTACACAGGAACGGCGCGGTCAAGTTCACGTCCACGACCTGCCCCCACTCGTCCTCACCCATCTCCAACGCCGGCTTGCGTATGTTGATCCCCGCGTTGTTGATCAAGATGTCGATACGCCCAAAGAGGTCCAACGTCCGCGCGACCATGCGGCCGATCTGGGCGCTGTCCGTCACGTCGGCGGCCAGCCCCTCAACGCGACGCCCCGACTCCTCGGCCAGTGCGGACGCGGCGGCGCGCGCCTCGTCGCCGTGGCGGCTGACAAGCATCACCTCGGCGCCCGCGTTAGCCAGCGCGGCGCCCATGGCCTCGCCGAGCCCTTTGCTGCCGCCCGTGATCAGGGCGACGCGTCCATCTAGGCGAAACAGGTCTAGCCCCAAGCGACCGTCCGACCCTACCGTCATACTCTACCTCATTACATGACAATTCATTTGTTGGCGCGCGGAACTCTCAGGGTGACCGCCACTGGGAGCCGACGGGGACGGGCGCGACGCCTGCGCTCGCAGGCTACCCCGAGACTTCTGTGCGCTAACGCGCTGTCGCGGCATGGATAGCGTCGTGCATGATGGCGACGAGGCGATCGATCTCCGCCTCGCTCGTGATCAGCGGAGGCGCGATGCACAGGGTATCGCCAATGGGATAGGCTCCGCCGGCGCCGCCCCGGTTGCGGATGAAAAGCCCGCGCTGGCGCGCCTCGGCGGCGACGCGGCCGCCCAACCCGATCGCTGGTACGCGCGTCGCGCGGTCCGCGACGAGCTCGACCCCGCACATCATGCCCAGCCCGCGCACGTCGCCCACCGCCTGGTGTTCGCGCAACGTCTCCAGGCCGTCAAGCAGACGCCGCCCCATGACCGCGGCGCGCTCGGCCAGGCCCTCCTGTTCCAGGATGTCAATGTTGCGCAGGGCGACGGCGCAGCAGGTCGGGTGACCCGAGTAGGTGGCCGCGTGCGTGAACTTCAGGTCGGCCGGCGCATCAAGGATGGCGGCGTGCACGCGGTCGGAGAGCATGATACCGCCGAGCGGCAGGTACGCGCTGGTCACGCCCTTGGCGAACGACACGATGTCCGGCTGCACACCCCAGCGATCCAGCGCGAACCAGGCGCCGGTGCGGCAGAAGCCGGTGATCACCTCGTCGGCGATGAGCAGGACGTCGTAGCGGTCGCAGATCTCACGCAGCCGGGGGAAGTATGACGCCGGCGGCACGATCACACCGCCGGCGCCCATCACCGGCTCGGCGATGACGGCGGCGACCGTCTCCGGCCCCTCGCGCAGGATAGCCCGCTCCACAGCGCCGGCCGCCTCCAGCCCGACGTCGCCGCCCGTCGCGCCTCCACTGTAGTCAGCCCAACGGTAGGGATAGGGCGGCGGGACCTGGATGAAATTGGGGACCAGCGGGGCGAACATCTTGTGGTACGCGGCCATGCCGGTGGCGCTCGCCGCTGCCATGGTGACGCCGTGGTAGCCGTGCACGCGCGAGATAAACTTTACTTTGTTGGGGCGGCCGTGCGCCTTCCAATAGAAGCGCGCCGTCTTGAAGGCCGACTCGTTGGACTCCGCCCCGCTCGTTGTGAAATACACCGCGCGCATGTTGGAGTAGGCCAGGCCGATCAGGCGCGCGGCGAGCTTGATCGCGGGTTCGCTTGTCGCGCCGGCATAATTGGTCACGAAAGCCAATTGCTCCATTTGCGCGGCCGCCGCCTCAGCCAACTCACGCCGCCCGTGTCCCACATTGACGTTCCAGAGGCAGGACAGCCCGTCGATATACTCATTGCCCTCGATGTCGGTGAGGATGGCCCCCTGCCCGCGCACGAACACGATAGGCGGCTGGTGGTCTGCGGCGTCGTGCAGAGGATGGACCAGGTGCTCACGGTCTTCTTGCAACAGCGCTGTCAGCGGCGATTCTACGGTCATGGCGTCGCTCCTCCTTCGTCCTTTGTCCCCAGTATACCGTTTGACGTACTCCCCACGGCTGAAGCGCGAGGCCTGCGGCTAATAAAGGTCACTAGCCTACTGGTGGGTTGTGCCGCGCCTCATGTGAGACGCGGCGTCAGCACGAGGAGGCCGATCGGTTCGACAAGTTCACGGAGCGCGCACGGATGGAACGATCGCGGTGGGTGGAAACGACGGCGCGACAGCCCTGCTCTAATTTTGAGCGTGGGATGACGGCACCGTCGCCGCGGCTTGTGACGGGGCTTTGCACTGCGCTTGCGTGGGGATGGCGAAAGGCGCGCCCTCTTTGCTGTGCGACCAGTCCATCACGATGCGCCAGCCCTGGTTCGGCCCTGTCGTGGCGCGCGCCATGTACCAGCCTCCGAACCGCTTGACCGCGCCGTCCGTCTGATGGGCGGTGAGGGCAAACCCAACGCAGGTGACGGCGGCGCCGTTCACCGTGTTTTGGTAGCCCGCCGGGTACAGGCTCACCGTGTCTTCCAGGGTGTGGTCGTACCCCTGCTTGAAGAGGCTGAAGTCGGGCTTGTCGCCGGGCAAGACGGCGAGATAGCCGGAGGCGCGCTGATACTCGTGGCGGTTGATGGCGTTGTAGAAGCTGTGCAGCACGTTGACGGGACTGTCCGCGTTGTCCATCAGGGGCCGCATCGTCGGTGTAAGCGTTGGGAGCGCGGTTGGCGCGCTCGTGGGCGCGGCCGCCAGCGCGTCAGTGGGGCCAGCGGAGCCGGCCGTGACGGTAGCCGTAGCCGGAACAGCGGCCGGCGCGTGCGCCCAGGCGATCGACCCGATGAACGTGTCCTGGAAAGCCGGCCAGGTGTAGCCGGGCGCGTCGATATCGCCCAGCCGGACAACGCTCGTCGCGTCCGTGCGCAGCACGTAGGCGAAGTAGCGTCCGTTTGGCGCCCACACGAAGTTGTCGAGGGCGGGCTGATCGATGCGGTCGAGTGCGACGACGCGCCTATTGTTGTCGTCTCGCGCCGACCACACGTACAGGCCGGCCGGCTTATCGCTCTTGTAGAGCAGCTTCGTACCGTCGGGCGACCAAACCGGGTGGCCGCCCAGTCCGACCGTTACGGTGGTCGCTGGCGTACTCATGGTCGACACCTTGAGGATACCGATGCCGGACGATAGGTTCGTCCGCTCCGTCCACGCGATGGCGCGCCGGTCCGGCGCCATGACGTAGTCGTACCATAATCCCCACTCACCGCCGTGCAAGGGCGTCGTTACCACATCGGTCAGGGCGAGGCTCTGCGACTGCGTGACATTGATCGTGACGGTATCGGTAGGGCTATTTTGATTGACGACAGTGATGAGTAAAGGGCCGCTCGCCGTCGCGTACACCTGCTTCACGAAAAGATGTCCATCGGACGCGTTAGGCGGGGCGGTATCGGGCAATGAGAGTAGCCGCGAACTGCGCAGCGTGTGCGGGTCGATCGCGAAGACGCCGCCAAGATCATCCTGGCCCTTCGCGGAGTAGGCGATGTCGCGCGCGTCGCGGGTCGTGGTTAGGCCGGTGAAGAGTTGGTAGGCGTCGCCGGCGACCGGGGTCGCCAGGACGACGCGCGGCGCGGTGGCGGCGAAGGCGTGAAAAGCGACATCGGCGTGCGACACGGCGACACCCCGCAGCGCTTTGTTGTCGTACAGGCGCAGATAGGCAAGCCCCTCGTCCGGCGCGATGGGGGGAGCCGGAGCCGTGCTCGTGATATCCATACTGCTGACGACGGGAGTGGAGTTAGGCAGCGTGACGACCGCGCGTCCGCGCACGAAGGCGCGCGGCGCGCCGGATGGCGCCTGTTGTATCCCTTGCACAGGAACAGATACTCTATCGGCGCCGTACGATGTCCCTTTGCCGACGTTGAGGGCGACGAAGCGGCCAAGCGCACCGCGGCTGTGCGCTACGGCCGTACCCAGTTCGACCGGCAGGCGCTGCGCATAGGCGCCGCCCACGACGTTGCCCATGGCGGCTACCTGCGTTTCCGCCGCGGCGAGATCCTGGGCCGATACCATCGCTGGTCCCGGCGTGCTGGCGACGTGTATCGACGCGAACACGAGGCCGCCGAGCACGGCCAGCAACGCCGCCGTGCCGCCCGCCGCGCGCAACACGCCCCACATAGTAGGACCAAAAGGGACCAGGACGCGGCCCCGTCCATGCTCTAGCTGGGCGATGCTGGCATAGACATCGCGGCGCAACCCCGCCGGGACCGGCGCCGCCGCGCCCCGGATGCTGGCGTAGAGATGGTCGTACCTTTCCAGCACGGCGCGGCAGGAGGCGCAGGTGACGACGTGCTCGCGTACCCGTGCGCGTTGCGCCGGCGCCAGGGCGTCGTCGTGGTAGTCCGAGAGCAGGGGGCGGACGCGGTCGCAGGTCATGGGATCACTAACTCTTCAACTCTTCTCATCGGTGTCGGTGTAGGCGGCGCGGAAACGTTCCTTGGCGCGATACAGCGTTATCTTGACGTTGCCCTTCGACATGCTCATAGCGTGGGCGATCTCGTCGATGGAGAGGCCGTCGCGCGCCCGCAGCAGCAGGCAGGCGCGCTGGGGCGGGGTCAGCTTGGCGAGGGCGTGGCGCACGGCCTCGTTTTCGGCCACTTGCGTGGGCAGATCAAGGTCGGGCGCCGGGATGCGCTCGTCGTCGCCGGGCGCGAAGGGCAGCCAAAGCAGGCGGCGGCGGTGGCGCAGCGCGTCGAGCGCGGTGTTGGTGGCGATACGGTAGAGCCAGGCAGGGAGCACGAGGTCGCGCGTCGTGGGCAGCGCCTTGTACGCCTTGACGAAGGTGTCCTGCGTGAGGTCCTGCGCCTGCTCGGGGTTTCCAACCATGCCAAGGATGTAGCCATAGATGGGACCCTGGTAGCGCGCGAACATCTCGTCGAAGAGCGCGTCGGCCGCCAACTGGCCGGTCCGCGCGCCAGTCGTCGGCGGCGCCGTCGCGGCTCCTGCCGCCGGCTGGGCCTGTAATGGTCCCGACGCGGACCCCGGTAGCCTCTTCAGCATCGGGCCTCCGAAGACCTGGTCGCTCCTCAGCGCACTTTCCACACTCATATCCTCCACCAGTATAACGAGTGAGGGCGCGAAAGGACTACAGTCATCTTTAATACGATATAATTGACGCGACGGATCACGGATCAGAGAAGGGGAGAAGCATGGCCGATGGACCGGCGGGGGCTCCACCAGTGTGGGCCGTACGTGATCTGGGGGCGCGGATCGCCGCCAACGTCGGCCACGCCATCGTGGGCAAAGGCGACGCCGTGCGCCTCGTGCTGGCGACCGTGTTCGCGGGCGGCCATGTGCTCATCGAGGACGTGCCCGGCGTGGGCAAGACGGTCCTGGCCAAGGCGCTGGCGCGCTCGATTGACGCCTCGTTCAAGCGCATCCAGTTCACGCCCGATTTGCTGCCCGGCGACATCACGGGGTTGGAGATCTACAACCAGAACGCGGCCGCTTTCGAGTACCGTCCCGGCCCCATCATGGCCCAACTCGTGCTCGCCGACGAGATTAACCGCGCGACGCCCAAGACGCAATCGGCTCTGCTCGAGGCCATGGAGGAGGGGCAGGTCACCGTCGGCGGTGTCAGCCACCCCATCCCGCGGCCCTTCGTGGTGCTGGCGACGCAGAACCCCGTCGAGTACGAGGGCACGTTCCCGCTTCCCGAGGCGCAGCTTGATCGCTTCATGATCCGGCTGAGTTTGGGCTACCCCGCGCCACAGGACGAGATGGATGTGCTGGCGGGGCGCGGGGCCGTCGCGCCGGTTGACCTGTTGGAGCCGGTCTGTCACGCCTCCGACGTGCTGTCGGCGCGGATCGCGGTGCGGGCGGTGCGCGTCGACGCGCTCGTGCGCCACTATATCGTCACGCTGGTCGGCGCAACGCGCCAGCACCCCGACGTCTATCTCGGCGCCAGTCCGCGTGGCTCGCTCGCCATCTATGCCCTGGCGCAGGCGCACGCCGCCTTGCAGGGGCGTGACTACGTCCTGCCCGACGACGTCAAAACCGTCGCGCCGTCCGCGCTCGCGCACCGGCTCATCCTACGGCGCGGTACCGGCGGCGGCCGCGCCCCCGCCGAGGAGCTGCTGCGGACGATCCTGGCGACCGTCCCCGTCCCCGGCGCCCTCGCCGTCGACGAAGATCAGGGCGCTGCGGCGCGCCGTAGCCGGTAGCGGACCCATGATGATGCATGGCGGACATCGTATCTACTGGGAGCGCCGGCTTCCAGCCGGCAGTAGTCGCGACCGCTGGTTCGCTATCATCGACATACTCGTCCGCGACCGAGGGACAGGACTCGTCACCGCAGCCGTAGCGCGACACGCCCGCATCGTGCCCCCTCGCTCCTATTGTCCCTGAGCTGTGGATAAAACCCAGGCCGTGTGTCGTTGTTTGCGCGGCCTGGGTTCCTCGATATGCACAAGCTTTTTGTAGGAACGGTCCGCGAACGTGCCGGCGCGTCCTGTTGATGCGGCCGCCGAGATCGCCGCGTCAGCACATAGAGTCCCGGTCACTCTTGTCCACTTCAAAGGATGTCTGTATGCGGATGCCGCCGCGCGGTACTGGAAGCACCTCGTAGCGCTCCTCCTGTATATACCGCGCCGTGTCCACCACGAAAGACAGTCTATCTCCATGATAGTAGCCATCCAAATCCTTGACCGTAGCCGGGCACTGCCGCCAGCCGTGGGCCAGCAGCCAACGCGCATACCAGGCCCGCACGACGGCTTTCGAGTCCGGGGCGACAACCGTCCGATCTACCGTGCCACCCGCGATGCAGCACAGGCCGACGCTGTTGTTGGAGTTGGGGTCCTCGGTTTGGTAGTCCTGCAGGCGGGCGTGGGGGTACATGAGCGTGGCCTCGGGCATGGCCAGGATCGCGTTGAGCGTGAGGGGTGGCGCAAGCACGGCGCGGACCAAGTCGCAGCCGCCGAGCGTGCAGAAACAGAGCGTGAGCACAGCGACGGCGCCCAGCAACCGATAGGGTATGCGCGGCGTGCGGGCCTGAGGCATTGGTTGTTCGTGCATGTACCGCCCTTCTGCTCACCGTTTCTGGAGCCACACCGTGCTGTGCGCCGTGCATCCAGTCACGCACGCCCTACATTCCTTCCTTCGGGTTGTAACGGCCGATCCGACATGGGGTAATAGTGAAGAGTGGGTTCGCGCATGTGATTCGCGTCGGCGATGGCGTCGCAGCCCTAGATTGGAGCGACGCGTTCGGTATGACTCGCACGAACCGGGCGCCGGCCGCCCGGTTAACTACAGGTAAAGGTAGGCGGCGCTGTGTAAACGTCGAGGATAGTCCGGACGCCGCGCGCGCCGTGCGGAGGGACGAATGCCGTGCCGAACCGATGGAAGGCGTCTTGTTGCACCTCATCACCCATGTCTACCTCGTAGAGGTCGTTGCCACGGATGTAGCCGTCGGCGTCCGTGCCATTCGGCGGGCAGGCGCGCCACCCATGCATCCTGAGCCACCGCGCGTACCAGGAGCGGATGGCCGCCTCGGGCGCGGGGGCGATCGACAGCCGGGTGACGGTCCCGACATCACTACAGCAGAAGCCCATGCTGTTGTTCGAGTTGGGGTCCTCGATTTGTAGGCCCTTGAGGCGCGCGTGCGGGTACATTAGGCTCGCCTCGGGCGCGGCCAACACCGTTTTCAGCGTCAGCGGCGGAAGCAAACTTGGCCCGCACCCCGCCAGCGCACACGCAAGTAACCCGAGCAGCACAATCGCCTCTGGCAACCGGCGCCCTATCTGTCGTACCCGTAATCTCAGAGTTATGTCCCGGCACATTGCGCTCCCCTCTCACCTGTCATGCCCTTGTTAGATAGCAAGCGGCGCATCCGCCCGCACCAGCAGCAGCTATGTGACCGCGACCGCAACTAATCTAATCGTTGACCCAAGATAGATGACGCCTGTGTGGCCTGCGAAGCAGTCCCACTTTATTGGTAACGTGACCTATCTAGTACGAGGACATTGACTCCGATGCGACGTTATTCACACTAGTAAAGGTGGTAATGTGTGTAGGAACCATAGCCAATTGGGTGACTTACTGGGCGCCTGAGTCAGCTAGAATCCCCACGAGCGCGACCACGTCCGATTCCGGTCACGGCGTGGCCGACTGGTGGCGACACGTACGACCGGCAGTTGCTCAACGTGCAGTCGCGCAATAGCGACGGCAGCGCGCGGGCGTTCACCACGGCCCTCTACTTGCTGCGGGAGAACGGGACATGGCGCTACTGGACCACCGACCAGCCGGTCGGCGTCTGATCCTGCTCGTGCTGCTGCCCCTGACGCTCCTGCTGCTGGGGAGCGCGTGGTGGGTGATGCGAAACACGGGCAATGACAGTACGGGCTTGCCCAACGGGCCGGTTAGCTACGCGCAGATCACGGCCCACCCCGAGGCGCGCCTGTACTACCCCGGCTCGCGCGTGTTCTCGCCCTTCGGCGGTCCGGAGCGGAGCTATATGACGCTTGATGGCCGGGAACACGACCCGGCCTTCGCGGGGGCGGTGCTGACCAGCAACGCGACGCCCGCGCGGATCTACCTGTGGTATCAGCTGTGGCTGCTCAAGCACGGCTGGCGTTCGCACGCGGACCTCGGCTCGACGAACTGGAAATCGCTCGAAGGGTACGCGCGAGGATTTCATCGTGGCGATGGACTATCCCGATCAGGTGGGGGAGGCGATGGGCCGCCACCTGCCTTCCGCACGGACGGTGTACGAGATCCGCTCACCATCCTGCCGGCGGGCCAGACCGTCCCGTGACGCCATGTCGAGCGGTTGCCGCCTCATTGTCGTGCGAGGCGGCTGCCGCCTGAGCATGACTAGCTGGGCGCTCCGTCGCGTGGTGCGATGGGGCGCCTCGTCCGCGTGAGCCGGGGTGGAGAAGCCCTGGTTCAGCGATCAATCTTCCACTTGTTGTAGGATGATGTTTATGTACGATGACTCCCTGCGCCGTTGCCGCCGACCCGTTATTGTCAAATGGCTGCTGCCCTACGCAGGAATCGGTGTCCGACCCCTATGGTAACTAGAAGAGGCGCGTGGCCGTCCGTCCTGGCGCTGGCGCTCGTGGCGCTCGTCGCGGGCGCGGTGGCGGGTTTTCCCGTGCTGATCCATATGGCCTATCTGTTGATGCTGCTGTTGCTGCTCTGCGCCTTGTATACAACGCTCTCGCTGCGGCTGACGCGCCTGGAACACCGCGCGGGGGCGACGCGCCTCTACGTTGGTGAACGCCTGCTCGAGGTGTACCGCCTGTCCACACGGGCGCCGTGGCCGGTTTTGGGCTTGCATCTAGTAGGCCGCGCCGGTGTGGCCCCGCAAGGGCCGTACTGGATCGTGGGGCTGGGTCCGCGCGGGCATGAGGAACTGACGGCGCTGGCGACGGCGGCCGCGCGCGGCCGCTATCGGGTTGGCGCGGCCGTCCTCGCCGTCGCCGACCCCTTCGGGATCATCGTCAGGCGGCGACGCTGCCGAGTCTCTAGCGAGGTCATCGTGTGGCCGCAGCCGCGCATCGTGCCCGACTTCGCGCGCGCGGCTGCCCGCGCCGGCGATCTATTGCCGTCGCGGCGCTCCTGGGCCAACATGCCCGTAGCAGGCGCGGTACGCCCCTTCGCGCCGGGCGACCCGTCGACGCGCATCCACTGGCTCTCCAGCGTGCGCCACGGCTTTCTGATGGTCAAAGATAGCGATCGCTCGGCCGGGCAACGCCTGTGGGTCGCGCTTGACCTGGTGAGCTCCGCGCACGCGGGCGCTGGAGAAGAAAGCACAGTTGAGTATGGGGTCGAGGCGGCGGCCTACGCCGTCGAGCTATCGTACAAGGAGGGGCTCGATGTCGGGCTGGTCGTGGCCGGGGTCGAGACGCTCGTGGCCGAACCGCGGCGGGGACAGGTCCAGCGCGAGTACGTGCGTGATATGTTGGCCGTGGCGCGCGCCGGCGCTGGGCCCGCGCTGGTGTTGACGCTCGACGAGCAGCGCATCGTGCGCCCCTCCGACGCGGTCGTGATCGTGACGCCCGACCCCGCGCCGGAGCTGCAGGAATACGCGGCGCGGTTGCGCCGGCTGGGCTGCGGCGTCATCGTCGTGCTCCTCGATGCGGCCGCTTTTGGAGGCTCCCCTATCGCCACCACGGACGTGGCGCGCCTCGAGGACGAGCGCGTCATCATCTGCCCTCTTACGCGGGGAGGCGGCTGATGTTGACGCCCCCCCCTCCGGCTCCCTTTCCCTCGCGGGACGAGAGGAGGAACGCCCGTTCCCAGTTTCTCTCCTACAAACAGGGAGAGGAATGGGGCGCGCGCATCCTCCCCATTCTAGCCGCGCTGCTGACATGGCTGGCGGTGCTGTGCGCGATCCTCATCGTGGTGTGGCCGCACTGGACGCTCCCCGGCAGCCAACTCGACGCGCGCACGTTCGCGCTGGTGGCAGCGGTCGCGGTCGCGCTCACGCTCGGATTGTCAACGCCCCGTTTGCCCGCCTTCATGGGTTACGTGGCCGCGCACCTGGCCGGCGCCATTCTGGTGCTTGGCATCCTACAGGGCCTTGGCCTCATCGTGGTCACGTTTCCGCATGCGACGTTCCCCTGGGGCCTGCCACGCATCGGCCTGGCCCCCGGCGCGGCGCCTTTCTCGGCCCGCCAGGGCGCGGTGACGTCGACGACCCAGACCGTGCTCTCACTGGGGGTGACCTGGGAGCTCTCCTACGCCGCGACATGGCTGGTCGTGCGTGAGCGCCGGCCCTGGCTGGCGCTCGCGCTGATCGTCGCCACGCCGCTGCTGACGGCTCATCCGCGGGGCGGCGAACCCCTCTTCTTCGCGCTCTGTCTGGTAGGCCTGTGCATTGTCGCCGTCACGGCGGCGCGCGAGCGGCGGCGCGCGGCGCTCGTCCACTATGGCCCGAGGGCGCGGCCGGTCTCGCTCACGCCACGCCTGGTCCGGCTGAGTGTCCCGCTCCGCGTGACCTTGGTCATGCTCGCGCCGCTCTGCGCCGGCCTGATCGCGGCGGCATGGGCTACCCCAATCCCCGACGCAGCGCGCTCACTGCACTCCGTACACGCGCCATCCCTCGCCTCGTTGAGTGATCTGGCGCGCGGCGTCGAGGCGCGCATGGGGGGCGGCGGCCACGCGGGGGATTCGGCTGGGCTTACCCTTTTTGGCGGCGACCTAGCGGTCGGGGGGTCTTTCCATCCAGACGGCACGGCGGTGCTGATGGCGCGCGTCGCCGATCCCTCGCGCTCGCCCTATTGGCGCGGCGCGGTCTACGACCGCTACACACAGGGCACATGGCGCGCCGAGCCCGTGCGGCGTGTGCATGTCGCCGCCAACGCGCCGCTGGGCGTCCCGGCGGGCGTCTTCGCGGGGACGCCGATCACGCAAGACATCGTGCTGCTGCGCCCCTCGGATGTCCTCTTCACCGCCGGGCCACCCCTGCGCGTCGGCGTGACGACGACGGTGAGCCTGGCCGGCGCGGGCCGGACCGACATCCTGTCCATCGGGCCGGCCGGCCCGGCCGCGTCGAGCGCCTACACGGCCGTCTCCGCGGCGGCGCCGTCGACGCCGGTCTCGCCCTCGCCGGTGTTGCCCCCGGCGCTGCGCGCCCGCGACCTGGCGCTGCCGCCATTGCCGGCGCGCGTCGCGGCCCTGGCGCGCCAACTCATATCGTATAGCGCCGACCCATACACGCGGGCCTGGGACATCCAGTTCTATCTGCACAACAAGTACAGCTACGATACGTCGCCCCCGGCGGCGCCCGCCGGGCAAGACCCGGTCGACTACTTCCTGTTCACCTCGCGGCGCGGGTTCTGCACGCACTTCGCCACCGCCATGGTCGTGCTGGCGCGGGCAGCCGGCATCCCGGCGCGGCTAGTGACCGGCTACGCGGCAGGGCGGCTCGACGGCGGTCGCTTCGTGGTGACGACAGCGGACGCCCACGCCTGGCCGGAACTATGGATCGGGGGGCGTGGGTGGCTCACCTTCGAGCCGACACCCGCCTTCCCGACCCCGTTTCAGACCGGCCCTGTGCCCGCTGCGCCGTCGCCTGTCTTCACCCCTATTCCACCGACGCCAACGCCAGCGACGGGACAGCACACGGCCACCGCGCTCCCTTCGTCGACACGATCCACTATCGAGCCTACCGTCTCCGTGACACCGGCGCGGACAGCGACGCCGGCGCCGGCCGCCACTGGAGCCACTGGTGTGACTAATGGTGGGGCGCATGGCGGCGGGGGTGGTGGCGGCACGGGTCCGCCACGCCTCGCGTGGCCGCGCCAGCTCCCTCCGGCCGCGCCCCTGGCCGCGCTCGCCCTCGCGCTCGTGGGCTGTGCCGTCGCGCTAGCGCGACGACGGCCGCCCGATGCGGCGGCCCTGTACGCGAGAATGTGCCGCCTGGCCGGTCGCCTCGACGCGGCGCCGGCGGGGGGGCAGACGCCGTTGGAATGGGCCGCCGGGTTGGCCCGGCGCTCTCCGCCGGATGGCGCGACCGTGCTGGCCGTCGCCGACCTCTACGCGCGCCAGCGCTACGGCGGTGTGGTCCCGCCGCCCGAGGACCTGATGGTGGCGCGCGCCAGGTGGCGCGCCCTACGCCGCCGCTGGCGCTGGCGTTGGCTGACGGGACGCAAGCTGGCGTAGTCGTGGAAACTGCCGAACCCGCACCATCGTGGCACCCTTATCCACCGCCCTTTTAGCTATGGGTACAACCCCACTAAAGTGTGGAGCGGGGCGCGAATGACAGGAACGGGCCGCATGGGGCATGCTAGCGCTAGCCGTGTCTGTTCCACACGGCCAGGAGCGCAGGCCGCATGGACCCGTCCATCGT
>JAABUJ010000930.1_pt1 | contig 49069 bp, 50 predicted proteins | sample 5559131 | NCBI WGS metagenome assembly JAABUJ01 (sample SAMN10711875, study PRJNA513366) | rock metagenome | isolation source: Antarctica rocks | place: Antarctica: Victoria Land, Mt New Zealand nord | collected 2016-01-07
TGAGCATAATAAATATTAATAAATAATTATAATGTTCTGTATCAGACTTTAACTTCATTTATAGTAATCTTTCTCACAGATTAGAATGTAATGACTGAGCAAAAGAAGAATGAAGATACTGCTCAGCAAAATAACTTAATCATAGCTGTTAAAGAAATATAAGCTCTGCATAAGCTTCTTAAAGCAAAGAGTGCTTTCTCAATAACTAAAGAAGAGATATATTAACTTTATTTAATATTTAATCTGTACTGATATGATTAAATTGAAAAAGCAGACAAATATATTTAAAGTTGTTAAGATAATTATTTAAATAAAGTAGTTAAGTATTAAGAATGAATTATTCAATTTAACAGTTATGATTAATTTATTATAGCTAAAGATAAGAATTCAAATTTTATTATATAGATTTTTAATAGCAGCATATTCAATTCAGAGCACATAGCAGACAAGAAGAATCATTAATATATATTATATTTTTAATATTTCTTTATAATAACTCTGAAGACAAAAGTTAATGTTGTTTCATTTTATAGTTGTTAGCTCTCAACAGTGTTCAATGTTTCTGTAGATAAAAATAAAGAAGCAAAGATAATGTTAAATAATAATGAAAACAAAGTTACAATAATTTTTCTGTTTAAATAATGTTAAATAAAAATATTAATGATGAGTGCATCTTTCTTAAATCTGATGAACTTATGTATACAGATATTAAAAAAACAATATTGAAAGAAAATAAAATATATTAATTTTGCACTGTTTATTTATTAAAGATTTAACTAAATTTTAAACTTCATAGACTACTACTTCAATGTTAAAGAGTGATGAAGTTAAAATATAAATTAATTAAATATAATTATATTACTTTATTATAACATTCTTTACAATTATCTATTAGCTTCCTGCTGATTAACTATATTTATGAATTAAGATCAACAACAAGAATTAATTGTTAATGTTAGATATATAACTCACAATAGCTATGCTATTAGTGTGGTGCCACCTTTTAACAGGTTATGAGCCTGAGTTAGTGCATGATAACTTGTGTAAAATGGTGCCTAGGCCACCTCTGCTGGTGGTTCAAGTTCATAGTGAGAGAGTAAGTTCAAAAGGTCACAAGTTTGAACTGCTGTCTGTGTGCACTCTTTACACCTGTGGGTTGGTTGCGGGCCGATCGCGGGTTAGAGAGAGTGTTAGATATATAACTCATGATAGCTGTGCTATTAGTGTGGTGCCACCTTTTAACAGTTAACATTATAAGCTTTAATCTTTACTGATGATGCAGATTAAGAGACAGAAGACTTAATAAAGATATAAAATAATGATGAGAAGAATGAAAATCATTATGATGATAATAATGATAATGTTAACAAAAATACAGAAAATTAAAATGAATTTTAATGCTTTAAGCAAAGCTAAATGTTTTTAAAGACTTTTAAACATTGTTTTTTACATCTGAGCATGTTTAATTTTAATACTTCACTCAATATTATTAGCTCATATGTAACTTGTATTTATCATAAGCAATTTAAGAAAATTGAAGTGTTTATAAACTGCATAAAAAGAGTAAAGAGATTTGATGTTTAAATTAAAAATTATATTAAGTATATATTTATTAAGATTGCTGATGCTTGAATTGATAAATGTTAACATCATTTTTAGATAAAAAAGAATGAATTTTTTTTGACTTTAAATAATTATTAATAATATCAACAGATAGAAGATTCTATCTCTTGTGAAATTGTAATACTGAAGTAGTTAAGAACTTAATGTACTTTATCTATGCTTTTAAGTGTAAATATAGTGCTTTTAACAATTTTTTACTTTATTAATAAAGAAGACTTTTCTCTTTTAATCAATATTGTGTTATATTTAAGACTGTATGTATATTAACAGTCAATGTATTCTGAGCAGAGTTGTTTAATTAAATAATTTAAAGATTAAGATCAATAATTATTAAGTCATCATTAATGATCTTAATAGCTGATGCATTAATTACTGTAGTGAGTCTTTTAAATAATGAATTTATATGATCTTTAATCTTTCTTAACTCATAACTATGATCATCATCAATGATTATATATTCTGAGTATATACTATTTAAGATATTTATAATGCTTAATTATATCACTTCTATATTTAAGTTTAATCATAATCATTGTTGTTAAGTCTTAAATCAATGTTCTTATTTTAATTATGATTACAAAGTCTGAAGTTAATGTTGTTCTTATAATTACTATCATTATAAAGATCATTATTACTGAAGTAGTGATCTGATAGAAGCTCTATATATAATTTAGTTACTATTAAATTTAGCTCATTTACTGATGAATCTTTCTCATCATTATTGACAATCATTATCAATATAGATCTTTCTTTAATTCTTTTTATCACTTCTGTTGTAAGAATGAACATATCATAATATTTAATCAGCATAATGTTCTTAATAATGTCTAAGTTTAGTCAATTTTGACAATATGTAGTTACATCTTAAGTTATGTTGAATAAATATTTAACTTCAATATCTACTGCAGAAATTGCAAATATATCTTTTGCAAATTGTATCATTATTAATTTTAAGTTCTTCATCAGCTTTCAGTAATCAAGTATTAAAATGTTTACATTTAACATTAAAGACTTTTACAGATAATCTGAGACTTCTTTTGTTACAGATATGTTTTAATATTTTTTTACATTTTTTATGCAACTCATTATTGCTATCATCTTCTTCTTCTTTAAATCAAGAATTCTCAAATCATCATTTAATAATTCTTTCTTCAAGTACTGATAATTAACTCTGTAATATTGTTAAAACTTAAGTTTATACTTTAAATATAAATCTTCTCAGTCTTCTCTTTATTAAAACAATATGTCAGTCTTGCTATATAATATTTATTAAGAACTGAGAATATTTTACATTATACATATTAAGCTTATTACATAAATTCAATATGACATTAAGATTATAAAACAATTCTTAATTGATTTTTATCTTTTTATAATATTGAGTTAATTTCTTTTTTAATGCATTAATGACATTTTACAACTCAGCATTAAAGAACAATTTAAATTTTCTAATTGCTTTATTCTGTTTTTTAAGATGATTAAATAAATCATTATATATATATTACAACTTATAAATTATTAACTTACTAATAATACTTATTGTCTCTGTTTAATTCTTAAAGTGCTTCAGAAGATACAGTATGTATTTAATATATTGTTACTTTTTTATATTATATTTAAGAAGTTTCATTCTACTTATTGTCAAAGTTAAACATTCTATTCATTAAGAAAGTTCAGTTTATAGCTTATATACTTAACTTAACATATTATATAAAGAGTTTTACTTAAACTGAGTGCGCAGATTGTCTATAGGTTATGTAAGTCAGAGTTAAGTTTAAATATTAGATTAAATTGAGTTAACTTTTATTTAGCTAAGTTAAGTGCAAGTTAACCTGACCTGATCTGTGTAGAGTTATGAGTTTTTTACAGGTTATATATAGTCTTAGTAAGCATGTGTATGTGCTTAGTAAGCACATACAGATGCTTACTAACATGTGTTTCTAACACACACCTTTGCAAAAAGTCATGATTTTCATAACTTATTCAGTAATATATCTTGCGACCATGTAATTTATCCCTATATGGCTAGTTAAGGTGTAATTTATTATAACTAATATATCAATAAGCTTTTACATTTTTGAGTTCTAGCTCTAATCTTACAGTTCTTACTCATAATAGCTAGCTTAAAGTTCTCAGATTTAATCTGCATAGATATGAGTAAAGTTAATTTATACACAAACTTAACTTAATCTGATCTGAACTCTAGTGCAAGTTCAGGTCAGGTGCACTTTTTTTTAACTTAACTTAACTTTACACTCAGTCTAGTTTTACTGAGTTCTTACATTTTTAATTATATTTTATAAATTTGTCTTCTACAAATCTTTAAACAACTCTAAACACTATGATGATGTCATAATGACAATAGTCAGTAATTGAATCTATATGAGACTTTTGTTAAAATATTAATTTAATAAATATAAGCATTATAATAAAGTATTATAAAAGATATACTGATCTTTTTCAGTATAATGTTAAAGAAGTAATCTTTGTTAATTGTAAAATTTTGTAACTCATCATCATTAAATATAATGATGAGCTAATCATTCTTTACATTCACTTTCAGATATGTAAGTAGCTAACTGATCACAAGCTAAATTATATATATTATACAGTTCATAATTTCAGTTTCATCACTTTAAATGATATTCTTCTGACTTAAAAGCTGACTTAAATAACATCATAATGTATAATTATTGAATGCATTGTCTGCTGTAACTATCAGCAATTAATGTGTCAGATTTCACTTCTTCAACATTTTAAGAATATATTTAGCAAGATTTTCATCATTATATTGACTTTTTAGTTCTTTAAAAATTAAAAGTATCTTTGTATACTTTTACTCAGCATCAATAAAGTATGCAATGATGTTTAAAAATATAAGATAATTTAAACTGATTTATTCATTAAATACAATAAAGACTTTAATTTATATTTTAAGCTCTGTAAGCATATCTTTTTGAACATTTACAGCATAATACTTAAGAAGTTATACAATTTTGCTTTAATTTAAAATCTTAATATTGACATAATATATTTAGATGAGCTTTCAAAACTTTATATGTTCAACAGCACAAAAGAATATATTGAGTAATATAATAAATTGAAGAATCTGCTGATCAAAGATTTTAAAAATAAAATTAAATAATTTAATAATGATCTTTTGAGCTGTCTGTTAAACAGTGAATATTATATTAAAGCATTATAATTAAAAATTATAACATATCTTTAAGTTCATCACTTCAAAAATCAAAATCTGTCTTTTTAATGCTGATTTTATCTTTTGATAACTGCTGCTTTTCAAATGACATTTTATAATAATTGTTTCATCATTTTCTAATGCTGATTAATTCATAATATTGTAATAGTTAATATACATTACATCTAATCTTTCATCACATTTATTAACTACTTCAGCAAAGAACTATCAGATCTTTGCTGAGCAAGCTGAACTGTTTTATATCATTTAAGCATAATTCTTAATTTTTATGTTTGTATTTTGACTTTATACAGTTGTTTCTCATCAGTCTTAAAACTCTCACTTTGTTATAGATCTTTAAAGAACATATTTTGAGTTTGAAGTGTCTATAAGAATTAAAGAATAAGATTAACTTAATTAAAATGACTTAATTCTGTTATTAAAAGCATTTAGAAATAATCTTTTTAAGTTTCTTAAGATTTAACTGAATGATGAGCTGTATAAAGATATGATGTTAAGTTATTGTAGTAAATTAAGCAAATAAATAATACTTTGTTGTACTTTAAGTGATGTGTTGATGATAATGTGTTGTGAGAGTTTCAAAATTAATATATACAAAATTGTAATTATATAACAGAATATGTATCTAAATGTAAAATGAATTTCTTATAATATTAATTATGATAGACATTATTCAAAAATTATTATATATAGCAAATATTAAGTATCAATGAAGAGATTTCTCATTAAAAAATCTTTAATTAATAATTAAAGATCTATTTAATTATTCTTTATCTTACATCTTTAATCTTTAAAGATCAGCTTTCTATTTAATTAATAATGATTACTTATTATTCTTTTTATTATTCTCTTCATCACTAATAGATTCAACATTCTTCTCATCATCTTCATTATTATCAATTAAGTCATCAAGAATAAATTTATCAATAAAATCATCATTTAAAAATTTCTTATCTTCAGACATCATCATATAAGCTTCATCAACATCTTTAATTACACTCTTTTCATCTTCTTTCTTCTGATCAAATACAAACTCTTAAATGTAATTAGTTAATGTTAAAGTTAAGAAGTGTTATAATTAAGTGATATAATATTTATATATAATTGAAGTCATTAATATGTTTAAAATTAAGAACTTCACTATAAAAGTAATGTATAATCTTAATAGAGTTAAAGTCTTCAGCATTGTATAATTTTTATTTTTTTTATATCATTAAGAATTCTTTCTTAATACTTAATCATAATTGTCAGACACTTCTCAATTTAATAATTAATGTTGATGCACTTCTGCTGAATAACTTCATCTTTATTGATATTCTAAAGAATGTCAAAGAGTCTATAAAAAATATAAATATAATATATTTTTTACTTCACTTCTATGAACTTCTGCTCTTCTTTTAACACAAAAGCTTCAACAAATAACATTTTCTTTTTAATCTTCTCTTTAAGTTAAGCTCAGTTTTTATTTTTTATTAACTTATTTCTCAACTCATCTTCATAGTAGACATCTGCAGATAGTTAAAAGCAATATAATTAAGCATAATAATTTTAAAGAAGTCTTATAAAAAATTTTATAATTATATTATTTTTTTAAGATCTTATCTTTAATCTTCTCTTTCATAATCTTCTTCAATGCTGAGTTCACAATTTAATATACATTAATCTTCTTCAATGCATCTCTTTTTCATTTTACAGCTTCACAGTTCATCATCTTTACATTTTTAATTTATTTAAAGTTCTCATTCTTCATACATTTTTGTCATTTCTTTCTTGCACATACAGTCTTTAAGTTATTCAAGTATTCACTAAATATTTTATTTAAATCATATATAGATTTCTATGAACAGTCACAGCAGTCAGATTTTTCTTTAAAAACTAAGAATAAATTAAAAGTTAAATGTTTTGCAGTCTGCAGTGAAAGCTTAATGTCTAAATTTGTTATAATGAAAATTTAAAATATATAGTTAGCTGCTGAGTTCTATATTAAGTGATATAATTAAGCATTATATATATGCATCACAGCTACACATCAGAGTGAAGTACAAGAGTAATGTATAAAATTAAATCTTAAGAAATGAGCAGTAAAATAAGTGATAGCATTGAGCAATATATTTAGTGAGTGTAGAGACTGAGTGTAGTAAGTTGAGTAATAGAGATAAAGATAAAAAAGTATTAAATTGAGTGTTAAAAGTGAGTGTGTTGATATATTTACTTATAATATTGATATATATATCATAAATAAATATATTGTTTATCAGCAATTTAATATCTAAATATTATTAACATTTAAAAGCTCTCAACACATCTTCTAATTACACATTTTCAAACTACAACACACTTTCAAACTATAAAATCACTCTAAAACTCATTATCATTCAGAGATGCATTTAAACTGCTTTTTTATAATGCTTTTATTAACTTAATTTTAAAGCATTATTGTATTGTGATATTACATTATGATACATATTAAGAAAACTTCAAGATGCAGTATTATGAAGATTGTATTAGATGAAGAGAAGACAGCAGTAGTAGAAAGAACATTTAGAAAGATATTTAAAAGAGAAAAAACTGATGTTGATGAGAAAAGAAAAAAAAATAATGCTGTAGATATAGAAGAAGATATTGAAACATTTAAGTTAACTTATTGCTGAAAGTCAAGCAGTAAGCTTAATTTTAATATATAATATAATATTTAATAATAATACTTCATTCTACAGCTGTCATTCTTTATAAAATACATCACTATCAAAAATTAACAGATTTTCTAATAACAAAACTATTCTTTCAAAGACTTTGCTGCAAAATAACTTAAAATTATTTAAAAAAAGTTTTTTCTCAACATAAGATGTTCTGCTTTTAAAGCTCAGTCATTAACAGTCTGCAGAAGATAGTAAAAGTATATATTGTTATTTTCTTTAAAAATATGTCTAATAAACTGTACAGTAATTATCATTTATTAATTAACAGAATGTAAATGTTAATTTAATTGCAATTTATGTAAAGTAAGTTATTATTCAGCACAAGAATATGTCTTTCATTAAGAAATACATGTATAACTGAAATATTGCATTTAAAGATGCAGATTAAAGCAATTGTTACTAGATTATTTTGAGAATATCTGACTCTCAATATAGTAAATAAATAGATTAAATTGAAAGCTATTTAACTGTATATATATAATGTTCATTTATAACACTTATATATCAGTAATCTCTAAGTTCATAATTTTTATTCTTGAGTTAAGTCTTAAGAACTTACTTACTAATCAGTCTCAGAATTCTTAAAACTTAAACAGAGCTTTTAAATTAAGTTAAGCTTTAATGTTTAAGTTTAATTTAAATTCTTAAACTGACAATTAAAGCTTAACTTAACTTAATTTAAAAGCTCTGTTCAGATCAGATTGAGTTAACTTAACTTAATAATTACTTTAACTATAGCTTTTAATAGTCTGCTACTGATGAAAGAATTTTGAACTGATAAAGTGCTGAAGCTGAGTTTACTAAATAATGTATTGAGTCAAAGATGTAATAAAATAAATTTATTTTCTTTTAACTCTAAATGCTCATTGATCTGAAGCAGAAAATGATTTATTATTTTAATTATGTAAAATCAACATAAAATACAATCTTAATGAATGATCAAACTCTCTTAAAGTGTATAGATAAGCTCATTATTAAGATTATACAGCTGTAAACATCTTTATTTTTTAAAACAGATTATGACTTTCTCTGTATCTCAATGAACTCTGAGAAATTGTTTTTCTTAATAAGAAATTTAACAATAAGATTGACAATCAGAAAAAATCTACTTTCTGTTAATCATTTAATTTTTAGTTTGTTTATCTTTCTGAAAGATCTGAAATGTCTTAAACTGCAATTCAAGATCATAAAGAGCTTACTCTCAGATTCATTGAAGATGATTATATAAGAGAGATTTCATCAGCATTTCTTTGATGATGATTCATTCATCAATGAATACACAGTCTTTCAAAATCAAGAGTTCTCTTTTGTTGTCATCAATCAGACAGTAGTGAATTGTGCAGAGCTCACCTGCGAACATATAAGCTCTCATAGTACGTGCAAGAACCACCCCTTTTGCACTCTCATAGTACTGCTAAAAATGGCGAACATAAGGGGGTCCTTCTATATGCCTCTTCCCGCCCTCAACATGAGAAGACCTGGAGATGGCGGTACCTGGGAGATACCTCCAATCCAACTCTTAGGTTCCACGGACAAGTTCGATGCCCCGAAAGCCTTGGAGGAAGTTAGTTCACAAATGTACTGCGACGTGGCCAACGCAATAATTCCTCGGCTCCTCCTCACCACCTATTTACCTGGTGTGGAAGGTAGTATACTCCTCAGAACCGAAGGCGACGTTGTTCATGCTGTGACCCTGTACCTTCTTCACCCCGTGAACATGGCATTGGGAGCGATGGGGGGCTCCATTTATTGTCAGTCTGAAGTGCGCCAGGGCCCAACGGCTCACACAGACGTCATGTGGAAGTGGACAAATGGGACTAAGACGGTGACGTTGGGTGTGCTCGAGCTGAAGAACACTCAGCTGCTCGTCGAAGGCGATATTTTCCGAGGGGTTCACCAAAGATGCACCCAACCAGGAGGACCACACGTTTCTAGGTCCAAGCACGAGTCGGGTGTCAGGACAAGCGAGGAAATACCATCGAAGAGCTGGGACTGACTTTGTCGCCGTCTTCGATTGGTGTAGCATGATCATCTTCGATTTTGGAGGTATGGACGAGGGTAGTTATAGACTCGCCAAAGGGACCTGGCATCAGGAGGGACCTCACCTACCAGCGCATGGAACCTTTCGAATGCTTCTGCTGGGTATGCTCATAACAAGTATGAGGAGGTTTGGCGTGATCCAGTAATCCACCGTTCTCGTCCCAGGTCAGGCATTCCATCCCTTCTGATCTTTTCATATCTAACTTCTGTGACAGAACCCACAGATTCTGTTAAACGGCAAGGGAAGATCAAGGAGGCCCTCAAAGGTACTTCGAATGGACGGCAGGACTCCCGAGGGCCCGTCAATGTCTCTGCTGGGAAGATTCGAGAGCTGGATTGTTGGCGGAAAAGTTTCGAGATCATTTGGGACACAGAATGGGTAGTAGTGTTGTGTGAGCTGCGTGTGCTCGATGTTTTCGAGCGTAGCTATGTTCCCGTGCAGCTTCTGCTTTTCGACATCTGAGTTGCGTTGCTTGCGGTTGTTCTGTCACATGCTGTACTTTACTTCCAGTACAGTTGCAGATAGATTCAACATCTTCTGCATCTCTCTTCAATATGGACAGGTCCTTCCACACGTCGCTCGTGCTCGTCCGTACTGATGCCCACTTCACTTATCATCATCCCTCAGAGGTCGTTCCACATCTTTGAGCGAACAAAGGTGTCAAGACTTAGATCTACTCCGAGCTCGCAAATAGTCAAACCACAGGTGGAGGGCTCGACAGGATCGAAGGTAACAACACAAGCTGACTGCGTTTAAAGAGTCGATCCACAAGACGGAGGGCTCCGTAGGATCGAAGTCAACAACATGAGCTGAATGTGTTTCATCGCAGGATCGCCCATCCCAGTCACATTGAAACAACTTAGGAGGAAGCGTGGGATACCTTCTCCTTCCCCTCCCTTCCTTTCCTCCGCCGCCACTCCCTCACGCCTCGATCAATCACATCCCTCGTAACGCCATCTTTCACCAAATACATGACCACCCCCAACTCCTCCACATTCTTATTCCTCGCCTCATCATCAAAGAACAGCATCTCATCATAACTCAACCCCGTCTGTTTCTGCAACTTTGCAAAATGCGTAGTCTTCGACCCTGTTTCCCCCCCCCCATAGAAACCGTCAGCAACAAAACCACAAACCTCACTAAAAACCCAACCCTCAACCGACCCAAACCCACAAAAGGCAAGAACAGAAGTAAGAACCCACCAGGATAAATCTGCAAAAAGTCAAAAAAGTCCAACGCCCTCCTCTCCGCCGGCCGCACCACCAACGCCTTCAATAACTCCCTCGCCAGCTCCACCGCTCCCGTCCGACTCGCCGCCCCGACCAACATCCCGGCCGACCTCGCGTCCTGCAAGATCTGCGACACCTCGGGGTAGAAGGCGAAACTCTCGCCGAACCTTGAACCCGCAACCCATCAGCTTTCAAAACATACTTATAACAGATTGTCACCTTCCTTACCGATCCACGACCCTAGCCCCTTTCTCCTTGACCTTGACGGGCGGGCTGACGTGCGTGTCGACCCAGAAGGGCCACAGCGTGTAGTCGAGGTCGAAGACGAGTAGTTTGGGTAGGGCGCCGCCGTCTGTGAAGGTGTGGGGTGAGAGGGAGGCGGTGGGGAGGGGGTGGGTGCTGGGGGGTTGGGGTTGGGCGGTGGGTTTGGGGCGGGGCATTGTGTTGTGGGTGGTGGTGGTGGGAGGTTGACTGTTAGGATGGGAGGGGAGGTGTGAAGGGTTTGTGGGATTGCGGGTTGGAGGGGAGTGGATGGGTGGCGAGGAAAGCTTTTGGTGGAATTGGTGAGATGACGTCCGGGTGGTAGGGCGGACGCTAGGGGGTGCAGCCTTACCCGGCGGTTGGCGCGGCTAGGTAAGCATTGGGCGTTTACGAGCGACTTTAACGTCGCACAGGCTGGGGACTCTGGCGCTACTTATGGTTTATGCGGACAACAATCATGCGGACAACACTCACGCAGACAACAAGCATACCAACAATTGATTCTCTCCGTCTGAGCGCTGACTTAACCTCACTCAACGTGCCACTACACGTCCAATACTAAAGTGCACCTCCAACCTCACCACTTACCAACCCCCCAAAATTCATTCAGATCTTCACCTCATACGAAAGACACCCCATCCCCTCCAACACCCTCCAGATCTGCTCGCTCTCCGCCTTGCCCAGCGCTTCCCTCTCCCTGCCCAGCGTCTCCCTCTTCTTCGCCCACCGTATAATCGACTCCTGCTGCTCGCTACTAATTACACCAACGGCGCCAGACGCGAGCGCGATGATCCGTCGCCACAACGCCTCCGACAGCCCGAGTGGCGGCGGTGGAGGGCCTGGAGACGTGATGATCACGACGGGGACCGTGTCGGCTTGAATGGTACTTGTCAACTTGCTTGTCTGCCGCGACGTGGGTACGTTACTGCCTTTACGTTTGGGCGGTGTTACTGGTGTTGTAGGGGTGTTGGAGATTCCGGCGGTGGCTAAGACTGGCTCGCCGGGGACGGAGACGCCGATCTTGAGCTTTGAGGCATAGGTTGGTTTAGACGCTGGGTTGCCTAGCGATTTGCTTCCAAGGGTATTACCTCCTCCGTGTAGTTGCTCCTTTGGGTTTGCGAGGAGGATCAGCCTCGCGATACTGAGCATACGCAAGGAAGCAATCCAGAGTTCGACGGATTGGGGGCCGAGCTCTTTGAGCATGCTGACTTGTATCCGGCTCCGTGCGCGATCGAGCTCGCTTGCTACGGAAGGTGCAGCGCCACCATGACTGATAGAAGACAGGGTGCTACGGCGTCGTCTATGCGATGGACTAGACGAGGGACCGAAGCTCGTATCAGAAATCCCTCGGGTGTGCGTTGATGTCATGCGAGATGACTTGGAGGGCGAGGCGTTCCATTGGAAGGGTTCACTTTCCGCACCTTTCCGAACCAGCTCTGCCACTTCCAGCACCTTCAGCCCTACACTACTGAGCTGGTCGTTGGGTAGGTACACTATTCCTTGACAGCCAGAGGTGGTGTCATACGCTTCGTGCTCGTGTGCCAATGCTCCGGCTTTTGCAGGCACGTACTGTAGGAGCTGTTTCGGTAGGTTGTGGTATTCCAGTACGCAGGAGAGGTGCAATGCACAGACGTCTGTCATCGAGGTGTTGGTGACGATGATGTAAGGGATCGACCGCAGTCCGCGAGTGGTCGCGAAGAGGGACTGAGCCTCTACTGCGTGACTTGGATGAGGCAGTACGGTCTTACTCGCCGAAGAGTCTACAAGTGCCAAAAGGTAAGTAGGGAAGTTGAAGACAGCTTGGGACAACTCACCTTTGCGAGAGCGCCTCCGCCTAGATCCTTCTTTGACATCTGCAAGCGAGTGCTCTGCATCGTCCTGGGTCGCAGGACCAACCTTCATTCTGCCTGCCCGCTCAATCAAACCGCCAACGCCGTCATCGATCGTCTCATGTTCTCCTTGCACAAGCCCCTCTTGCACAACACCCAGATCGCCTTCTTCCACAGCCAAGATCTCCAAAACTTCCTCATCCCCTCTCGCCAAAATCTCATAAGCCCTCGAACCCAGCTCATTCCCACCGAGATTCAAGCGGCGAAGAACAGAGCACGTCCGAAAAGACCTAAGAAACTCCTCCCATGCCACCGCATCCTCGGCATTTTTCACCGTGATGTCATTGTCGGACAAGTCGAGATCTCTCAGCTCGACAGCAGCAACCCGTACAACGCTCGCTAGGGCTAGTAGAGAGCCTGCAGTGAGCGCGTTACCGGTGAGGCAAAGTTCTGCCAACCGAACTACATTTCCATGCTCCCTTTCCTGAGCCTTGAGAGTGGACAGAGCGGCTGCGATTTCGGCGAAGCCTTCGTCGGTGAGCTGCCTTCCGGACACGTCGAGTTCGACGTATGGGTCTCGTAGAGCGGCTTTGGAGATGGGACCTGGTGTTACTCGTTTCATCTGCCATGTTTCTGAGCTCCATCTTGCCTTTCTTGGTTACGAATGAAGTGGACATACCAGATCCTTCGCGACAACTTGTCCAAGTTTGAGACCTTCGGCCTTGCGCTAGGGTTACTTAGTCAGCTTGCCAAGGCTCTGTGAGAGGATGGTAGATGAACTTTGGTGTAGTGAAGCTTCCCCATCCTGTATCAAGTATGGGACCTTTCGTGTTTATCGGGCTTCTGGACCGAGTCAGTGGGTCTGAGCTGGAGTTGCTGTTACGTACTTCCAGCGAAGGAGCTTGTGGTGCCGATTTTTCGGAGTAACACGTACAAAGAGATGGGCAGCTGGGTCTCCAAAGTGTTGTTGCGGATTGCCTGCAGTTGAGCTGATGACAAAGTCGTCGTTCAGATGAGCTAGACCACAGTTGATAGATTGTGCTTACAGAAGGTCTGGAAGGAGAACGGAAGGGTGTGGTTGACGCTGAGTCGTTTGTTTGTTTGGCGACGAGATGGGTGAAGAGCGAACCCACGTAAACAAAGGGATCGCTAGAGCAAGGTAGATGATGCATGCACGGGTGAATAACACGTAGAGAACACGTAGAGAACACGTAGAGAACATGTAGAGAACACGAGCTTGAAGTCTGAGCATTAGATTCGTAACGAGCGGCGACCTGCTAGTGAGGTCTTCTCCATCAGGGGCTAATTATCCAGGGATGCTCAGCCAACTCAAAGCGCTATCTCCCTTATTCAGCGCCGGAAAGCGTTCAAAAGCCGAGGAAACATTAATAGCCTGTCATCATGAATGTTCCACCATATCCACAATGTCCCCGTATTCGGCAAACAGCGCTGGATCGATACCCTCCCAGCCCAACTTCACACCTGTCTCCGCCGGCACCTCTTGATTGCAGCTCATGCGTGCCCCTGAGTCTCTGGTGATGTGCTGGGCTTTCACTCCATAGTCTCCCGAGACTTTTCGCTTCTTCGTAGACAACGCATCATCTGTGAGTCCTTCGGGGTCCTTGAGTGTCTCCACCCTCCTCTTGCCCAGGGTATTCCTGCTAATGGGAGAACTTTCAGGCTTCTGGAGACTGTCAGTAGACATGAAGATTCTCTGGCTTTTGCTCTCTGGGTGCTGCTTGCTTGCCTGCTCGGCTGTAGGAGGCGGCTTCGGCAAATTGGACCAGTTTGCCTCTAGACCATTACCGAGCCCATCAGGATCAAGGTCATTCTGAGAGTTGAAGGGATCCACGCTCGGCGCTCTGTCGGCTTTGTAGTTGTCAAGGGTTATGGAATCATCGAGACCCACCATGCACGCTTCAAGCTCGGAGATGGACTCGTCGTACGCAGCACCGTGGTTCTCTCCGGACAATTTTGACGGTAGCGAGCTTGCTGCTGGAGCGGCATTCTCTACTAAAGCTGATGGTGATGGAAAGTCAGCCATCCAGGTGTCATCATCGTAGTCGCTCGAGGCCTTCCCCAGGTCTTGGACAGTCTCGTCGAGAAAGGAGAGGCTAGGTTGACGCCCTTTGGCGTAAGAGAAAACTGGTTTTCGCTGTGTTATCAGGTCGACCGGCGCCGTTTTCTGCACGCTACTGTGCAAGCGATTGAGATCTTTAGGTCTCTGTGGGCCTAAGGTTGTATGCCCTTCACGCTTCCCTCTCATAGTGAGATCAACCTTTTCGATCTCCGTTGCCTTCAAACTCTGGCCTTCACCTTTACGCACTCCGTGGAGGGCTGTGGGTAGTTTACTGCGATTGATGGTAGTAGCCTGCTTAATGGGCTGCTGTGATGCGCTCGTTTTCACAGTGTTTGACTTCATTGATGCCTTGGGGGGTTTATCAAGCCCTTCACGACAGCACATATGCTTACACCTGTGCTACAAGTCAGCAGCGATCTCGTTTGCATTGTACTAAGACATGCGTTTGTTTATTTTTACACTTGTGGTTGCACGACCACTTGCCGTTCTCCAGTTGCCTTGGTTGCTCCAGGGCTTCTTGTTGGTCCAAGTCATAGATAACAGATGCGTTTGGTAATGTTAGCTGCTTCCTTCTAGTAGCGTTTTGTGGTTGGAAGTTTGAAGCACAGTGATCGAAAGAGTCAACGTGGCTGAATTCTATATCGTCCACTGTAAAGGATGGTTAGCACGGCAGGGCTCACAGAAACGGAAGCAATCAGGTTTCGTACTTGCTGCCATAAGCTCCCCATCGTCTAGGACGTCGTCTTTGAACTCGTCAGAGACGTCGACGTCATTGGTACCGGCGTGGCTTCCATTGCGGCTTCGGCGTCTTGACATATTCATTTGAGGGAGTTTCGGTACGGCTGTTTCTGACTCTATTCTTGGCTTTTGCGGCGGGAAAAGTGATGCAGCCAATTGTGGTCTCAACTCAGCGTACCGGAGCGTACCAGCTTCCTCCAAGTCAGCTAGCAGCTAGGTAAGTGAAGTCTCTTTCAGTGTCCATACGCACCAATCTCGTCACACACAACGTAGCACGTTATATACTGCTTTTCGTTGGATAGATCTGCCGTAATGAGGACATCCAGCCCGTTGATGAGCTTCTTCGCACTACAATGTTTAGCGAGCATCATCCATAGCGAGGATCAAGCTTACCTGACACGCCGGAAGTCGACCAACTCCCCGTTGGACGTCTCTGCAAGGAAGCATACATATATGGGCTTGCGGTGGAACATCACGGGAACCTTCTCATTGAGGAAGCCTATCTCTGCTTTGATTTGCACTCTGACCGGCTGCGCAGCGGTCACAGTCTAGGTTGATAAGCCCATGTAGCACCAAGAGTTCATGCATTGCTTACCTTTCCCATCATCTTCACTGATACCCTTAGCTTAGGAAAGTCCTTGAGGGATGCTAATATCTTGTTACCCCACGGCGGATTCCTGCTCATTGCCATCTCAAGTCGGTGGGCCTCTGTGTTCTCGAGCGCTTCAATACTGTTGATACCGACCGCAGCAAGCTTTCGCACGGCTACAATGCCAATCTGATCGATCTGTTTCAGCTGCAGAGGGGAGTTGTCCCACACTCGAGCTGCAAGGCTTCTTGCGAGTTCAAGCCCATGCCTCACTGCTACAGAGTCATGAAGGTAGATCTGGCAATCGATAACGCATCGGATCAGGCGATGGGCATGCTGAAAGATAGTCCCTTTGTCGATTTGGTATTGTACCCTGTGACTTTGGAATTGGTCGTCCGCAGGAAAGTCCACTCCACCCAGCTCGGCTTGGACCAGCAATGACACCTTGTGTGCGGCTAGTGCTATGTCGACTTGAATGGGGAATCTGATTGCGTTCGCCCGGTTGATCTCCTTGTAGAGTGCCTTCTCTCCGCTCTTTAGTCGGATATCCCGAAACTCGTCAGCCTGTGCGAGGACCGAAAGCTGAGACTGTTAGCGAATTGCAGGACCTCCGCTTCTTGGGATGAAGCTCACGATCTCCGAGATCTTCGCCTTCTGTTGGAGTGATAGGACAGTTCTCATGGTTTGAAATTTGACGTAATAGCGAGCCATTGCGTCACCAAACTCGGTAGACTTCAGACTTCCCCCTGTACTTACCAGATCTGTTTCTTGTAAAAGCTGTATATCTCGAGCGCAAATGCTTTCAAGCCATTCCTCGTGACCATTACCTCTAGTATCTCCATCGAGATTGTAATGGTCTGGATTCTGGTTAAGCCGTACATAGAGGAAAGTTCCAGCGAGCCATCTCTTTGCAGAGTGTACATCGGTGACAGTACCCAATCCAATCTCGGCATTCTAGAATACAATCAGAGGCATTACCTCAAGATGGACCCTGTCCGCCATGTATCACTTACTAGATGATCGACCAGATTCGTGTGCAAGCTACAAACCTTGTTAGCAGGCAGACAGTGGCTTCTGGGAAGATCTGATACCAGCTTTCCAGGAGTTCCTGCCCTGAGACCATCTTTTCGTATTTGGAAACCTTGCTCTGCCGTGTCATGATGACCGCAATAGCGCTATCGTCGAATTGCGGTCTTTGGGCGTATGATTAGCACTATCCTCATACGGACAGAGGACGGCGTACCGGCCCGCTCGACCCAACATCTGCATCATCTCTAGGTCCGCATATTCCTTCCATGAGTTGTCCTGCCAGGTGACAGTGTTCTTCACGATGACCAGATGGCAAGGGAGATTGACGCCCACTGCTAGAGTAGATGTGCAGCATATCAAACTGACTTGGCCTTCAAGAAACCCCTTCTCTACCGCATGTCTGTCTTGCCCGTCAAGACCTGCATGGTGGAATGCTACACCAGAATTTAGTGTGTCTGAGCGATGTCAGCAAGACTTCATCTAGACATACGTGGAACTTACTCCTAAGCTCACTGTCCCAGACTGTAAGTTTCTGAGTAGGAGCGGGCCAGTATCGATCTCGAGGGTCTTTGGTCGCCCACAAGTTTGCCAGACTCTTTGCAGTAAATACACAGGATTTGCGCGTGCAACAGAAGACCATGATGGGCTTCTTCTTCGAGTATCTCGCTATTATCTCTGGCAACCTTGCCCTTGTTCAGTTTCAACGCTTCAGTCAAGGGACATCTTCGAGAAGCTTACTTGGTATCACACAGCTTATCGAAAGCGAAATCGTTACTGCTTGACTGGAAACCGTGTACGTGCTTTTGTAGCTTGACCGGTCGGAACTCTTCTCCAAATCTCTCCAGATGAGCAGGCAAATGCTGATTGATGTCGTCTTTTCCTAGCCAGGATGCGATATCTTCGGCGTTGGGAACAGTAGCACTGAGAGCTATGAACCTGACGTGTGAACCAACTGACTTCATCCGGGATACTACAGCTTCCAGCGTCGCTCCCCTAGCGTCCTTCAAGATGTGGACCTCGTCGATCAGGAAGAGTTTCACCATACCCATCAACTTCCTTTGGTCTTTCCATTTCCTCGTCATGCTGTCCCACTTTTCTGGAGTGGTCACGATGATTGTAGCGTTCTGAACATTACGCAATTGCGTAATGTCACTGTCTCCGGTAAGCTCTGCGCATTGCAAGTCTAGTGGTGCAAATTTGGCCTGCCAGTCCCTATGTCGTTCGGAGCAAAGAGACTTGGTAGGTGCTTGGTACACAATTTTGTATTGGTCCGCACTGAAGCTCTCCATAAGGCGACAAATTGCCAACTCCATAACTGCAGTCTTGCCGCTGCCTGTTGGAGCTGAGAGAACAACATTATCGTTGGTCTTGTATACCGCCTCGAAACATCTGGACTGAACCGCGTTGAACACTTCGAAGGGAAAAACAGACCGGAGACGGTCCGGCAAGGCATTCGAAGAGACAAGCTGAATACCTTGAACTATCGGAGGGGCATGGCCTAAAGCCAGCTCGCGGACCCGTGGTTTTGCTAGCAGCGGAAGGGAAGACGACAGAGAAAGACCGGGAGCATCTGACTGAGACTGGAACTCATGGTCCACGGGTTCATTCCGGTATTTACGCCGCTGGCTGACACCATATGATGGACTCGATGGTAGACCGAAGGGCGAAGAACTTGAGGCTTGACGGACAGGTGGACTTTGAATATCTTGAGCTGCGTAAACATTATTTAGAGTCTCTCCGGAAATCGAATGATATTACTTGCAGGAATAGAACCCCAGATCATGCGGCCTTGGATTGGGAGCTACAAATGTTAGCCATAGGTAGTGGTCTTTCATCGGATGCTCCACCCTACCTCTCTGAAAGGTCGAACTGTTGTTCGCAGGCCGACTAATCATCTGGCTATTTCGCACAACTCTAGATGGCTCTGGTCGCAGCGAAATGCGTGCCGTTCCGCTAGTAGCCTGCTGTTGCCGATCCATTCTGGACTGCAACAACAGCTCTTTGTCTATCCATCATTCAGTAAATTAGGGGTCGCAGACGGAACCATGACTGACCAAAGCCATCTAGCGGTATATCTGTTGAATCACCAGTCTGTGACTGGTAAATGGAACGATCCTGTCGTCCGTACCTAGGCTGCTGAGACTGCGCTAGGGTTCGCGGATCCGCCATATGCTGGGCCTGCTGCGATTCCGGAATTCGCGAATAGCTGAACGGCTGCCGGACTTGTGAAGAAGGTCCCTGCCGGTCATTCATACTCCTTGGCTGAAGAATAGCGCCGTCCTGGATCTCCCGAAGAAGAGCATCTACTGCATCCATGATAGAAAAGCAGAGTAGTAAACACAGAAGATCGATATTAGCATTGAATATCAGGGGCAGGTAGAGATATGATAAAGCTGCGCGGCATTGGTAGACAGAGTAAGGTATGGCAGCACCGAAGGAGACATGTGGTGTATTCGGTTTAGCGAGATTGTCGCCCTCGCACTCTAGGGTTCCGTCTGCACGGGAAATGCCATTGGGTAGAGCAGGATCCCTCGCCCCGGAAATCATGGTGAGTTTGAGCAGAAAGTGGAGTGCTTGGACCAATGTAGATCATGCAAGTATCCTTTATCCTAGCCATGAAGCCAAGTACCCACTACCTACCAAAATATCGTGTAACTTCCCTAAAAAAGACAAAGCGACTCAAGGGCTATGTGAGATGCATAATCACATGGGGTCCAATGCCTCAAACTCCACAATGCGCTATCCCTTGTCCCGCAATGCACAGCAAGGGCTTGTTAGCTTATCCAGCTATAAGCCCTGATCATGGTGTCCCATCCCGAACCGAAGCACCCTGATGTGTGAGTTAGCGGCGATGTATTACAGACCATGTCAGAAGGTTGACTTACGTCCCCCCCAAACCAATTGGACCTGTTACTCATCTCTGTGCTTCGCAGCGAAATACCCTCTGGCCGAGCCTACCCGCGCGTGGTGTTCCATTGGTGAGCTTGGTCTCGAAGTCGACAAACCTTCGCTCTTCATGGGTGTTGTTGGCACCTTGAGCGACGGTGTTTCTATCTCTACCGTCTCTCTCCCGATGGTGGTTTTCTCGTAGCTGTGAATCCGAACTGGAGGTGGAATGTGACGATCTAGGCTGCTATAAAGGTACGTTGCGAGTAGTACAACGGTAGTGCCGATCAAAAACTGCCACTCCTTGGTTAGCTTCTTACAACGTCAGAGAGCACTGGTGCTTGCTTACACTTGCGGTGACATTGAAGTCAAAAAGCCAGACGCTTGCTAAAAGGCTGAGTACGATGCTGATGCTCATCGCGAAATTCTTTGCGATGTTGTCGGCGTAGTTGAGACACAAGGCCACGATGATGCCTCCAAATGCCTGAAAGCACACGGCCGTCCAAACGATCCAGTTGTATCCCACGAAAAAGCCGTTCTTGGCTATCTCCTCCCCATCCATAAACGCAACACCAATGAAGAGCGCGGGGAAAAGCGAGTAGAATGAGAGCTGCACATTTCGGACCCACAGAGAAGCGGTAGTACTGGAGTCTTTCAAGACTTTCTCAAAGTATACGCCTGCAAGGCCCGATGCGACGCACGCAGCGACCACAGCTAAGAGACCGATAGAGCCGTTCATACGTGGATGCTCCAACAGGAGGTCTTCTTGGATGCCCTCGTAGGTCGCCGACCGCTTGGTGAAGTGCGCCGGTGCTGAGCTACCCAGGCCACGCATATCTTTCAATGACCGAGGAAAGAAGAATCTCTGTTGCACATCCCTCACGGAGACGGAATCAACACTCAATGTCTGGACGACGGCAACGCCCAGCGTAAGGAGTAACAAAGCTATCCACTTCCGCGCTGACAGAGTGCGGCCGAGTAACGCGACGCTGAAGAGCGCCGTTGTGAGGATCTTGAGCTGATATGTGACTTGAAACGTTGCCGCGTCCAAGTTGGATATCGCAACGTATTGAAGGGAGTTTTGAAGAGTATACAGACTTGCGGGAATTGCAAGTTTCCAACTGTCGCCCGTGAAAACTGCACTGATGAGCGCGCCGAACAGTGAGGTAACCGGCATCGTTGGTGGTAGGGTCCTGGAGATGTCATAAAGTGCCACCGTGAGGCAGAGCGTCAGCTTGATAACTTCGGTGATGAAGACGGCAGTCGAGGTGAGGTAGCGGTGCCCGCCAACCAGGGGCATTATCCGGGAATAGTGTAGGATCTGGGAACAGAGCGATCAGTTTATTATGCTAAGGGTAGCATAGGGTCCAATGAACTGCCAGCTAGGAGAGGACGTAGTTCTGGTTGCGCACCATTATAAGTGCCGAGTTCTGTATTGTAAGCTGTGCTTGGTCAGTACATATCAGGGTGGAATAGCGATGCAGGGAGGTGCCTCACAGTAACCAAAGAGACATGCTTCATCGGTATGCCCAGCCATGTCGAGTCTTTGTGAGGAGTCTCGGCCATAATTCCTCCTCCCCCCTTGGCGCACGCTGGATGACCAACAATAGCTTTGACGTGCTCCGTTTGTGTGAGTCTACGAAAGCGGCGTTGCGAGATTGTTGAACGCTATAGGAGAAGTAAGGAATGATGTATGTTTGCAAAGGAGTGTGTCTTCGGTCTCAAAGCTGAACTAAATGTTGGCTGACGGATTATTATAAAAACGCAGGCCTCCGACCTGGTGAGACTCTGACACGCTGACACGCACCGCCTGTCTGGAGGCAACGCTAACGAATAAGGTATTAGGGTCGGCGAGATTTAGGCTTAGCGCAGCCTGCCTTACCTACCGTATAAACATGCCTGCGCAGATCATCCTGGACGGAAATGAGCTCGTGCTCTTCCCAACCAGGTAATAGTGGCATCTTTTCATCTTCCCCTTTTCTACGACTTGCTGTGTATATCTATGTTTGCGAAGCAGATCCAAAGGCAATGAGAATCCGGATCTAATTGATCGATTCACAAACTGCAGATCAGTCCTCTCCATAAGCCTTACGAAGGTAGAACCGTTTTAGTCCATATGAATGGCCCAAATCATTCACGATGGCTTATACTCTGTACTGACATCTTCAAATGCAGAGAAGCATTCTGTTACTTGCCTTAGCACCCTACTTCTTACCGGAGGCCTTCGTTGCGGAGTCACTCGTGCAGGATCGGTAACTGTACATCCCCCGAACACCGACGCAGCATTCCTGTCAGCCCCGTCACGCCGAAGCTGCGTGTATTTCGAGATAACAAGGCTTGAGATAGTCCCGTGACTGCCAGATGATGTTTGCCTCTGCTTTAAGTCAAGGTATTCCTACCGTGCACTTCTGTGAAGGGCTCGTCACTTGGGAAGGAGCTCAAATGAAGGCCGTATATGGTTACGTTAATTTCCACCACAGCGAGGAAAGGGAGCAAGACTTTGTACGAGTCCATTAGACTATACACATGTATCAACCAACGCTGGTGGCTGAATAGAAAGCCCGGAGAAAGCGCTAATCCTGCAACCAAATGTCGCCCTACACATCTATGTGGTTCAAGCTAAGGCAAGAGTCTCCGCAACCCCTTACCTAAGAACCTCCAACGCACAGTAGCCTGGCCTCTCTTCACCGTAAGACTCAAATCGGACTTCGACCTGCACGACACCAGCAGCGGGGAATGCGGGCATGCCCGAGCCATCCACGGGTTTGAGAGAGATCACATTTGTTTCCGATGTTGGCGTTTTCGGCGACGCTCGGCTTGGTGGTGTCAAAGAATTGTATTCCGAAGGAGTGAAATGCAGATTGGGTGAAAAGTTTGGAGCGGGGAGGTAGGTGATAGTTGTTGTATCATTCGACCATGTTGCAGATGAAATAGATGCGCTGTCCAGGAATCCAGACGTTCTTGACCGTGGAAATCCCTGGTTCCAGGCTGAGGCTGGGATGGCGGTTAGCGGAGGCTCTTCTGCAAATCTGATCCTCTTCTCGGATATAGCTGAATTGGCTGTATAATCATAAGACACTGGCCTCGAGAGATCCGGCTCCAGAGTCTGGGTATTAATTGGTAATTCATTGTTCTGACGCATGGCGGCTTTCTTTTGCCTCATTGCTTCGAGGAGAGACTCTTCTTCTCGAGTGACAGCCATGATGCGGCTTTTTCGTAGTGTCATCCTGCTTTCGCTTCTTGAAGGTGAGACGGGTATTGGCACAAACCCTCCCAAGGGTGGTGGACTTCTAATTGTTGCGTCGTTTGAGGACTTAGGTCTGAGCTCCTCTAAGGTGAATTTTGAGGCGCTATTCTCAGGTGCTCGGTTGTGCCGTGGAGAGTAGACGGAGGGTGAATAAAGGAAAGTGGCCGTAGGTCGTCTATTCATACCAGCAATGACATCGTTCCGTGCGGATATTGCACTTGATCGTGATCCTGAAACCAGTCTCGAATCCGAATGGGCGTGTAATGTAGGAGGCCGCGAGGCTAGAATGCTGTGGACACCGTCTCTGTTGACATTTTCGGATCTCTTCGTCGACACAGCGATGTTACGATGGCAGTGCTTTGAGTTGCACGTGGAGGCTTGTCCGTCGGATTCATCTTCATCCTCCGATGATGAAAGTGTTAATACGCTCTCGTTTTGCAAGTCGGAATTCGTGAAGACACTGCCGGTACTTTGCCTGGAGATTTTACTTCTCGGACTCGACGGGCAGTGCAGGCTGTTACTCTCCCCGTATGATGACGACACCAATTTAGAGGGATCACTTGCTTGGAAAACTTGTGCATTGAACTGGGGTTTTGGTAGTGATTTGGGCAGTGTGTGCCAATTCGAACAGCTGGCAGTTCCAATAGTGGGTACACACTGAAGATCCTGGAATGCTTCCCGGAACGGCCTGGATTCCCATGTAGGGGCGTCTAAGTGGTCATCTTCCTCCGTAGCATCGAACCAGTGATTCAGCCCTTGCCTTGGTTTCTTGAGGCTGACCTTAGGCTCGATGGTAGGCTCAATCGTAGCGGCAAAATATGAAGACTGCATTTGATGTGAGGGAGATAGCGAGTCTCTTGAGGTACTAGTACTTGATGATATCTTCCTTGCGTATTTCGAAGTGGCCGGCAAGATGTCGGAAGCGAATGAGAGCGCCGATGGAGATTTCGTCACTCGATGTGGGGACAACAGTGAGCCGCTGAACATGTGAGGTCGAGGGAAAAGCTTCGAGAAGTCCAGCCGCGGCGGACGTTTCCTTGGAGCCTCGCTGGCTTGAACTTGCTCACTGCTACCGGTACCGGTCATGTCCATAAGGGTTTGACTTGCACTCTGGTGTTGTGAGTCGGACACGGGCTTGTAACCTTTCCGCAGCGCCATGTCCCTGGCTGATGATGCTGAAGTCTGCTGGGATACCGAGAGTGGAGACTTGGCCGGATCGTAGTACGAGCGTAAAGTGGAGGAAGATCGAGACTCGTGTAGTCCGTGGTTCGGCGAGACATCTCCTTTCTCGGCCCTTATTGAGGAATCATGGAAATGACGGCCAAGCAGAGGTGATGATGGGCGAGGAAGGAGTCCACGCGGAGACAGACGAGGCGGCCTCCAAGTGTCATTTGTAGTAGCAGAATCTCTTCTCTCGTCTCCGTTCGATGCTTGGTCCTGGCTAATTCCTGACACCGAAATGCTCATGAAGCTGTGCTTCTCTCTCAAAGTCTTCTTTAGCCTTGCACTTTCTGGCTTCTTGTCGAGTGGCCCGAAATCTGTTGCGCCAAGAAGCCTCTCGGCCTTTGATTGTTTGCCATTGGACATCTGCGAGATATCTTCGATGGGATGGGATATTGGTTTATCAACGTTCGAGCCTTTGGTCGTAATCAGGCTTCGCCCGGGCAAAGGAATTGAAAACTTTGACGTGCGCGCCATAATATGAGGCTGTCAGCAAGGCGACAGTCAACGCCAATTTCTTGGAAACCCGATCCCCGTTCACATCAGAGGTGATGAACAATGAGCTTGACCCGAACCAGCTCCCAATATAAAGTGTCCACCAGTTGGGACTCCACGGTGAGATAAGTAAGCTTGCGGAGAAGAAAGTAGCCGTAGATTCCACGAGGATTCTTCCTCTCATGCAGTCTGTCAGCGTTTCCTCCGTGTTCGAAGCTGTGCAGGACCCGCGGGGATAGGAATCACTCGCTCCCAGCAAGTATGTTTCGTGCTTATGGTGACACAGCGTTTGATGATGCCAACGAAGACAGCCAATACAGGAACGAAGGAAAGCGGCTCCCGCATATACCTTACAGCGGCTGTCAAGTGAATTCACCCGCACGCACGCATAGTGCGGCATACATGTCCGTCGACTTGGAGGATGATGTCCGCTAGTCAGCAATCCTAGGTCTCTCTTGGAGCTAAGTTACTGTAGCTTTCGTACCTTGTGTACCCTGGACGAAACCTTACTTTCCCCAGAATTCTGCTCCGGACTTGAGCAGCCGCCGCTTTAGCCATTCAAAGATAAAGGCCAAAGATCCATCCTAGCTGGGGCGCGTAATGGACGTTGAACTCCCCGCCAACGGTATTCCCTCTCCCGGATTAGGATGCCTACGATCAATATCCCCACGGTATCGCAGATTTGGGGGGGGGGCCGAGGTAAGTGGGTCGAATACCGACTCTTCAGCGCCGTCGTTCTGTTCCATCGAGGAGAGTCCGACGCAGATGTCTGTCGTCTTTGCTTGCAGCTAAAGCTTCCAGCTCCAACAGTTCGCGCCGACTTTTGCCAAGGCCACGTCCATGACATAAATCATCCCTTCCCCTTTCCCTTTCCTTTCTGTGCAGAGAGGCTCACCCGCCGCGTCGGATCCACACGATGCAATAATGCCCCTGCATATCTTCCGACCACCTTCGGTGCATCAACGAACCAGCAGGGAAGCTGAGAGGGACTAGCAGCTGGAGCAAAGCGGCGTGACTTATTAGTTTAGCAGAAGCGATCCGAGGACAGAACTACAGTAGGTAGTAACTTAATGTAGTAGTGTGCGTTCTTAAATTTCCCCTTGGTCTTGAGGTAGACTTTCCGCTTGACATATTTCGGGCGTTCTGGCCTTTTGACTTTCAGGGGCACGGGCTTTCAGGCGACGATCTTGCAGACTTCCATCTGTAAGTTACTCCTTGTACTGTCCTGCGATACTCCTGGTTCCTTCTGGGCCCTCGAGATTTGCACTGAACTGACTCGGAAGTTCAGGTGCCATTATTGATGTCGCTGTCAGGCATCTCAAAGTTTTGGCCGCGGTCGAATCGGGGCCTTGCGCATGTGCGGGAGAAAGGCTACAAGCACAGGGTAGGTACGAAGAATTTACAGTAGACGTACTGAACGCAAGGCAAAGATTCCTGCGGTAATAAGTACGATCCTAATGTCCGAAAGCCTCGCTGCTTCCTGGATGTTGCAGTCTGCAGAGCTTTTCTTTCCGTGGCGGGTGGGTCTTCTCTTACATGTACTTCGTCGTATTGTAGAACGGACGAAGTGCTCTAAGGGAACGATGTGAGAATTGTCGTCGGTCTTCTCCGTTAGTTTTATCGACATCGTCGAGTACACCGTAAATTCATTCAAGGCGAGACCGAAATCCAGCTCAAGAACGATCTTCCCGAGCTAAGCAATCCCTGCCTACCTACGGTATCCGTACCTTAGTAGCTGCAGTTACCGACGCTGCTTGAAGCATTCGAAGTCCGACTCTACTTGCAGGCGCGGAAGTGTGTCAAATTCAGGAACAGTTGTATCAGCCACAGAATACTAGATGTCAATCAAGCGCTTCTTTCATGTCGCATACAATTATCCAGTCTACCATGACTCTCGCTTTGTTTCAGGCCAAAGCGATGTAGGTGCGACGACTGACAGTCAATCTGCATATAGGAACTCCCCCCCCAAGCGCATCCACAGCATAAGTGGTACAACCATCTTCCTCAATGTTGCCCGCTCCACAGTGCCATATTCGTTACGACATCTTTGCGACATCCTTACTTGCAAAAGATTTCACGACAAACCTGCAAAGCCCATCCTCCAGTAGCGACGGAAACCCCTCTCTTCCAGAAAGGAAAAGTCTGCTCCTTAAAAATGGCTATCCATCTTCACCAACGTCGATTGGTTGCGCCATGTTGCTACTCTTCATTCGCTTCCTTCCACTCTTCCTGCTTTCATTGTCAGGAGACCTTTTCTTCTGTGGTGACGATCGCGGCTGTGGTTCGAAGGTCACGCTTTGGGCCACGGTACCCTGCTTAGGATATGAATCTTGCGTGTTGATTTCCAATGCTGACTGCGATTCAAAAGCTACGCTTTGGGCCACGGTACCCTGTTTAGGAGATGAATCTTGCGTGTTGATTTCCAATGCTGATGGCGCGGTGTTGTCAGGCTCTTCTCGTCTCCCTGACTGCATGATACTCTCCCTGCTGATGTTGTTGCGCGCTTGTGTTATACCGGCGGACTGCTTTGTGGTCGAGAAGTTCGCTGTACCCCTGGGGTTTGCTTGAGGCAGCACGTACTGCAGGAAGTATAGTCAGCTGTAGCACACTTGGTACTCCTATCAGGTTTCAACAGCGATGGTCAGACTCACATGGTGGGTTATCTGGGCTAACGGGTTGAAATAATTCCTTTTCATTTCCTCTATTCGAATTCTCGATCTTGCAACCTGAAATTTTGGGAGGTTCTTCTGACCGAAACCTTTCGAGTGTGATCCCGGAGTCGCCGTCAGGTATCCTTCCGCTCGCATCCGCCTCGTGACGTCATGTGAAGTCTTTATATCGCAATCTGTGGCTGTCAGCCGGATGTTCACTTCTCGGAACTCGTTGGCTCCTTACGCAGCAAGTTGGCGAAGTTGGTATTGGTCATTGGATAACCGTATTCAAGTATGACGATCAAACCCCGTCTAAACAAGCTCAGGATGGTCATGTCATGAAGCAAAACTTTCTCCTCCGCAAGAAGGCATGTATAACAGATGTGGGAAGCAAAAGCTTGGGAATCTTGGATCTCAAGGAAGCCATAACAGTGCAGATGCTGCCATGTACCGCAGCATTCACAATCGATCTATGGAGATCAGCTAAGAGCAATCACGGGGCTCCAAGATCCCTTCTAGCATACCATGTCGCCTTCTTCTCGGTTCCACTTGCACTCACAGTGAACCACCTTCTGGGATCCATCTCTGGCGTCTTTATACTGTCTTCTAAGCTTGAGCTGCTCCCGCCGGACTTTCAGCTCATCTGCTTTGGCCTGCGACAACTTGATTTGGGGAATGTGTTTTGGGAGTAGGTCATGGTCGTTGGGCGGCTGAAGCACACTACCGGAGTTCTGAGTAAGAAGCTGTGTTGGAACCAAATCACTGTCTTGTGTGGGAGGTTTAAGCTATATTGCACATCTCTCAGTCTCACCTCTGCGGTCGAAGCAAGGAGAGCATACTGGTTTCATCCGACGCAACGCCTCCTTCATCTGCTCATCCGTCACTCGGCCCGCTCTATCGATCTCGTTGGACAACCGAGATCCACCTCTTCCAGTGTTCTTGTTTGAGTTAGGGGAGGGCAACGAGTCGGCTTCACCAATTTCACTATCGCCCATGTCAATGTCATCTGTCCGAGGCATTTCGCTTCCGTACGTGAGACTGCTGGGAATCCGAGTCTCATATCTGGGGCCATTCTCATCAGCTTCGATCCAGTCGACGGACCTGACTCTGAGGCTGACACTATCTCTCAATTAGATAGTTCAAGGATAAGGTAGAGACTGCACTTACCGGTGAAATCCAGTGTCCTGAAACCCACAACTCGTGGATTGCTTGAACAAGCTTGGGTGGTCTGGAAAGAGAATGCTGCCATCTTCACACCTTCGAAATCCCTCGGGTTCATACTTCTCTGGACAGTCTTTTGTGTAAAACAGGTGGATGGTGAGGAACCTCGTCGCTATCCACAAAGTCCCAGTCAGTGTGCATCTGATATCGACGTAAGGAACTTCAGTGTATTACCTGGCAACTTGGGAAGAATTGTACTAAGCTGCACTAGTCGTCGAACTACCAGCTGTAGGCCATGTTTGACGTCTCTTACAGTAGCTTTTCCGGCCGGGTGCTCTAGTTGCATTCCAGCAAGTCTAAGACTATCATCTTTCGCACTTCCCAAGTACTTGAAAGAGAACGTGTATGCCTCAAAAACATTCGATGGGTTGATCTTGTTTTCGAATATGGTGAGTTGCAAGGCGGCGAGGTAGTTCTTCTTCAACGCGTCAAATATCCCCAGTTCCTGATGACAGTCAGTATCTACCACCCACTCAAACCAAGTAAGCAACAAGATCTGACCAGGCAGTTTAGAAGTTTATCTATCGGAGCAGAACACCCCCTGACCATGATCTTCAGAGGTGAAGGGTTTCCTGTGCTGAGTTGATTGGCGCTGATGGTTGGAAGCTTGGTGCCATTCACAAAGTCCCGATAGGAGTGGTGGGTATCGCGAGTGGCGGGAGAGCTGTAAAGCCTGTCCTCGAAGATATGGTCGGGGAAAAGCTCTCTGGATATGTCAGCGGAGTCGGGATCAGGGTCTCCGTTTATCCTACCTCAAGTACGCGATTGAACTTATCTAGTCGCAGAAGTATTACCATCTATCGACCTTTGGCCTGGAGGAAGGACATGCTACATACTGATGTGAGAAGCAAGGTCTGTACCACCTCCAAGCTCTGCTTTTGACTGACGACTGTCCGACATGTAATGTGAGCTTACTACCCAACGGTTATCGCATCGGTTTTCGACTTACCATTTTGGCTGACCGCCTGAGTCACAGCTTGCTTCGCGCGGACTTGAAAAGCTTGAGTGCTGGCCATTTGGTTTAGACGTAAGTCGCAGTGATCGTGATTTAGAGCGCCGAGAGCGGCGAGAAGTTAGTGAATCCTGCACAGGGTTTGGTTTGTTCGCGCAGGTGGTTGTTCTAGTACACTTTATCATCCCAGTCTTGCATTGGTGTGAACCGGAGCGTTCTGGAAGAAAGGGCTTCAAAGATACGTGAAGTGTGAAAACAAGTACAAGTTGCGAAAAAAGAGTGGATCTGGCGAGTTGTGATGGTGGAGGTTTGCTGCAGCATGACAGATAGCTTGAAGAAGGCTTGTAATTGCGCGATTCTCAAGTTCATATGGTAAGGTAGGGCTAGGTCGTCACCGTCACATTTCAAGATTCAAACACCAATTCGCAAAGACAATTACAATGCACGTGTTAGAAACTTCTTGCAAGCCAAATATTGCTAGATTCTCTGCTTCTGTTCAGAAAGTCATGCCAGATTTTTCAGAAACTTTTGATACTGTATGGATTAGTGTGTCAGACGAAACAATGGTTGCAATGTGGATCACCGCTGTTACCTGGATTACGGCGGACTGCTGTCACCAAAATTTCACCTAATATCAGAGGCTTCTCGCGCAGAAACCCTCCCCTCGTAGGTTGTAGATCATCATCGACCATACACAACGTAGCTTCAAAATCATGGTCTCTACGGTCGAAATGATGCCTTGTCGCCCCCATGCACCGTGCGAGTCATTTGAAAGTGAGGTTTTGGCTGTGCTTCCCTGTGTTCACGATGTCATTAATGCGTGAAGAGCCAAACCAAACCCCAAGCCCTCAGCTTCCCTTTTCGCTCGCAAAGCTTTTCACTTTCATCACCTGTAGTCAACTTGGCCCAAGATCAACTCGTCTGGCTCCACTTCTACACGTATTTCTTCTTCGACAAGCTCATCAACTTGAAGCCTAAGACTTCCGTTCTTCTTTGAAAAGTCCATCAACTTGAAGCCTGAGACTTATATCTCTTCTTCGACAAGTTCAACAACTTGAAGCCTGAGCCTTCCTCTACCCGTTTCGCTTTTTCTCGCAATCCTCGTCACGTGTGGCTCCCTAGGTCACGCAGTAAGCTTGAAGTGTTGTTGATACTCAATCGGTAGGTAACCACAGTCCTTGATTCAGTTGCCGTACATTTCTGACCATCTAGAACAAAGCTGTGCAGGTGTAGGTGCATCCGCGTCAGCAGACCTAGCACTATCTTGGGCGGCCGTGTCTCCAGCTCAGAGTCCAGAGTTCTCTTGAAGACCCTTGCGTGTCAAACCTAGCCGCGTTGCTCTGTGCAAGTGGTCGAGTCGACTTTCCAGTAACACAACATATTCATGATGTAAGCTATGCAAAGAACTGAGCGGGATGGCATTGAAAGGGCCTCACCCATGCCCTTGCACCCAACTACACCCAACAGAGGCTCGCCAAGAGCGTGCTGGATATCCCCCTATTCCATCTCTTGAGACTCCAGTTTTCGTCCGCACGCTTCAGCTTATATCTGCCGTCTAACAGGTCAAACCTCACAAGTGCTTCTTCACTGTCAGGAAAGCAGATGCAACGTGAAGACAAACATGTGAGTATGGCACGCTCCATGGAAGATTCAAACGTACTCATCAAGTACAAGGGCACTACCACCATGGACGAGACTGCAGAAAGCTTTCCACCACCGAAGGGAGTGACGGGGGCACCCAAGCACACTTCAAACGACCTTGAAGGTGTTAGAGTGGCCCCCGACTCGATTCCGACAAGCCAAGGTCGCTCAATGCAGGAAGACGCCATGTTAGCGCCACAAGCTATCGTGGTTGGAGGACTCCAAGCTCAGGAGGCTCCACCGAATCAGGTATCGCCTGTATGGACCAGTAGAAAATTCCCGATAGTACCTGGGTATCATCTACCCAGTAATATCGAATATGGCGACCCCACGGAGGACGACGAGAGGTTCACCTTCACTATAGCTGGAGATATCCCTATGAATGTACCGCCAGCTCCAAGAGCTGTACCTCGTTCTCGCCGTCGACGACGCCGGCGAGGCAACACTCCCCGCGTAGTCGGTGCGACCAATGTCGAGCACACCCAGCCCGCTCCCGCGAAGAGTCCTGAGTTACCACTGTCACCTGGTTTTGCGGAATCTAGTCGGCTTGGAAGAGTTCCTGGTGCTACCAACGACAACAGCAAACGCAGGCGCAGGCGCAGGCGCAAGCGCAACGTCGGCGCCACAGGCAGCGGTGATGACGTCGGCAGTGAACGTGGCGACGACGTCTCTTGCCAGCCAGCCCAGGACAACTAGATCACTCAGGCCTAGACAAGGACCAGATCGTCGTTCGTACCGCCTGCCCCTGTGCAGATTCAGCCGTTACCTCATACTCCGTCTGGCGACAGCATTCTCGTTGTGTCGCTTTCCTCGGTCCTCGGAGGGAGGTCAAGTTTCCCATCAATAAGCTTAATCAATGCCTATCGTGTTTCACACTGCCTTCTTTCAAATGCAGACCCTGCGCACAACGGGACGTTTCAAACAGCTGGCCGTTTCTTTTACAACTGTCAATCTAGTGCAGGGTACATTCCACCCCTTCACTGTCTGAGGAAGTTGCCTGGTTCGTGTAGTTAGAATATGTGTATTCCTCAGTTAGCCGTTAGCCTATGTCATTGTTGCTTCCAGCTCCAGTCACTGGAGGCTCTTCGGGTCCATTTCCTTGATATTTCTCGTCTGTCATAGCCGCGGCTCCAGGAAGCTGCTAACTGAGAACGACTCAACTGATTCGATGCGCTGAAGGCCGATGACTTGCATATGACGGCCCACCTTAGATGAGGTACCTACTCGAATACAACGATGAGCTGAGATTGCAGGCTGCGAAGCCGATTCGGTGCAGTGTTAGCACGGAAATAACATGCAGCTCCGGGAAGAACATTAAGGTACTGTACTTTAAACCTTAACTTACCTTACGCTCTCACAGTATGACCTACCTACCTACGCAACCCTAAGAGACTAATGTACGGGGTTACGTTCTGCTTGAAGGGTGGTGTATGGCAGGCAATACATGGAGGGTTTTTATGTATGAAGACCTTGCCATCTGCTGTACCGTACGGACCAAAGCTTCGAGCCGTTCCTGATCCACGTGCGTAGTGCGTGCATAAATACCAAAAGTAAGGTAACCTGCAAGGTAACATCTGTAAGGTATTTATATGATCACAGGGGTTGGGTAACGTATTTTTGTGAGGCGGAAGTGGTAAGTTACAGTAAGGTATTTGTAGGTATGGTAGTGTAGGTACTTGTACCTTAGGTAAGGTAAGCATGAATCCCAAGGTCTTTCCCACTACCACACCTTTTCAAGTATCAGTATCACCAACCCCTCCACCTCCATAAACCGTTGTGCTGACTGCATTTTGGCCATTACGGCCTCTTTACGACTGCCATGCTATATTTCTGCCTTCTCTGATCTCGAGCATCTTCCCTTCTTTGGCGACATAAGGTACGGAGTAATAGCCTTCGCTGCTTTCAGCCATCCACCGAAGTTCTCAGGGCACGCTTCCCTGGCAAATCCCATCAAACCCCACTGCAAGCTAAACAACCAGAGTCTCTTGCGCGCTCGTACAACTACTTTATCAACGTGCAAATACCGGAGCTCATCCTCGAACGTGTCGTCTTAGTCCTGTACTCAGACCCTCCTTCGACGCGCTTTCAACGACTCGTGTTAGACTCGCGTTGGTCTTTTCGAGCATGCTCCATAGCAAATCCAAGTGATGGATCCTCCTATGCGCCCTACCGCTGCTGCCTCGGACACCTTTCCACTTGGGCGACAGTTGTATCCCTCGTCCTTCAGTTCGAACTCGGACTCACTGTCTACATCGTCATCGTCATCTAGATTTGGGGTCGGGGCTGCATCTGAGCCGGTGGATAAAGCCAAGGGCACTGCCCGGCCGATAAGACCGATGCAAGATGCTTCACAATATGATACCCTCGGACAGCTTTCCTTTGCTCCAGCCACACAGACTACCGTTGTAGTAACAACCACCACTACAACGACCAACTTCCCTCCATTCGTCATGCGAACTCCCAGTCAGCTACACGACCTCGATCCTAAGTTATATCCTTTGGCAGCAACCCCCACGCCACAGTCACTGAAAAGGTTTTGTTTTGATATTGATGGAAAGCCTACGTTCTTCCGTGAAGCAGAGGCCACGGGAGAGACACTACAAGAGGTGAGTCTACTTGTGCCGGTTCTTCTTATTGCCTTCATAACGTGGGGCCATCCACTGGGCCCGGACAATGGTCGTTCAATGCTGATGCATATTATGACTACAACTGCAGTTCCAACGCCATCATGAAGCTCTACAGACATCCGGCGGTGTCCTTCAGTCAAGTTCAACCTACCATTCGAAAAACAACATTCCAGAATCCTATGTTGGGGATCTCTCCGCGCAACCTCTTGAGGACTTCGTAAAGATCTCAAGAGCAGCGTCTGGCTTGAGGGGTGTTCGTGATCTAGGTGTATCGGTCAATGAGGCTGTGCACCTGGCTAAACAACAGAGGAGTACGACGTCCAACCTCGAGCAAGGACCCCGTTTCAAGGCTTCAAACGTAATCGGTGGCAAGGCACTTGGTCGGCACTCGGCACATTTATTCTCAAAAGTTGTCAAGTCACATACGCCGGTAACCCCAGACACAGACAAGGGCCCTTCATTACGGGCGGACAACCAGCATTCGGAATCGTTTGCCCACTACAAAGAGCTTCGGTCTCGTACCCGGAAATCGCCAACAAGTCTACCCTTCGAGCATCAATTCGCGCCGCATTCTCTCAACCGACATCTACCCCACAATGGCCTCTTACATACAGATGCTGCTGGAGCTGCGACATCAGAACCGAGTCTTGCTGCTGCGGAGAGCGCCCTTGAACATGAACGGATCTCTATGGATCAGGCAACACCTCGCATTCTCACATCCTCAACGCCGCCAGTCTCTACAGAAGCGTCTCAGTCCAGTCTCTCTAACTATAGGGACATTGGGCTTATATCGAGGCCTCCGCGCCCGACGTTGCTAGACACTGCAGCGGCTCAAGACCTCAGTCTTCCGAGCCCGAGCTTATCGCCGGTGACAGCGGCAGCTAATCTCCACAACAGCAATATGGGATATTTCGACGATGCAGATGACGGCACGATTGCCGGTCCCGAAGGCAGCGAATTGTTGGCGACCCCCGCAAGCCCTTCCAAGAAGCTGGCAATCCGTAAACCGAGCGACATAGACTCGAGAATTCAGCAGTTACCTACACCTACCATTATGGACGTGCCTACGATGCTTGATTCCTTCGAGGCTATGCCCTCCGAAATGAAGACATATGTCATGTACCAGCTTCTCCGCCGATGTCCAAAGCCGGCGCTTCAGTTTGTTGCAGACGTTGTCAGTCCGGCGTTAAAGTGCGATTTTCTTACACTCCTGCCTCTTGAGCTGGGTCTTAATGTTCTCAAATATCTGGACTTGAAAAGTCTTTGCCGAGCTGCCCAGGTGTCCAAGCGATGGAGACACCTAGTTGATTCGAATGAAACCGCATGGAAGCGATTGTTCGACAATGCAGGGTATGTGCTGCCGGAAGGGGAGCTGCAGCGGGCCATCCGTGAAGGCTGGGGTTGGCAATATGGCCAGGATAATTGGGAAAAGGATATCAGCACGTCGATGGCGTTCAAGTCCGATAGCGAATGGTCAACAACTTCTGGTCCTAGCTGTGACGCTAATATGAACAGCCGACAGACTTCGGAGGTACCGTTCCGTACTCCGCAAGGCAGACGACCGATGAAGAGGAAGGCTCCAGCAAAGTCTTCTAGTCGTAAGCAGCAGAAAAAGAAGGAAGCTGTATTCAGAACCCCCGAAGCAGTCGCCGCTAATGCTTCGATGAGCAAGTTGGCAGCTGTTGAAGGCCCTTACGCAGCAGCGACCGCTGCCGCTCTTGCCGTTCCGTACCCCTGCGTAGGACTACCGAGTCTTCAGAATCTACATCTTTATAAGTCCATCTACCAGCGTCACCATCAAATCCAGAAGAGTTGGATGCAGGGTGACATCAAACCAAGACATATTGCATTCCGAGCGCATCCACGCCACGTTGTAACCTGTCTGCAATTTGATACTAACAAAATCCTAACAGGCAGTGACGACACCAATATCAACGTGTACGACACACAGACCGGCGCCCTTCGTGCCAGATTACAGGGCCACGAGGGCGGGGTTTGGGCACTGCAGTATGAGGGCAACACCTTGGTATCTGGTTCTACGGATAGGTCCGTCAGAGTTTGGGACATCGAGAAAGGAATCTGCACACAGGTTTTTCAGGGTCATACCTCGACTGTACGATGTCTGCAGATACTCATGCCTGTTGAAATTGGCAGAAGGGCCAACGGAGAGGCCATCATGATGCCGCCACAACCGCTGATCGTTACAGGATCTCGCGACTCTAATTTGAGAGTTTGGAAACTACCGCGACCGGAAGATAAGACATTCTTCCAGGCCGGGCCACCACAGGACGACTCGGAATGCCCGTACTTCGTCCGTGTCCTCACTGGGCACCATCACTCTGTACGAGCCATTGCCGCACACGCCGACACCTTAGTCAGCGGTAGTTACGACTCGACAGTGCGAGTGTGGAAGATTTCGACTGGGGAGACCCTGCATCGGCTCCAGGGCCACACTTCAAAGGTCTACAGCATTGTCCTTGACCACAAACGCAATCGGTGTATAAGCGGGTCTATGGACAATCTCGTTAAAATATGGTCTCTTGACACTGGCTCTGTACTTTACAATCTGGAAGGGCATTCATCCTTAGTGGGCCTGTTGGACCTTCATGACGACCGCCTTGTCTCTGCTGCCGCTGACTTCACACTGAGGATATGGGATCCGGAGAACGGGCAATGCAAGAGCACGTTAAGTGCCCATACCGCCGCGATCACATGTTTTCAACATGACGGTCAAAAAGTCATCTCCGGGTCGGATAGAACGTTGAAGATGTGGAACGTGAAGACTGGAGAATGCGTGAAGGATCTGTTGACCGATCTGAGCGGCGTATGGCAGGTCAAGTTCAACGAGCGACGCTGTGTTGCCGCCGTGCAGCGAAACAATCTGACCTACATCGAGGTACGTCTCGAAGGCAGTGTAGACTGTGTTCCGAGCTGATCATTTTATTGCAGGTCCTTGATTTTGGTGCATTTAGAGACGGCGTCCCGGAAGACAAGCGCGGCCGGAGGATCGTCGTAAATGCCCAAGGCCAAGAAGCGACGGATCCCCCTGAAGGTACTGTCATTGTGGATGCTGCCACCGAGTAGATTTCCAACGCCTTACACACGGTTATGGCCTTGATTTTCTCTCAGAGCGCTGTAGCCTCGTTGTTCCTCTGCATCTCACTGATACCCCATCCGCTTACGACGCGACGATGTCTCACGCACTAGCATACAGAGTAGCGTAGCATAGCACAGCGGTCGGTCTGGTCGACTATGGAGTTCACTTCTCTTTCTCTAGCATGGCGGGCGGCTGTTTCTCGAGCTCTTTTGTCCGCGCTCTCTCGTTGTTTCAATGGCTCTAGACGCTTCTTGGCGTGATTTATCTCGTTACATACTGGTGCTGCTGTTGCTTTGTTGCGTCGATAGAGGGCTAGATGTGCAATACACCGAGAAATATCTTCAACCACGTTACGAGTTTTATCTATTTCTCTACCAGTAAGATGGCTTCTTCTACAACCGGAGAGTAGCTACCTTGGATGGTGATGGCTGCCTCGCCTCTGAAAAGCCCAGCGTCACTCCTTGGCTCTCGGGCCATCTCTGACTCCTTCCAGGGCTGTGTGTGTGCGCGCGGTAGGGAGATGTTGTAGCAGCGGGTGAGATCTGGATGTCCGTCTGTGTGAAGATCATGTACTCGGTAGTTGGGGTTTAGGTTTGTTATCTATTCTGTGGCCCTGTTGCGCTTGTCAAGCATTGGTATTGAAATCTGGCCCTCAGTGATAGTATGCACCTTAAAATCTAACTACGAGAGTTATCTATGTACTGTAGGGGTTGTGAGTAAGAGACGGAAAAGCCGTAGCTCAGCGTTGCTGCCACGCGAGCAGTAGCGAGGTGTATCTTAGATCATCGCTGTAGCATGTCCTCCAAGGTCCTCGCACCCAAGTTTGATCTTTCCGACGGGCAGGGGAAGTTGAGAAAACGGATGGGTGGATAGGTCGCGATTGATATTCGTCACGGCCCATCAACTCCGCTTTGAAGCCCTAGCATGTGCATATTGAGGAAGTCTTGGAGATCGGTCGTGTCTGCGCTTCTGGATGGTCATCATAGAGTCCTCAACTCTACTTGACTCGACAACGTGTTATTCTGTTTGGCGTCTCCTTCGAGCCTTCGTTCATCCATCCGCCCGTCGCGGTTCTTCTTCATCGACGCACTGAGATGGAGACCTGTCCAGAGTCAGCCGTTCTAACGTCGAGATATGCCCATTGAGCCATATTCTCCCGTTTATCAGCCACACGATGGCCTATTGGAACTCTAGGCCGTTGCGGAGTGATCAGTTATCTTTCGAGTTAGTGTTATAAGTGACGCAGCGTTCAGAATTCGAGCCGCCATGGTAGGAATCAGCTACCCTTTCCGCAGGACAGTATCCGGAGGATCAGGATAGCCTCTTGGCCTTTGGCCATACGCAGAAGTGGGATTAGCTTCTGTAGATAGAGGTGCTAAGCGTCAGAATCACAATGGCAGTATCCCCATGTGCCGGCAGAGGAGTACTCCGGCTGTGTTTGTCGCCGGTGGCCCTTAAGATCACGGTCTTGGTGGTCATGCGGCACTATATATAGGCGTCTCCGCGTGGCGCCATTCAAGGAGCTTCGCAACGGTCCATTGCCGTTTATCTTTCAAAAGGAGGACACCGGGGTAGGGTATGGACTCAGTGCACAGTTATATAATTAGCACGGGTAAGTGTAGGTGCCGCCGAGGTAGCAGGAGAGCGCCATGTTGCGTTTTTGTGAAAGAAAGATAGGGGTTCGCAGCTGTCGTACTCTGGCCAGCTGGGGATTCGCGACAGCGGCTTGAGGCTTATACAAGCAGTATTTCCATGCTACCTCCTACCTTAGTTTCGTGGGGGTGTCAACACACAGCAGATGGACTCTGTAATACAGCACGGCTATTTTCCATATTATGAGAGAATCGAACTAGACAGTCTCTGCAGGTCCATTTCTTATGTTCAGCTTTGGTGCAATGGCGATCTTGGAACAACATTACGTTTCTTTCTTAATATTATAGCCTTCATGCATGCAGCTGAAGATCTCCGCTATTTTGCTGTTTTCCAATCGATCCACTCTCTGGCGGGAGATAGGTGGGATGGAAGTCCAAATTCCTTGTGCTCCTGTTGGTCCGTTGAAGTGTCTCGTTTACACCCGTGTATGTGGCTGCAGAGACAAGGCTGCCATGTGTGTGCATACTCATTCGCAGAACAGGATCTCTCGAGAATTCGAAATATATCTCATTCATCGAACCGAAAATGGCGGAGACCGAAGCTCAGCCATCGAAGAATTTCCTCCGAGTGCTTGTGGACCCTGCGAACCCTAACATCGAGTTCGTATACAACGACCCCGGTTGAGGCAGATGTTGTTAGCTAACGACAACCACCTGACAAGCATCGTCGCAGTCCATGGCCTGAACCCAACAAACACTGACTTTCATGCGGAGTTGACCTGGACGGCTGGAGGAAAGCTTTGGTTAAGGGACTTCTTGCCCGAGCAACTTCCGAATGCCAGAGTGTTACTGTTCGGATACAACTCGAATGTTGCATTCGGGACATCGACTGCAGGTGTTCGGGAACAGGCTGAGAACATTCTGAACAGGTTGAAGGCAAAGCGAAGGGTAAGACATCCGTGGGTGCAAGGTATCTGATGTCACTAACGTGTTGCTAAATCTAGGGAGCCCCTGATAGACCATTGCTCTTCGTTTGCCATGACCTTGGTGGCATCATTGTCAAGCGAGTACGTCTCCTTAATGCCACAATATGAAGCAATGGAGAGCAAAGGCTGACGAGTTCTAAGGCGCTAGTGCACGCAAATTTAGACAAGACATACAACACCATCCTTCGCGCAACGTATGGACTTGCATTCTTCGGCACACCTCATCAAGGGGGAAATCTTGTTAAGTTTTGGAGATATCGCAGCTACAATAGCTCGAAAATTGTTTCGAAATCCTTCCAATACCTTTCTGGCGGCTCTGAGAGCTGAGTCGCTATTTGCAGATGACTTGGTCCAAGACTTTCGGCAACAATTAGAGAACTATCGTCTTTTGAGCTTCTATGAGACTAAGCCGACGGGGGGCCTAGGCGTGGTGAGCGAAGCCTGGTTAGAAGTAACAAACGAAGCTTATGTTTGCAGATCGTCGACAAAAAGTCGGCCACTTTTGGCCTTCCTGGAGGACGCGAAAACCAAATTGCCCTCGATGCTGATCACGCGAATGTCTGCAAGTTTCCACGTATCGATGGCAATGACTATGAGCAAGTGGCAGACAACCTCGTCGATTTAGCTGAGAGTGCCGTTAAAACTTTCGCGGATCAACAGCGGATGGAAGCCTTGAGGGCCGCGGCAGGCCCTTTGGTATCAGAGCAGAATCGTCGTATATGTATGTAAATTCACTGATATTGTAGTTGGTGACGATATTGATTCGTGTTACATAAGTTATGGTTCCCTACACGAGTAACCCAGATTTCGTGGGCCGCGAAATGATCCTCGAATAGCTGAAGGTCGCCTTGGGCCTAGTCATGGAAGCAAGAAATTGCACTCGCAAAGGCGAGCTGCACTTTATGGCTTAGATGGTGTAGGGTAATGTTCCTCATTGGTATGGCTATGAATTTGAAAGCTGAGCAGACTAGGAAATCGCAAATCGCCATCGAGTCTGCGTACTGGGCTCGGACCAATTTCCTGAGATGTCCGCATTCTAGGTCCACGGAAGTACCACCGATCGGTGCCATCAGACGTTATCTCAAATCGGACTGGAATGCAAGGTCGCAAATCTCGAGAATCCAAACACTGATAAATCGAAGCTGGCCAAAACCTGGCTTGAGAGTTACAAGTTTGGGCAAATGGCTTATGATTATCGATAATGCCGATAACAGTGAAGTGTTCTTTAAGCCTGACAAATGCTAGCTCCCAAGCTTCGAAGCGACTCAACCCCCTTCAAGAGCGGGCCTTGGAAGCTATATTCCTGAATGCTCTCACGGCTCGAATCTTGTGACGACAAGGAACACACAAGCTGGCATCAAGTTGACAAGAAACCGCGATCTGATTGAAGTATCGGAGCTGAGTCAGACCGAGTCTGTTGAACTGATACGCAAGAGAATAGAAGGAGACTCTACCGATGATAGCGACCTAGCGGTTCTGACAAATCAGCTTGGAAATCTACCCGTTCAAGCTGCTGCTTTCATCCAAGAAAACACGCTCTCGATCAAGGCATACCTGAACATTCTACAGAGCAGTGACGAAGCGCGAGTGAATCTTCTGAGCCAGGCCTTTGAAGAGATGGGAAGGGACTCGAATCTTCCTAATGCAGTGACGACAACCTGGATGATCTCTTTCAAACAGATTAAGGAACAACAGCCCCGCGTCGCAGAACTTCTGTCACTTATGAGTTTCTTCAACCGCCAAAATATCCCTAAGTTACTGCTTAGCCAGGAAGAAAACGATATTTTTGGGTTGGAGAAAGCGCTTGGGGTACTCAAAGCCGATTAGTTCATCACTGCCAGTGTTCAGGAAAAAGGTCTCCATATGCCCCGCTTGATCCACCTGGTCACGCGGAAGTGGTTGGAGATTGAAGGAGAAGCTATTTAATGGGCAAAGCGCGGTTTAGCGGCAGTTGTAGGATTGTTTCCAATTGGCGACTATGAGAAATGGACAGAGTGTGCTTGCCTCAGCGAAAGACGAGACTTTCACGAAAGCATATCTGCTTAACCGTACGGCAACCTACTTGCTCAAGCTGGGCCAATGGACTGAAGCAGAGAGACTGTACAGTCAAGCGGCGAAGATCCATATGATGGTCAACGGTCCAGAGCATGAACATACACTATGAAGCATGCACAAATTGGTCCTAGCTTACGCACAAGGGGGAAAGAGAGTTAAGGCAGCACAGCTTTTAGAAGAAGTCTGGAAGACAGGAAAGACAGTACTAGGTCTGGAGCGTCCACAAACACTAGCAAGCATGGGCATGTTGACCATAGTTCATCGTGATCTGGGATAAATAGATAAGGCAGAACAGCTTGGAGAAGAAGTCTGGAAGACAACAAAAACAGTATTAGGTTCGGAGCATCCAGATACACTAAATTGTATGTGCACAATGGTCTCAATTTACGCTGAACTTGAACAACTAAATAAGGCAGAACAGCTTGGAGAAGAAGTCTAGAAATCAAGAAAGACAGCACTAGGTTCGGTCCATCCACATACACTAATATTCATGGGCAAGATGGCCGCAATTTACGGTAACCTGGGACAACTAGAAAAAGCAGAACAGCTTGAAGAAGAAGTCTGGAAGACAAGGAAGACAGTACTAGGTTCGGAGCATCCAGATACACTATCAACCATGAGCAACCTAGCCTTTACTTGGAAAGCGCAGGAGCGGGATAGCGATGCTATCAATTTGATGCTGAAGTTCGTCAGAATCTCGAACAGAGTTCTAGGCTCGATTCATCCAGGCACCGTCCGCGGGAAGGAGTGGATAAGATGGCAGAACGAGTCCCCTGACTATATCCAGCGAGCGAGCGAGTCTTCACCACATGCAGAGGAAGAGAGCGAGGACTGGCAGGACGAGTCTCTTGACCATGTTGAGGAAGTGTTACGAGAAAAGAAGAAGGCTCACATACAGTGAGAACTCGAACCCATCGCCTTCACCGCTTGTTTCGGCTCGCCATCTAGGGCCCTCGGTGTGGCAAAAGATATGACATAGCTTCAGAACTCTACACAAAATCCTCTGCACACCACATCAGCGGCAGCATAGAAAAACCCACGTGCCCAAACTTGCTCTTCACGACCATTACCATATTACACACCAACGGTATTTTTCGCCACGGAAGACCTCCATACTCGACGCACAGCGAGCGGTCGCAAAATGCAGCTGCACAAACAGGCTGAGAAACATGTGAGTAATGATTCCAAGCGGTGAAAGAGGGGAATAATACCTACCAACGACGAACGTCAATGGCTTGTGTTAGGGTTATGTACGGAGTACGGAGTATACGTTGACGATGGGTACCGATTGCTTGCGCGCACATCTATGTATGCGACCAGCGCCTTTTGTTCAGGTCCATCGACCATCTAAGAACATGTGCTCCTTGTCCTGACCGGCTCACACCCTCTCTCTCGCCGCATACCTACTCATAATACAACAAGCCCGCACCTTCCTCTTCGCATATCAACAGCGCCATCAACGTCATGCGCACACGCACACTCCTATATCCAGCGCTTTGATCCTCACACTCTCGAGTCCGACAATCGGAGATGATCTCACAATTCCATCACCTTCCCAAGGCGAATTACAACCCAATCCAGCCCACCTTAAACCAGCAACATACCCAGCAATCGCAGGAATAGTATCGCCATCCCAAACCCCCTCCTCCCCACACGTCTGAAGCAGACACAGAGCAGGTGTGGCGTGTTATGCCAGCGGCATTTCAGTGCCAAAAAGTTGAGCGGTTGGCTGATGTTCAAGATCCCTTGAAGAAGTCTAAAACAAACTGCGCCCAGAATCGAGGGTCTGGAGTCTCGGGAAACGGTCTATATTACAAGTGTCTCAGCAGTCACTTCTATCATTCACCCTGAGACCCGCATGAAGGTCATAACGTGTCTCGAACCAGGTTCCTCGTGTTAGTGAAACCTACCAGGACGAATGTTCATTCAGTTGCTCGACCATAATTCTCCATTTCCAAGAATGTTTCCACTCCGGACCGTACCGCTTACAATTTGCTCGACAGAGAAGGACTCTTTCCGGCTCATTATATCCGGGAAAACAACAGCTATTCGGTATCTCGTTTGCCATCGCTCAAAACCCATCCAAATATGGCTTCAAGGCTGCCACCCAATACAAGCCTACCATACCGTTCTACACCACGCCCTTCCAATTCCTATGAATGCCACCAGAGATTCGAAACCTGATCTACAGGCATACTGCGGCGATGTCAACCAGAAGGGGTATAACGGCCTTTGACGAAGGACTACGCCTACTGGACTCACTGGGAGTACAAACCACAGACCAATTCGAAGGCCGATATCGCAGGCCTTAGAGGTATACACCGATCAAAGAAGTACGGCGATATGATTCTGAGATAGTCTTCCTCTGCCACCAGGTAGGCGCTGAGGTTCTGTGGAGTCAGGCTTGGAAACGTCAAAGCGAAACTTCCGGATGTCGGCGTAGAACCAGGCCGATATTTGAGGAGTTGCATGGTTGCTGTAGATGCAGGTTCGAGTATGGAAGCAACGATATTTGAAGGGAGAAAGGTTAGGTGACTGGGATTGCGTTGGGAGTTAGGAGGGCATCAATGGAAAGGTGATAGGACAAATCCTCGCGTTTAGTACGTCGTGCTGCTTTTGAAGGAGCCTGGTTTCCCATGTATTTGCCCGGAAATTGCCTGGAGATTGAGGGGTACTCTCGTCTTCAGAAAAATAATAATCACAACATGTTTGACGAGCTCCCTGTCGAACAATTGATGCACATGCAATGAATCTTCCGCCAGGATCCCCACCATCATCGAAAAGAAGTTCTTGTGGGACTGTGCTCCATCCGATTTCGATTTCGAGCTCATGTTTTGCTTGACCGCAAGCATCATATAGATAGACTCAACCCCACTCCGTGACCCAGTACATAACAGCTCCTTTGTTCCTCTAACTGCCTTCGCTCGCAGCAGTGGACGTGACCCAAAAATCTCTACGAAAGAAGGTCGCTCAAAAGAAGGTCACCACGCACAAAGCGACGGAAGTACCTAAGCCAATTACGTTCCGGTTCCTGTCGCTGCGAGATATCCGGGATATGCGCTACGGGCTTCCACTGGTGCCCAACAAACAAGAATTATCGACAGTACAGGAAGCAACAAGCCGACTTGAACGACAAAAAGCATTAATCCGACACGAGATGTAACAAATACATTGCGATATCCTGCGCCAGTGCTACTGAACTATCAGGTGCGTGGTGAACACTCAGCGATCTACTCTGAGAGCAACGAATTAGGCACAGTGGCAACCAACAATCGCTTACTAGCTTTATTGAGAAGGGTGAGAAAGATCTTCAGAGACCCCGATCAGGTATCTGAGGAGCAGCACAGTCTTTGTGAACACCTGGTGGATACCGACCGAGTGAGGACATCCACTTCTCCAATTGATTCCAAACAACATCCACCCTCCCAACTCTGAGGTAACGGCTGAAGGGGTGGAGCAAGATTTGAGCTGTTTGGTCACAACCTGAAGAATTATGCCTCGGCATGGGTTGCTAGAAGTCAATCATATAGACCGAGTGAAGGATCTCCTGAAATAGAAAAACCTTCGTCTGGAGACCTTATTGGATCTTCCGCCGAGTTGACAGGTTAGCGGGATATCTCCGTGAAGGGAAACGTGAGTGATGAACACGCCGCAGACCTCGGCTTGTCTATGATGGGCCCTAAGTCTCTGATTGACGACGGGATCGTGAAGGAAGCCTGATGTGTAAGTGTGCTCCTGCGAAGGTCTAGTATTCTAGCTCCTAGTGCTGTCCCTGGTAATGGTCTTGAGGCTTTGTCGACTTAGTTAGCGCTCGAAAGTGCCTATCATATGCAGTCTCTGCGTGCTGTAACCTCCTATTACCACAGGCTCGAGCCGACGGTGTCTGGTTCATAGGGCTTCCTCCTGTCGAATGTTGACGCGAAGGATGAGTCGTAGCAGATCAAAGTTTCACGCGGATAATATGTCCTCAAGCGTTATCATCAAGTTGATCCTGATCTTGGTGTTGTCTTTGGTCTTCTTCATCAGCACCCTGTAAAGTCGGCAAGACTTTTCGCGGATCTTCCAACCCAACAGCCGAAAGAATCGCCCATCGAATGCCACTAACACCCAGCTTCGTCCCTCTCTCCAATGACTTTTCCGCGCTGCATGTTAAGATCTCCCCGAGCGCTGGAGGTCCATCTCGATCTTGTGGCTGCACGACATCTCGAACCTTCTCCAACGTATCCCTAAGCTCAGAGAAGCGACGTACCAGGCCCTCCTGTGACGGATACTTTGAGCCAGGCAACAGTATCTTGTCGATCTTTGATAGAATAACTTGATGGGGTATGGCATTGTGCCGAAACATAGCCAGCAGCTGTTCGTCCGAGGCCTTGACCCCATGCTCCGCATCGACCAGTATAAAAGCCCTGCGTAGCCTTACCTCAAAGTCAGCACACCACCCTTCTTCCCCCCGCAAACCGCACCCACAAGCCCATGCAAAAACAGAGAAACCGAGAAAAAACTCACTCCCTCCTCCCCACCAAATACTTCAAAATCTCCCTCCCCCACTCCTCCCGACTCCCCTTCCCATACCCCGGCATATCCAGCACCACGACCCGCGCCTCGTTCCCCCGCCCGTCCTCGCCCCCCACCCCAAACGCATTCATCGTCCGCGTCCGCCCGGGCTTGCCGCTCGTATGCGAGATCTTGCGCTGCAGCACCGCGTTGAGCAGGCTCGACTTGCCGACGTTCGACCGGCCGAGGAAGGCGACTTCGGGGACGGGCGCGGAGGAGCCGAAGGTGATGGTTCGGAATTTGGCGGCCGACCAGAGGAGTTTCGGCGCGTGGGCGAGGAAGAAGGAGTCCGCGTAGGTTAGTTGCGGTGCGGTGGGGGGGAGGGTGTCCCAGCGGTAGGCGAGCGCGTTGTCGGGGAGGTGGAGGCGGGGTTTGGGGGGTGTTTGGAGGGCAGGTGGAGGGCCGGGAGGCGGTGCGAGAGTGGAGGGGTCATGGTGGAGTAGTCTTGTTGTCGTCGTGGTTGTTGTTGTTGCGGATGTGAGGCTCCGCAGGAAGCAGGGGTTGGAGCGTGAGGTTTGGCGCAAACGAGGAGCACAGGTGTTGCAGACGTAGATGATGGGTACGCTCCTTGAGAAGGGTCCTTTGGCACCCATTGAATGATGGACGATGTTTACTTGGTAGATTATCCAGCATGAGATCCGTGGCTAAGATCCTTCGCGTGTGGCTGAAGCTTCCGCTTTCCTTTGCACGAACCTAATTTGCTCCCCGCAAATGTGGCGTTTTACAATATCCCTTAGGATACAAGATATAAACCCATCCCATAAACCTCCCTTCCCGTTCGGACAGACCACAACATAGCTAAATATAGAATGGCCGCTCCATCCCCATCGCATTTACGCGCCCTCTACCGCTCCATCCTGCGCGAACTCCCTTCCCGGCCCCTTTCACACGCCTCCCCCTTGCAAAGACGGATCCGAAGCTCCTTCTCCACCGCCGCCTCGTCCACAGCAACAGCAGAGGCAGAAATGGAGCATCGATTGGCGCAAGCAGAACAATATATCGCCTACGTCCGGGCGCAGAGGATGTATGCGACGCTGGTGGAGAGATATAATCCGGGCATGGAGATGGATGAGGAGGAACGCGTGAGGTTGACGGCTCGGAGGGTCGGGATGAATCTGCCGGAGGAGTTTCTGGGAAGGATTGGGCAGTAGGGCTTGGGGTTCATGCTGGGCGATGGGTCCAGGAGGAGACGTGGGCGGATGTTGGTGGAGGGGATAGGTTCGGGGGAGAGTGCTGAGGGCGTTCTCTTGAGATGTATGGATGGGTGCACCATGGACTATATGTACAGAGTGTACGTTATGGGAACGGCGTCGTTGCTATAGGCTGGGGTTGATTTTAGTTCAGCAGAAGGGTGGCTCCCGCATCTAACGTCTGGCAAGTATATCCTTTTATCCTAGAAAAACACATCGTCTACCGACGATCATAGTGCTGTTTTGTACCTGTCTTCGACCAGTCATCGTTCTATGCTCCGAATTCAGTTCCGCACCCATAGCCTCAACTTCTTGCTGTACATTCCGTCTTCCATGTCCGAATTGTACTCTACATGATTCTCTTTCTCTTTTCCTCAAGTTTTTGTGAAGACAGGCGAAGTCCAGCTTTGCGATATGCAATCATTCAGATGTCATGATAGACACGGATAAGGTCGGATCGATTCCATAGGAATATACTGGTTACACACCATAGCGTTCCGTCAATATGGCAATGCTCAGTTCCCTCTTTCATGCAACCAATCTCCATAATTTTTTCCTTGGCACTTGGATCCTTTCGATCCTCTTCCTCTCTATACTTGCACTTTCTGAGCGTTATCACGATCTATCTGGATCTTGCCCTATCTCTAATGCACCGCTTTCAGTCTGTGCCATCCAACGCTCCGTGCACACGATGAAGTAGCTGCCATGGCGCTGCAAGACCGTGGCCTCAGGCGTCGGTCCAGCATTGGTCTCGGTTTTGCAGTCAAAGGTATTGTGGACGAGCAATGGATTTGAGCCAGAAGACGATGGCTAGTATGCAAATAGGAGAACAAGTACGACGAGAAGTACAGAGATCCATAGGATAGTTAATACTGGACGAAAACCACGACAGTGTTCATCACCAAATACCACTCATGATGTTACCCCTTTCGATGTAGGCGGCTGTACTTGGTACTGTCCGTCTTCGGAGGCGGAGGCGGAGTCTGTTGATTGTTTGATCACGATAATTTGGCGTTCTGGGCCACAACAGGTACGAGCTCCGGCGTAAGATACAATGGTGTGTCTAGTCCGGTAGAAATCGAATCAAGATACTGGAAGTTCTCAGGTAGATTCTCCAGCGTCGAATATGACGAATGCACATGGGGTCTTTCGTGAGTCTTCACCACGGGTTTGTAGGGTCCATTAGAGGTCCAGTACAGCTATTCCTAGAATGTTGGCTCCTCGGTTCGCTCAGAACTTTTTGCAACTTTTTTTTGAAAATCACACTCAAATTCAGTGTTTTGATGTTAAAATCACAACTAAACACTTATTTCTATAAA
>JAABUJ010000933.1_pt1 | contig 48941 bp, 48 predicted proteins | sample 5559131 | NCBI WGS metagenome assembly JAABUJ01 (sample SAMN10711875, study PRJNA513366) | rock metagenome | isolation source: Antarctica rocks | place: Antarctica: Victoria Land, Mt New Zealand nord | collected 2016-01-07
GTCCATGGTGGGACGCACGTGCGTCCCAAGTGGGTTTTTTTGGGTCAAACAGTCACCCCGCATCTCAAGGTACGCACCTCTCCCCGACCAATCAACGCCGCAAAACCTGATGTTTTCTGCCATTGTGGCGTGTGACATGGATGCCCTGACACTGCGTGTGGGTGTTCTACGCCTGCCCACTTATGCATGCAAAAGCGATCGGGGCCCTCTGCTGTGTTGCTGCAGCCGCTTCACCATTTTATCCCCCGAGCAGCCACGCTGACATCCGGCATCACTGTCATCTGCCTTGCCGCATGTACTACGCGCAACTCATCGTACAACCTCGGCTCCCTCTCCAGTTGTGCGCTTGTTGTGGCCTCCTTTCTCATGGGTCGTGTAGGCGGGTTTTCGTGTACAGCATGGACCAGGTCTCACAAAATAAGGATAGAAAGCGCTGCGGGGCGCTACGCGTGGCGCCAGTGTGAGCAGGGCCGCGGCACCCTGATCTCATGCGTCCAAAGGGCGCCGGGTTAGGCCATGCTGGCAAACAGCTATGTTGGCACACAGCCCAGCCACTGGGCCCAGCCACTGGTGAACAGCTCCACCCACACACATTGGTGGGTGGAAACCCCGTCAGGTCGAATACCTTTGTCTCCAAACTGTTTGCTGCGCATTAGGCTTTGGCAGACATATTATTCACAGTCATTGATCATGTGTTATATTTACGTGCGCCTCCGCACCTGCTTTGGGCCTTGGGAGGCAAGGCAGGTCAATTGCACTGCGCGAGCCCTTCCTGGACGGCGTTTCGGCAACCTTTCGGCGGAGTCCAGCCGGCGACTTGCAACGCCCTGCTTTGCTCCTGCCACAGATGGTTTTTCCATTAGCCAGTGCTTTCCCTGGGAGCCCTGCCGCATTGTTGCTGCCTGCCTTGCTGCTCTGCAATGCGCAGCTTGTCACACAACCAGGCTACGGCCGTGCGTTGCTCGTGGGCTGACTTCACCCATAACGGGGTTTCCTGAGACGCACCGCATAGCTCGGACTGCTCGGGCAACACCGAGGTGGGAACCTACCGCGCCAAATGGGGGGCTTATGTGTTTACGTATAACGACGACTCAGACATATACGTGGTTCAATTAGGATACCCTGTACTCATAGCCTGCAGCAGAGTTGCCGCAGAGCGATTGCGTTCACCCACAATGTTCTGCGCACTGCGCACCACCCTGGCCACAGTTTTAACAATCAGCCCAATCAGAGCTGGCTCCAGGGACACACCGTGTGCAGATTTGCCAGCAGTGCGTACGACTGTCTTTATATTGCTGCCGCCAGCGGACGCAGCATCTGAGCCAGCTCACCTGCAAATGAAGGCACACCATCACATGTATGTCTTACAGCCATACACATAGTCAGCAGCCCCATGCTTTTTTGCATACAGCACGCCTGGCAATAATGCATGCGCCCAGGTCACATACGGTGGGCGCCGTCACTGGTGCCTGATAGCGTCCTTAGAGAACTTTCACTCAGGGTTGAGCTTTGTTTGCCTGCACTGGCACCTAGAGTATGACAGCAGCCACATCCCACTGTTGCCCCGTGCTCGGCGCTGCACATTCGCCCATAATCGCACTGACGGCAACAGAAAGAAATAACACATACACCCTCGCTTAGGTGGTCCACCTCCAGGGGCAAAATTGCACTGCTTACCGCTGCCGCCACGCCCCATGCAAGCTTGAGCTTTTCCCGCGCTGGGTGGGTCACCTGCAGGAGTGGCCACGTGCACGCCCTCCCGCAGGACCGCACCTACAAAGTCCACACACATACACACTTGGCACATACTTTAGGCAGCCAGCAGCGGCGCGTTCTTCAACACAGCACAGGCACCACAGGATGCACTCTTGATCAGTCAAACAGCCAGTCTCACCAGCGATACTGACAAGTGCACAAGTTCTAGCTTCTGCGGATCAGGCAGGACAGCCCGACACAACACCTTGCACACGCGCGTTGCCCATCTCCACAGCCGCACCACAGGCAGGCGCCGTTGCCAGGCACAAGGCACTTCTGCTCGTCCAGCCACCAGGTCTCACGCACGTAAGCAGCCAAAGTGGGCTGATGTGCGGCTGTACTCATTCACATAACCACCGAGGCAGCGTGTTCTACATGCCACCACACCACCCGCCAGAAATGACCAGCAAAGCAGCTTGACTCAGGCCAGCCGAAACTCACCGTCAATATTGGGCTGCGCTTGCACACATGCGTGAATGTCCCCGCTAGCGTTGGTTTCCACCCACTCCACCAGGCACCGTGCGACCTTCTCGCTCCCATCAGCGCCTTCCCGCCGATGCCTGCACAACCGCAGCCCACGCTGCACTTTCATCTGCTCGTTGTCCTGATATGTCAGTTTCCAACCCACAAGATCCCAACATATAAGGAAAACAGGATATACACGCGGATCCATCTGCCAATGCCGCCAGTACACTCACTGGCTGTCAAAGGAGACCTACAGCGCACCCTTCACAGGACAGCAAGTTCAAAGCGCAGGCAGATAGTCACCCCAGCCGATCACCGTAGCGTAGTTGCTGCCATCCACACGCTCACGGCCCTGAATCAGATCCTCGTCAGAAGTGGCATCTCTTACTCACGCCACTCCGCTAGAACCTGCACAACCACAACTGGGTTGTCCCTGGCAATGTATCGAAGCAGTGCGGGTACAAATCACACACACCCGTCACACTCGCATGAGCCATCAGCACAACATGTACAGCTGGGCGCCGCACCACCTGCGGCGGCAAGTATGGCCGTGCGGCCTGCATGTCAGGCAGGGCAACAATGTCGCCCTCCTTATCCACCGCCTTGCACGCCCATCTCGTTCCGCACTGCCTCGCGACCACCTCAGTCTCAAGGAATTACCGGCGCAGCGCAGGCTCCTGTTTGCCTGCTCGCGGTCATGCACGCTGAACGCCAGTCTGGCAGGACAGCAAAGTCCACAATACCACGTAACATGCCTTCAGGGACCATAGACTTGCCCGCGGGCTGCAGGGTCCTCAACATTGGATGACACACTGAAGTCGTGTATCAGCCAACTGCGCGCTGATCACAGGCGCAGCCCTATGCAGGGCTGCGCTGCATTGCATGTTCCAAAGCAAGGCACGCAGAATAGCGGGCCGCACTACGAATGTCCGTCTGGCATTGTGCACACTGGCAGAATGATATGTGCAAAGTAAGTGACCACTTGTTAGGATAGCGTGGCGAGTTGTCCCCGCAGCGCCTGGACGAGGTTTACATGTGAAGCCTTCGAGTATATGGAGGCTACTCGGGGGACATGGATACTTTCTTTGAAATGTCGACTGAGCGCGTCCGTGCGTGCGCGCAGCCGCCTTGTGCTTGTCCTTGGACATACAGCCTCATTGCATTTCACAAGGGTGTCACACAACTGACGTGGACAACAATGGTAAGACCTGGCCTAGCCGCTGCTAATGTTTTGCATGCCTACTAGGACTGGGCAGCTCCTGCACTGCTGCAGCGGCTACGCCATCCTGCTTACCTGGCATTGCACCCTCTTCAGCGTCGCTGTGACCTGCACTCAACACCTGTTGTGTAGATCAGCAAAGTCTTCCGCATTGAAAGCGCAGCAGGAAGGAGCTGTCTCTTGCGTATCTCTTGGGGCACAGGTGCGCATGTGGGTGGACAACCAACAAAGTGCCCACCAATAATGTTCCGTGCGCGACTGTGTGCGTTCTGCGTTCTTACCCGTGCCACGTCTTGCATGAACCTGCAGTCCTGATGTGCTTTCCATGGTTTGATGTGCCAACTGGGTGGACTGGGGAGCGCGGAGTTCCACGGGTTATGTTAGCACCTATGCGCGGAGTTGTATTGCCACGACCAGCGCAATGTGGGTGATGATGAAGAGGATTGTCTAGGCAGGCCGTGAGCGCTTCCCAACATTAAAACAACGTGCGTACCCAGCAGCGGGTTCGTCAACACCACTCGAATCCAGTGTGCACTGGTGAGCCTGCATGCCTGGATTGGTGTGCTGATGTAGCCTGCAGCATATATATACTGTACCGCGTCTGAAAGCGTGGGTGGAAACAGGTGTTGCACCCGGTTGTCGTAACCCCGGTTTCAACCAGCAAGGGTGCCATGTGACAAGCGATTCAGCTAGTGCGGGTTCCAACCGGCACGGGTGCCATGTGACAAGAGATTCAGCTAGTGCGGATTCCAACCGGCGCGGGTGCCAATTGTCAATAGATTCAGCCAGCGCAGCGCGAACCTTGTACCCACTCACCACGACAATCCGCCGCCCAAGGTTTCATACCGGGTATGAATGACGGACGTGGCAGATGTTCGAGGTATGCGTTGGTGTGCTGTGCGCCGTCCGGTGATTGGAAAAAGCGCTAGTGCAAACCAGGTGATACGACCAAACGTGGGTGGCCGATGGTGAGCGGGTGGAAACCAACGCTAGCGGGGATAATCACGCATGGGTGGGGACCGGGTTGCGCTTCCACCCGGTGCCGTTTTTATAAGGCGCGCAGCAATTCGCATGCACGTTGCCTACATGGTTTGGATTGCACGTTGACATCAACATGCACTGGCAAGAAGTGATGCACTTCATCCACTTCAGTCCCCCAACGCACCACTTGTGCGTCTCACAGTAGGACCCGTGCACAAAGACGCAGCGACAGCGCAACCACGGAACACAGGCATGCTCCTCTTGCACCCTTTCGCCCCCACCTCCCTCCCCTCCCCTCCAAGCATGCAGCACTTCCCTTGACAAACAGTCCAATGGCCAGCACCGGCACATGCATGCTCGCGAGTGCTCCCAGGCCATCCCAGTTTCAAAGACCAGTAGTGAGGTATTCGTATTGCCAGCGCACATGTGGCACTGCAAGACACCAAACCTAATCCTACGTGTGTCTGAACGTCCCGTTTCTGTTGCAACAACACTGCTAACTGTACAGCTACACCTAAGCATAGCAGGAAACCCACTGCATGCAGACACCCACACTATGACTTTATGGTCGAGTACATCTCCTGAATGGCACCAGTAAATGCCGCCTTTGCCTGCGGTCGCTTCAGCTTGAAAGTGGGTGTCAGCGTACCGTTCTCGACGCTGAATGGCTCTGCCGTGAGGCGTATGGCTGCCACCTGCACGCAGGTCGAAAGGCAAGTTGGCGTTATTTGAAGGCACTCCAACATCATGTAACACAAGAGCGACCAGTTGTGCAAGGCGCGCCTGCTCAAAGCCACGCAGCTTGGCCGCACGGCCCTCCTCGAGCATGCTGCGCAGGACTGCCGCCGTGACGCTGGGGTCGGAGCACAACCGGCCCAGGTCCTGGGGCAGGCCGCGCCCGGCAGCCCAGGGCAGCAGGGCATCTGGGTCAGGCACCACCACGGCCACCAGCGCAGGGCGCAGGCTGTCGCCGTATACGAAGCACTGGGCGACAAGCGGCGAGCGCATGTACACGTTCTCGATCTTCTCAGGCGCGATGTACTCGCCCTGCACAAGCCCCACAATTACTACCCATTGCTACACACTCTGCCGTCAGCAAACTGGCGAACCATCACTACAGCCTCTTGCACCTGAGGCAGAGCACATGCCATTCACGACATGGCACGCTGCCAAGGCACTTGCAGCTCAGCTGGCGGTAGCGCCGCCCACCTGGGCCAGCTTGAAGATGTTCTTCTTACGATCGATGATCTTCAAGCGCCCGCCCGGCAGCCACGACCCGACATCACCGGTGTGGAGCCAGCCATCCGCATCAAGTATTTCAGCAGTCTGCGCCTCGTCCTTGAAGTAGCCCTGGAAAACTGTGGGTCCCCGCACGCAGATCTGCACGCGCGTGGTGGAGCTTGTTCCGAGGGATTGAGGCTGTATAAACATGCACGCTGGATTCACACACCATCCTCGCAGGCCCTGGCAGGTCACACGCATGTAAGGCACAAGCGCAAAGCCCTTCATTCACCCGCCACCCCACACCACCTGGCACAGAGCCCAAACAGTTTCAGCGCCGCTGCTGTGCTAGGTACGGAACTTGGGGACCCCATGAAAAATACACTTACGCGCATTTGCACCTTGCCCCATAAAAAGGGAAAGCGCCTGGATGCTGTAAGGCACATGCTAGCCAACAACGGGCACTTGACAAGTCGCCTCAACACTGCGCCATCCTCAAACCAAGGTGGCTGAGTGCGCGCTTGAATACCACAAGGTCACAAAGGAAGTGTGTACACCACACTCTCTGACTTTCCACACACACAGTGGCGCGCCATGTGCTCCCACGCCTTTGCCACAAAGCTTACGCGCGGCGACCGCACCTCGCCGCGCGGGTGAGGGCGGTCTGCAGTGGTGTAGCCCATCTCCACAATGTCTGCCAGCTTGACCTCGCAGCATGCCAGCGGCCCGCCCACATGGCCACTGCTGGTGTCGCCAGGCGCGGTCATGCAGATTGTGCATGCAGTCTCGGTCATGCCGTAGCCCTCGATCACCGTTGCGCCGAAGCATATCCGCAGGAAGTCCATGACCTCTGCGCTGATGGGCGACGCGCCGGTGGTCATCAGGCGCACCTCACCTGCGGGGCGGTTACAGCTTGTGCGGCATGCCGGCTGCTGCAGCAGGCTGCTAAGCAGGCACAACAGTTTCTCATTGTGGACACTGGCTGCAGCACAGCTGACGTCTCACAATCTTATGCCACTGCCGGTCCAGTCGCACGGCGCAGGCTCCAAGCACGGGAAGGTGGGTGCCTGACAGCAGCATGCATCAACACACGAAAGTTCGCGGGTGCACGTCGGTCGTGGATGTCACTGGCACGCGCTTTGCCAAAGCCAGCCGCAAGGCAGGCAGACCGCACCTCCGACGCGCGCCTTGATCTTGGAGAAGACCAGGCGATCCCAGAGAGGCCCGAAGCGGCCACCCGAGGCGTCTCCGCTAAGCAGCGCAGCCTTCTTGCTGGCAAACGCAGCCGCGAAGAGACGGCGAGCAATGGGGTTGCCCGCGCGTACGGTGGCCATCACACGGTCGTGTATGCGGTTCCACAGGCGCGGCACGCTCGTGAAGATGGTGGGCCGCAGGGCTTGCACATCCTCCAGCAGCTCTGCCACATCGCCCCTGCACGCGCGCCGCGCAGTGAGTGACCCCGCTTCTGGCCCCGATGCCAACAAGGCCTGAGGGCGTCTGCACGAGGCGCTCCTGCCGACAGTGCACGCACACTGGCCTGCGTTGGCATATCCTGCAATGGCAGCCGAGCCATGCAGCCACTCCCGCGCCTGCCACACCAAGCGTGGTGAGTCGGCAGCGACGGCCAGCTCACCGGTAGAAGCCGATGCTGACGCCGCAGTGAGTCAGGCCGATGATGGTGACGCGCTCATAAATGTGCGCCAGCGGCAGGTAGGAGATGTGCCGGTCACCTGCAACACGCCTGCCTCAGGCCTCGGCGGCGGCAGGAGGCTCGGCGGCAAGACCTCAGACCTTTGCAGCGGCAGCGTGCACTTGGTGTTATAATGCCATCACGGGCCAGCCAGCTGCAGGCACGGCCCAGAACGCCCCGTGATGGGGGGATGCACCCACGGCCGCGTCGAGCACGTGGAAGCCGCCCGCGGCGTCTGCGATGAGGTTGCCGTGCGAGAGCACGGCGCCCTTTGGCACGCCGGTGGTGCCCGACGTGTAGCAGAGCGTGGCGGTGTCAGAGGGCGCCGGCGGCACATGCGCGCGCGGCTGCTCGCGCCCGGCCCGCGCGACTGTGTCCAGCGCCACCACGCGCGCGCGGCTGCCGGGCGGCGCGCTCGGCAGCGCCTGGCCCGCCGCCAGCCCGTAGACCACCTGCGACGGCGCGCGCGTGGCCTGGCGTGGTCACCGCGCCGGGCTGCGACGTGGCTGCAGCGCGGCCGGGCGGCACGGGCCACGCACCACCAGCGCGACGGTGGGGCAGTCGGCCAAGCACTGCAGCAGCGTCGGCAGCAGTGCGGCCGCGCAGGCCACCGCCGCCAGCTCTGCGTGGCCGCAGATGTAGCGCACGGCGTCCGGCCCCAGCGTGTCGTACAGCGGCACGGACACCATGGAGTAGGCCGAGAGCGCCGCGTCCACGAGCACCCAGTCTGCGCACAGCACCAGAGTGATCAGGGGGCCCAGGCCGTCGCACGGAGTACGACGCAGCCGTGCAGCGCAGGCCCTGAAGCGCACCGCGGCAGTTGACCGAGTAGAGCCCCACGGTGGCGCCGGGCCCCAGGCCAAAGTGGAGGAGGCCGGAGCCGATCGCTGTGCGCGCTTCGCCCGCCTCGGCGTATGTCATCCACTCGTACGAGCCCGCGTGGCCCTTGGCGTCCACGCGCCGCTCGCCCAGGTACGGGACCTGGCCGGACAGCCCCGCGCGCCTCGACCGTCACGTGCTGCGCTCAGCCGGCCGACCTCTGCACAGGTCACCAGTGGCACCCCCGGCTGCCGCACCTCTGCGTGCCGCGTGACACTGAGCTCCAGGTTGTCATACAGCGTGCGCACATGCTCATCCGGCGCCGGAAAGCTGCTCACCAGCTGGTTTGGGAAGTCGGCGTTCCTGCAGCGCGCAGGCCGCCTGAGGCCAGGTCGCGACCAGGAGAGTTCGGTGTGACCCAAGCAAGCACGGCGGCACTAGGCTGGGCGGCGCGGCGAGAGACCTGTGCACCAGCCACGGCCCGGCTGGCGTCAGGCGCTCAGGCAGTGCCACTGAGTACTCGCGCTCCGCCTGAGCCTGTGCAGCGGTGGGCTGGCAGAGCACGGCTGGCGCATCCTCCGCCGGGGCGGGCGCCAGGTGCCGCTGGATCACAGCAACGCGGTGCTGACCCTCCATCGTTGTGGGACTAGGCCGGGGTCCTCCACAAGTGAGCAGCGGCTCGGAGTTTTGAGGGAGCATCTGAGTCAGCTTGGCACGGGGTTGGGCTGCTGGGGTTGCGATGTCTGCTTTCCCCCATGGTGGTGCATGCGTCCTTGACGCATCTCTCCGTGCGTGGGTGCTCCAAGGCTCGCTAACAGGCTCACACCAAGGCCTGAGCTGAGTAGGGGCGGGCTCAGGGCCCGTCGCTATGCCCCAGCGTCGGCCCGGCCTTGCGCCCAGGCGCTCAGCGCCCCCTCCGCGCCGCCGCCGCCAGCGTGCAGGCGCCGCTGCTGGACGCAGGCCGCGGCGGCCTCCGCACGCGCCACGTGCAGGGCCGCCAGGCGCCACGCTGCGGCGGGCAGGTGCTGCGCCCAGTGCTGGCGCGGCAGCACCCAGCGGTGCAGCGTGCGGCAGCGTCCCGCTGCTGCGGGCAGGCAGGCAAGCACGCGGTGCAGGCAGGCGCCGCCCGCCATGCCTGCCGGCCGCGCAAACGCGGACGGTGACCGGCTGCACCCGACTGCTGCCGAGCACAGAGGGCGGCCCCCCACCTGCATGACATAAAATGCATGGTCCTCGAAACAGAGCGCCGGGCCGCACCAGTGCTGGTGACAATGACGCCCGGGGCATAAAACGCCGCCTCGTGCTCGCGCCCGCGCTCGGCTCGCAGGAGCGCGGCCAGCACGCCCAGCAGCGCGGGCCCCAGGCCGCCGACGCGGCCGTTGAGCGGCGGCGGCGGCGACAGCGCCCCGCGCGGAGCTGACAGCAGCCCGTCCACCAGCAGGCCGGCCTCAACCGGGACGTCCACCTGCGGCGCGCGCACAGCGCGGGCATGGCTACGCGAAGGCGCTTGCATTGATGTGCGTCCCCCGCGCGGCGGGCCTACTGGGGCTCGCCTGCACCTCCGCCACGACCACGCAGTCGGGCGGGGTGAGCTCCGGCGGCTGGGGCGCCTGTGTGCGCGCGCCAGGCGCCTGCATCCAGACGACGCCGTCCGCCTCGGCGACGCGCAGCGCATCCACGCCGATGCCCGGCACGAACGCCGTGGAGGGCATGGCCACGCATGCGCCTCGAGCGTCGTACTCCCAGCCTGCACCCGCAGGGGGCCGGTAAGAAACCGTGCCAGCCAGCGCATGCGGCAGCGGGCACCAGGAGCGGCGGGCGCGCCGTGATATGGGCACTGCACATGGCCGCCCACCGCTTTGCCCTGCAACCAGGCGCATGCCTCAGAGCCGCCGGCCTGCACCGACGAAGCGCACGCGCATGCGCATGCGCGGGGCCGCACCAGCGAGAGCGGGCAGGCGCGGTGCGCGCACTCGTCCTTTATGCAGGCCGCGCCGCCCTGGATATCACGGAAGAGCACCCACGGCTGCCCAGCAGACTCCATTTCGAGCACGCTCTGCGGGCCCAGCGCGCTGCTGAAGGTGGCGGGGAGCCAGGCGCCGCTGCTGGGCCGCCGCCCCGGCGCGTGCATGCGCGGCGCAGCGGCGCCCGCCGCCGCCGCCGCGCCGCGTGCCGGCTCCCGGGGCTCCGGAGGCGCGCCCGCGCCCGGCCGCACGCCCGGCGGCCGCAGCTCCAGGCCCAGCGGGCGCCCGGCCAGCATGTCCAGGCGCGCGCCGGCCTCCAGGGCGGCCGCCTCCGCTTTCAGCTCCTCGATGCGCCCCAGGTTGGCGGCCATGCTCTCCTGCACGGGCCCGTGCGTCAGCGGCTGCTATGCATGTGCCGGAGGGAGGCTGCCGGGCGTGGCGCGCCTGGGTGGCGCGCAGGCGCGCGTGCGCGGCGGCCACCTCCGCCTGCAGCCGCACCAGGCGGCGCTTGAGCGCGCCGACGCCCGTGCGCTCGCGCGCCTCCGCGCTCAGCGCCTCCGCCACCTGCGGCGCGCGCCCACCTCGCCCCAGCCCCGCCCCGTGCGCGGCTGCGCGGCGTGCCGGCGGGGCGATCGGGGGCGCCCGCCTTGCTGTTGGCGTCCTCTATGACCGCCAGGGTCGCTGCGGCGTCCTGCTTTGTGACGTAGCTGTAGATGCGCTCCCACACGCGCCGCCGCGCGCGCAGCCACTCGATGCGCTTGCGCGCGGCGATGGCGCCCGAGCCGCCGCTGCCGGAGGCCAGGCGCTCGTTGAGCACCGTCAGCTCGGCCAGCTGCTGCGCCTGGCGCCAGGACATATTGCGCACGCGCACCTGCGGCACCTCTGGCGGCCCAGGCCACAGGCGTGAGCGCCAGGCCGTATGCGGGCATGAGCATGCGCACAGCATGCACGTCCCCGTGACCATGTGGTCACGGGGACGTGGTCGACCGCCGAGCAGAAAGCGCACCCGCCCACCAGTTCCCGACGTCCAGGCTGAAGCTGGCTCCCGAGCGCGCGCCAAAGCGGCGGAAGCGCTGCTCGGGGTCGTCTGCCGGCGCGCCCTCAAACTTATCCTCGCCAGGGCTGCCGGCGCCGGGGCCGCCCTGCTCGGGGACCGCCCCGACCCGGGTGCGCGCGGCAGGGCCGCGCTGGCGACCTGCTGCACGCCTGCACGCCGCGCTCTGCAGCGGCCGACCGCTGCAGGTGTCGGGCAGCGCAGTGCCCCGCCGCGCACCCCTGTGCATTGGGAACCGCAGTGTGGCGTCCCGGACCTGCACCTGCGGGCCGCACGCGGCGAGCCTGCACACTGGAGCTCTGGAGCGTATGCGTACGATCATCTGCACAAGCCAGATTACTTGCTTCGTGGAGCATGTGTTTTTTTTTTTTCACACGCCACCAAGGAGTCCTGGGCCGGGGCAGGGAGGCCAGCTGGGGCACACGGTACGGCTGCCCGCTGCGCTCGCAGCCTGGCGCCGCGCCCTGACACGGCTGTGCGGTGAGCGCTCGCGCGCGTTGGCTGCGTCGCAATGTTGATCAGAGTGGCGCTGTTTGCCGCACTGGGCGGCTTTCTGTACGGGTGCGTGCCCAGGCGGGCAGCTCGCTCGCTGGCAACCACGCTCTGCTGCCGGCCCGCGAACCAGGGCTGCATGGCCTTGTGCCCTTGCAGGTACGACATGGGCCTGATAGGCGGCGCGCTCGTCAGCATACGGTGCGGCCTCGCGCGCTGCGCCGGGCGCGACGCCGGCGCGCGCTGCCTGGTCCGGGGCGCGCTGCCCAGCCCTGCGTCCGCGCAGGACGGAGTTCCACACGACCGAGGGGCAGGACGAGCTCATAGTGGGCGCCACCAAGGTGGGCGCCGTGTTCGGCACGTTCCTGGGCGGCGCGCTGATGGTGCACTACGGCCGGCGAGTGGCCATCGCCCTGGACAGCGTCTTCTTCATGGCCGGCCCGCTGGTGATGGCCGCCTCGTACAGCACAGCGTGCGGGGCCCTCGGCGGCCCTGCTGCTGTGCGCGCGGGGAAGGCTCGGCGCGGCGGGCCGCCTCACGGCGTACGCGTGCGCACGCAGGGGCCTGGTGGCGGGCCGCGCGCTGGTCGGCCTCGGCATCGGCATCTCGGCCGTGGTGGTGCCCGTGTACCTGGGCGAAATCGCGCCGGCAGGCATGCGCGGCCGCATCGTGGAGGCGCGCGCCCCGCGCGAGCCGCGCCCCTCCGTGGCGCCCGGCGCCGGCTGCTCCCTGCCCGCCAGGCTGCGCTTGCGCTCACGCGGCTGCCGCGCTGCCTGCAAGGACCTGGGCGGGGCGCTGCCGCGCCGGCCTGGGGACTGCGCGCGCGCGGCCCCACGCGCCTGCTGCGCGTGCAGGTGTACGAGGTCCTGCTCTGCCTGGGCATGCTCGCCGCCGTGCTGGCCGACTGGGGCCTGCAGCGCGTGGCCGGCGGGTGGCGCTGGATGGTCGGCCTGCCGCTGCTCCCGGCGCTGGTGCTGTCAGGCGCGCCCGGCCCCCAGCGCCGTCCTGCCGCCCACGCAACGCGGACCGCGCCTCCAGCGGGCTGCGTGAGCCCCGGCGTGCGCGCGCGCGCAGCCGCGCTGGTCCTGCTGCCGGAGTCGCCGCGCTGGCTCGTGGTGCAGGGCCGCTTGGACGAGGCCCTGGCCATCATCCACCGCGTCCTCACCAACGCGCGCCTGCCGCACGGTCCGCCGCCCCGCGCCGGGCGGCCGCCTGCGCGCCTGCGCTGCCTGCGCGCGTCGCACGCGCGCCTGGCAGCCGCGCGCGCTGCGAGCGTGCAGCGGGGTGGCGCCCGCGGGCAGGCGCCACTATGCTCACCTGCGCGGGCGGGGACCGCAGGCGCGCAGGGCTCGACGGCCGAGGTGGAGGACGAGCTGCTGGCGCTCTGGAGCAGCGTGGAGAAGGACAAGGCGGCCGCCAGGGAGCGCGCGGCCGCGGCCATGAGCCTGCGGCGGCGGCGGCGGCGGGCGGGGGGCAGCGGGGCGGGCGCGCTGCGCTCGAAGCTGGCCGGCGCGCGCTCGCGCGCGCGCTGGCAGCAGCTGGAGGCGCGCCGACCTGGCCCCTCCCGCGCCGCGCCCTGTGTGTGCGGGCTGCCTGCCATTGCCAGGGTCCCAGCCACTTGGCACAGCCTGCGTGCGGGTGAGTCGCCCTTGTTCACAAAGGCCCTTGAGTCGCCCTTGTTGGACTTGACCTGCCGACTTGAGTCGCCCTTGTCCACGAAGGCCCGCCGCCAGCTGCCGTTGGGAACAGGGGCGGCCGCCTGACGGGGGCGCGGCCGGCGTGCAGGACCTCGGCGCCCCGCCGGACAGCCCACACGCTTCCAAGGCGCCCGGCGTGGAGCTGCCGCCGGCGCACCTGGCGCGCCCGCCCGAGCCTGCTGCGGGCGCCGGCGAGCTGCGAGGCCCCGAGGGGGGCGGCGCGGGGGAGCGCGGTGGCGCGCCCGCATTCGATGCTGCGCCGTCTCAGCCGGCGCTGGCGGGGGGCGGCGGGCGGGCGGAGGAGCCCAGTGGAGACGCCGCCGCCTGCCGCAGCGGGGCAGGCGGCCTCGCGCCGGCGGGCTCGGGCGTGGGCGGCAGCGCGGCGTGCGCGGGGGGCAGCGATGCTGGCTGGGAGGACGGTAGCCCGCGGGCGCTGCGGCGCGCACTGTCCGACCCGCAGTCGCCGCTCTTCTGCGCGCTGAGCGCCGTGCCAGCGGTGCTGCCCCACACCATGCACCGGCTGTGGCACGGCTCGCTCCACCAGCATGCAGCAGCCCCACGCGCTGCGCCAGTGACCCGTTCACCCCAGGCCGGCCCGGCCCGAGCCGGCCTGCGCGCATGCAGGGCCTGCCGCCCATCCGCGTGCGGAGCAACCCGGAGGACCTGACCACCGACTCCGAGGCCGGCTCCCGCCGCGCGCCTGCTGCCCCAAAGCAGAGCGGCGCCTGCGCGCGCCGGGCGGACTTCTTGACGCCGGTGCGCCGGCGCCTCCTGGAAACCCTGCGGCGCATGCGGTGTGCGGCGCGAGGTGCCCTGCGCCCTTCAGCACCCGTGTGAAGGCGGTGACCGCGGCAGGCCCGCCCGGGCTTCTGGCACACGCAAGCGACGGTGCTGGTGGACGTGTGGCACGTGCTGCGGGGCCCGGAGCGGCGCGCGGTGCGGCTGGCGCTGGTCATCGCGTTCATCGACCAGGCCATGGCGTCCACCGCCGTGGTCAACTATGCGCCAGAGGCGCGCGCCGCGCCCGCCCGCGCGCGCCCTGCCTGCGGGCGCCAGAGCTTATTCCTGTTGGTTTGCCTCTGCACAGCGGGCGGCGGGCTCTGCGCCGCTGCCATGCGTTCTGTCGCAGCCCCCTGGCTGAATTCGGTGCTGGCCCGCGGTGCAGATGCTGATGCGGGCGGGCTTGCCCAGCAGCGACGCCACGCTGTGGACGTCTGCCATCGCTGGCGCCAAGGTGCGCGCCCTGCGCGCCCGGACCGGGCGGGCGCTGCGCTGCGCCGCGCGCCGCCCCGGCGGCCGTTTCCCATGCGGGCGCGTGACGCGGCCCGGGCGCAGATCGTGGGCGTAGGCCTGACGCTGCTGCTGGTGGACAGCGCCGGGCGGCGGCCGCTGATGCTGTGCGGCAGCGCCGCGTGCACGGGCGCGCTGCTGCTGCTGGCCGCGGGCGACTGGCGCGGCTCGCCCGCGCTCATGCTGGCGGCCATGTGCCTCTTCCTGCTGGCGTTCAGCGCCAGCTACGCTGGCCTGTTCTGGATCCTGTGCTCCGAGCTCTTCTCCATGCAGGCCAAGGCGTCCGCGGCCTCGGCGGCCACGGCCATGCTCTTCGCCGGCGGTGCGCGACCCGGCACGGGCTCCTGCTGCGCACAGGCGTACAGGGGTCAGGCGGCGCACCTGCTGCCCTTGCCCGCCCGCCCAGGAAATCCAATCAGCCTGCCGCGCGCCTGTGACGCGCGACCGCAGCAGAGCCTCCGGCCGTCGGCGGCTGCGAGGCGCGGCGCCGCGCAGGCGCGGCCGCGGACCTGGCCTTCCTGTCGGTCCACTCCGTGCTGGGCGCCGGCTCGTTCTTGGTGTTTGGCGCGGTGGCGGCGGCGGGCGGCGTCTACTGCTGGGCAGCCCTGCCGGAGACAAAGGGGCGCTCCCTCGCCGAAGTGCAGGCCCTGCTTGCCGTGCACAAGCCCCCGCTGGCCGCAGCCGACGAGCTGGCCGGCGGCGGCGGCGATGCCGTCGGCAGCGGCGGCGGCCGGACGGCTTCATACCCCGCCCTCTTGGCCGCAGGTGCGGGCTCCGTTGCAGCCGCCGCATGCAGTCCACTCTGTGGCTTTTGCAGCGGCATCTGTGCTGAGCGCAGTCTGCCTGGCCGCAGGAGGGGATGCAGAGACTGGCCGCGCGTTTGGTGTTGGGGCAGGAGAGGGTGTGCAGCGGGAGGGCTGGCTGGCGCGCATGCGGCGCGCCATCACCAGCTCACGCTTTGCCTAGGGTCTGGTGTGCTGTGAGGCAGCCTGGGGCGTGCGTTGGCGCAAGTCCGTTCCTTTGTGTGCTCCCATGCAGGGTGCCCCTGCGTGCGCATCCATGGAACGGGGTGGTGTGTGTTTGCTGCGTCTGTACCTGCTTGTGTGAACTGCAGACTTGAGGTGTGCAGGCGAGCCCGCCTGTTGTTGCTGGTGCCTAGCTATGGGTGTGCGCCTCACAGTGTGAGGAGTGTGTCTGCTGTCAGGAAGCGCTTGTTGGCGTGCCGGACATGCAGTGACTGTGCACAGCTGTGCCCACCATTCCATGCCCACACGCCTAGGCCTGTGATTTGCACATGCCCATGGATCACCAGTGTGGAGGACACCCGTCTGCGCGACACACCACGGTGTATCGTGCCAATGCGGCACGCAACCAGCAAAGCCCCTGACAATGTGCTGTGCAAGCACTAGCTAGTTCAACAAGACTTGCAGACAGTCGGCCGGACAATCCAGAGCATGGCGGCCGTGTCGCGGGGCTTAAATGAGGATCCCAGTGCTGGAGGCTGGCACCTCCGGCGGCAGAGCCGGCTGAGTCGGTGCGGCGGCAGGGCTGGGCGCGCGCAGCGCGGCGGGCGTGCACACCGTGTTGCACAGGCTTGCCAGCGCATCGCCCTGCGGCTCGATGCCCCCCGCGGCGCTGACGATCTGCGAAAGCCCCTGCGCGCGCGCCCGCGGCGTCAGGACTGGGCGCTTTTGCACGCATCAGCACAGCTTGGTGCATGGAGCCATAACGTGCCATCATGATATCCCGGGCCATTGCACATGAAAGGGACGAGCAGCACATGTGTAGGCTCCCAAAACAGAGGGCCCAATCATGTGCTTATCAAGCACCTGAAAGTTTATAGCGAGCGTGTTAGCGCGGCTGATCCCCATTAAATTTGCACAGGCCAGACCTACCCACAACATATTTACTTCCTGACACTGCAGCCGGCATGGTGCACAGTAAAATGGCCAGCCAGCTGTGCAAATGATGGCGCAGGGCCGAGAAGCACACCGAGGGGCAAGATATGCGCCCGGTCGCATTCGGCAGCGGCGAGAACGTGCAGGCAGGCCGCTGGGAGGCAGCTGCGCCGCTTTCGCAGGTCCACCGATCCGTCTGAAGGCAGGCCACACGCGGGCACCAGGTGCAGCGCGGGCCCAGGGGCGCCCCACGCCAGATCCCGCACGCGCAGGCCACCAGGGCGCCCGCGATGGCCCCAGCACAGAGCACCTGCGCGCTGGGGGGTGGCCGTGAAAGGGCAGCTGCATTCAGGGTGCCTGCAACAGAGAGGCTCAGCATGGCCAGACATACAGAGTGCGCTGGTCATGCCCTGTAGATGTCCGTCTCGGGCACCCACTCAGCGCTCCGTTTCAGGGGGCACGTCTGAAACGCCACAGGCTTGCGGGTCCGCCGCGCCACCGCACCTGCCAGACGGCCCAACAGCAGCGGCCGAGCGAGCGCCCGTGCCGCCGGCGCATGAGCAGGCAGCCGCCCGCCAAGCCGGCCAGAAAGGCGGGCGCGACCGCAAAATTGTCCAGCAGCGGCAGCAGGCCCAGCAGCACAAACTGCGCGGTGGCGCCCAGCAGCACCACGACCGTGGCCGGCCGACTCCGGTACAGCCGCCAGTTCACCGCCTGGTCCGCCCATGCAGCGCCTGGGCCCCGCGCCTGCATGAGCGCTCTGCAGCCTGGCTGCACGCTGCAGAGCAGGCTGGGCGGGCGAAGCCTCGGTGTGCAAAGAAGAGGGCATGGGCGCACCCAGCAGGCTGCACACGGCGGCCGGAGCGCCGGCAGAGACGGCGCCAGCGACCATGTTGGTCGACACCCCGGCGCCCACCAGCCCGCCGACCACATACAGGGCCAGCACCGACGCGCCCGGCCAGACCACCACGCGCTCCAAGTACTTTCCAAAGGTCCAGACGTTTATGACAGCCACAAAGAGGCTGATCACACCTGCGCCCGCAAGCACGGCTCAGCAACAGCCAACTGAGGCCCTTTCAGGGCGCCAGGCGAGCAGCAGGCCTGCCAGGTATTTTTTTACAACCACTGCAGGGGACGCGCCCGAGCACACAAAGAGGCCGCTGACCAAGCGCCACAGCTCATGGCGGGCGTCCACGACGGCGGCGCTGTCCAGCGCGCCCGCGCTGCGCAGCGCCGCAGCCGACGGCCCCACCAGGGGGTTGCTGCCGAGCGCCTCGATCTGCCACCCGTTGCGCCACAGCGCGACCACGAATGTTGCCACGTTGGCAGTGGACAGCGCCCACAGCACGGCGTTCAGCAGCGAGCAGCGCAGCGGGCGCCGCGAGCGGCGCGGACGACGGCGCCTGCGCCGCAGAGCAGACCAATCTGAACGCACAGTGCAGCCTCGCCCCATGCGCATGTGCCGCTCCGGCTCTGCATCAGCAGGCGCATGCACGCGCACTCCCAGTGGCGGCCCCTGATACAACACACGCAGGACCAGCCCGGCCAGCCGGCGTGCGCGCGCGCGCACGCCCCACCAGCCTCGCGAGGCACCAGCCTGCAGCAAGGCAGGTCAGCACCCACGGAGCAGCGGCGCGGAGGGCGGCAGCGACGCGCGCGCGCTGGCGCGGCCCATCTCCTCGTCCTGCAGCCGGATCGCGAGCGCGAGGTCGGCGTCTGCCTCGGCCGCGGCCGCCCCCGCAAAGTCCTCGTCGTGCGGGATGGGCTGCACGTGGCCGTCGGCATCCTGCGCGCCGGCGCGCCGAGCGGCCTGTCACGCTGCGCGGCGAGCAGCCTGAGGCCGAGCATCGACACGGAGCGCGCCGCGCCCCGCGCACCAGCAGCCACAGCGCGTGCGTCTCAGCCCAGGCCTCGATGCTCTTGCGCAGCGCCACGTTGGGCGTCAGCACCGCCGCCAGCACCAGCGCCTGCCCGGATGCCGGGCACGTGGAGTTGCCGCCGGCGAGCCAGCGCTGGATGTACCGCCGCTCGTACCTGCAGGCGCGCAGCCTCTCGCTCGGCGACCCGGCAAGGGTGGCGAGGCACCAGGGCAGGCGAAGAGCGCTCCCGGGCGTGATGCCCTCGCCGGGCCCCTGCACGCGAGGCTGCAGGCGCCGTCGTGCAGGCGTGCGAGCAGTGTGCGCACGTCTGTCCGGTCGACAGCAGGACCGGGTCGCGCAGCAGCTTCAGTGAGATCGGGCAGAAGAAGACGTCGGGGGCGCCGGCCTCCACAGCCGCCTGGTCCAGATCCTTTGCGCGCACGGCCGCCCCTGCGGCAGCGCTGCCCGGTCAGCTGCTGCTGCGCGGCCAAGCAGCCCACGCCCCGCGCAAGCTCGTGAAGCCACAGCCGCAGAGCTTGCTCCGCAGCACCGCGCGGTCAACCCCCAGGGGCGGCGCACGCTCGGCCTGTATCCCGCGTGGCGCCGAGGCGCATATGTCGGACAGCCACCGAAGAGCCAGCTGCGCGCCAAACACGAACGGCTCAGGTGGGAGAGGGACGGCGCAGTGATAGCGCAGCAGCTTCTGCTTGGGTCGCCGCACCTGCTCGTCGCCATGGGCCTTTCGCAGGAGGTCGCGGTACAGGGACAGGTCGCCTGCGGGCGCGCCACGGGTGAGCTGCTGCCCAACCAGGAGTGCGCGAGCATGCTTCAGGTCTGCGTGCGCGCTTCCGCAGGCCAAGGGTTGGTGCCAGAGCTGAACAAGTCCGGGCACAGTTGCAAGCGGCGCTGACCCAGCTCCCGACCTGGTGCGGGGACCCAGCGCAGGACGGAGAAGGCTGTCCGGCGTCCGGCAGCAAGGTGCCCCAATCCAAGACAGCAAGATTGGCAGCTTCTGCTCACGGGCGAGCGCCTCGCAGGCCGGGCAGCCGCGCCTTCGTCCACCGCTGGCCGCACGGCAGCCACCCTGAAGTCAGCCTCCTCGGCGGGCGGCGAGGCAGCCGCTTCGCTCTCCCGGCAGGGGTGCGCATGCCCTGCTTCTCGGTCTGCGTGCACAGCTGGTCGGGCCCCCGTCTGCGCGACTGTAACCAGTGTGAGCGGACTGAGCTGCAAAGCGGAGGGTGCACGCACTCGGAGAGGTGTTCTCGCAGCCCTCCACCATGTGGCTGGCCGGCAGGGGCGGCGCGGACGCCTTCGCGTCGTCCTCCCCCGCCGTCATGTTCCTGGTGTTTGCAGCGCAGCAGTGCTGCCGCAGCGACAATGTGGATGCCCACAGGTGGCACCCCCTCTGGGCGTCGACCTCGGTGAGGGTTTACCGTAATTCCCACAAAGACTAGAGCTACGGGTTGCTAAAGGAGTAACTCTCCTTATCCTCTATGTCGTGATGCATGATCCCCTTGTGGAGGCCGGACACAGGTGACCCATATCAGATGCACCTCTGTCTTGCAGTAACACAGTTCCCTGCTGGGCTCTGATGCAAAAGCTGCTGGTCGACCCGTCATACCTCAGTCACGTCCGCCCCAGGCGGGGCAAATGGGTACTGATGGAGTGTCCTCAGCTGTAGCCAAGCAGGACTGCGACTTGGTGTGCATTTGCTGCAGCCCAGACGCAACAGACGCGCATGCATGCGACAGGGCTCTGCCCAAACCCCAGTGCAGGCCACGGCGCACAGCACGGGCCAGGGCAGCATTGAGCGCCGCCGCGCACACCGCGCCGCCTCACCCCAGCACAAAGGGCAGCGGCTGCACGTCTTTGGCGGCGCGGCGCCGCGTGGCGATGCGTCCCGACTCCACGGCCCGCCCCAGCTTGGGCGAGGGCTGGCCGCCCGCAGCGCCCGCGGCCGGCCGCAGGACGCTGCCGCGCGGGGCGCGCTCGACGGTGCACGGCGGCCCGCGCCGCGCCTCGCCCTCCACCGCCTCGGTGACGCGCTGCAGGCGCCCCAGCGCTTCCTCCAGCCGCGCCCTGCTCCCAGGCACAGCCTCAGAGCGCGGAGCGTGCATGCAAGCACGAGCGGGCTGGAGAGCACGATGCTGGAGCGGCGCGCACCGCAGCGCGGACATGTTGGCCACCGCCAGCACCACGCGCCCTTGCAGCTCGGCGGGCGCAGGCGACAGGGCCGCCGCGGCGCCGCTGCAGCTTGGGGTGCCGGGCAGGGGGGCGGCGGCCGCCGCGTCGGCGCCCCAGCCGCGCCCCTCCAGGCAGCGCGCCAGCTCGCTGCTGATCAGCGCCGGCGTGGACACGCGCAGGCTCGCCACTGCCTGGGCTGCAGTCGACACCTGCGCACCGGCCGCGCCTGCTCGAGCGCCCGCCGCGCACTCATGCACTGCTGGAGACCTCACAGGCGCTCGTCCCATACCTGCTCCTGCAGCTCGAGCACCTCTGCGTCCTGGGAACTGAGGCCCGGCGGACAGGCCTCCTCCTCCATGCCCCGCCTGCACCAAGGCGTGACGCTCGCACCGGTGTTTATATCCTTCTCAGCCGGGGCGAACAAGGCAGACATTTTGTGCCGGTGGTTATCCACAAGTGGTATGAGCGTCCACGTGGGGCAGCGCACCCCTCAACCACGGCTGTGCAGCGGAGCAGCGCGTCCAAAAAGGTGTCCTGCCGCAGGGATGCGTGCCCAGTGTGGGGTGGCTGCTTGCGTGAAACCTGCAGCGCCACTGCAAGCCCGCGCAGACAGCCCATAGGAGGTCGCACCAGGTGGCACTTGAGCAGCTGCTCGGAGCGCTGGCTGCCAGCGTCTGGGGCGCCATCCCCGCTCTGTGCATGCAGCCATGTTTCAGACCCCGCTGCAGGCGCCGGTTGCACGCTGCGCTGTTGGCAATGCGCGCGCCTGCCGGTGCCGCTGGAACGTGCTGCGGCACAGGTAGGTCAGCTTTGCGGCATCGGCTGCGCAGCTCAGCGTCACCGCGGCCATGCCGGCCTGCGCAGCTCTGCCGATGGGCCCAGTGTCAGCAAGCGCAAGGAGCTGGCGGCACTCCCAGGCTCGATCCCTTGCTAGGACACACACAGGAAGCCCACACCGTGTGTCAGCGGACTGCGGGCTGTCTCCCAACAGGTGCACATTTCATATCGCCAAGCCCAGTCAGGGTAACGTGCTGCTTTCCCTCAAGTGCTCGACGCCTGATCGACGCAGTGGATACAGCCACAGACGGCCAGGTGAAAGCCAGTTCACAGTCACACCTCATTAGCTGTCCAGCTGCACGCGGGTTGAGCTGGGGAAGCCGGGCGGGCTCCTAGCGATGCTGCCAGTGCACCGCGTCGTCCCGGCAGAGCATGTTCACCGCGAGCATACACAAGCTCAACATCGTTGACAGGCCGCTCGCCAAGGGCAAGGCTGAGGTGAGCGCAGACCAGACGTGCAGCCTTGGCCGCACCTGCGCGCGCCTGCACACACTGACGGCGGTCGGAGCCGCAGGTCAGCTTGAGCGCTTTCGCGTTCCTGTTCAGCGAGCTCGTGCAATACAGCCAGACCCGCGTGTCCAACATCGGCGAGCTTGAGCGGCGGTGCGCACCGTCTGCTGCTGGCCTGCACGCGGTGCTGGAGGCGTGGCCTGTGTGGGTTGCAGTGCGATGAGGCGCCACGCTGGTTGTCCAGGAGCCCGGCCGCACACACAGCCTGAGAAGTGGACGATGGCCACAGCGCTTGATGGCTCAGCGTACCGTGCAGGCTGGAGGATGTGGGCCGCGGCGTGGGCCTGCGCCTGCTGGAGACGCTGTACCACCGCGAGCGCGGTGGCAAGCGCGACACACGGCTGCTGGACGTGCTCAAGTTTGTGCACACCACGCTCTGGAAGTACCTCTTTGGCCGCCAGGCGCGCGACTTGGAGCAGAGCAATGCGGTGCGCTGCCCCGGCCGCCCCGGCGGCCCACCAGGTCAGGCTGGCTGTCGGAAGCATGCCTGCGCACGCACGTGCCCGGTCGCAGGCCTCGCTGTTGGTGCTGCGGCCCGAACGAGTGCGGCGCGAGTGGTATCGGCGCGATAAGTGGGGTCGGCTCAGCTCTGTGGCCCGTGCGCTGCCTGCAGGTGGATGACGAGTACATGATCAGCGACTACGACCTGTTTGTCACCAAGTACGTGTCCGTGCCCAAGGACCTGGGCACCTTCACGCCCGCCGCATTTGTGGCGGGCATCGTCAAGGGCGTCCTGGACGGCGCGGGCTTCCCTGCCAGGTGGGCCGCCCGCACGCCTGGCTTGCTGCCCTGCCGCGGCCGGCGGCGTGCGTGACGGCGTTCTCGTGCGCGGCGCGCCAGGGTGTCGGCGCACTTTGTCGCGGTCAAGGGCCAGGCCAAGCCCAAGACGACCATCCTCATGAAGTTTGAGGCATCGGTGCTGCAGCGCGAGAGCTGCTTGCCGAGCGCGTGATGGCATTGTAATCATGGGCGCAGGCTTGAGCGCTGGTCCAGCATGCCGGGTTCTGGTGCTGCCGTGTGAGCTACATCGGTGCGTGTGACACAGGCATACCCTGCCCTCCTGCCGCAGGCTAAACCTCCCCACAGTCGGCGATGACGACGTCCTTCAGGGGCCGGTCCATGCGGTCCGTCTCTGCGCCCTCGATGCGGCTCACGATGTCCATGCCCTTGGTGACCTCGCCGAACACGACGTGCTTGCCTGCGCACACACCCTTTGAGAACCTGCCACACGGTCTGACGCAATGCAGCGTCAGCAGGCGCGCGCGCGCGACTTGCCAGCACGGCGAGCGGGGCAGGTTCCCTCACCGTCCAGCCACGGCGTCGACACCGTGCACAGGAAGAACCTGCATGCATGCAAGAGCGCGTCAGGCCTCCCGGCGCGCGCCACTGCGCAGCCCAGCAGGTGCTGCAAGCACCAAGGCATGCTGCCAGCGGGTGACTCGGGCCCCGCACTGGGAGCCGTTGGTGTTGGGCCCGGCATTGGCCATGGACAGGACGCCTGCACCCGACGCTCTGGTCAGAGCTCTGCATGGCAGTGAGCCTGCCATGCCAGGCTGTGCGACAGGAGGCACGGCGACAGCATGTCCTGGGCGCTTGCCTGGGCCGGTGTGCCGGAACTTGAAGTTCTCGTCCGGGAACTTGGTTCCGTAGATCGACTTGCCGCCCGTGCCGTTGCCCGCGGTGAAGTCGCCACCCTGCAGTGCCGCGCCGGACGGTGAGCCGTGCCCCGCAAAAGGGCCCAACAAACACCGCCGGCCGCCATACCAGCCAGGGCGCGCCTGGCACATGAACTGCGGGATGATCCCTGCGTGGCAAAACACGTGTTGGCAGCTAGGCCCGCATGGGTGGAGGGTGGACAAGCGCGGTTGGGGGTTGAGGGCGGGGGCTCACGGTGGAACTTGCTGCCTTTGTAGCCAAAGCCCGGCTCGCCTGCAGGCAAACGCGTGAGCTCCTGCCCCGCCAGACGGACCCTAGGCCAGTGCCCGTGCTGGCGGTGTTCATACGCAGGCGCACCTGTGGAAAGCGCTCTGAAGTTCTCGGCGGTCTTGGGCACGTCGTCACCTGGGAGCGTGGCACACCTCACAGCGCTCTGCCGTGCAAGCAGGTGCTCACACAGGGCTGCCACAACAGCAGCGGACAAACGAAAGCCTCGGCCTTGCTGGGCATATACCAAACAGCCCAATCTCTATCCGGCCCATAGGCTCCCCGCCCTCCGTGATGTCCATGAACACGGTCTTCGTGACCTTGCCCTGCGCTGCCTGCGCACGCGTGCACACCGGTGCATACAACTCAGCGCCCATGAAGCAGGCCGCGCACTGATGCGGAGATGCAATGCCATGCGGCGGCCATCAGACAGCAAGGGCAGTGGTGTAGCAGTACTTGGTGCAGTGCTGCGTCAAGGGCTGTGCCGCAGTACCCACCTGCGCCGCAAAGCTCCGACGGTGCACACGCGGCGCGCATGTGCGCGGCGCGGTGAACGCGCGCGGCAGAGAGCCGGCGAACCGTGTGGGGACGTGCATCAGGCGCACCGACGTCTGCATGGCAGCTAAATGGCTATCCGCTGCTCAGTTGTGATCGAACACCTGGTTAATTCTTGTGGAATATGGGCTCGGATGGGCTCGAGCATTGCAGCCGATACCATTACAAAAACAAACAATCTACTGACGATGATACATGCCCAGCCGTGCCACTGACAATAAAGCGACACGACAGGGCAACGACATGGTCGACAGCTATTGCTTGCACACTCTGACGTCCCGAGCAAGGCATTTGGGCACAAGCCTATGAGATAAGACTGAACAGACCAGAAGCGTGAAAAAGTATTGGATGCATGGCACCTGGATGTAGGCACCCACCGTGCTAGCTACAGCAAGGCTAACGCAGACTGCATGCTAAAAATTCATTGGCTCATCATGCACGGCCCCGACTCGGAGCAGGGTCCGATAACCAGGATTTCCGATACTGCTGTACACCTGACACGCCAGCAGCTGCGGCCATCAGCAACAGAGGAGACATGCTGCCTAGGACACACTACACAGAGAAGAACCTGCCTTAAGCAGCTTGATGCAAGCTCGAGCAGGATAGCCCCACATGCTGTGAAAGAGTGCAGTGTACATGGACGATGACAGAGGGGAGTGTGCAGAGGCGGCTGCATGCACCAGCCCTGGTGGGCCGGGGCCCTTCACGGCTCCGCGACCGCCATGCGCCGCCTGCGCAGCTGCCTGGCGATGCGCGCGACGGCCTCCTGCAGCGCCGGCAGCGGCGCGGCCGCCCAGCACATGCGGAAGAAGCCCGGCTCGGGCGCCAGGCAGTCCTTGCCTGCCGTCGGCCGCGGGGGCGTCACGACGGCAGCTAGATTCTTAGCGGCGGCGTCAGGAGGGCTGCATGTACAGGCCAGGCACGCGGCGCGAGGCCGTGCGGAGCAGCCGCGCCTGGCGTGAGGACGACGCCGCAGTCCACGAGCTGCTGCCACAGGGCGCGTTCCTCCGCCCACTCGGGCGCGCGCAGCTCGCGGCGCAGGTCGATCCAGAGGAACATGGCGGCGGCCGCAGGGGTGTACGGGATCTCGGCCGCGTCCGCAGCGGCGGCGAGCCCCGAGTAGGCCGCGGCCATGCGCCGGCGGTTCTCGGCCAGGAAGGCTGTGACAAACGCGGTGTCATGGAGGAGCGCGGTGACCGACGCCTGCGCGCCGAGCATCAGCGGCCGGCCCTGCGGCGCGGGTCCGGCGGGTGCGGCCCGGAGCTGGGTGGGGCGCGTGCCTGTGTCGGCGTGGAGATGCTGGCAAAGTACCCCAGGTTGTCAAAGATGCCCAGCAGCGCCGCGTTGCGCGTGTACAGGCACCCGACGCGCAGGCCATTTGCGCACCTGCGTCCGCGGGCAGAGCTCACCGCTGCCGGGCGTCGGGCCGCCGTGCAGGAGCCCGAGTGCGCAGCAACTCAGGTGCGCAGCGAGGGCTCGGCGGGGCGCGGACCAGTCCTTGCTCAAGCCGAACACGACATGGCACAGGTCGGCCGCCGCAGCCTGCGTCGCCGCGGGCGCGGACGCGACGAGCTGGGCGGCGCTCTGGAAGTGCGCGTCGCCAAACACCGAGTTGGCGTAAATCTCGTCGCTGCGGGGTGCGCGCCGCGCGCTCAGCCTCGGGCCATGCCTGCGCTCCGGGCGGCACCGCCGCAGGCGCGCCGCACCTGACAAAGTGGATGCCGTGCTCGCAGCACCAGTGCAGCATCTCCGCCAGGTCCGCCGGCGCCCACAGCTTCCCTGCCGCCGGCACAGCGCGCTGGCATCGGGCTGCGTGCGCTCCCGGCGAGGGGCGGGTCTGAGCGGCTGCAGCCGCTTCAGCGCACGGCGCGGGCCGGCACAGTGACGCGCCGGTAGGGTTGTCGGGGTGCGTGATGAGCAGCGCGCGTATGGCGACGCCCCGCGCGGCCGCAGCCGCGACCGCGGCGTCCAGCTGCCGCGTCAGCGGCGCGCCCGCCTCCGGGAGCCAGGGCACGGCCTCCACCCCGTTGCGCGCCTGCGGGGCAGCGCCCTCAGCCTGCCGCGAGCCGAGCAGGTGCGGGCGCCAGGAGGGCAGCGGCGCGGCTGCCTTCGCGACCCGGCCACACGCCGGCGCAGCCGCGCCCGGGACGCCGGGCGCGCCTCCAGGTCGTTGAGGAAGGCCGGGTAGAAGGGGGCGGGAATGAGGACGCCCTGCCCGGCGGCGGCCAGGCTGTAGAAGAGGACGTCGAGGACCGCGCCGCAGCCGACCAGGCAGGCGAGGTGCTCCGCGCTGACGTCCAGCCCCTGGGCGGCCGGGGCCGCTGGGCGCGCCAGCTCGCGGCGCCGCTCCGGGCGAGCGCGGGCGGGCCAGCGCGGGCGCGCCTGCCTGCATGAATGTGGCGTTCAGGTAGCCTGCGAAGGCCTGGCGCAGCCGCGGCGTGCCCCGCGGGTGCGGGTAGCTGAAGGCGTCCTGCGCGGCGCGGCCCGCTCGGGCCGTGCACGACGGGAGCGCTGCGGCACGCAGTGCCCGAGTGCGACGCCGGGCGGCACCCACCGCCGGCAGGGGCTCGCTGGCGGCCGCGCGCAGGCGCGGGCGCAGCACATCGCTCGTGAGCCTGTTCTCAGCGACGGCCAGGATGATGTTCCCGCCCGGGTCTGCAGTTGACCTGAGAGGCGGACACGCCGTCACGGTCTGCGGAACGACCGGTCCACTGACAGGCAACAGTGTCCAAAGCTGTCGGACAAGCGGTCACTGCCCTTGCAGTGCATGTGGCCAGTGGCAAGCAGCGTGCATGTGCGCACCATGGCCGCTTCGCTGCTTCATAGACTGCCGCTATGTATGTCAGGGGCAGGTGCCGTACATGGGCGCGCAGGCCCCGCGCAGACAGCTGCTGCTCCCCATCCTGCATGACTGCTGCACTGCTGGGCGTGCGGCGTGACGAGGTCTGCACACTGATGTGTCAGAATGTGCGTCCAGTAACGCGCTGCAGAGGCCCACACACAGGGAGGCAACACGCAGAGGTGTGCAAAGGCCAACACGCAGAGGAAGGGGCACAGGTCCTGTGATGGCGGAGCAGTGCGACAGCGTCTATCAGGCAAGCTGGGCTGCTCACGCTTCCAGCCCTCGCGCACGGTACTGTCAGGCCCAAGTAGTGAACAGTCACTGAGTGTCCTCGTGCCTGTCACAGTGTGTGATCAAGGTAGGTCAGCAAAGCCCTTGCTGGGCCTGCCGCAGGCAGAGTGCCTCCCGCTGGCCGGTTGGCTGTTTCCTCGGTGGCCCTAGTGCTGGGCCTACTCTGGTCATCCTCTGACGGCTCTGCCCCCCAGACAGCATGGTTCTGTGCTGGGAGGGGCCACGAAAGTGTTGTGGCAGCTCAGTTTACAGAATTGTGGCCGAAACCAGCAGCACAGGCTCTTCTGTCAGCACTTGTCGAACAGCCGATCGCTTCCTGTCTGCCTGAGCTGTCTTTTGGAGGTCAGGTGAGCGCCCTCCCAAGCACAGAGCTTGCAGCAGCGGGACGCGGGGCCGTTCGCCACGCCGGGCCCTGGCAGGGGTTGCACTGCTGCATGCGGGTGGCAACTAGGCCCCGCCGGGCCGTGGCAGGGAGGGGCCGGCGCAGGGAGCGAGCTCGCGTCAGCAGGCATCGCCCATCCGTCTCTGGGCTGAGGGCTGGCCACTGGCTTTGGACGCAGCAAAGGGAGTGCGCTTTGGTTTACGTGGGTGGGGGCTGCGCTCTCCAGGGCAAGGCTCGGCCATTGCGCCTAGCGAAGTGCGCGCTGCGCACCTGCCTGGGACGCCGAGCTTGGCTCGGGCGATGCCGAACGTGCGGGGTTGTGCGTGATAAGCGACGGCAGCGGAGAGCGCGAGCTAGCGTCTGCAGGGCTCCCGCAGCGCGACCCTGCTGGCTGAGGGGCGGCACTTGGTGCCTGTGGTCTTGTGCATCCAACGTCTGGGCCGCACCAGCCACCTGGTTGGTGCTGCGGTGACTGTGCCCCGGAGCCGGCGGCCGCGCCGCGCCATCAGCCGGCATCACCGGCCCACCGTCTCGCCGCGCTTGCACACCCCCGTGCCTGTGTTTGGGCTGAGCTTTCCTGTGCGGTGCGCAGGGCTCGCGGGTTGGGTGAAGGGCCATCAGAGCCTCGGGCGTGCTCATGGACTTCGGCCCCGCTGAGGACACGGGCAACGGGCAGGGCCGTCTGAGCTCTGTGGATGACCCCGCGGGCGTGGCCCGCACGCCCAGCGCCGCGTCCCTGCACTCCGTGGGCTATGGCGGCGAGGGGTTCCACCACGGCGGCGCCGAGACGCTGCAGGGCACTCAGGCGCCCACCCTGGCGCAGCTGCAGCCGCAGCAGCCGCCGCCGTGGCCGGGCGCCGGCGGGCAGGGCGACGGGCAGGCCGCCGCAGGCGCGCCGGACGGCGGCTACAGCCTGGCCAACGGCGTGGCGGACAAGCCGGGCGCGCCGGGCGCGCTGCTGGGCCTGCGGCAGCCCGGCGGCGGCGACGCGCGCGCGGACGCGCCCGCGCCGCCGGCCGGCATGTCCGGCTTCCCGCAGCCTGAGGGAGGGCTGCCGGGCGCGACTGAGCAGGGTGCGGGCGCGCTGGGCCTGCTGCATGCCGCCTCGCCGGGCCAGGCCGCGCCCCCGGCGCCCTGGCTGCAGGGCCTGAGCGGGCAGGCCGACGGCGGGCTGCCGCTGTCCCAGCTGCCGGGCGGCGCGGGCGGCCAGGCGCTGGGCGGGCGCGCCGGCAGCCTCGGCTTGCTGGCCTCCGCGGGCCTGGCGTCGCAGGGGCCGCCAGGCGGCGGCGGCGGCGGCGGCGGCGGCGAGCGAGCCGCCCTGCAGGCGGGCCTGCCGCCGGGGTGGCCGTCCGCCGGCCTGGCGACGTATGCGCAGGCGCGGCTGGGCCAGGGCCAGGGCGCGGGCGCCGGCATCGCGCAGCTGCCGGCGGGCACCTGGCAGGGCTCGCCCGCGGCGCAGCAGGAGGCCGCCCTGCGCGCGCAGCTGCAGCAGCAGCAGCAGCAGCAGCAGCAGCAGCAGCAGCAGCAGCAGCAGCAGCAGCAGCAGCAGTTCCACGCGCAGCAGCAGGCGGCGGCGCAGCCGCAGCCGCAGCGCGCGCATGCGCTGCAGGCGGGCGGCCTGACGCAGGCGCAGCAGGTGGCGCTGGCGGAGGCGCAGCTGCGCGCGTCGCTGGGGCAGGGCGGCCAGACGCAGTGGTCCGACGCGCACCTGCGCGCCGTGCTCAACCTGGGCCCGGGCGCCCCGGGTGACGGCCGCCTGGCCGGCGCGGGCGCGGGCATGTCGGAGGCCGCGCTGCGCGCCGCGCTCGCGCTGCCGGGCGGCGGCGGCTACGGCGAGCGGCCGGCCGGGCCGAGCGAGGCGCAGCTGCGCGCGGCCGCGGACGCGCGCGGCGGCGGCGGCGCCGCGGGCGGCCTGGCGCACGGCCTGCTGGACGCGCAGCTGCGCGCGCAGCTGGGCCTGGGCGGGCGCGGCGGGCCGGGCGGCGGCGGCGGCGGCGGCGGCGGCGGCGGCGGCGGGCCTGCGGGCGCGGAGGCCGCGCTGCGCGCGCAGTGGGCCGCGCAGCGCGGCTACGGCAGCGAGGCGGCGCAGGCGCAGCTGCTGCAGGCCGCGCTGCGCGCGCAGCGGCAGCAGGCGCTGCAGGCGCAGCTGGCGCAGGCGCAGGCCGCGGCCGCGCAGGCGGAGCAGGCGGCGGCCAGCCAGGCGGCCGCGCAGGTGGCCGCGCAGCGCGCCGCGCTGGAGCACCTGTACCAGCAGCAGCAGGCGGCGCAGGCGCAGGCGCAGGCCGACGCGCGCGCCAGCCAGCAGGCGGCCGACTCGGCGCTGGCGGCCGCCATGCGCCAGGCGTACCAGGGCGCCTCGCAGGAGCAGCTGCTGGCGCTGATGCAGGCCGGCTACCTGGGCGGCGGCGGCGGCGGCGGCGGCGGCGGCGGCCTCACGCCCGACGCGCTGCGCGCGCTGGAGGCCGCGCGCGGCGGCGCGCCGGGCGGCTGGGCCGCGCTGACCGCCGCGGCGCCGCCCGCGCCCACCTCGCCCTCCGCCGCCAGCGCGCACTCGCTGGGCGTCGGCTTTGGCGGCGGCGCCATGGACGCCGGCGAGCCGGGCGCCGAGGCCGGCGCGTCAGCGGCGCCGCCCGCGGGCTCCCCGTCGGACGCCGCGCTGCTGCCGCCGCCGACGGGCGGCGAGGCTGCCTCCCCGCCCGCGCCCGACGCGTCGCCCGCAGAGCCGAGCCCGGACGGCGCGCCGCCCGCCGCGGACGCCGGCGCGCCCGGCGACGGCGCGCCCGCCGCGCCCGCAGCCGCAGAGGAGCCCGCCGGCGCGCCCGCCGCCGTCGCCGCCGCGCCGCCGCCGCTCGCGCGCGACATGAGCACCAGCGCGCTGGACGCGCTGCGCGCCAGCCAGGACCGCGCGGCCGCCGCGCCGCTGCCGGAGGCGCCGCCGGCCGACGCCGCCGAGCCCGAGCGCGACGGCGCAGGCGCGGGTGGCGCCGCGGGCGCCGCGCCGAGCACGCAGCAGCTGGCGCTGGAGCAGCGCTCCATGCTGGAGCGCATGGCGTTCCACGGCGGCGGCGGCCGCCTGGCGGACGCGGTCGTGTTCCCGCCCGGCGCGCGCACGCCCGCGAGCCCCGCGCCCGGTGTTGGCGGGGACGCGGACGCCGCGGGCGCGGCCGCGGCGCCGCCGGATCCCGGCGCGCAGGCGTCCACGCTGAGCGCGCAGATGGCGCAGATGGCCGCCCAGGGGCCGCCGCCGCCCGCGGGCGCGCCCGAGCTGGGCAAGCTGCAGACGCTGCAGCAGCAGCTGGCGGCCGCGGCGAGCGCCGCGCAGGCCGCGCCGGCGCCGCCGCCGCCGGGCCCGGGCGGGCCCAGCGCCAACGTCGCCAGCGACGCGTTCGACGCCGCGCGCCTGGGCCTCAACGGCCTGGCCTCGCGCGGTGCGCGGCCCGCCTGGCCCGGCGCGCGCCCGGCGCCCGCCGCATGCGCGCTGCCTGCGCGCGGCCGGCTCCCGCGCGCCGCCAGGGCCTGACAGCGGCTCGCGCCTAACCGCGCAGGCTCGGCGGGGCTGGCGCCGGTGCAGGGCGCCGCGTTCCGGCCGCCGACGCCCGTCAACACCAGCCAGGCGCTGCTCGGCGGCTCGACCGCTCCGACGCCCGGCCTCTTCAAGCCGCAGGACCAAGCGGGTGCGCGCCGCTGCTGTTGGTGTGCTTTCAACAACAAGCCTTGCTGCGCGTCACTTTTCGCGGCGCCGGGAGCGCGCCGGCGCCGGGCGCGTGTTAGCATGCGCGGCCGCGAGTCTGGGCCCGGCGGTGCGGCCGGGCGGCGCGTCCGCGCCGGGCCAGCATGCGGCGAGTGAGGACTGCTGCGGCCGCCTGCGGCGCAGGCGCCGCCAACGGGCGCAACATGATGCAGCAGTTCCTGTACAAGCCGGGCGGCGCGCCGCTGCTCGGCGGCGGCCTGGGCGCGCCGGCGGGCGCGCGCGGGATGTCGCCCAGCCCCGCGGGCGCGCCCGAGTTCCACAACTTCGCCGACAACGCGCTGGCCGCCATGAGCCGCGCGTCCAGCGGCAGCGCGGCGGGGCAGCCGCCCGCGCAGCAGAAGGTGCGCGCTCGGCGTGCGTGCCTCGTGTGCAGCTCGATGCGGCCGTTGGCGCGGCGCCTGTCGCCCGCCGCCACGCTCCGTGAGCGCTGTCGGCTGGAGAGCAGCGCACAGGGTGGGCGGTGCTACTCGCCTGCCATGCGTTTTGGCATGTACGGGTCACACAGCTGTCCCCTGTTTCACTTCGAAGGCCGCTGACTGGGCGCGGCGCAGATGCACTACGGAGGGCAGATCATCGGCCAGCCGCTGCAGATGCAGCAGGCGCGCGCCAACCCTGCCATGCCGCTGCACCCCACCGCCGCCGCCAGCCGCGGCCTGCTCCAGCAGCAGCAGCAGCAGCAGCAGCAAGGCCTGGGATCCGGCTTGGGCGCGGGCGGCCTGGCCGGCAGCCCGCTGACCAATGGCCTGCAGGCGCGCGCGCGCCCGGGTGCTCGCTGTGCTGTGGGTGCACGGGCAGCAGCGTGCGTGCACGTTCTGCAGGTTGACAGGCATGGGAGGCCTGACAGGGTCGTTCCCAAGCGTTCTAGTGCCTGGTCGCGCGAGCCGTGCTGCGCTGGGGCGCCGCGCTCTCCCGCGGCGCAGCGGCCGACGTGCGCCGGGGTGCCGCGCAGGGCCAGCCGTCCAGCGCCGGCCAGTATGGCGGCCTGCACTTTGGCGGCGCCGCGCTGGGCGGGCACCTGGGCGGCGGCGGCGGCGCGCTCGCGCCCGGCGTGGGCCTGGCCCTGGGCGGGCAGTTTGCGGGCGCGCGCGGCGGGCTGGGCGCCTGGGCGGCCGCGCCGCGGCCGGCCGCGCCGCCCGGCGGCGGCTACGGCACCCTGGGCGCGTACAGCGCCCAGCTGCAGGCCCAGGCGCGTGGCGGCCGGCCGGCCCTCCTCCCCCCACCCCACGGCCTCCCTGTGCCCAGGCCTGGGTGCGGCGCGGCGCGCGCAGGCAGAGCGCGCCGCCGCCGGCATGCACCCGCTTGCCGCCCTGGGCGGCCAGGGGCGTGCGCGGCCGCCGCGCGCTTGTCGCAGCAGGCTGCAGCGCGCGGTCCCGCCGCTGACCGGGGTTGGGGCTCGCCCGCGCGCGCAGGCGCAGCAGGTGCAGCGCCTGGCCGCCTCGCGCGCCAACCAGCTCCAGGCCGCCGCTCAAGCGCAGGCGCAGGCGCAGGCCCACCAGAACAGCGTCCAGCAGTACCTTGCCGGTGCGCTCGTCGCCTGGCACCGATGCGCGTGCCACCCCCTCCCGTGCTGCCAAGGCTTGCTGGTGCGGCGTGCGTGCGCCCGCGGCAACGCCCGCCGACGTGGCGCCTGCTCAAGCGCGCGCCTGTCGCAGCAGTGTGCCTGTACGCGTGCTCCGGGGCGCTCGGCTGCTGAGGGGCCGCGCGCGCGCGCGCGCGCAGCGCTCACCCCGCAGCAGCTGGGCAGCCTGACGCAGCAGCAGATCCAGGCGCTGCTGCACTCGTCGCCGCCGAGCGCGCCGCCGCCGCAGCCGCGCCCGCCGCAGCAGTTCGCCTACGGCGGCGGCGGCGCCGAGCTGCAGCCGCCCGGCGGCCGGTCGGGCTTCGCGCCGCCGCCGCCGCAGCGCGCCGGCCCCGCGCCCAGCCTGCAGCAGCAGCAGCAGGCCGCGCAGCTGTACGCCGCGCAGGCCGCGCAGCAGCAGGCGCAGGCGGCGGCCGCGCAGGCTGCCGCGCAGCAGGCGGCGGCCGCGGCCGCGCAGGCGGCCGCGCGCGGCGGCGGCGGCGCCGCGCCCGCGCCCGCCTGGGACCCGGCCGCCTTCAAGGGCGCGCACCTGGCGGCGCACCTGGCGGCCGTGGTCGGCGAGGCCGGGCAGGGCCTGGGCGCCGCGCGCGACTCGCGCCAGCAGCTGCTGCACCTGGGCCGCAGCCTCTGGCGCGCCAGCATGACGGTGGAGGACATGGTCAACCAGGGCCACCTGGGCGGCTTCAGCGCGTTCGACGTGCGCACGCTGACCGAGGGCTACCTGGAGGAGAAGAAGGGCGCGGAGGAGCGCCTGGCGCGCGAGCAGGCCGCCGCGCTGGACGCGGTGCAGCGCCAGACGCGCGCGCAGGCGCAGACCAATGCGATGCACCAGGCGCTGCTGCGGCAGGCGCAGGCGCGCCCCCTCCGCCCGGCCTCACGCTGCGCCCGGGCGGCGCCCGCGCCGTCGCGCGGCCGCCTGTGTGCCCGTGCCTGCGTTGCGGGGCGGGCGTGGGCTGGGCGCGCGGGGCAGCGCTCGAGGCGTGCGGGCGGGCGCGCGGCGGCCGGGCCGGGCTTGTCCGAACGCTGCGTGGCCTGCGCGGCGCAGGTGCAGGCGGCGGCGAGCGCCGCCGCGCAGGACGCGCAGGCCGCGGCGGCCAGCGCCGCGCGCGATGCGCAGGCGCCGGGCCGCACGCCCTCGCCCGCCGTGCACCTGGGCGGGCAGACCTCGTTCGGGCAGCTCTTCGACTGGCCCGGCCCGGCCGCGCCGCCCGCGCCGGAGCCGCCCGGCGGCGCGGGGCCGCCGCCGCCGGCCGCGCCGCAGCTGCCGCCCGGCGGCCACTGGGACCCGCTCGTGCAGCGCCCGGGCGGGCCCGGCGCGGGGCCGCTCCAGGGCGCGGGCGCGCCGCCGGCGCCTCTCGTGCGGCCGGGCCAGCCGGACGGACCCGGGGACGCGGGCGCGCCCGCCGGCGCGCCCGCCGCGCTGCCGGGCGGCTACGGCGCGGGCGGCTACGGCGCGGGCGGCTACGGCGCGGGTGGCTATGGCGCGGGCGGCTACAACGCGGGCGGCTATGGCGCGGGCGGCTACGGCGCCGCAGACGGCCTGGGCGCCGCGATGCGCGCGCGCAGCCCGTGGGCGCCGGCTGAGGACGCGCGCGGCCAGCCGGGCGGCGGCGGCCGCGGGGCGCCGGGCCTGCTCCTGGGCAGCAGCGGCGCGTCGCTGGGCGAGGGCCTGGGCGGCGGCGCCGGCAGCGGCCTGGGCGGCGGCGCCGGCAGCGGCCTGGGCAGCACGCCGCGCAGCGGCATGGGCGGCGGCTTCATGGAGGCCGGCGGCATGGGCGCGTTCGCGGGCGGCCTGGGCGCCGGCGCGCTGTCCGGCCAGCTCAGCCGCCAGCTGTCCTCTGGCGAGGGCCTGGGCGGCTGGGACCTGGGCGGCACGGGCGCGGGCCAGGCGCGTGCCCGCCCAGCACCTGCGCGGCCCACCCCGACGCAGCCGCCGCCCGCCTGCGCGCTCCCCTGCCGTGGTGCCGCCCTGCCTGGGGCCGCGCTGACTGAGCAGGTGCGCGCGCGGGGCGCGCAGAGGCTGGGCGCGACGAGCTCCAAGTTTGGCTCGCAGGGCAGCGAGAGCGCCGAGGTGCCGGCCAGCGTGCGCGCGCACTGGGAGGGCGCCGGCCTGCTCGCGCCCGGCCGCGCGTCGCGCGCCGGCAGCGTGGTTCTCGCGCCGGGCGGGCCCTCCGCCGCCGGCGCCGCGCTCAAGGCGCAGAGCCTGGACGGCGGCCTGGGTGCCGTGGGCGCGCCGCCGCCGGCCGCCGCAGCGGCCGCACCCGCCGCCGGTGCGCCGCGCTGGGGCGTGCCCGCCTGGGCGCCTGGCGGTGGCGCTGTCGGGGGCCCGTGACGCTGCGGCGGGGCGCGCCCTGTCGAGCCGCGCCTTTGGCTGCCCTTGCCGTGGCTTGCACGCGGGTGCGGGCTGTGTGCCGGAAGGGGGCGGCCAGCAGCGCGGCATGAGGCGCGGCCGCGAGCGCCCGCGTGCGCGCGCGCGGCAGGCCCGGGCGCCGGCGCGTTTGACGCGGGCAGCTACAGCTTCTTCGACGCCGCGCCGGCGGCGGCCGCGGAGGCGCTCGAGGAGCTGGAGCCCGGCAAGGCCAGCGTCGACGCGGAGGTCGGCAGCGAGGCCGCGCCCGAGGCCGAGGAGGAGCCCAGCCTGCGCCCGGCCTGGGCGTGAGCGCGCGCGGCGCGGGCGCGCTGCGCTGCGCGCGTCGCCACCACGGCGCCTTGCACGGCGCCTGGGCGCGCAGCCGTGCCAGGTGCGGCCGCGCGAGCGGCGCGCGCGGAGCGAATAAACCGCGGGCAGGGCAGGGCCGGCGTGTGCTGCGCCCAGGTGCCGCGTTTGGGTGAACATGCGGTCGCTGGGGGTGTGACTGGGCAGCGGCGGGCGGGCCGGCCTGGGCGAGCTCAGAGTAACCAGCCACTGGCGCGGAAGTGTGAAGAGTTTGCAACATAGATGGGCATGCAGGGCAGGTGCCGCGGCTGTGGCCGGGCGGGCGGGGCCGCGTGCCGCCCTGCCTGCAAGCAGGCGCGGCGGCCTGGGGCTGCGGGCAGCCCGGGAGCGGGCGAGGGGTCGGGAGGCTGGCCGGGAGGCATGGGCCGGCTGGTGAGGGAAGGCGGGCGCGGGCGGGCGGGCGGCGGGGTCGGCAGGGCGGCGCCCGAGCTGCCCCGCCCGGCAGGGGGCAGCCGGCCGCTCGCAGCGTGTGACGCGCTCTGTCGTCCCGGGCACCGCGGGGGCTGCGAGGGAGGCGCGTGCCCTGCTGGACGCGCCGCGGGGGGCTGAGGCACAGCGGGCGGCGCGGGGGCCGCGCTGTGTGCTGAGCGAGTCCGTCAGTGCAGGGGCCGCAGCAGCGGCACAGAGACGCCGCATCGGTTCCATGTGTGTTGCTCAAAGTAGCGCCCGAACGGGGAGTCACTGATCCTGCACACCAAACCCCTGCCTGCCACAGCCTATTTTGTCCCCAACGGCAGCATTTGCAAGCAGTGTCTGTGCTTACGTCCTCCAGGGCTCGGGGCGCTTTCCGGGTGCAGCATTCCTGCCCCTGCGGTGCGCGTCTTTGATGCTTTGTCAGCTTAGTCGGGCTTACTTGTTTCGAGTCAGCTCCCAGCGCGCCGCGGCAGCGAGCGGCCAGGCGAACGCGTGACACCGGCTCTCCGCCCGGCTCCCGCGGTGCGGGCGTTCCCGGGGGGCAGGTTTGCCCCCGCCGCCAGGCGGGGGGCATGTTTCACTGGCGCTGCTGTCCTGCCCGTTCTAAATCGCTTTGGCGTGAGCGTCTGCCTGCCCACGCTGTGTTCACACCCCCTTTGTTCTAGGCCTTCTCTCCGCCAGTGAGTGGGCTTTGCCCTTCAGGTTTGCTGGAGTGTATGACTACCTGGTTTTGTGGCTGGCGCTGCGCAGCAGCCAAGCTGCAGGGCAGTGTCTGGTGTGTGTCGATAGGGGTTCAGTGCTGCAGACAGGACTGTGGGCCAACACGGTGTTCTCTATCCTCGTATCCGCATGGCTATGTTACCGTATTCGGTGTTCAGCAGTGTGGCTGTCACCATCCATCACACTCCATGCATGGTATGCGTGCCCACATCATCAGATGGGATTACTTGCCCCGGTCACCATTTGAATTCAGACTCCCAGAGGGTCACATTTTCCACATCATGCACATGCACAAGCTTGAGCATCTGCGTGTGTCACACTGCCTGCTGCAAAGTGAGCTGCTGCTGCGGCAACACCGTCACAGATTGCATCCCAGCACCTTGAAAAACAGGGGGCGAGATGGAGACGCAGACCGGCGCCAGCGATGGCCAAGGCTTCAGCAAAGTCGCAGAGCTGCGGCCAGACACACTGGACCACTGCCTGCAAGTGAAGGTGGGCGGCACTCGTGCTCTGTGTTTGGGACTGCTGGCTGCGGGTCACTGAAGGCGCACCACTGCGCTCCCACGCGCGTGATCCTTTGCAAGGTATGTGTGATCCCCAGGTCGTGGAGGCCAGGCCGGTGCACAACAGGGGGGGCCGGAGCTCTGGGAGCGCGCAGATGTCTGAGTGCACCGTGGGCGACGAGTCAGGGGTGGTGGTCCTGACAGCCACCGGTGATCAAGGTGCTGCAAGGTCGCAAATCCCGCCGCATGCACCGCAAGTCACGTGTTAGCCTGGCCTGGCCAGCGAGCCGCCCTGCGGCGCGCCTGACAGCGCGCGCCCGCCGCCGCAGTCGCCCAGGCCCAGGTCGGGCGCTCCCTGGTCCTGCGCGGCGCAAAGGTGGACATGTACAAGGGCTCCCTGCGGATCAAGGTGGACAAGTGGGGCTCGGTCGAGGGCGTGGACGACCTGGGCTTCCAGCCCAGGGTGCGGCCGGCCTGGGCTCAGTGCACCCGCCCCCTGGGGCCCTGTTCCGCAGTGGCTCCGGAGCGGTCCCGCTGTCAGCTCCCGTATGCGCACCCAGCATTGCCCCTGCATCGCTGCCGGCAGGAGGACTACAACGTGTCGCTGGTGGAGTACGAGCTGGTGGCGATCGGCGCTGTGAGCGCTGGCCCGCCGCCTGCGCCCGCTGCGCCTGCAGAGCCGGAGCCGGCGCCGGCTCCTGTCGCCGCGGCATAGCGGCGACGGGCAGCAGGGACCGGCCCTGCTGCAGCCGACGCTGGGCGGCTGTTACGCTGTCTTGCTGGCTATGCTGTTTTAAAGTGCTTTGGCAGTTGGCGCTGTTAAGAGCACAAGCAATTTGTCGTTTGCGCTCGGCGAGCGCCGCTCGTGCCGTCCAGCGACCGTTGAGACATGGTGTGTGTTCAGGCTGCCTGCTGCCACCTCGCGGCACCCGCAGTGCAGTGCAAGCAAGATGTGAGTTTGGCCAGGACTCGCAGGGCACATTTGCGTGCGTCCTGCTTGTCTGGAAAGCCAGCTGACGCGGTGCTGCTCTAGCAAGCCGAGGCTGCCACTGGGAGTCAGCGCGAGGTGGCTCTGCCTGGCGGTTGCACACGGCGAGACCCTGTAGCGCGATGGAGCGAGCCCGCGCTCGCCTTGCGCAAGAGCACGGCTGGTGAGACGCTGGCACCCGCCCGCGCCCGTCACCGCGCATGCGGCCCCGCTTCATGGCCGCCCCGCGTCGCGCAGGCGCACGCCGCCGGCGCCCGCGGCGTTGGCCGCGCGGTTGCTGCCCCAGTCGCGCACGTTGCTCGCGCGCCCCAGCCGGCTGCCGAACTGGATCGCGCGCTTGGGCCGGCCGGCCGCGCGCGGCAGCCCCAGCGCGCGCAGTATCGCGCGCAGCAGGCGCTTGTCGCCCGCGCCCGGCGGCAGCGCCAGGTCCGCCAGCAGCGGCAGCGGCGTGCCCAGCAGCGCCGCCTGCACCGCCTCGTCCAGGAACGGGTGCCGCGCCTGCGCGCGGCGGCCGCACGCTCGCCCGCGCTGCGCCGCCGGCCCCCGCCGCGCCTCGAGCGCCGCCTGTGGCAGCCCAGCCAGCGCTCGCTGGCCCGGCACATGCGCTCGGCTACCACGGTGGCAGCACTGGCTTGCCCGCGAGCCGCAAGCCTTGATTCCGTGTCGGTGCGTGCATCCGACACGGCCCGCGCCTTGCCGCCATGCGTCAGGGTTGCTCTGCGTCACTCCATACACTAGTCCCAGGAAATCAAAGCATGGAAGGACGCGGTGCGCCCGGCGTGCGGGCGGGGCACCTCACGGCCGGTATCGGACAGGATGCGGTCATCCCTTCCGAGGTTCCGCGTCCACAGGCGCGCCATGTCCAGTCGCAGCTCATCCGCCAGGCCCTCCCAGCGCTGCGCGCCAGCCATGCACGCTCCCGAAAGCACGAGACAGGTGGCGCATGCAACACAGGCCGCGGTGCGGGCATGCTCTGAGCACCCTAGACGCGGTCGCTCGCCAGTTCGCTAGCCATGTCCACCATGCCGCCTGGCACAGGTGGGCCGCACATGCGTGCGGAAGCGGGTGCGGTGGCGGCCGTAGCCGGCGCACTGCTCGTCGGCGCCGTGCCCCACCAGCATTACGCGCGCCGCGGAGCGGTAAGTGCCGCCCGCCCAGTACGGAATCTCAGGACGGGAGTCGCCTGCCGCGCACAGTTCGGCCGCATGGGACGAACCGTGAAATTGGCATTGCACAGCAACACATCTGGATGCAATGCAGCATGCACGAGAAACCCCGACCGCTGAGCAGGAGTGAGTGCCAGCAAGTCGCAAGCGCGACAGCCAGCAGCGGCGGGCCAGCGCGCGCTTGCAGCACCGCGCACCGTCGCTCACGGCTGGCAGGGGCCGTCCGCCGGCGCTCACCAGCCGCACGTGCCCCTCCGCCTGGGCGGCGAGCCACAGGGCCGCCCCGATGTTCATGTCCATCACTGTGTCCGCCGGGTGGAGCAGGCCTGCAGCGCGGCAGGCCTGCTTCGGGGCAGGCCAGGTGCGGCCGCCGCCACCGCAGAGCCCCGATAGGACCCTGAGGGCGGTCCCCAGGCGCGCAGCAGCGGCACCAGGCAGAGGCAACGAGCGAAGCATGGCAGCGGGGGCACGCGCTGAGGATGCGGCGCCGGCAGCGGTCCACATCGGCGAGGGAGGCATCGACTTCGATCAGCCGCCAGGCGCGCCCCGGCGTTACTGCCGCCAGCTCTCCCAGCGCGTCCAGCGCCGCCAGCCTGCGCCGCGCCGCTCAGCGCCGGACACCTTCGCAACAGCGCGCCATGGGCATTGGCACAGGGCGCCATGCGCTGGCGACTCCAGGTCGAGCTTGCTGTGCAGCTGTGCAGCCCCAGGCAGTTCATTCAACTGAGCTCCATCAAGGCATCACACCCGCGACGGCTTGTGTCAGCAATACCGCGGCAGACGACTGCCTCTTGCCCGCACAGGTGCTCGGCGCAGCGGGCGCGCGCGCCTGTCCGGCGAGCGCCCAGCATCGAAGCAGACACATGCGAGGTCGATGGGCTCCGCGGGCGGCAGCGCCCGGTGCGCCAGCGCGGCCAGCAGCGAGGAGTCCACGCCGCCCGAGAACAGGACCAGGATGCGCGCGGGCGGCAACTGAGCCTGTTCAGCGGCGCCACTGCTCGCAGCCGGCTCCCGCCCAGCATCACCGTTGCCCGGAGTCGCGATGCTTATGGCCGCGCTGCGCTCCTCCACGCAGCAGCAGCGCACCGCCACGGCGTGCGCGAGAAGGTCGTGAATGTGCGCAGCGGCCGCCTGCAGGGCCGCCTCGTCGTGGGCGCTGCCCGGGCATGTGGCGTCCGGGGCGCGTCGGTATGCGCTCAGGTGGTCCCACAGTGGGTCGGTCCATGCATGCCGCTGCACTGCCGCGTGCGGCGCGCTTGCGGAACCCAGGCCCAGGCTGTACAGCCCGGGCGGCAGCTCCTGCGGCGCAGGACACCACGTCGCGTGCTCAGACGCGCTGCTGAGGGACGCCGGACCGAAACGCGCATCCCGCGTTCGTGGCGCAGCCTGTGCGCTCACCTGCCATGAGATGCCGTATGGACCGCCTGGTGTGGAGGCTGAGTCGTCGGAGGGCCCCGGCGACACGGAGGTGAGGGCGAGGCTGGAGCAGACGCTGTCGGGGTAGTGCACGAGCAAGCTGCGCCGCCCTGCTCGCCCGTCAGGCTCGGCATGTTCCCGAGTTCCGGGGGCACGCAGGGCGCGTGCGGCCAGGCTGCTCGGCAAGCGCGCACCCACGGCGTCCCTTCCAAACCACAGCCGCCCCTCTGCCGCCTGCCAGAACACGAGCGCCCACGGGCCGCGCAGGGCAGACAGGACGGCCGGCACATGGCTGCCAGCAGGGGCGGCTCGCGCGCCGCCGCCGACAGGACCGTGTCCCGCGAGGCTGCCCAGCAGGGCGCGGCCGTCGTTCTGGCCTGCCTCCACGTGCAGGCCGCCAAAGAGCTCGCCTGGACCCGCACGCGCTGCTCAAGCCCCTGACTTCAGGCGCCGCCGCCTGCGGCACCGCTCAGTCGCGGCCATCACAAGGCGCACCGTTGAGCAGCAGCACATTGCCCTCGGCGTCCTGGAGGGGGATTGCTTCCGAATGTGCGCCGCGCAGCTGCAGGAGTGACGCAGTTAAAGAGTGGTGGGCAAAGCCCGTATCCACCTATGTGAACTGGCGGTCAGTGCGTAACTGCTGCGCGGGCGAGCTTGAGAGCTTGCAGGCCCATTTGGATGAAACGCAGTTGCACATGCATGGACATGGCATGCCTGCACGCTTCCCCAGCGGTCTGGTCCTCTGGCTGACAGCAGAGAAGAGAAGGCACCTGGGTTGAGCTCAGTGTGGTCTTCATCCTGCGCTTAACGCGTGTTAAGCGCTGCTCAACCTCAACACATGAAGCTGGAATGCCACGGGCAGAGGTACCCACACAACTGAGGGCACACTGCTGGAACTCACGCGCTCTTTCGGGCGTCCGTCTGCGTGGAGCTGAGACGTGTCCGCGAAAGTGCACAGGCAGACGATGCCGCACATCAAAGAAACGAATCGGTTGTGCTCCAAGCTGGCCACAGGCGGGCTCGGGCGACGCGTGTGTCCATTATGGGGCACGACCTAGAAGCAATCTTGCAGCCTAGTGAGCAACAGTAGCCGGCACGGTGAGCCCTCGACACGATACGTGCATGTTTCACGTCGAGCATGTGCTTGCGCAAGGACCAGCGGTGCACATGCACTGCCTGTGCATATGCATGCATGCGCGGTGCATGATGCACCCCTGGTCTCGATCCACCTGTCTGCATCTGCACGTGCGCGAGGGGACCCTAGCTGGGCAAGTTGGTTCATTCATTGTGCCTGCTGCACTGCGCTCCTGCTGCATCCTGGTGAGGGCCAACCGCATCCTGCCATGCTACGAGGCACGCAGGCATTCCGCCGCTGTGCCTTGCAGTTGCCTGTGCGAACCAGCCAGCGCTGCCTCAGCAGCGCCTCACCAGAGGCGCAGCTTGAGGACAAGCTGCGCGGCAGCCTCGGGGGTGTGCAGCACGTAAAGGTGAGTTGCAGGCAGCATGATCCCAGAGCGTGCCTGGTGCGTGCCCGGGCGTGCACCTCAGTGGGGTAGAGGGCTATGGCACGGGCGCAGGTGAAAGACACGAGCGGCGGGTGTGGAACTATGTACGATGTGGCCGTCACAGCTGAGGAGTTCAGGCGAGCACAGCGCAGACAAACTGCTTGTCTGTGCAAACTGCTTGCACGCAGATTGCACTGCGCTCGCGCTCGGTGACCTGACCGGCCTCTGCGCAGGGGCAAGAGCGTAGTCAAACAGCACCAGCTTGTGACCAAAGCGCTGAGCGACGATATCAAGCAGGTACGCCTTTTGCTTTTGCTGAACCTGGTCCGTTCCAAGGCGGAGCATGCAGGGTGAGCGTCCGCGTGTTATGCAGTGGCATGGCTTCACGTTGAATACAGCAGCGCCCAGCTGATGCCCCAAACTAGCATCTGGGCTTTCAAGGCATGTAACCAGCCGCTCCAGACAGTGCCATGCACGCCAGCGCCAGGCCTGTCAACAAAACGCGCCAGACGTACACAGTCCCTGGCACAGCACTCGGCTGTATGGGTCTCAGCACCCACGTGGCAACGTGCAGCACAACACCAGCACCTCCATCAGACAACAACGCCCGACACGTCTGGCTGCTTCAGCATGTCGACCTGCCGCCTCCCTCTCCTCAGCAAGTGCTCAATGAGTTGGAAGTTGATTTTCCCTGCGTTCCTGTACCTGCACAACCGCCAGCCTGTCATACAAGCGCGGGGCGCTGCACGACTTGCATACAACAGCAGAATGCTTGTTATACAGCAAGCAGGCACGCCGACCTACTTTTCGAACTCTGCCCGAGCGTAGCGCTTTATATCCTGCTGCTGCCCGGCCCGGGTACGAGCAACGCGCAGAACCGACCGGTAGAGGCTGAACACTTGCCGCTGCGCGTGAATGAGAGACCGTTTAAGAGCGCACATAGGCTGCACATCAACACACAACCAAAACACTGCACTATTACTATAGCGCCAAGCTCAGCAGCGTTTGCTGGACTTGATGTTGCTGCACATGGGATTACCAGCACACCCACCTGCAGGCCAGAGACGCGCGGCACGGACATACACCAACGCTCTCAGCACCCTCACAACGTGCAATGTTGAGGCGCAAAGTCCAGGAGCGGCGTCACACGCAGTTGCCAGGGCCTGAGCCCTAGCAGGCCTGCTAAGGTTCGCCTTCAGCGCTGGGTAGGCCTGGCAAGCTAAAGGCGGGGGATCTTCACATCTCTGCTGAAATATTTTCTTGCCATGGCTTTTACTTTGTATTTATAGACAACACGAGCATGGACACGGCGCTGCAACCCACTTCACCTGCCTTTAATTCCTCATGAGACACACAGCGTTTTCAGGCAGCACAGCCAGCCCGGTATGCCCACTCCCATAAATTCAAGCGTAAAACAAAGGCATGCATGCAAGAGCGCTGCAGACGCTGTGCAACCAGAGCATGCGGCACCCCTGCCGCCCGGTAGCTGCAGAGCCACTCCGGCAACTCTGAGCGGGGACACCCAGGTCTTACACACAACTGCTCTGCTCCAAAAGCGTGTCGGCCAGAACACACTGTCGGCAGAGGCTCCGGAGCATCACAGCCTGAGAAAACAGGACGGGAGCACAGGGCGCTACTTGACGTCAACAATTTTGATGACGGACGCGTTGCCGATGCGGTGCAGCGCCACGATGGAGTCCCCCACGGCGCTGTACTGCATCTTCTTCGCCAGGTCTATTGCCGCCTGCGTCCCCGCGAGAACGCCATGCATGAGTCAGCCCCGGCTCAGACATGGCCCCCGGCGCACTATGCGCGCATGCCAACACCAGGTCTCGCATGCAGGTGGCCAGCATGCGAAGCGGCCGCGCGCGCGCAAGGGGCAGCATGCCCGCGCGGGTCCCAGGCTGCATGCATGCAGGGCAAGCAGCCGGGTGCACGCACAGGGCGCCGCCCATGCACTTGCGGCCGGAGCTGGCGCGTCCGCAGGGCACCTGTGCCGCGAAAGTGGTCGTGAAGCAGGGGCACGGGCGCGGGCGCGCACCAGCAGGATCTCGTCGGTGGTGTCAGAGTCGGACGCGCGCGCGCTGCCGGACGCGAGCAGCGGCAGCAGGCCGCGCGTGATGAGGCACTGCCGCGCCGGCTGCTCCCCGCTGCACGTCCAGGTCAGCGAGTCGGTGGTCAGCACGGGCACGGCCACCGTCAGCACGGGGATGGCCGGCCGGTACTTGGCCACCAGCCGCGCGGTGGAGCCCCCGCGCGTCAGCACCACGATCAGCGAAGCGTGCACCTGCGGCGCACGCGTGCCGTCACATAAAGTGGCGTCTGGCTCGCCGGCCGCGCTGCACAGAGCATCAGAGGACCTCGAGTCTAGATCTAACATGGGTCAGCCAGGCAGGCGCGCCCGCATGTGCTGGCCAGACCAGCAAAGGTGGGGACGTGGGAGCCGCGCGCCTTGTGCGCCGTGCGCACGGCAGACGAGGCGAGCGACTCCAGCGGCGACATGGGCACGACCGCGCGCTTCATGATCGCCTTGAACAGCGAGTAGTAGTCCAGCGACGCCTCGCTCTCGCGGCAGATTTTGTTCATAACCTGCGCGCGCGCGCGGCGCGCCCCTCGCCCTGGTCCCTCAGCGCAGCTCGTCGGGCAACCGGCATCGGTACCGCGCGGTCCGCCGGCACGGCGGCGCCCTTCACGCCCGGGGCGGGACGCAGGGGCGGCTGTGGGCAGCCGGCGCGCCTGCACGGCCTGCACGGGGAAGCTGCCGGCGGCCGTCTCGCCGGAGAGCATGACGCAGTCGGTGCCGTCCAGCACCGCGTTGGCCACGTCGGTCGCCTCCGCGCGCGTCGGCCGCGGGCTCTTGATCATGCTCTCCAGCATCTGGGTCGCCGTGATCACCGGCTTGCCCGCCTGCACGCGGACGGCGCGCCTCAGGCCGGCCTGCGACGCCGGGCGCGCCGGCAGCAGGCGGCCGCGGCGTTGGGCCAAGCGCGGTGCGGGGAGGCTGGGGTTGGGGTTAGGGTAGGGCGGCGCGCCATGTTGCACTGCTGGATCATCATCTTCTGCGCGAGGAAGATCTTCTCGGTCGGGATCTCCATGCCCAGGTCGCCGCGCGCGACCATGATCGCGTCGCTCCGGTCCAGGATCTCGTCGAAGTTCTGCAGGCCCTCCTGATTCTCCACCTTGCTGATGATCTTGATCTGGCGCCCCTTGGGCCCCAGCACCTGCCGGCGCCGCCCGCCCAGCCCCTCAGCCGGCGCCGCGGGGGGCTCCGGCCCGCTGCGGCAGCCCCGCCACGGTCGGCCCCGGCAGCCGCTGGCAGCTGTGCCGCACAGCCGCTATAGCTCTGGTGCACCCGTGCAAAGTCCGCTGTGTACATTCCAGCACGCGCGCAGGTGGGTGGTGATGCGGCGTCGGCACGCTGCACGCGCTCACCCGCCAGGCGCCGCGCGAGGGGGCGGGGCGGGCGCGCCTGGCGGATGTAGTCCAGGTCGGAGCCCTTGCGCACAAAGGAGGCGGCGATGAAGTCGATGTCGTTGGGCAGGCCCCACTTGACGAGGTCGTCCTCGTCCTTGCTGGTCAGCGTGGGCAGGTCCACGACCACGCCCGGCAGGTTGACGTTCTTGCGCTCCCTGCGCGCGCTCCCTACCCTAACCCTCTGCGGCCCGCGCTTCCGCCCCGGCCGCCCGCGAAGCGCCTGCTTGCGGCATGGCGGCCCTCAACGGGCGCGCGCCCCGGGTGCCGCCGTCAGCACTGCAAACACGCTGCAGCGGCGTGCCGCACGCTCTGCTGCAGGAGCCGCGCCGCGCGCAGGCCCTCACGCAGGGCCGATCCTCGTCAGCACGGGGACGCGCGGCGCCCCCGCGCGGCGCGCGCGTGGCGAGCGCGCGGCCGGGCCGGGCGGCCGCACCCCAGCGTTGCGTTGTTCAGGCATTTGCAGTGCACCGTGCCCGCCTTCGCGTTGGTGGAGAGCACCTCCAGCACGATGGAGCCGTCCGCGCACAGGATCTGCGAGCCCGGCTGCACGTCCTCCGCCAGCTTCTTGTAGCTGCGCGCCGCGCCGGCGTGCTTCACTGCTTCGCACCAGGCTGTGTCACGGCAACGCACCAGGGCCGTCAGGTACACCGGAGCACCTGGAAACAGTAGGGTGCGCCCGAGCGGGCGCAGGTCGCCCCGCGCGGCGCGCGAGCCGCGCACCTCATCGCGATGAGCGTGTCGTCGCCCTTGGTGTCATAGTTGGTCGTGATGGAGATCTCTTTGCCCGCGGTCAGCTTGATGGGCTGGTCCGGGTTCTTGAGGAAGCCTGTCCGGATCTCTGGCCCCTGCGTCAAGCAAGCCGCACCTTGGTTCGGAGCAGCACCCGCACTCACAGGTGAACCGGGTGTGAACCACCTGCACCAGTCAGCTACGTTTGCAGGTCCGGTTGAAGCATGGGCGAGCAGGCCATCAGCCAGCGTCCTCAGCACTGCCAGCCATATGCTCGATGGCCCCCAAGCCACGCCTCACCTTTGTGTCCAGCATCACAGCGCACATTATGCATGTATTCCGCATCGCCTTGCGCAGCGTGTCCAGTGTCTCCTGCGGAAGGCATGCGCATGTTGATGTTCCGCCTCTGGGGAGCCTGTGCGCCTGGCCAGCAGCAGTGGCGCCGCCACTGACAGCAGCGGCAAGTAGAAAAAGAACAGGCGCCGGGCGACAGGCCCTGGATGTCGGGCCCAGGAGCATGCACCATCCTAGGGCTGGGACGTTCCGCCCGGGCGCGCGAGCCCAAGTGTCGCGCACCTGGTGGTACTCGTGTGAGCCGTGAGAGAAGTTGAAGCGCGCCACGCTCATACCGGCGCGCAGCAGCTCCTCCAAGACCGGCACCGAGCGGCTCTTGGGCCCCAGAGTGCAGACGATCTGCGCGGCTCCTTTAGGCTTCAGTGCATATCCCAGCAGGCATACATTGGGCCAGGCTGTACGCTTCACTGAAGCACAGTTGACTCGAGCGGTCCTCACCTTTGTCTTTGCGACGGCAGCCGGGTTGCCTGTGAGGACGGCATCGAGTCCAAGCTGCACCATCCCGGGACCAGTTTGCGAGAATGCGAGGATGCGCTCCTCGACTTGGTCTTGTCTCTGACTGGCGCTTGTCGAGCCTCTCGCCAGGGTTAGGTCTAGAGGCCTGTAACTTCCACCATCATGTGGCACATCCATGCATCCTGTGCCGGGTGCTGATTGCTCGGCAACATACACGGCTCGTCACAACCGAATACTACACAGCGCGCACGACAAGCGCGTAATCAGGCTGTCCAAGCAGGCAGGACAGGGAAGCAAAAAGCAGACTATGATGCCGGGCAACAAAATAGGATGCTAGGCACAGGTGGTGCAGCGGCCGGCAAGGTCTGCCAGCCCCAGAGCCACCCTTGTGATGTGCACTGGGTCTGCTTCGTTCCATGTTCGGGCAGCGCCCCACGCCGGGACACCGCCCTCGTTCCACGCTCTCTACGTCTAGGCCCTCCTCGAAAGCACAAAGCCCAACCCCTGCAGAGACTGCATGGACATATGCAGGCGACGGGACGCGTCGGAGGAGCAGCGCCGCGCCGTAGCTACACATCTGCGGAGCTATGTCCAGCCGCGGTGGCCGCGCCAGGCCCGAATCAGATGCAACGAAAGCAGAACAGAACATGCAAAGAAGCCCCCGTTGCGCGGCGGCGCCCGGCAGCGTGCGCGCGGCGGCGCGCGCACGCGCGTCGCCGGGCGAAGGCGGCGCGGCGCAGCGGCCCTCCGAGCGGGGCGCGCGAGACGGTCCCCCTCTTAGGCGCTGCCGGTGCTGTTGGCGGCCGGGCAGGGGTTGGGCGTAGCCGCGCAGGACGACACGCGCGGCACCAGGCCCGAGCTGCCCAGCAGCGCCATGGGGTCGCCCGCCTTGCTGCCGGTAAACACGCTCTGCAGGTCCAGCTGGCCCGTCGGCGAGTAGAACTGCGCGCGCGCGCCCGCAGTTTTACCCTCGGCGCGCGCGGCCCGAGGGCTACGACGCTGCAGTCGAACAGGCGCTGCACACAGGCGCGTTACACAGGCGCTGCACACGCTGCGGTCGAACGAACGCGCCGCACGACAGGTGCTGGACTGCCGGCTGGGCAGGCTGTGCAGCACGGGTCTGCATGCTTGAAAAAATAAAGAACCATGCGCGGACGACGCCGTGGATGAGATGCTTGTGTAGCAGGGTCCTTGCACTGTGACTGGATGCCGATGGCAGGCCGGGGGCTGCGGGGGGGGGCC
>JAABUJ010000934.1_pt1 | contig 48939 bp, 57 predicted proteins | sample 5559131 | NCBI WGS metagenome assembly JAABUJ01 (sample SAMN10711875, study PRJNA513366) | rock metagenome | isolation source: Antarctica rocks | place: Antarctica: Victoria Land, Mt New Zealand nord | collected 2016-01-07
CCTTAATTTGGTGTTGTTCATGATTCGCTGCAGGTCCAGCTCGGTGAGCGACATTGCGGTGACAGGAGGTACTACCCCAGCCGTCCAGAGAAGGTATACATCTTCACGGCACAGAAGATCTGTTCCAATACGTTCGGACAAGTGAAGTATGTTTTCTGGCGTCAGCAGCAGCGTGCGCTCAAGAGGATGCGGAGGTGCTTGTGTCGGTGCCTGTTGTTCCCGCCCGACGCAGCTTGACATCTGCTCCGTTGCGTATACTCGCCTGTCTTTATCGGTCCGTCGGATCCTTCTTTTGCTGTCCGCCACTACATCCCATGTTGCGTTCTCGGTCGACTGATTTTCTGGATAGCGTGGTGCCGTACGGTTATCATCGTCGTATTCGATGATCAGAGTCTTCTGATCCCGGCGTACCGAGGATCTCTTAGGACTTTCCGCATTCCGTACGGGCTGCACAGCCATCTCTGTGGGCAGCAATCTTAGAGTTTCGAATTGGATTTGTGATGATGGCTTGGTACGCTCAGATGCTTCTTTGAGAAGGCGCAGGTCGGGCTCGGGGGAATCCTTCCAACTTTCAGCATCTTCTACCTTTTTGCTTGAGTTTGATGTTTGCCCTCTCGGACGCCTGGACAACAAAGCTTTCTAGAAGGGTCATGTTGCGCCAAACGGGAAGGTGCATACTAGTAGAATTCGAGTGACATGATCTAGACGTTGTGGTACAATCCTCGTACCTTCGAAGTGGAAATAGAACATTGAAAAGAGCAAGTTCTCGAGATGAAGGACAGTCTCACCTCAACGCAAGGTATCTGCTTCTCTAGCAAAAGACCAGGTAGACTGCATCGAAACTCACCTCGATCAGTTTGGTTCAGGATGAAGTGGCGGTGTCTGTTGACGCCAAATGCTAAACAGACCGCACGGATAACTCTGTAAGCTCTGTAGACGAAGCTGTCATCGACGCTAAGGCAGTGAAGAAGAACAACGCAGGAGCGGTCAGAAAAGCAAGGAAATATAAGGTAAGGTGACCGAAGCAGATAGAGCACTGAGATAAAATAGCAGTACACCTTGCAGGACAATAATAAGGTAGGGCAGCCCTTCGCGACTTCCTTAGTTCTGAAGCGAACGATTTCAACCTGTCGAGCCGGTTGATTCGAGAGTGAGGCTTGAGATCTGCAACGATAATCCATCTACATACAGTACCCTATGGCCATCAACATTATGCAGTCTATCTCGCAGATGGGGGCCTTTGGAAACTTGGTTCGTTGGGGATTCCAATGGCACTGGAATCCGTACCATGGCTCATCTGTAGATATACTTTTTTCAATGAAGCCGACGGCAGTAAGGGCTATAGTTCCGATCCCGCGAAAAGCTTGTCAGCCTCAATCTACTGTATAAGGTAAGCTGTAGTGAGAGTCCGTGGTACATGTACGAGATTTCATCAAAGTCTGACAAATGAGAAACGTTCAGAAACACGTAATCGACTTCTCCGATCATTGATGCTTCATTTTGCTTGCATGTTGGTGCATGGATAGAGCGGCAACTGCGTGGGACGTGGGATGGACAATGCTGATTACGAAAATCAGCGCGCAGGAAGATTCCTCCGGAGTATATCTTCCACGCATTGAAAGTATCGGGGTGGAACGTGAAGAGAGCGGGAATGTCACTCCGTTCCTCCTTCCAGGGGCGCAACGAAGTTGCAGACGGCATATCCAGGAAAGCCCTGAATGAGATTGTGTGACGATGACTGTGACCGTATCGCCGGAATGCACTGTGGATCGCGAGGATTACCACCCAAGCAAGCTATGACACGCACGACAATCGATAAGTTGTAGATAGCTTTGAGGTGACGCCAGACAAGTTGTTATCGACAGTGTTGTTCCTGCGTTACGGGGTACGAACTTCCGGCTTAGTAGACCAAAACCCGAGGGCTAGAGCACAGCGTCAGGAGGGATCGGTGCTCTCTGCTCAATAAGCAATGTGGACGTCAATAATAAGACGTTAAGATCAACATAATTATAAACGCCTGGAGCTCTTAAGCTCGCCCTGCTTGGCTGTGTGCGAGGACTGAGCAGGGCGCAAAACAAGCTGATGTCAGCGGCCCGCAAGAAAATGAGGCGAGCAAGGCGGCCTGTAATCCATGGGCAGGATATCTAATATGTATCTGCGCCAAGCGACGTCCCTGACTTGCCCTCTGTTGACTGGCAACTTCATGGGTGGGTATACGTGCTTAATACCGAAAGTAGCAAGCCTTTGCCAGTAATAACAATCACCTGATCGCTGTATATTTGAATGACAGGCTCAAACTAGAGAAGGGAAGTGAAGCGGACCAAAACTCCTATCTCCGATATCCATATAGCGATACGCTGTTGAAACAGGATGTGTATGCAACCGCCTCTCCGGCCCATTTCCATTCTCCACCCCTCTTCGAGCCCCACGGACAGAATGTCGCCGCTGACAGGTAGACTTTTGTTATGATATTAGACTGGGTTGCCCGACAATCAGTGACCATAAGGTATAGCCCTACCAGGCTCGGACTGACTCCACAAAAGATGGTTCGCGTCATCTAGGCATTGCGTTATTCTCTTGTGGTAGATGACCGTAACCCTAATATAGGACCTCAGAGAGGGGAGAAGCAGACTGATATGCACAGTCAGCAAACCCACCGCATCTTCAACTTCTTCACGACCAAATGCAACAGGAGAGAAATCCACACAGATGCTGCAAGGCACGCGGGACTATGCCGAGTGATAGGACCCCTGAATATATAACTCCATTAAAAAACAGATGAGACAAAAGCACAGTACTCCTTCGCGTCCCTTCATAAAAACTGTAACATCAGAAAGTTTGTTTGTCTCAGGAAGAGCGACTGATTCAAGGGTTGTTGCAGAGCTGGAGCGCCGCAATGTGATCTGCGAGGGTAATCTTTTACCTAAGGTACGTATTGCAGCACACCGGACGGGCTGATTGAGCCTAGAGAAGCAGCTGTCCGTCCCTGACAGACTGCTGTATCGGGGATCTCACCGCCACAGTCCTAAGAGAGTTATACTGCCGTTGAGGAACTTTATTGCCGGCAGCCACGTCCCAGTTGCCTGGTCACTGATTCAGCCACAGTAGTACAGAACAGCTGCGGTGATTTGGGTGCAGTGTCTGAAGATGCACCTTTCCGGTGGTATTTGTGCTTGAGGTGGAAGAGCCCAACGTGCCGGCGCCAGAGGTTCTCGCAAGACTACTCAACATTCACTATCACAACAACGTCAGTATAAGGTAACCACGGCTATTGCGCCCTTGTGCGCTTCATCACGGACCCTTTCAAGGTGAAGTGAAGCAAGACCAGCCAAGGAGCTTGTAGTCTGACGGTGAATCTATGCCGATCATTTGTGTCACATGAGTCTCCTTACTATTGTCTCATTCTCTGAATTGCATACTTTTCATGTCTTGCCTCAGCGAGAGTTGTTTCAATGGCTTGCATGTGAATGAATGATAGCAGCTTTTGGCGCTGACAATGCGGTCTTGGCATGGGGACTTTGGCGGTCGATGGCGGAGAGTTATTGTCAGGGCTCCCGGATTGCTTCTGATATGGTTGAGCCCACTTCTGCGACGCTGCTCTTATACTCCCATTTCTTCATGCCTTGGAGTGGCCATAGGGCCCAGACGCATGACCATTATCCTCTCTGGAATGTTTCTTACATATCTGCATCACCATTCTTTTTAGTCTACATGAGCACACGTTCTACAATTCTCGTACTGCGACGAAGAATGGTGACCATGCTGTCAACATCGTTGCTCCTCTCAACATCTCTGCTCCTGAGTCGTGCTACAGCACATCAAGGTCTTGAGAACAGCAAGTATGCAGTCAGTCAGCTCCCAACTCTGGCCTTCGAACCGCCTGCCAGCTGGGCTGGGGAGATCTGCATACCTGGTACCAGAAACGACCTGTTTTTCTGGCTTTTCCAAGGGGAAACCACTGAGGCGAATGAGAATGTGATCAGTGAGAATCTCATCCCACCGGTCGCATTATCTTGTTTGAATACTGACTCACCAACAGTCTGGCTGAATGGCGGGCCTGGATGCTCGTCGCTACAAGGTCTGATGTCAGAGAATGGTCCTCTATCGTTCATAGAAAACCAGACAGCACCCCGTGCAAACCCTTATTCCTGGACAAAGTTTGGCTATGTTCTTTATGTTGATCAGCCCGTGGGTGTTGGTTACTCTACTGGACCCAACCAGACGACAGATAATTTCGATGTCACCCAAGGCTTTATCAACTGGCTCAAGGCCTTTTATGCCGAGTTTCCAGAACTGATGACGAAGACTACATACATTGCGGGCGAATCATATGCAGGTGTATATGTGAGTACATCTCAGTCCCTGATTGCTTCACAGTTCTGACTCGGGGCATGGTCTTGGCTAATCATACTAATTCTCGAAGATACCCTACATCGCAGACAAGATCCTCACAGACGGAGACCTCAACATCACACTAAAAGCGCTCGTCATCGGTGACGGTACACTAGGAAACTATGCAGCCATGTCCGACGTCGTTGCAGCGACCTACATCCGCCAACATAAACGTGCTCTGGCCGTGCCGCAGGCTATCATGGACGCATTCGACGAAGCCGACCAACAGTGTGGATTCAAACAAGTCCTCAACCAACTCACATACCCCCCAACAGGCCCCATCACCATCCCCGGAAACCCCGAGGGGGAGAACTTCAAGCGCAGCAAACGCCAGGCCACGGCTACTGCAGATCCACGCTGCAACACCAACGTCACCAGCCCAGCAGCCTTGAATCAGTCCATGTACGGACCCTGCAATTACGGCTGCGCCACGTTCACAAGCGCCGTGGACTATTTCATAGCGACGAAACCATGGTACGCAAGTCGAGGAAAACTCGGAGCTTCACCTTCTTCTTCCCAATTCGAACTCTCGAGTGAAATAGTACCCGCTGACCCCCCGGTCACCCACAGCTTCAGCGTCTACAACATCATGTGGAACTGCAACAACACGCCCAGCGACACAAACATCGTCGACTACCTGAACCTGCCCCGCGTCCGCACCGCCATCCACGCCGCGAACAAAACGTGGCAGAACTGCAACCGCACGATCCTCGACACGCTGTCGCAGGAGTTCGTCATGCCGCCGGCGTACCGCATTCTTCCGGACCTGCTGGACCGTGGGTTGCGGGTGCATTTGTACTCGGGTGATCAGGACATGCTGCTGAGCCATGTTGGCGCGGAATTGGTGATTCAGAACATGACGTGGTCAGCTCTCCCTTTCCTTTTCCTTGAGAGCTTTACAATCTGGGTACGGCATATTTGACAGCGAAACACTGACACCAACCTCGCAGGAACGGTATGCAAGGATTCCAGCATCCACCCAACAATACCTTTGTCGTCAACGGCAGGCTCGCTGGAAATTGGGGTCGGGAAGTAAGCCTCCATATTCCCATGATCCTACGACCATCCTTGCCTTGAACGCAGTTAAATGCAAAACCCCCCGTTACTGACGCTCAATCAGCGCGGTCTCTCGTACCACCACATCCTAAAAGCCGGCCATTTCGTGCCGCATGATCAGCCGGCCGCTGCGTTTGCCTTTCTTCGCGACTTCGTGATTGGGGCTGGGGCGTAGTGAGGCAGACACTGTTCCTAAACGACGGATTCGGCGATCTCTCGAAGGTATTGATTTTAGCTTTGGCCATATCTTTTAATATGGCAGTAGCTCTCTGAGGGAGATTGGGCGACATAAGCGTACAGATGGCGTCATCGTCATAAGGCCTCAAGCTGGGAAAGCAATGTACTCGTAGCATCTTATCCAGCTCTTTGACCAAGCAAGTTTTCTATGCTCCTCATCGCTCAATAGTATCCCAAATTCCGCCTGACCCACGGCTGGTGATAGCTCGAGTAGTCGCGGACACCCGACAAACCCAGCTCGGAAGCGACATTGACGTAGCCCTCCTCGTTGACCCTGCCCTGTTTCGAGATCCGCTTCATCGAGTCCTCGTCGCCCTGCCATGGCGTGCGACTACCCACCCCACAGCACACAGGTTAGCGCCCCTGGTCCCCTGTCTCAAGTACTATAGGGTTGTTCACTCGACGTACCAGTACACGCATTTGACCTCGTTTCCCTTCTGGCTAGCAGCCCACTGCTCGAAGCAAGTCTTGTGGATATTGTTGCCGCAGGCCGCTTTGCACCAGACTATCTCCTCGGTCGCGGGTTCGAACTCCGTGAAGCAGATGGGGCAGTCGCCGTCGACGGCTTTGCGTTTGCCGGGGTGGTCCTCGTCGCTTCTGCGCTTGTCGTTGGGACTAGGTGGCGCGTTCTGGAAGATTTCGCGGAGTTCCTGGTTGCGGTGAGTGCGGTTCGATCGAACGGGGGAGGGGAGGTGTGGCGTACAGAGGAGATGAATGCCAGCTGGTATTGCAAATGTTCGGGGGCCTTTAAGACTTTGTGTAGGACCTGAAGTAGTTTAGTTTCTGCAGATCGGGAATGTACGCTAGGTTAGACGTACGTAAACGATGTGTTTGCACTGGTTGCCTTTTTGATTGTCGGGACACGTGCATGTAGGTAACTTTCCGATGTGGACGCTGTAGATATTGCCCGTGGTGCCAGCAATGTCGATTGTCTCCTCGGGAGCTTCTTCAGCTCCTCCTCTTGTGCGATCAATGACGAACATCCTTTGCACTCATTAGAAGAGTCCAAAGTAACGTAGCGATCTTTGTTTCTATTACCTTTGCGTCTGCGCACGGTTTAGCTTGTCGAGATAAGTCAATGGAGCGCTCTTGCGAAACATCTTCAGTCTTTTTTCCTCATCCTGGCCTGAATGCGCTTTCGACTTTTTCCTCTTAGAAGGTGTGACAATCTCTATGTCATCCTCATCATCTCCAGTCAGGTCTATCACTTTCGCCTTGCCCCGAGACGTTGACGTTGGTGTGTTCGTGAACTTTCTGCGCTTTGTCATGGTGGGTGATGTCGGGTCATCCTTGGTGGGTTGATTTACATCAGGTTTGCGTTTGCGATTGGTGGATAGCTTTTGCGAAGCTGGTGAGGTATGAGGTGTTGTCATTGACTTGTTCTTGCTGCCGATTGATGTTGTAGCTCTCCTGCGATCGATTGAAGCCATGATAGATGAATCCACGACCAATGTAGGAAGTTGTTGATTCAAGTCACGAGGTGGCGGTTTTGTTTGTTTGAAGTCGCAAGTTGAAGCTGCGTCATTGACCACGAAAGCACGTGCGTTAGCGTCAATTTAGATGCGCGCCTTAAGACCGTGAACGAGAAGAGCGTGTGTTCTCTCACTGAAGCACATCGGGTGGAAGCAGTAAAGCACTCTAATTCATCGTTACTCAAGCTCTATCTTACTCAGCGCTTCTAAGCCATCTTCATCTTCATCATGATCATTGCCGTTACCATCACGATGGTCAGCATCCGAGTCAACGAACCATAGCCGGCCATAACTGATACACAACTCTTCCCCTGCTTCAATGTTCCGCAACGTTTTGTAGATGATACAGCGGCTCTCTACATCTCGCTCCCAGGAGACATTTTGTGCGTGCATGGAATGGTTGAACATGGAGCCTAGGCCAAAGACTACCGCCTGAGTCTTGAGGATCTTCCCAGTCTGTTCATCTCGATATGGCCAGTTGCTGTCACCAATGCGGAGAGTGAGTGGTTGGTTCTGTCTAAGCCGTGAGCGGTGAGCTCAGTACTGACTAGGTGTAATGATCCAGTTGAGTCGTTCTTATGGCTTCCAGTTCGTTCGGCTCTAGCACTAGGGCTGGGCTGACTTCGATGACGGATTTGGCTGATATTGTAGAGGAGGCAAATACCCCTCGGCCTGGGCAACTGCGTTAGATGTTGAAAGTAGGATAGTGCTCAATGAGATCGCTGGGACAATGTCCTGGGCTGCTTCAGACCTTTTGGAGTATCCAATACCATTAGTAGGCCTGGAACTCGCCTTAAGGGGATGCTGCGGAGAGGTCTTTTGGTATTGCATGCATTGTATGTTGTGTTATGGTTGTGAGTTTCAAGATATGAGGCCCAGAGCAATACCGTAAAGATCGCGATGGATTTGCTTACTAAGCAACTTGGCTTGAGCTCCGACATAAGTCTATCAGGACCTCCAAACACGCAAGGTACCGTTCGAAGGAAGTAAGTTAAGTGCCCTGGTCTTTGGAGAGTTCCAGATCACATAATGTCTCATCAGAGGACACAATCCACAGTTGAGGCTCAGAAAGAGCCACATTCAGTGTCCATCAAAGGTACGGTCCCGATCTGCTGCCTGGCTGCACAATGACTGATGGACCCAAATAGTCCTGAGGTAAGCGGAGATCGGGCTGGATTTATACATCATTTGGGATTAATAGTATATTAGGCTCTCAAGACCTGCTTTCCCATATCAGTACCCTCTCCCTCAGGAGATTTCTGAGTCGGACATCTCACCCAAGGCTGCCCTAAGCTACCCCTTGGGCAATGGCGATGATAAATTTATCCTGAGTCCTTTGGTGAGTTGAAGGATTTGAGCAGTGTTCTGCCGTCTTGCTGATTATGTCCAGCTCACGCTCCCTCCGGCTTTCGGTACCGCTTACGTCGGGGAGACGTTTTCTTGTACCCTTTGTGCCAACAATGAGCTCTTGGATACACAGGATGCCCGAGTTGTCAGCTCAGTGCGGATTACTGCAGAAATGCAAACGCCATCTCAGACTTTGCCTCTCGAACTTACACCTCCTGATGAAGATACGTCAAGCTCAGGACTGAAGCCCCAGCAATCCTTGCAGCAGATAGTGCGCTTCGATCTCAAGGAAGAAGGCAACCACATCCTTACCGTGAGTGCGAATTACTCCGAGACATCCATATCTGTCAAGGACAATTCAGCTGCGAGTGGAAGGGTCCGAACTTTCCGAAAGCTTTACCAATTTATTGCTCAACCCTGTCTTGGTGTTCGCACGAAAACCTCTGAATTACCCCCAGCAGAGGTCCAGGATCCGGAGCAGCCTTCGGAAAAAGCTCGGCTTCAGAGATATGCGCTTGAAGCGCAGCTAGAGAACTTGGCCGAAGGCTCCATTACCCTCCAGAGAGTGTCACTCGAACCAAAACCGCCTTTCAAATCCACGTCTATCAATGGGGATATGGTGCCTGATGGGCTAGAGAAGCTGGACCTGCCGAAACTTGCTCCGCACGATGTTTGGCAGGTAGCCTTCCTACTTGAACAGCAAAAGGAAGATCTTGATGGAAGCGAGACGGTGCGGAAGAGTCTTTCGAAGGACGGCCGAGCCGTCTTGGGCCAGCTTACCATACAGTGGCGCAGCAATATGGGCGATCCTGGGATGCTCAGTACGGGGTGGTTGACCACGAGGAGACGATAGCATGCTCTCTCAAGAAGAATCCTTTTCAGCACCCGTGAGTGCCAAGATCCTCGGACCGACTCATCCGACGCTTTGCCACCTTCGACTACGGCATAGTGCTAGCCAGCGCTCAGGGGAAAAAGGGGTCATCAAGTCCTAGAGCATGACCTCGTCAATTGGACAGGCGACATGCAGCGCATTCGCTCTAAAGAAAATCATTGTCGCCTTATTACCGACCCCGCTGACCATGCAGAATCTATAAGGCGCTCCAACGCGGAAACCTACACACTTGGCCCCACCAGTCATAGACGGTTGAGGAGTGGGACGCTCAATGAATTGGCTAGAGGGCCTTCTACGCCATGTGCTGTCACGACTTGCAGTGCACACCTAATAATTGTGTAGCGTAGAGATAGTCTCGACCCAGAAAGAGGCCTTTGTCGGTATAAAGGGGATTACGCCAACGTTTTTCTTGCTATCAGCGTTGGGCCTGAATCTGCCGCCGCGAATCAAGCTCTCCAATACAAATACGAAAGAGTTTGACAGGAAGGGCGTCGTGGCTGGCTGGTTGACTTCGAAAGCAGTCACCGAGCTGACTGCCAAGCATTCCGTTAACCACCATACCCTTTTTTCGGGGGGGTAACATGTGGTTATTTGCAGGCTCAGCCAGCCACAAGTAAATTACCCCTCCACACCACGATCTCGAAGAGACATCGTATCGACCAGCTTTGTGCCTTGACGACAAGCGCCTCCGGGGCATGGATCCTAGCGACTGGAGCCCAGCCTTCACAGCAGAAGCATCCATTGCTCCTAAGGACTTTCTGTTGTCACCCACCAACCCTTTGTCCTCCCGCAACAGCAACAATCCCGCACACGGGTCCTTTGGCCCCCGCAGAGCCCATGGATCATACATATGTAGACCGGCCGACGACACTGACAACAGGGGTAGGGTTAGTAACCCTAACAAAACATTAGGGGGTCTGGCTGGGAGATTTGTAATCAAGCAATTGATTTCAGAATCTCCATACAGTTGCTGTACTTCAGCCAGACTACGCTTCCCGACATAATGAGCCATACCTTAAGTAAAGATATACACGTGCAGGCTGCAGCTTCAACCTAAGCGTCTGCCGCGGCTCACTCGCCTAACCTTCTCAGCCCCTGGCGGGTATATGCGCCTTTGTGCCGAGTCCATAAACTAATTTTTGTCCTCCATTTCGGCTACCTGCACATTGATTGTACACTGGACGTAGGAAACAGCAATCTCTCGGTGACAATAATAATCTCATCAGTGCACCCACATCTTGCTGTACCCGTCATTGTTGAGACGCACGATCCTTAACCTTCCTTCTTCCTTCTTCCTTCTTCCGCGGGAGCAAGTGGTGCATTTGATGACCACTGGCTGGCAAGGTAAAAGGCAGCCACAAGGCGAACCCAGATTGTAACTAAACACATTACAGTAGACACTAAGGTGCCTTAGGCTCTAGGCACTGCTTTAGACCCCTCACCCCTTTCTTCATGCCTAACCAGATCTCGCCTAAGGCATATTGATACCCCTCCAGTCTATGAACTTTGCTTTGCCTAACAGATCAATCATATACTACTCTGTAAACTTAACGTGCAAATACTTCAAGGACGAAAGGTTCCAAAAATGTACACCTGCCTGAATACGAGCAGATATCGACGTGGTCCAATGTGATTCACTGCGGTCCTCCAAATCCCCTTTTCTCTGACTGTCAGCCCTCCCTTGTTCGATTGTGTATGCGTGTGTGGCAGGAATGTTGACTTTGTATGGCTCAGTATAAGCGCTGTCGATGCTAAAGATCTGCAGCCTCCCACCCCCCACGGGGAAAACAATCAAATCCTGACCGTTGGCTTGGGCCATCTCCACAGATGCACCTCCAGCGTTGACCTCCGGCCTGCATAGCCGACGTTTTGGATATCTCTACCTACCTAGCTATCCCTTTCCGCCCTGTGCTTGTGCTACGAGGACTGCCATCAGGACCAAACCACACCAGATCCTCCTTACAACAATACGATTGTTCTGGCTGATGATATCAGTGACCAGAGTCATTGTGAATTGAGAGAATCGCTCCCAATCGAGCGTTGGATTGTACCTAGTCTAGCCCATCATTTGATTGTCGAATAACACATCGTCACACTGCTGGCATGATTTGATCACGCAGGGACGCAGCCAACGGCGTGCTTGTTGCACATTCCGCTCCTTTAACCAGCTCACATGTGGTCTAGCACCCATCAATGGCTCCCGTTGCGACTGACACATCGTCCGAACCTCTTGGTCTCTGGTTTTGGATCGCCGGGGTGGACTCGGAACAACTAGCTTGGCCCTCTACCGAACCAGAGCAGGAGGCAAGTGCCAACGGCGCTCTTCCCTCGCCGGTGGCCTCGACCATAGAAGAAAACACGATCGAAGAAGATCAGGCCGCAGAGGCAGGATTTTCTGGCGCGATAGCGTCACCGATAAGCCCGAAACCAGAGAAACGAAGCTCCCGCAATTGGTCCTCCAAGAAGTCCAACGAAGCTCGTCTATCCAATCAGTCGTTCGCTACAATTGAGAGAAATGGCACGGCTAGCAATAGGAGCAGTGCAACAATCAAGGGCCCGCAAGTCAACGGACCTGGCACAGGACTCAGCGATATTGACTTTGAGAGAGCACTTCGAAAGTTCGCCACGGAGAGAGACTCCTTCCTGTCGGATCTCACGCTCAGTGCCGGAGCGGTGGTTCAAAACCGTCCGAAAGCACGTCCAAAAACGCAGAGGATCGTCAACGAGGATGCTGCTGGGCTGAAGTCGGGGGTTGGAAGCATTAGACGGAGGATTTCGTTCAGGGATATAAACAGCATGAAGCGGCAACCGTCTGTTGCGAGGCAATGTGGGTGTTATCCGTCACTTGCAAGTTACGGAAAGGGACCCTATGAGATGCTTTTAGGAATGATAGTGGGGCTTTGAATGTATGCTAATGTGATCTTCTGATAGCTTCTATACGGACATCCAAACGCCTGAGCAACTATAACTCCGTCATACCAGCTCCTCAACCTCTGAACGCGCCAGCGAACGAGCACCCTCTGAAGCGGAGGTTTGAACCCGTATTGTTGGATCGATACCCACCAAAATGCATAACGGACGAAACAAAGCAGAGAGGGCCCTTTCCTGATTACGTTCCAATGTTTGCATTTCCCAACGACGTCAACATCGTCTCTTCGGATGAGCGGCCGCGATCCACGTGGCATGGCTTTACGATGACTTCGGGGGACAACTCCCGACTGTACGGTATTTGTGTGATAATGTGGATACCCTTGAACGAGCAAGCCGCCGAGGAATTAGAGCGACGGTGTGAGGAATGGAGGCGAGGCAACATGACGGATGAGGAGCGAGAACTGGCAAGTAGCCTAGGAGAGAGGCTTGCGGTCGAAAGAGCCAAGCTTTCGCGCTTACTGGCCATGCTTCCCTCGGCCACCTCGGGTAGTACGGCGAGAGAAGAGCTGGAAGACCAGATCAGTGCGGTCGAAGAGAAGATTGGGCTTATGACAGATCTGTTACGGCCAGTACGACATGGGGCCGCGGCGAAGATCGATGGTCTCACGGATGGCGATACTGGCCTTTGGTTACCACGAGCGTATGGCATCCTTGGCCGAGATCCCACATTGACAACCTTCTGGAAGGAATGGTTGAGGGCTGTGGTGGTACCGATGACAAACGGTGGTATCCTGAGGGTTCCGCCGAGCTCGCCCAAGATCGGGATGTGGCAACCTTTAGAGCGTTACGTCGTCAACCTTTGTGCAGAAGCCTTGAGTCCCATATCGTCAAAGACACAAGTCGAGATCGCTGTCCGAGAGCTGCGGCTCTTCGCTCGGAAGGAAGCTATCAATGAATTGCCTGGATCTCGGAACACAGATCTCTACGCTCTGTTCCGAGCATTATCGATACCGAACATTGTAGTGCTCTTCGAATTTGCTCTAGCGGAATCTCGCATCATCCTCCTTTCTTCGCACACCGCAATGCTTCACCTCGCCAGCAAAGCTCTGGTGGAACTGCTCTATCCGATCGTGTGGTCCGGGGTATTCATTCCGGTCCTTCCAGCAAGATTGATCCAAGCACTCGAAGCCCCGTGTCCTTACGTTGTTGGTATTGAACGGCGATATGAGAAGATTGAGCTGCCCGAAGATGACTTCGTTCTTGTTGACCTAGATCAAGACGAAATTGAAAGTACCACACGACCTGTTCCACTTCCTCGCCAGCAACGGCGGAAACTCACCTCTCTGCTTCAACTGGCCGCCCCTCACCACAACCGATACGGTGTCATTCCAGGCCCACCCGCCCACGCCATGGAGACCTATCCCTTCGATGCCTTTTCTTCCGAGAACCCGTCCATCTTCACAGTCGATGCACCTCGAACCTCCCTGGCCAAATTCGTCAGCCTGAACTCAACATCTTTCGGTGATGCCAACTCTAACTTTGCACCTCGTCCACCTATATTCAACGCATTCCTCCAAGCAAAGAGTGATCAATCACGTTTTGCCGACAGACCCAACACGGGATCGACTACGAAGGGCAGCTTGCCTCCCTCACCAAAGATTTCTCCGACGTCGAGCAGCTTTCCTTCCTTACCCACCACACCAGTCTCCCGGAACGACTCTGGCTTTGCGCTACAGAGTACACTACGGGAAAAGCGGTCCGGCCACTTCGACGCGACATCGAAGCGGAGTTCCTCCTTCGTCTTCGAGCGGGTGCCTACCCTACGACGACCGAGCATGCCCTTCAGCGGGCATTCCTCTAGTCTCTCCATGACGACACTCTCGACCGACAGCTCACTGACCTCCGCTTACGCTCCATCTACCTACGCACAATCGACAATAGCCGCTTCGACGATCATGCCCAACGTGCTGATGCAACCGGTCCGCAACACGGAAACAACGACCTGGATCGAAGGCCACTGTCTCCAATGGCGACCTCACGACCAGAAGACGGTCTGTTCCGTCTGCGACGACAAGGCCGAAGATGGCATGTACCGGTGCGCCGGCTGCGCCATCGTCAGCCATAACCGGTGCGCCCAACAGATCTGCATCGTCTGTCCCGCCGCCTTCCACCCGGAGCAGATCCGAGCCGCATTCGTGCGCTGCTTCGCCAGTCTCTTCTACACCTACCGCAAATATCTCCACCCCGCCACGGGCGATCAGAAGAAGGCGGGCATGCTCTATCGCTTCAACATGGATGGCTTCCTCAAGAGTCTCCCGCGCGAGAATGCGGATTATATCCATACCTTGCGCCAAACTCAAGGTATGTAACAAATACCTCTCTAACAGTACTGCAGCGCAGTCATGACTAAAACCGGTACCAGGCTTCAACGAATTCATCCACGAACGCGAAGCCACCCCCGCCTCCCATCCCTCCATCCTCCTCTTCGACCAAATCATCCTCTCGAAACGCAACCGCGGCCGCACCTCCTTCTTCTCCAAATCCAGCACTGATTTCCTCTCCGATACCTCCGATCACCTCTGGCGCTCCGCCGCCGCCACGCCCCCGAATAGTCGCTTTCCTGGCGATTATAGGTCCATCGTCACCCGAAGTACGTCCCCTCCCTCTCTTTCAGCCTAAATTTCCGGTGAAAGGCAGTCAAGGATGCTAGGGCAGGCCAGAATTGCTAATGACATTTTGACGATGTAACAGTCCCGGCCAAACTCGACCCGGCCCTCATGAAAGAGCCGCGCGTCATCCAAGGCGTGCCGCGCATCACCACCACTAAGGCGAGACGGAAGCCTATCCCCAGCATGTTGGGCCCGAACGGGAAGATGAATGGGCTCGCGCAGTCGCCGCCTTAGGATTTGCTTGTTTCCCTCCGAGGGTGGTACTCAGATGGCGAAATTATGTTCGAAAACGGGAAGCGAGACGAAGCCGGTCGGTTGGAAACTTACACACGGCGGGGTTGGATGGCCTTCTTGGATGCCGCCGCCGGCCGTTGTGCCTGCGCTTGGTGCTTTTCGTCTGTCCGGCCCTCACATCGCGAGCCGACGTCCCCAGGGGCGATGCTTGGATCTTCACGAGCCACTTGGACAGTCTGGCTTCATTAGCTCAGTTTGGGGCATTGGGAAAAGCTGATCGCATTTGGATATGACGGCGATGACATTTTATCATCTGACTGCACCATGAGTTCGACGAGGGGTTGGAGATCTTTTGGGAACTGCAGCCGTCATGTTTGGTCGGGCCGAAAAGCACAAGTATGGCGGAAAATGTAGACGATGGCGATGGGTTGGATCATGTGATTGTGGTGATGGACCTTTTTTCATGTATAGTACATCTAGGGATAGGGAGTTAGCTTTGTTAGTAAGAGATGAGGAAACGTAACAATGGATTGGATTGGATTGGATTGGATTGGACTGGTCGGATGCTGTACCGTACTCGTTGTTGATGTTGATGAAGTTGTTGTCAGATGATGTCGTTAAATGTGACGTCGAAGAGGTTGCGTGAAATCGGTGAGGTGAGCGAGACTGGTAGGTTGAAGGAGAGATGGCTCGGCGGGGAAAAAGTGAGTAAGGAGTCGGGGGACGCCTGTTCGAGGCGCCATGAGATCGGATGGGATGAGGAAAATTGGCAGTGACGTCGTACAGGCTCCGAGCCCGAGCCCTAGATTTGATTACTGTAAGGCCCGGAGTGGAGTCGAGGCTGAGGTAGAGATTGAGCAGTAGGTTGGTGGGTATGCTGTTCAGGTCCAGAAGCCAGTGGAAGCCGAGGAAAGGAAAGCAAGGTAAGGAAAGGCAAGGCGGATAGGAGTGGAAGGTGGGCGAGCAGACAGTCTGGTGCCAAGGGATACAGGGCTTGTCCGATTCTTGATTAGGGCAGGTGGGAGAGCATAGATGGGTGGATGGCTGCAGGTACGATGGATGCAGGGAGGATGGAAAAGAGTCGAAGTAGGATGTGCGGATAGGAACGATCATCTATTGGATTGAATGAATGGGGGAAGGTCATTTGGTCTTTGTGTGTATGTGCGCGGTCAGTATGCCTAAAAGGTTGGCTGAGACGAGGAGGAAACGAGGCAGGGACGGGAGGAGAGTGGGAGGGAAACAGAATGGTTATCGGCTTTGCCTGGTTTCACGAGGATCTGACTACTCCAGCATTGTGCTAGAGGGGTGCTTGCGTTGCCAACAGCCAAGGCAAGTGTTTGGGCCACGACTTTCTTTATTTGGTTTTCGCTGCTGCACGCTGTAGTGTAGTTTCGGCAGAGGGTTTTGATCGAGTAGTCTACATTGTCAGGTAGCGAGAGCCTGAAGCTATGCGATGAGGTTGCTATGCTGACCAAGGACTTACTGCTAAACTGATCAATTGTGTGGTTGTGGAAAGATGTATCCAAGCTATCAAGTTTGCGAGCAGAGGACGCCAACATCCCCTCTAAGCCTTCCGTATCCCACGTTCGAGCCCGTACGTAGAGCAACGCAGCGAAGCGCTAGAACTCTGGGGCCAAGTAGTGGGAGTTGTAATCACGCAAGCCATTGCCGCAAGTGAGCAGTCAGCGTTTCTGACGCTGACGCTGACGCTCACTCAACTCTTGACCTCATCATGACCCTAATATCTTTAACCGGCCGAGAGACACCTGTGACGAACTGGTTTGCGGGGATCTGCCAGCCCTTTGAGCCGAGCGGCTCGACGTCCCAGCACGTTAGGATTGCAGCGGCGAAAATGACGGTCTCAGTGGCGGCGTACAGTCTCCCCGGACAGGTCGCTTTATACGAGGTTAGTTTACATCATTAGACACTTCTTCGATTTGCCAAAGACTCACAGCTTCCACCACCGTAAGGTGTCAATGTATGGTCCTTTATCTTCAAGCCGTCTTTAACCGAGATAAGAAATCGTTCCGGCATGAATTGCTCGGGCCGCTCAAAGTAACGCGGATCAGATTGGTGGAGCTCGTGGCAAATCTCAACGTACGATCCAGCTTCGAGGACGTAAGATTGGGGGTTTCCGCTGAGATTATCATCTGCACTCTCGCTCACCACGATATCTTTTCGCACCTGCTTGATGGTTACAGATTCCGAGTGGAGTCTAAAAGCTTCCAGGTAGCACGCTTTCAGCAATGGACAGTTTCTCGAGAGACCTTCTGCATCTAGTTTGAGTCTTTTCGATTCTGGAAAGTGGGATGCTATTCCTGGATTTGAGACAAAGGCATAAGGGGCTGTTTCGGCTCGAATACGCTCCAGAAGGCCCGGTGTTGCACAGATCCGCAGAATGATCCAGAACACAAGATTGTTGGCGTTCGCATTCATTCTATTCCAGTCAGCGTCACATGAGCAGCACAGCTTCTGGAAGTGACTCACGCCCATAGATAGGCTAGATCGAATGGAGCTCTAGACTCTGGAGATATGTTTGCTTCTCGCATGATCTTCATTCTGTTCTGGATAAGCTCTCCGACGTCGGACATGTCTCCCCATTCCGCAGATGGCTCATCCCCACGCACAAACTGATCCATTGCAACACTGTATCGCTTAAAGTGGTGCAGTAGTCGTTCTCTAGCTGCATAAGCGCGGGATAGAGATCTAATTGGCAGCCAGCGCGGTAGACCCATGGCTAGAAAGTGGGAGCCTGAGTCGAACGTCCAAAGGTCTTCAAATAGACCTCCCTGCTCAATCAAGGAAGTTCCGAAGATGCTAGGCGTCGAAGTCATACCCACAAAGTCTCGAATCAGCGCGAAGAGACTGACCTCTGCAGCTGTCACCTTACTATACCGATCGAGAGTCGGTACAGCTGCTTTTTCCCACGGTTGTGCATCAATCGGGGAGAATGTCCTTGTCAACAGCTGCGCCACGTTCCGTTCAATGCCGCGTGTGGTCACGTCGACTATCTTTGCCAGAGCGGCTCTGCGTAGGAGCCCTTCGTCGCTGCACTTGTGTAAAGCCTTGAAGAGGGGAGCATATATGTCCTTGCTCTGCCGTCGAGCCCCGAACATATTTACCAGTACATTCCAGAGTATGGGATCTTTAGTGACGGTGTCCGGCGGCGATTGGAAGATGGCCTTAGTCAGAGATGGCGTGTGGATGATGTAGTGTTTACCTGGCCCAAGCCGCAGTGCGAAGATGCCGGCTTTGACTTGATCGCTGTTGGCCGTTCAGCATGGCAGATGATCTGAGCAAGCAGAAATTTTCCTACCGAGCTGCACGAAGGGAGGAACTCAACGAGAACAAGAAAGTAACATGGCCGAGGTATGGTATCCAGTAAGGCATAACAGCCACTTTTCGGGCCACTTTGCTCGAAGACCCCTCATTACTGAAATTACCAGCGTAGCCAGTGACAACACGCGTGAAGCAACAAACAAAAGCAAAGACCGAGCAAATAGCCCACCACGGAATCGTAGTGGTGGCTAGCCAAAGGCTGCGAAGTGTGCCATGCTCTTCGAGTTCGAGGAGCATGATGAGAGTACTGAAGCGGCGAACGAGGTAGGCAGAACGGACTTGAGTTCTCTTATCATTTTGAAACGAGAGAATGGGGTTGAGGATAATGGCAATGGCAAGGTCAGGCAACCCTGCATCAAACGATACCTTACAGTACCTGACGTGTTGTGGCTTACGTGCCGTGCCTTAGGCCTATCTAAGGTAAGGTAGATACTTTGCTTAACTGGCTGACTAAGCACTCAGCACATGGAAGCTCGGAGGTGTGTGTAAGGTCTTCACGATCCATTGTTTATTTCGGATAATCAACTAATTGACGTCGCTGAACAGGACACATAAGGTGATCAGTGATGCTGTTTATTCTAAGTGTATCCAAATAAGGAGCGTGGAGATGTAGGTACATCGTAGTGGTGTATAGATCTCGTAAATCGTCAATTCATGTCCATCCTCATCATCTCGTAAACCCGCCGCCGCCCTCGCCCGACGCCGCGCTATACATAACAACAAGTAAACTACATCTCATTGTACATGACTTTCTAACGACGGTAGTGCATCGTATGCTGCTGCGATGCCAGCAGAGGATCGGCGCGCTGGAAGACATCACCGGAGAAGAAACGGTCACCGTACGATGAGGCAGGCGTCGTTGGTACCGTGGCCTGCGCCGCCGGGCCAAGAGCCGCACTCAGAGGAGTGGGAGGCATCGAGGTCACGTATGGTGATGAAGAGCTCGGGCTATGATGATAGACATCATGCACCGGGACGTTGTCGGCAGCGAGGTAGCTCCACGGTGAGCTGTTGATTAGTTTCCCCGCCTCCTTGACGGATGTCTGCACAGGACGGAGGAGTTGGATGATGTCGGTCGGGATGATGTCGAGCTCCTTGGCGCGTTTGACTCCCATGAGTACTTCGACAAGAGACTTTGTAAAGGCGGTGCAGAGCTGCCAGAACTCACGCTGGTTGCGGACTCCCGGGTCTTTGAGTCTGATGTTCGAAAGCCGAAGCTTGAGTGCGCCGGAGACGTCTAACGCGACGTGACAGGTATCGACCAGGTGCTTCCAGAAGGTACATATCTCTTTCGGAGTATGTGTCTCTAATGCCAGCTCGAGACAACGAGACACATGACGGTGAACCAACGGAATGCCCTTGAGCGCATGGTTGTATGCATACGTGAGGCTCATGAAGATCTTCTCGAACATGGCTTCCGACTCGGTCTCGTCAAAACCATGCATAGTGTTGCTACGGGAGGCAGTGTATGCCGTGTATGGGGTGCTTGGCAAGCCAAAGGTTTCTCCTGATCGCGGTGTGTTTGCAACCGAGCTAGTCGTCGAGCTCGTCAGTGTACTAGTCCGACTATTCGACCGGCTGCGACCATTGACGTAGAGAGGAACGGCTGGTGTACCAGTCCCACTCAATGCATAGTGGCTGTAATGAGCGGCGTGTTGTATGGCTGTATCGCTTCGCATACGCGTTCCAGGATTTGGTCGCACGCGAGTCGGGGTGACAGAGCGGTCGCGGCGGCGAGAGACTTCCTCGTGTATAATGTCCGGTTTTGGTTGCCGAAACTTGGCTTCTTGAATAGCCTTGAAACTTATTCCGAGACTTGAGCAAGCATTGCGGGCTTCCACCAAGCTACCATATACTAGTAGCAAAAGGGTACGCACATAGCGAGGATCGCCATTCTGGATGAGTTTGCCGATATTCTGTAACAAAAGAGTGCAGACATGTTGATAAGCCATGATACAAGTGGCACAAGCCCTCTGTATTGCTTCGTTCGAAAGCGATCCGTCTTCATCTTCCTCATCATATGAGACCTCAAACATATGAAGCTCCTTGTCTAGCTCCTCAACATGAGTGGAAGCATTGTAGTAGACCCGTTCCAAGCTTGTCCTCTTCGAAGCCCCATCTCGTGCTACACTCAGAAGTGATTTTATATGAGGATCCACTTGGAACAGCGAGTAAAGAACGCCTTTGGCTGCCTCCACCACTTCATCGGTCGAGGATGATTCACGTCGATGTTCCGGTAAGCTTGAGAGGCGTTTCACAATGGTAGGCCGTTGGCCTTCGTTCTCGGTAGGGCTCACGGGGCTTGATGAACTATTGCCGTTGCCGTTTACTCCATTACTGCGCTTCCCATGTAGGGCAGAGCCGTAACTGAGCCCGCGGTAGTGACTATATCGGTTCAGCCGAGATTCATCCACCGTGGTTAGGTTGGTCTGCTTTCTAGTTATAATGCCCATACGTTTGTTGCGAGTCGCTTGCGTTGCTTGGAGGATGCTTTCACTGTTGCTTCTATTCCGTTCGTTACCGATGGCTAATGGTGCCAATCCGGGACGACGGAGTGCAGCATTCTGTAATACAGCGGTTTGACCTGACGCAATACGGTAATGAGAACGTGACGGGATCGGAGGCGGTCTGTTGAGAGACGGTGACCTTGCATCAGATGCCGACTCAGAGCCACTAGTGCTTGGTATCACGGGAAAGCGTCCATTCAAACCACGTTTTAAGACTGGTCGCGGAGTGTCGAGTGGTCCCTCACTTTCGTAAGGTTAGTCTCAGACTGGTGGGCCAGGAAAGGCCCCGTACCTTGATTCACCCCCAGATTCAGTTTCTGACTTTGATGGAATCGCAGATAGTCTCAAATATATCTTGATGTTGGTGGTGAGAAAGGCGTCCCGCTCATTGTCGGTCAACATGGTTGGTATTGGATCACCTTCTCTACCTTCTGCAACACGCTTCAGAGGAGTTATGAGTGGATTGCCTGCAACTTTGAGTATTTGCAAGGTAGTGAGGTCGGAGAGACACAGTGGTAAGGTCTCCAGTCGATTATGCTGAACTGAAAGTACCCTCAGAGCCACCATGTTCCCAATGTCCTCAGGTAGTCGCTGTATTTTGTTTCGGCTAAGGTCCAGGATCTGAAGCTGATTGAGATTTAATAGCTATCTTCAAGTCAGCGTACGGCTCTTCCCTTGCCGGCGTATGAGTAGAAGACCAACAGCCTTTGGAAATTCTTTCAGCAGATTGTATCGAATATTGACATAAGTCAACTTGGTGCATTCGGCGAACTTGTATGGGATGTGCCAGATTTGATTATGTGATAGGGAAAGTCTGCGAGTGAATTAGTGAGAGACTCATGCAGTATTTGCCATACTTGGAAATCGCTAAGTTGTGCAGTGGGACGACGCGGAGCTTATAGCGAGAGAGAGGAAGAAGCAATACCTTGCCACTTCATCCTTGATTATGGTCACCACCTCATCTGGAATTGTCTGGATGTTTTGGTGCCCCAGGTCTATCGTCAATTTGAGCTCGACTGCTTCGCTAACACCCTCATTGCCGGCCAGTGATCGCTGTGTCTCTTGGCGGCCTTTTTCCACTGCCGATCGAACAAGTTCCGTAACTTCGAAAGGGCCTAGCGACGGTTCCATCTGCTCGAATGAATCCTGAGAAGGGCCCTCATAGCGGACAGGATACTTGTAGGTTTCCGGATAGCGACCAGGATAAAAGGAAGCTTCCACAGTCGTGAAGCCGTCAATGGTCTCTCTTGTCTCATCCCAAACATCGTCAAGACGAGGCACATGTTGTTGGCTCACACTTGCCATCAGGTCTGCTCTCACTGTGGTTTGGCAGCTTTGCGGATGCCAGTCAAGCTTATGTCGGACAGTGGGATGGGTAAAGGTTGGGAAGCCGGCTGGTATGGAGGACAACTCCACAGATGCCCAATCTGCCGGGTATGATCGTTTCTGGAACGGCGATGTGGCGATGTGGCGACATGGATGGGCGCATTCGACGTGGAGTGTGAACGGAGAGTCTGAACTGAGGGACGGGGCGCTTTACGGTTGAGCTGCAAGGTACGAAGTATTCCCGGCGCTAGTATAAGCGAGAAGTTTAAAGCCAATAACTTACCGTACCGGGTACAGCACCTACCGTACCTTACCTTAGGTACAGTAGTTCCCCACACTACAAATAGCAACGTTCCATTATTGGTCCAGAGCCCCGGATCGCAGGGAACTGTGCAGAGCATGCCTGCGTCCGCTTCACACATGGGGCCGCTCTATCCCGCGGACGCCTGGGGCCATAAGGGAAGCTGGAGATGGAGTTCCCCCAAAGGCGGTTTACCATCTAGCTGGAAGTTCTGGGGTCTTTCATTTTGGGCAGGAGATGTTCTTGTGCGGTGTCTTTTGATGCTACGTATTTTCCTACATAATACCGACTGCATTGACTGCTTTCTTTGTACAGATGAGTTGCGCTCAGCATACAACGTGGGGTGACTTGAAGACCAGTTCAAAAGTTTGTTGTCCTCTATTATGTTCTACTTGCAAAGATTCCAGTCACAGTACCTACCTACCCACGAAGAGATTACGGAACACAGAGCAAAGCCATTGATAGAGGTTGTAGGGCAGCTAGTTTAAATAAGCCTTGGAGATCAAATCTCAGACAGAAAGTGATGGAGCTAGCCCTCCATCCATGGTTGCATTTTCCACGTCGGCACAGTCATTGGAGCAACACAACTCATCCTTGAGTGGTAGTCGAAAGCGCTTTAGGGGGTGATCTTCATGCCGGCCACGAAACCAATTCTAAAAGCCTTTGATGTGCTGAAGCTTATGTTCTATTCTGTCACTCCCTTGTGTCATGAAGTGAGCATGGAGCGATATAAGATTCCAGGGCCTTTTCGTCAGGCACAATAAGGCCGATCGGACCGAGTACAGCAGCAGTCCTGTCATGGAAAGAGTCATCGAAAGACTAACGCGATACTTAATGTGGAACGACAACCAAGTTGTCATAAGCTGGGCATATAATAGGACATAATCACATCGTATGGTCAAATAGTCTTGATGGGTAATGATAAATCGTGGATAACCCCTATAGAAAACCTATTTCTAAGCAGGTAGTTGTTATTGTTGATCAATATTCTCCAAACTAGCCTGTAAAGCAGGATTATCCTCCGGTACCAATGCAGGCTCAGGATTTGTGCCCGTGTATGCCGCTTCGCGCGCCTGGTCCGTCGCCGCCGTCTCCTTCAGCGCCCATGTCATCCAGCTGTCGTAGACTTTGTCCTCGATATCCATAGAGACCTCAAGTGTTGACTTCGAAAAGTATGCGCCGGTGGCTTCCGCCTCTTCTTTGGCTATCCTTCTCTCGACGTCTTCTTGCTGCCGCAACGCATAGAACTCTTGCCGTGCATGGTCGTAGGCCTTAGCAGTGGTCATACCATTAACGTTATTCAACAGCCATAGTTGGCGCTGCACGACACTGTGATATGTGAACACTACTCCTTAATCAACATGATGAGTATCCGGGCACGAACCTTTCGCCGCTCAGCTGCCTGCCTGGCTGCTGTAATTTACTCCAATCATCGTGATGCCAGTCCTTGCCGTCATTCTCTAATACCACCCTTGGCCGAGCCAATTCCCAGGGATGGTCCCCGAAGAAGTCCTTCCGCAAAGCGTCCTCTTCGTATACAATAGTCTGTGGTTGAAACATTTTACTCGGTTTCCTCGCTTTGCTTTTTGTTCGCTTTGCGTGATGCTGAATTGGCTGGGTCCGTACGAGCGCCTGCGCTGGAGGTACGTTGCCGATGATCTCGTACCATGGGGGGACGACATTCATTCGCTCTGTGGCTAAAAGCTGGGTTGCGGCCTGGTGGACTCGTAAAGGTCTAAGATCGTAGCGCCCCATGACCGAGGTTGAGAAGAGGCTGTGAATACTTCACCGTGCTCGTTGGCACTTGTAGGGCCGCTTGTAGCAGCAAAGAAATTGGTCGGTGACAGTGGTAGATATTTACAGTTTGACTGTTGGACATTGATTGAGGAGTTGCGATGATGCATCCGAGAGATGCAGTATCTCGCGATCAAACGGGAAGTCCCGCTACAGAAGCTTTGGCGTTCCACTGCAGACATCTCATCAACCATCTCACAAGCTAAACCACGTGCCCTCACGCTCCATTACTGAGTGAAGCATAAGGTCGGCGGCACTGCCGGCTATAGCATCGGAGTCCTAATATTCATGGACCGGGCCCCAGTCTCATGACACAATGTCCGTCCTCTCATGTCCTCCTTCGGCACCCTGACTAGGTCGACGAGCTACACTACAGTCAAAAAAGTCAGATCCCGCACTCTTCAGTATCTGAGCTCATCGCGGCAGCCGCGAAACCTCAGCCTAGTACCCTCTCCACCTCGTCAACCCTGTTATGGGCTCAACAGGCCGACAGGCGCAAGACTAGAGCACATGGAGAATCTCTTCATCAGTGCACTGGTTAGGGCAGGATCTTGTCCGAACCATGAGTCTCAGCTGTGTACAACTTCGTCGACTGCTACCTGCAGAAGGTTCTTTCATCGCTCACGGCGAAGGGAGACTCCAATGGGAACGAAAAAAGCCAAATTCTTCGCCAATTACACCCTGAAACGATCATCACATTCGGAACAGCCAGTAGAGGTCACTCGTCAGGACTATATGGACCTTGTGGATCACTATCATACTTCATATGACACCCCAGAAGCCACGTCGCCATACTTGCCTGAAGTTGAAGACTCTGCTCTGCCTGGAGCTGACGAAGATGAGACTGATGAGACTGCGGCGTCCGCTACAAACCATAGCTGGGCTGACCTTGGTGAGGAGGAGAATTCTGCCTTGAGAGACCTCGTCGCTGCAATTGGCGATGAGAGCCTCACCAACGAAACAATATACGAGCGGTACAAAGCTCTCCCCTCACCTCGAATTTCACACCTGAGCCGGAACATTGTAAGAAGACTACTACATCGCTTATCAGTAGTTGAGCGGAAATCCGAAAAATCAATGATCCAATACATGTCTGTGATTGACGATGTACGAGCTGCCGGGAGATCGTTGACATCCGGAGAGTGGAGCAGCGCCATAGCTTTCGCGGGTCGGTGCTTCGTCAAGGTAACCGCCGTCGAAGTCGAGTCGGCCCTACACATCTGGAGAGAGATGGAACATGACGCAGGAGTCAAGGGAACACATGTCACCTTCAACATCCTCTTCGACATAGCCGTCAAAGCCGGGAAATTCGTCCTGGCCGAGATGATCCTCAAAGAAATGAGTAATCGTAACCTCCGCCTCAATCGGTTTGCGCGTGTCGGAATAATCTACTACCACGGCCTCCGCGGCGATGGCGACGGCGTCAGGACCGCATACAAAGCTCTGGTCGAAGCAGGTGAGATCGTGGACACACTAGTTATGAACTGCGTCATCGCGGCTCTCGCCCGAGCCGGCGAACCGACGGCCGCATACCAGGTCTACGAACGCATGAAACACATGCACGCCATGAAAAACGGCGCCAAACTCCCCGTTCTCGGCTGGAAAGAGTCCCGCGAGCTCGGCCGCGTCCTGGCTCGAGCGGCGGAGCGGTACAAGGACGATCCGGAGAAGCGGCAGATGCTGCAGGACGAGCAGTCGATGGCGCCGAATCTGCGCACGTACCTGGTACTCGTGAGCCACTACGCCATACGTGCGGGCGAGCTTGATCGGGTGGCGGTCATCCTGGATGAGATGCGGTTTTTCGGAGTCCCGCTCCATGGCTCCATACTCATCGCCCTACTCAAGGGTTTTACGATCCATGGCGGAGTCCGCTACACGCCTTGGTCGAAGGCGCGGTTGGAAGGGGTCTGGTCGTCGTTACAGCGAGCGCTGGACGAGCACATGGATCAGATCTCTTTGGGCAAATGGATGGTTATATGGATCTTGCGCGCGTTTGCAAAGTGTTCGGGGAGAGATAGGATGCTCGAGGTGTGGGATCAGGTCCAGGAGAGATGGCAACCTAGCGATGCCGAACTGGATGATGTGCATAAGGTCTTACATAGTGTCTTGGCCACGTGATGGATATCGTTGTCTTTAGAGGTGCACATATAGGCTTCAATGTCTCTCATACAGTATAACGACATATTGACAATCCTAGCCATTGAGAATTGCCATTGAGCTCGAACAAGACGTGACACTCAGAAGGGATCGAGTTTGTGGTCTGAGACAAACTGACAACCGTATGCGAATACCCTGAGGTGCCTGCAATCCGAGACGTTATTAGTACTCTAGCTTTGCAGTAGGTCTGTGTAGGAAAGACATCCTGAACGTAATGCTTTGATATAAGAGACACGAGACTGGAACGCGCAGCCGAGGCACAATCGAAAACCGATTTTGTCGCGTCCCCCCAACTCAACCACAAGTCCACAATACCCACCATGTCAAAATCCACAAAGAAACGGCCACTTGTTGACCTTGACTTCACCTTACGACGCATCTTTGGTAAGCATAGCTTCAGGTGAGCTCCCCGCAATAGCAGTAAGTGAGGTCAAGAAATCTGACGCACTTAGACCTATACAGCGAGAAGTGATAAAGGCCGCTCTGGACGGCCACGATGTTTTCCTACAAGCTGCAACGTCATTTGGCAAAAGCTTATGCTTCCAATTGCCGGCGGTGGTCGATCACGGCAGTAAGCATAAATCTGTCACCGATGCTGCACGGGATTGTGGCTGACTGCTAGTGTAGTCACAATCGTCGTCAGCCCACTTCTTGCTCTAATGGTCAGTCTCGAACCCCTCCAACGGCACATCGGTGAGGTCACCAACATCGAATAGAACAACCAAGTCGCCTCCCTCCGCGCAGCAAACATAGCCGTCGCCACAATCAACAGCAACACTCCCTCCGAGGAGCGAAAAGCCATCCTCGACGACCTCCGCTGCGGCCACCCGCTCACCCGTCTCCTCTACGTCACCCCCGAGTTCTGCCTATCCGAAGCCTTCCGCCGCCACATCAAGACCGTCCACGCGCAGCGCGAGCTCTCCCGCATAGCCGTCGACGAAGCCCACTGCATCTCCGAATGGGGCCACGACTTCCGCACCGCCTACAAGGAACTGATCTGGTTCCGGCGCGAGGTCCCCGACGTCCCCATTATGTGCCTGACCGCGACCGCCACGCGGCGCGTCCGAGACGACATCATCGCCACCCTCGGCCTCGACGAGCGCACGCTTAAGTCCTTCGCCATGACTACCGCCCGCCGCAACCTGCACTACGAGGTCCGCTTCACCTCCGACGACACCGACCACTTCGCGGACTTCATCGCCTGGCTGCAGGGCGTACACAGCCGCCGCGCATCCGACCCGGCGCGCAGGGCCGAGCTCCTCGCTAGAGGCGAGCGCCTCGACGCCGTCAGCGGCATCATCTACGCTTCCTTTCGCAAGGACTGCGAGGCGCTGGCCGCCCGGTTGCGGAGCCACGGCATCGGCGCGGCGCCCTATTACGCTGGCCTCAGCGCCCTCGACCGCGAGGACTGTCAACGGAAATGGCTTGCCAGCGAGTCGGGCTACGATGTCATTGTCGCGACGACCGCTTTCGGGATGGGTATTGATAAAGAGAACGTGCGCTTTGTTGTGCATTGGCAGATCCCGAAGAGCTTCGAGGGGTTCTATCAGGAGGCGGGGCGGGCGGGGAGGGATGGGAAAGCGAGTGTACATATCATGTATTACTCGCGCGAAGACAGGGATAGGGCCGCATATCGGATGGCGAAGGATCTGGATCAGCATCGCAAGTCGTCTCAGGCGCAGTGTGAAGGGAGGAGGAAGAGTTTCCAGGCGCTGGTTGGGTATTGTGAGGGTACGGATCGGTGTAGACATCGGCTGATCTGCGAGTATTTCGGGGAGGATGAGGTGCCGGAGTGCGATTTTGCTTGCGATTGGCATAAGGATCAGGGAGGGCTGAAGCGAAGGAAGAGTGAGGGCTTACCGAGTGAGGAGTGGGTCAGTACGCAGAGTGAAAGGCCTGACTTCTATGGAGAAGGTTATGATTGAGACATGTGCGAAGCTTCAGGCGCTATCGCCGCATGGGTATTTATCAGAGAAAGGTTGCAGACCGACGCTCGCTACACATCGCTGGATGGCCTGGCTATGGAGCTTCGATTACGCTTTGACGCTTGAATATTCGAATGAGTTAAGGGTACAAGAACAACCATAGAAGGATGGCTATGCCAACATACGAGTATACCAGCCACATTGGAAATCTGACATGCAGTCTCAACGATAGCGTGCTAGAAGTACAGACAGCTTCGAATATTCCTACCAAGCCACTCGTGAGCCGAGATCAAGGCACACAAAGGTCTACCAGGAAGTTCGCACCAGCGAATCGCATGAACCAAACGAACGGTGTGTATGTGATCGGCAGACCAACGGTGTGACAAGCTTGCTAATTGCTACCCTCTAGCTTCTAGAGAAGCCCTCACAGACCTGGCGGTGGCGGAACCTGTGAAACGTCAGTTTCTCAACAGATATACCGGAAGATACCGAAGTCACATACAGCTCCATATGTGTTACCGTTCGCCCCAGGTGGTGAGCCGCTGGGTGGGGGTGGCGGAGGAGGGTCGCTTGGCGGTCCGGGAGGAGCCCCGGGTGGTGCCTGTTGCTGTTGTTGTTGGGCGGATTGTTGCTGATAATACTGACAGTATGCGACATAATTTTGATACCCTCCGTATGCGGCGTATGGGTCTTGACCGCCGTAATATTGAGCATATTGCGCGCCGTAGTCTGATGCGCTCGCAGCTCCTGGGGGTGCCTGACTGGTAGGACTCATAGCAGACTGAGGAGCCGGAGACTGGTGACCACCGTACCCGGCGCCATACCCCCCACCATAACCACCGTAGCTCTGCCTATCGGTACCGCGTTGCTGATAGCCACCAGAGCCTCCGTACCCTCCCTGCTGTGGGGGCGGGTTCTCTTTAAAGCGCTCATATTGCTCTTTTACATTGCCTAGAAGATCTTCGCATAACTCCTTGGCATGTTGAACTTCCTTGGGATCAGGGCCACTGGAGGTATGAGCCTTAGCAATGGAAGCTGAACCGTGTAGCTGAAAACTTACGCAACATGCAGATACATTGGCTCTTCACTCTCCTGGCCGGTACCGTGTTCCATGAACCCAGAACCTCGTCCCTTGATCTGGACGCGGCATCTAGTCTCTTGTTGGATATGCTTGACGTACGCACCACCGTGGCCCACAACCTGAGCCCTCAGATTGAACCCTGGGACAGGATCAAGATCGATTGGAATCCGTTCCTCGGGCCATTTACGCTATGAAGATCAGCGTCTATTTGAAAAGCTGACCCAGCTTCATGCTCACCCGACCGAACTCGTCACGTTCGACCTGCTCAGGCTCCCTTCGCCGAAATCTTCGCTCGTCGACCAGGTTCGGCAGCTCCTGCTTCATGAGCTCTTCAACACGCTGTACGGCTTTTTCTAGACCATCTTTAGTCGTGCTAGTGATATGAAGATAGAGTGGTGGATTCTGCATGACAATTGATTGTGAGCAACCGTCGGTCTAGGTTTCAGCAAAGACACTACTTACGGCAGCGGTAGCCATGCTCTTATCCGGGTAGTAGTTTCCACGCGTCGTGACATCTTTACACTGATGAGCTTCTGTCTTCTACAAATCTGATAAGTCAGGTTGAGCGTACCGGCGCCAGTCTCTTCTTTGATCTAGATATCACGCAGCGGAGGTCAGCAGATGCCAAAGAGGGGTTGTGATGTGCTATCGCAGTTCAGGTAAGCTTTAGCTTCGTCCACAAACGCAAGATATGTAAAAGATAGGCGCAGAGCCCAATGGCTCGAGGCGTTGCCTGGGACTATCAGTGAACATGACAGAAATATTTACCATCTTCTGTGTTGAGCCTTTGGTCAGTGTGTAACGATTCCGAAGGTCGTTAACTTCAATATCCTTGATATAGTCTCCATCCGCGATGTACATGTCGCCATTGATGTTACTCGTACTTAAACCGGATGCACCAGGAGAGGAAGCTTTGCCAGATGGACTCGCAGCCTAGCAGTAAATGTGTAAGCTTATATTGCAAGGTGGACATCCTCATAAGTCAATATTACTCACAGATCGTATTGGTGGTACGTCGACATGTTGAATGCCCTTCTTTGCTTGTATCTGCGCGTTGATCCTTGCGGCCGCGGCGGCTAAACTCAGACGTCTCAGCTTGAGAAACGGAGAATTCATAGCTCCAAGCGTTACACTAACCAGCGGCAGCAGCAGGGTCAATCGCAGCTTTCTTCTTGTCTTCCGGAGCAAGACTCAGAGGCTCTTTGCTCAGCGGGCTTCTACTTCGTCGTAATTCCGACTTCCTTGCTGATGGCGACCGAGAGCGCCGGTCGAAGCGTGACGAGCGTTTGACATCCGGCTCAGTCTGATCGAAGCGTGACCGTTTTGCATTCCGCCGCTCTTCGTCTGCCATTTTCGGGACTAGCCGATGTTGAAGTGTTGGTCTCACTGAGAATATGCAATGGTTATTATCTCGTGCTTCCAACAGTTCTAAAGAAGCATTTCGGAATATCTGATTGTAGGGAGTAGTCAAGAGTGTTAGCTGGAGGAAATTGCGCATAAGGCTCCCACAACGCTAACACAGTACGCTAGCTTTCGGCAACTCCCGAAGAACTTCACTTCGCGAAACCGTAGAACTCGTCGAGCCCTAAAATTTGCGATTATTTTGCGTGATCGTGGCCACACTTCAAACTGCGTCAGTACAAACAAATAATATGGAGGGATTATTCGATGTCTTTGATGACCAGCCTAAAGGTGGCGCAACCAGTCACGGTCAACAAAAAGCTAAAGTGAAGAGAGATAAGACCAGGAAGAGGCATGCAAACGGAGATGTGAAAGATGCGAACAGTGCGGACGGTGCGGACGGTGCAGACGGAGACGTACTAATTGCAGATGTGCCGCAATCCGAGCTCCAGGAGGGAAAACCACAACAACCAAATGGGGTGGAAGAACCACATGGGGCTAAGCGTCAGCGTCGGGAGGCAGAACTGGAGCCTGTTGTGGCGGACTCTTTCGAAACACAACAATCGCGGGAGGTTGCAGCCTCCGCAGGTCTTCAAAGTTTGGAAGATGGCGGTGCCGTCGTCCTCTCACATCAGGTTCGGCATCAAGTCGCCCTCCCACCAGACTATGCCTACATACCTATCTCAGAACACAAAGCACCTGAAACTCCGGCGAAGACGTGGCCTTTCAAGCTTGATCCGTTTCAACAAGTCTCGATAGCTTCCATTGAGCGCGGAGAGAGTGTGTTGGTATCAGCACATACAAGCGCAGGGAAGACGGTTGTTGCAGAGTATGCAATTGCACAGAGCCTAAAGAATAATCAAAGGGTCATATACACCAGTCCGATCAAAGCTCTGAGCAATCAGAAGTATAGGGAGTTCTCTGCGGAGTTTGGAGACGTTGGGCTGATGACTGGCGATGTTACTATCAATCCGACTGCGACATGCCTGGTAATGACAACAGAGGTCAGAGCTTTCTGTTTCCCTTCTGAGATGCCACTCACATATGCAACAGATTCTTCGCTCGATGTTGTATAGAGGCTCTGAGATAATGCGGGAAGTGGCCTGGGTAGTGTTTGATGAGATACACTACATGCGGGATAAATGTATGTGCTGGTTTCATCATCTATTGGCTCTTGCTAAACCCTGACAGCTCGCGGAGTGGTCTGGGAGGAGACTATCATTCTACTTCCAGACAAGGTCCGATATGTGTTCTTGTCAGCCACCATACCGAATGCAATGCAATTTGCGGAGTGGATCACGAAAACTCATAGTCAACCGTGTCACGTTGTCTATACCGACTTTCGACCTACCCCACTACAACACTACTTCTTTTCCCAGGGTGCTGATGGCATTCATCTGGTTGTTGATGAGAAAGGAGTTTTTCGAGAGGACAATTTTCAAAAAGCCATGAGCTCGATAGCAGACAAACAGGGGGATGACCCTGCAGACGTAATGGCCAGGAGGAAAGGAAAGGGGAAAGACAAAAAGACAAACAAAGGCGGAACCAAAGGGCCTTCAGATATCTACAAGATCGTCAAGATGATAATGATGAAGAACTACAATCCCGTTATCGTCTTCAGCTTCAGCAAGCGAGAGTGCGAATCTTACGCTCTGCAGATGAGCTCCCTGGCCTTTAACGACGAGTCCGAGAAAGCTATGGTAGGAAAGGTTTTTAGCAGCGCTATCGAAATGCTATCAGAAGAAGACAGGGCATTGCCTCAGATCCAGCATATCCTTCCCTTATTGAGACGCGGCATTGGGATTCATCATTCCGGACTGCTACCGATTCTCAAAGAGACTATCGAGATACTCTTCCAGGAGGGCCTGATCAAAGTTCTGTTTGCTACCGAAACGTTCTCCATCGGTCTAAATATGCCGGCGAAAACTGTGGTTTTCACAAGTGTTCGAAAGTTTGATGGTATCTCCCAGAGATGGGTAACACCGTCGGAGTTTGTACAAATGTCAGGCAGAGCGGGACGAAGAGGTCTTGACGATCGAGGTATTGTAATCATGATGATTGGCGAGACGATGGAGCCTAGCATTGCCAAGGAGATTGTCCGTGGGGAGCAGGACAAGCTTAACTCGGCTTTCTATCTTGGGTACAATATGATACTAAACCTGATGCGAGTGGAGGGCATATCACCCGAATTCATGCTCGAACGCTGCTTTTATCAGTTCCAAAACACTGCAAGTGTGTCTGGATTAGAAAAAGGTATGCGATTCTACCGAAACGCTTATGGGGTCAATACTAAAGTTGTTCTAGAGCTACAACAGCTTGAGAATGAGAGGTCCAACATTGAGATACAGGACGAAAACACCATCAAGGAATATTACGAGTTCCGGCAACAGCTCACAACGTACACTAAGGACATGCGAGATGTCATTACCCATCCCAACTATTGCCTGCAATTTATGCAATTTGGCCGTCTTGTTAGGATCAAGTATATGGACTATGATTTTGGCTGGGGTGCTGTTGTCAACTTCACCAAACGGCGACCTAGCAAGGATCAAAAACCAGAGGATATAACTCCACAGCAATCCTTTGTTCTGGATGTGTTACTCTTGGTCGCAGATTCCGCATTCAATGGTACCAAAACGCACCAAGATCTACCCCAAGGCGTCCGCCCACCTGTTGAGGGCGAAAACGCGAAGATGGAGGTGGTTCCTGTGCTCCTCACATGTGTTGAGTCTATAGGACATATCCGGATCTTGCTATCGAACGATCTGAAGTCAGCGGAGCAGCGAAATACAGTTCGGAAGTCATTGGACGAAGTAAAGCGAAGGTTCCCAGATGGTATCGCCGTCCTCGACCCCATTGAAAATATGGGCATCACGGATGAGTCGTTCAAAAAATTGATGAGGGTACGTGGTGCAAAGGTCCCAACACAGTGTCGAACCCTAACAACATGTCACTTAGAAAATCGAAGTCCTCGAGTCTCGCCTACTGTCCAATCCACTGCACAACTCTCCTCGACTACCTGATCTCTACAATCAGTACGCCGAAAAGATGGATTTGTCCGCGAAAATCAAAGCTGTCAAGAAACAGATTACTGCTGCGCTCTCGATTATGCAACTTGACGAGTTGAAATGTCGCAAGCGGGTGCTTCGTCGCTTCGGCTTTATCAACGAAGCGGAAGTGGTCCAGCTCAAGGCACGCGTTGCCTGTGAAATCAGCACCGGTGACGAGCTACTATTGAGCGAACTACTATTCAATCGTTTCTTCAATGAATTGACTCCCGAGCAATGTGCTGCGGTTCTGAGCTGCTTCATCTTCGAAGAAAAGAGTAACGAGTCGCCAGTTTTGAAGGAGGAGCTGGCCAAGCCACTCAGAGAGATACAAGCTCAAGCTCGCTTTATCGCAAAGGTGTCTCAGGAGAGCAAGTTGCCTCTCAATGAGGACGAGTACGTACAGAGCTTCAAATATCAGCTGATGGAGGTTGTCTATGCATGGGCACACGGAAAGCCTTTCGCAGAAATCTGGTTTGTGGATCTTGACCCGTGGCAGCAGCTTCAACTGTATTAATATGTCGCAGTAAAATGACCGATGTCTACGAAGGCAGCTTGATTCGGCTCTTCAGACGACTCGAAGAGCTACTTCGACAGATTGCACAGGCGGCAAAGGTTATGGGCAGTGAGGACCTCGAACAGAAATTCGAGATAGCACTCACCAAGGTCAGGCGGGACATCGTGGCTGCTCAGTCTCTGTACCTCTAGATGGCGTGGCTATGTTTGTTTCTGCATAGCACTGGTTATATGTCACTGTACTCATACACTCGGAGTGTTCTCAGAACAAATCCGTTCCGCCCGCAGCAATGGTTCGGTAATTCTGCGGAGCGGACAGAGAGTAATTGTTGATAGCGCTACCGGTGGATAGGTGAGGGACTCCACAAACATTACAAAGCAATCTCAATGACTATGGTGGAGATGATAAGATTCTGTATTCGATTCACAAGGTACAGCGCCTCCTGTGGCTGCGGGCTTGTCTAAGAATCTGGCCTTCCAAAGTCGCTGCACGAAAGGGTTAAGCGAGGTCCTACATCAAGAATTGTCTCAATGATCCTCGTCTTCCTATTGCTGTGCATCTCACAGGGTTTGCTGGTCGTTGGCGCCGCTCCATGAAGTGATACCTGCTCGTCGCCTCCAAGAAGCTCAAACAACACTCTAGGTTTGACCTGATATGGGAGACAAGGAGGCCAGAGACGCAAGCTCGAGGGAGAGCCTATGTATGGCAGTTCAATTTATTACTTAGAGATATGTGTCCGTCGAATTCACCTCCTGTCGTCTAATCTGTCGTCAAAATGACAAGGCGTTTTCGGGCAGTGAACCGGATAGGACTGTAATATACTCTACATATGTTGTCCCTAGAGTTCGCGAAAAGTTCTTTATATGCAACTGTCGATCCGTTGTGTCTTGACCTGTAGCTCTCAAGACAGGTGAATTCTTTGTGCTATGTGTAGTCCATATGATCCTAAGATGTTTTGCTGTGTCAGCCACACCGAGGCGCCACGGGCGAGCTTGTCAAGCCTGCCAAGCCTCGATCGAAGCGACCTCCTTCAACTCGTAAATACTCCCCACTTCTTTACCTACTCTCGTCCAAAACACGCCGACGACTTGAGTCAGGTGGCTCGACTTGCTATTGCAGCCATGAATAGCTTGGTAGCAACACCGTCTACCTTTCCCCATCAACTCTTTGATAACACACGACTGTCCCCTACTCGTCCAGGTACGTAGTGTACTCGCAAGTAAGCTCCTCGACGCTGCGAATACCTGCTAAGAGCCTGGCACAGTCTCTCTGCAGAACCTTATGGCTCCGGGACGGAAACGAAAAGCAGAAGATGACGAATCCTACGAGTCTGGCAGTCTCGATGATCGGATGTCGGCATCACCTTCGAACTCACCTGCAATCTCCCACCGATCGTTGCCAACACAACGCCAGATAAAGCGTGCTAGATCAGGGCCTGCTGGCCGTCCTCTATCGTTACCACGCCTCCTGGAGACGTTAGATGCGGAAGCTATGCGGACCGTGCTTCAGTCGATCTGCGAGCGGCACCCCGCGATAGGATCCGAGGTAGTGCACACAGCACCTCGGCCAACTGTAGCTTCTGCTCTCGAGGTTCTCAAGCGATATGAATCCTCACTGCGATCCTCCTTCCCCTTTGGTGGCAGACCCAGTTCCGATTATGCTTATAACCGAGTTCGACAACCTCTTATGGACCTTCTCGAAGCGTTGAACGACTTCACGCCGCACTTCCTTCCGCCCTACGAACCCCAAACTTCTTTGTCTCTCAGCTTTCTCGACGGTGCTACCGAGATCGTAAATCGATTGCCTACATGGGACTCGGGTCAGAACAACATGCATAAACAGAATGCTTATGAAGAGATCTCGAAGGCTTGGACACTAGTTATCCGGGAGGCCGCGAAGAGAGGTGGAGGTATACAGCTACAATACGGAGGCTGGGATCAGAAGTTGGGAAAGCATAACCAGGAGGCTAACGGCAAACTTCAAGAGGCCCTAAACGAGTTGAGTGCAAGCCTTGGGTGGATCGGAGGGCAAACGCTTAGCGGCTCGAATACCGCATCAGCAGGGTTGGGGTCAATACGACGACAGCTGCTATCAGGAACGTACGGCACTAGCTTGCCTGTCGGTGTCGGACCTTGGTAGAGACGAATTCGCCAGGGTCATTTCATATGTTTGTCAGCAAGCGCTGTGTCTTCAGATGAGCGGGTCATGTAAGGCGCAACGGCACATAGTAGGTGGCCATCTGGAGTCTGTACCAGGTATTCCCTTACATGTCTACTGCATGGACGAGGTTTTTGGGGGGTATCGGTGCATTCACCGCAAGTCAGCTCTTCCGCTTCGCAGTCAAGTGTTCCTTTCCATAACGAAGCTACGTACGGGCACAGCCAATCCGCGCTGCCAGCATTTCGCGTTTTAGAGCGGATAGGCGGGGAACTGTATGAATTTTTCGTCATACATAGCGTGATGTCTCCAGTTCCACATTTGATTGAAGTGAAGGTCAAATTATCCACTGTTATCGAGCTCACTTCCAAAGGTTGCAATATGTCTGTCTTACCCTACGTGTCATACAAACTTGGTGACCTTGACTCTTACAGCAGAAGCTTGAGTGAAAGTTATAGTCAAATTGAGAGATGCACTCAGAATATGAAATTATGGTAAAATGAATCATTTTCAAAGACACAGAGAGCCAAACTACAGCTATTCTTAGAATGTTGGCTCCAAGAGGCACATAGCAAGAATTTGTAGAAAATAAACAGTAAAATCTGTCTAAATTTTCTTCTTTCTAATCATCATTCACAAAATTGACTTCACTGTCTTTCTCAACATCATCATCATCATCACTGTCACTATGAGACATTCTCATAGTCTCAATCACAACATTAAAGACAATATATAAATGAATTTAAAGTGTGAAATGTCACTCAAGATCATAGTGAAGATTACAGAATATAATTGAAAGTACATTAAGAGAATGTGAAGAAATCTATAAAATTAAGAATTAGTTATTGTATTTAAATTATTTAAATTAAGAACATTAAGACTACTCATAATTACTATAACAGAGATAGATCTCAATTTAGAGAGAAAGATTTAATTTATTAATAATTAATATAAAAAGTACTTAATTTTCTTAAGAATCAATTCACAGCATATTTGAATGAGATGCAGAAATATATTTAATATAAATATAAGATTTAAATTAACATTCATACTGTCAGTCTCATCATTAAATGAACTGACTGATCAAAAAAGCAGATAAACATTTTTTTATTATTATTATTGTTATTAAGAAAGTGATTTCTAATATTAAAAATGAATTATTAAATATTTTTAAAAGATTTATAACAACTAAATGATGCAGCTAAGTAGTTAACATGCTAATTAGCTAATCTTTATTAATAAAAGTGTCATCAATCTCTGTATTGCAGACAGAAAGTTTAATTAAGTTGTTATAAAGAAATAAATAGTTATAAAAAAATTCTTTTAAAAAGAAAAGCATTACAGCATTCTTTCAGCATATATAATTGACAACTATATTACTTGAGAGATCTATAAGAAAGAGATGAACAAGAAAATGTTTAATACTTTTATTTAAGAGAAAATCTTATCTTTATATAAGCAATTTTTAGAGTTACACAGTGTTTTATGCATAAATAATTGTGAAATACATCATTTAAAGATAAGTCTTCATATTAATATAAGTATTCTTGCTATTACTATTGCTAATCTCAGTGACAGAAGCTTACAATTATGTATTATAAAATTAATATTGTTTTTGCATTTCTTTCTTTCTATTTGTCAGACTACAATTCTATTAAGAAGTTGTTTAGTGAATTAAAGATATAAATATGAAGACATAAAATATTGATAAAGAGATTTAAGAATAAGTTTTCAGTGTTTATTTATATGATTATACAGAAATATAAGATGAAAGATAATTCAGAAAGACATTTTTGAAACAGCTTTATTAATTGTACATAAATATATTATTATAATAAATTAATCATCATTTCTCATTATCTTTAACACTTACAATGCTTTCTGCTTCTTCTTAAAATCATAAATCTCTATAAAATAAATCTCTGTAATTATTACATGTTTTTTTTTTCTTTTAATATGAGTATAAGACTTTTTTTAACTGTCATTTAAGATTAACTGAAATGCTTAGTTCTTTTTATGTTTACTTAATGATTAACTGTATACTCTGTAAATTGTACATCTCTTTTAAAAGAATATTACAATAATTCATTAATTATATCTTTAAAATAAAGTGTTTTCACTTAAATTAAGTAAAGAAGTTCTGCAGTTATGTTTTAAAATCAATATTTAAGTTAAATAAACTGCTGACAAGTAATACTGTAGACAGTGCTGATAAAGATGTAATGAAATGTATTTTTTATGAAGACTGTTGTTATAGCCATCATTCTAATAGGCTTATTGAACATGTAGGTTCAGTGAATTACATCTTGAAAGTGTACAGCTCAGTGTAAGCTCACAGTGCTCATAAGTAAGCTGAGTAAACTGACTTATAATGCTCATAAATGAGCAAGGTGAGCAGCCTAATATATATACAGATCATCTTTCTTAAGAAGATGAGCATGTTCAATGTAATCATTACTTAACATATTATTAACTACTGATTAATTCAACATGTCTGAAACTTCCTTATATCACAAGCTCTAACTTCTAGTCTCTATATCAGAGAAATCTCTGATCAGAATGTAACACATTAAATATTCTTACAATATAAGCATGATCTTTAGTACACAGAAAGCAGTCTTTATCAATATGATCAATCTTTAGAGCCTTAAAGATCTACAAGAGATGAACAACATACTGAAGATACTGATGTCAGATGTATTCAGCAGTGAATATAGAAAGTTGCAAAGCTTCTTGACAAAGCTTAATCTATACATAGATTTCAATCAGAAGAAGTTTAACTTCAAAATGAACAAAGATTTATACATGATAATTTATCTCAAAGATGCAGCATTTAACTGAGTCAACCTCAAACTGCATGAGTTTCTAGATAAGTCATCAAAGAAATGAGACACTGATGAAGAATTGATCTTCAGTGACTTCAAGAAGTTCAAGAAAGAACTTTGAAAGACTTTTAAAGTAATTAATGAGAAAAGAGCAGTGAAACAATGACTTTACACATTAAAGATGAATAAATCAGTGATTAAATACTCAGTGAAGTTTCAGTACATTGCAGTCTTAACTGACTGAGATGATGATGTCTTAGTATTGCAATATTATTGAGAATTGAGTAAAGATATTAAAGATAAGATAGTCTGAAGAGACTGTTCTGAAGAACTTTAAGAGATGATAGATATCTTCATCAACATTGACAGTTGACAGTGAGAATGACAGATGAAGAAGATGAGACCTTATACAGCTTTAAGAATGTGAAAACAATGATTCATCATTAAAATGCAAGAAGACTCAATGAATCTTGACAGTATCAAGAAGCATGATCAGAAGTTACAAGCTAGATCAGTGAAGCAAGAACATTACAATAGATGACTCACTAAGTCTTATACTTAATGAGCAGAGATTTGTGAATGTTATAACTGTAATAAATCTGAACATCTTATCAGAAATTGCAAGAAATCTTAATGACAGAGAAAAGAAGTTGCAATGATAAATTTAATGATAATGCATGATTAACTGAGCTGAACAGTCTGCTATGATGACAATTGCTTTGTGTACATAAGCAGCAAAGACAGAGTTAAATGATGATTACAAAAGCTTAAGAAGAGATACAGTACTAATTACATCATAATGAGTAAATTGAAGAGATTAGCTATTCTAAAGAAAGTTGTCAGAAACAATTCAGATAAGATTGAAGAAATCAATACTTGCAGAACTTAAAAGATAGATACTGCAGAAGCTTAAGATCAAGAAGATCTTATCTGAATGTATCTAAATTTGAATGTAAATTCAGAGAATGTTGACAATTGAGAAGTTAACATGAGATTTAAGCAGAACTATGAGCATTTTAAGAATCAACATCTAGAATGATGTAAAAGTCTGTTAGAAGAACAGTAGCAGACACTTTAAGAAGAAGTTATTGCTAGTAAATGACATAAAGTGAAAATGACAGCTGTATAGCTAGAAGAGCTGATGACAATGATATGATTCACAATATGAGATTAAGAAATGTCAAAGCAATCAAGAAAAGATTATGAAATCAAGATATGCCTATTCACAGACTATGTGATGCTCACAGAAGAATGATGAATGCACATAGAAGAATACATGTCATCTAAGTTTCTTAACAAAGTAAAAGCACTAAAGAATCTCATTCAGCATGAATATGATCAGTATAAGATGTACTGACACTCAGAATGAATTGTCAGAAAAGAAACTGATAACTATACAAAACTGATCACAACTGATGAAGAACTGATATGATTCAAAGAACTATGAAGAAAGTTCACTAAATCACAAGATGAACTTTAAAGCATAAACAGAGCTTAAGAAACTTCAATAGAAGCAAAGAGCTTAGAGAAGTCAAAAAATCTTAAGTTTTCTCAGCAAGACTAAAGACAAAGAAGCTTTTAATATCTTAATGAACTGACAACAATCAGAAGATATAAATTGATGTTGAGATACTGCTGAAGAAATGACTTTAAGCAATGATAAATTTGAAAGTAATTGATAACTTTATCTTGCAAAAAGTGATTAAACAGCTAGAACTAACACTATAATGAGTGTCTAAGTTTATATAAGTGTATATGATCAACAAAGAATACAAATGAATTCATAAAGAAGTTTATATTGAAGTTATAATAAAGAATAATTCACAAGAGTTGAGACTAGATGTTCTCAAGTCAGTCAAGTATGATGCTATACTAAAGATGCTCTGATTACACAAAAAGAACTTACAGATTAACTGAATCAATAAAGAACTTTATATGACAGAGAATGCATATGATGTCTCTGAACAACTGAAAAAGAGCTTATCAGAGCATAAGTCTTGAGATTATGAGATATCACTACTAAAGAGAAGAGAATCAAAGTGAATGTTACTTTACTTTATAAGCAAGAATTAGCTAAGAAAAGTTCAGAACTATCTTGCTGAGAATTTAAAGAGAGAATTCATCAAATTATTAAAGTCATCAGCAGAATATTTAATTCTGTTTGTATCAAAGAAGAATGACATCAAGCAACTTTATGTTAACTATAAATAACTTAATGAGATAACTCACTGAGATAGTTATTCTCTATTGCTGATAGAAGAGTTGCAAGACAGACTAGAAAAAGTTAAGTAATTTATAAGTTTAGATCTGAAGAAAGTGTACTACTGTGTATGCATGAAGAAGAGCAAAGAATGGAAAATGACATTTTGAATAAGATATGAACACTATGAGTACACTGTTATGTTATTTAAGCTTAAGAATGTCTCAGTCATCTTTTAAAGACTCATTAATGACATATTGAGAGAATATCTTAATGATTTTGTGATTATATATCTCAACAATATTCTGATCTATTCAGATAATCTTGAGATGCACTGTAAACACATGCACAAGATTCTAGCAAAGCTCAATGAATGAGCTATGTATATGAAAAAGTCAAAAAGCAGATTCAAAATCAAGAAGATACAGTTTTTAAAGTATGTCATTTGATTTAATCAGATTAAAAAGAATCTCAAAAAGACAAAGGCAGTCTGAGACTGATCTACACTGTGAAAGATTAAGAAAGTACAAGTCTTTTTAAAGTTAATGAATTACTATTGAAAGTTCATATTTAACTATGCAAGAATTGCAAAATCTCTTATGTGTTTGACATGCAAAGATGAGAGATGACATTGAAATAAGAAACAGAAGAATGTATTTTGTGCATTAAAGAAAAGTTTTAGTGAAACAGCACATCTGCAAATATTCAATTAAGCATATAAGAAGATACTGAAAATCAATGCATTGAATTTTGCAGTTAAAGCATATCTATATCAGATTGAAGATGAGCAGAAGAAGTCTATTGTGTATTGATTTAGAAAGTTATCAGAATTCAAGAAAAGATATAAAATTCATAACAAGAAACTTCTTGCAATAGTGAAAGCACTGCAAGATTGAAGATCTTATCTCACAGATATAAGCAAATCTATTTAGATCTTTATGAATCATAAGAATCTGAGAAACTTTGTAACAATTAAATAACTAAATCAGTGACAGATTCACTGAGCAGAACAGTTAGCAGACTTTAAATTTTAGATTTATTACAAAAAGAATAATAAAAATAGTGATGCAGACACTTTAAGTAGATGATCTGATCACAAAGAAGTGAAAACAATTCATGCTGAAATCTTGTGCAAAGATAAGAAAAAAACACTCATGAAAGACTTAGCAGTGACATTTAAGATGAAGAATGCTTTCTTGATGAATGATAAACTCATTAAAGTATGTTATGACAGCAGAGCTGATGAGCATTTAAAAGTTAAGTGTACAGAAGATCTTGTATGAAGAAGATGCAACATAGATGATCTTCACAATTGAATTACAGAATACATTGTCAGATGCAATTCATGTTGATGCAATAAGATTCAGAGAGATAAGCATTACAATGAAGTAACATAACTGAATGCACTGAATGTGTCTTAAGAGTCTGTTATTATGAACTTCATCATGAAGCTATCAAAGTTCAAGAACTTAACATAAGAAGTTAGATTCAACAGCATATTGATTATAGTAAATAGATTAACAAAATACACAATGTTCATTTCATTTAAAGAGATTGCAACAGCATCAGTATTGATGTACATCATACTGTGAGAATTAATTAGCAATTATGAGCTATCAAAGAAGTTTATCATCAACAGAGACAAGCTGTTCACAAGCAAGTTCTGAGAAACACTTACAGCAGAACTCAGAATAAAACATAAGATGTTAACAGCATATTATTTATAAATGAATGAATAGAGTGAATGAATGAATTAAACAGTTAAGACATATTTATAGCACTATGTCAACACAAAACAGAGCAACTGAGTACAACTGTTGTCAATGATACAGTTTACATACAACAATATGTGAAACAAAATCACAGAAAAGATATCATTTAAAGTAAACTATGAATATTATCTGAAGATTTGACAAGATTCATGAATGCACAGATCTCAGAGTCAGAAAGCAATATTGAATATTGCTAAGCTCAAGAAGCTGTATGCTGATCTTATGAAAAGAATTGAGGGACAGAAGAAATGAACAACAGAGATAAAATTATATGAGATTGATGAGAGAGTATATTTATGAATGAACAACATGTAAACAAAGAAGAAGAGCAAGAAACTCATGAACAAGAGCATTGAGTCATTCATGATTAAGAAAAACATCAAGAAGTTAAGTTATGAGTTAGACTTATCTTAAGAAATGTGAATACACTCAGTATTTTACACATTAATACTTTAATAATGCAATCAGTTCATATCACTTCAAATCACATCAATGTCTGTTGAATTCAAAACTGAATATGAAGTAAAGAATATTTTAAAGAAGAGAATGATTAATGAGAAAGCTTATTATCTCATTAAATGAAAAGAATATGATGCTTTAAAAAGCATATGAGAACTCAAGAATAACTTATTTAACTGTGTAAGAATGCTTCAGCAGTTCAAGAAGAGAAGGCTGTGAAGATAAGATCATTTCAGAAATTTAAGAATAAAAGATTTAAAGAATTAAAATTGTTCTTATCTTCAGAAACATCATCATTATTATTAGCAAGTTTACAAGCAAGACAGAGTGTCTTCTTAATAACTTTATCTTTTATATATTTTAATGTCTTACAAAGACAAGCAACTTTAGCAAGAGTCTGTGTCAGTTCTTTTTCAGTAATAAATAGATTGAACTTGAGTTTATTGTGTGTACAGTCAAGAAATTCTTATAACACATCAACATATAGACAACTGCAGCAAACACACTCAGCACACTTAAAATGATTCTTCATCTTTATGCAAAGAATTGAGAGACTGAAACAGTGAAGACAGATAGTCAACACTGAATCACTGTTTTTATTAATGAATTGATAAAAATAAAGATGATTGTATGTTTTGAATGACTTCATCATGAAAAGCTTGCAGATTACAAAGGCAGAAACTTTTGTTTAAATAGACTTTAGAGAATTAGTGTCTGAAAAGAAAGAATGATGTTATGATTATTGTTTTAATAGACTTATTGAATGTGTAGATTCAGTAAATTATGTTTTGAAGATGTACAGCTCAGTGTAAGCTCATGATACTCATGAGTGAGCTGAGTGAGCTGACTTATAATGCTCATGAATGAGCAAGATGAGCAGCCTAGTATATATACAGATCATCTTTCTTAAGAAGATGAATGTGTTCAATGCAATTATTATTTAACATACTATTAGCTATCAGTTAACTCAATGTGTCTAAAATCTTCTTATATCACAAGCTCTAACCTTTAGTCTCTATATCAGAGAAACCTCTGATTGAGATGTAACAACTGTAAAGTCTGTAATGAAGATGATGAAGACAGTGAAGATAATGAAGATAATGAAAAAGATAGTGAAGATATAAACTGTGAAGAAAGCAGTTAAGAAGAAGATAAAGAAGAAGAATATTAAATTAAGATATATAAAATGTAATGTGAAGATTGTAAAGACTGTAAAGACTATAAAGAAAAAAAAGAATGCTGTAATGCTGCAATTAATAAAGTTAATAATTTTAATATAATCTTAACATCACTGAAAGAAACTGTAAAGATAGAGATTTCTGATGTTGATGTTGATATTGATGAGAAAGTGTAAATTTGAATGAAGTAAAACAGTGAAGATGTTGTGAATATTGATGACATAAAAAAAAAAGACAGTATAATTAATGATAAGATTCTTTTCTTTAACTGATCAGTTAATATAATCTTTATATTGATGAGTAATGCATAAATTAGGGTGGCTGTCGGGTCGGGTTGGGCCCAGATTTTAGGACCCGACCCAACCCACTGGGCCCAACTTCGAAACCCGACCCAACTCATAATATTAGGTAATTTTCATTGTTTCTTGTGTAATTTTGGTAATTTTTACATCGTTGGAAAGCCCTCACAATTCTCTACAAAATGAGCCTAAAATCGCAAAAAACGGATCGCTTTCAAGCTCAATGTACACAACTGAAGTTTTGTTCAAATTCTTGAAGTTCCTGCCACTATGGTTGCTCATGGCTAACAAGGCATGCGAAATAAGCGAAAAACCAGCTTTGAAAAAACCTGACGGCCACCCTAGCATAAATTGTTACTTTATTCTTATTAACAGTCTTTATTCATATTTAAATAGCTGCAGAATTGAGAATCTTATGAATGTTATTGTAAAAAAAGATAGTAGTGATCATAGTTAAGATATATCTTGTTATTACATTGATAATAAACAACAATAATATTTAATATGTAATTAATGTTTTTCAAAGTCTTTACACATTGATCTGCATTCTTTTTATATATCACAGTAACTGTTCTCTGATATTTATTAGTAAAGACATTAGAAATCAATGAAGAAAGAAGATAAATTTATATTTAATGCTTAAATTTATTTTTCTTTTTTATAACTTCTTTCTTTATTGACTTCTTACTTACTGTAATGATATTCTCTGCTGTCTTTCTATCTTAATCAACTTTTATAATGACTATTATTTCTTTTCTTTTATTACTGTTTCACAATTTAATAAGATTTTTCATTTTCTATTAATTATTTATGTCTTTAAAAATCACAATGATCACAATATTCTTCTTTATAATTAAATAATTAATCTTAATTCTTATTCAATATCTATAATAAAAGTATTTTCTTTCATTACAGTATTTCTTGATCACTGCTGACTGCTTAAGATCTTAAATTCTTTATATAAAGCTTTTTTCTTTCTCATTTAATTTAAAGACATTCAAGTTCTTATTCATCAATTTTCTGTTTAAATATACTGTGTAAGACACAATATATTATATAAATAACATTGAATCTTTGTTGACAGCAACATTGAGATTAAGAATCTCAATAAGATTGTTATTAAGATTTAGTGAACAGACTGATGTGAATACTGATATAAACATTAATTTTTGCATTACAGAAGACTTCTTCTTTACAGAAGAAGTCTTTGCAAGAATTTTTTATTTTGTCATAGTGATGATGATGATGATGATGATGATGTTGAGAAAGACAGTGAGGTTGATTTCATGAATGATGATTAAGAAGAAGAGAATTTAGACAGATTTTACTGTTTATTTTCTACAAATTCTTGCTATGTGCCCCTTGGAGCCAACATTCTAAGAATAGCTGTATGGAACGCGAGACTCTGTCAGGTATAACGTGTACACCTAGGGCTTCTAACTAGGCGATCTCGCTCAGGTTCACTAACATCGCGTCACTTCTAATTCACTCTTCGAATTTCGGAACACGCCTTACAAAGTACTGGGTCTAGCGACCTAATCACGACACGGTTGTTCTCGCCTTTCAGGACTTTGACATCTGAAGTAACGCGACCGGGGGTCTTCTCAGCTGCTCATAGCTCGAATCTTTGTACCGAGCGAACGTCCGTTCTAAGAGCATCGAATCAAAATGGTGCTGAAAAAGGCCATCGAAGTTAAGGTTCTGGTGAATGGAAGTGCGGCTCAAGAGTACGACGGCGACGACGACGAAAGCAATGGACCTAACACCGTTACGAAGTATATCGAAGCACTCTCAGGTGCGGAGTTCGAAGTGCACTATGAAGCCAAACCTTCCTTCCGGTTCCCCTGTCAGCACCTTGAGTTCAACATATCCATAGATGGTAAAGTGCTATACAATAGAATCATCTCGAAGGAGCGGCCTGATGGGAGCACTCCGTCACGGAAGGGTTGCTTGACGGGAATTAAGACGAGCCACGGAGAGACGCGGTCAATCAGGAAGTTCAGATTTTCAGACATTAATACCAGTCAGTTTACATCTCTGTACTACAGCCAGCCGAGCTAAATAGAGCAGGTGATGATCAGACAAATATCGACGTAAAAGTGGAAGCAGCTAAGATTGGGACCATAACTCTGAAGTTACACCGGAAGAGCAAAGGTGTCTACCACAAAGCTGGTACCACAGCTCATGACCAGGGCTCGGGCGAGCTCACGGAACTGGGCACGTTGCCCGAGAAGGCTTTGAAAGGGCAAGCTCTCTCACACTGCACGAGGTACATCGAATCGAGCCTTTAGAGTATATTGGTGTTGACTGTACCTGTAGTCTCGGGGCCCCGCAATTCACATCGCCCTCAGTTTCAGGTGTATGGGAAGGAGTCAAGTACCTTGACTCGCTAGATAAGCCATATGTGGTGTTCAATTTCAAATACAGGACTCGGAGTGCGTACCCTAGATACATCCGCATCTAACGCTAACGATTCTGATTTCACCAGAGGCTCTCCAAGATCTCCACATAATCTATAGAACCCCGACACCAGTCCCGCTCGAAGAGAGGCCAGTCGAGGAATTGAGCTTTGATGAGGCTCGTGAGCTGCTACGGCGGCACAGAGTAGGACGCAAAGCGTCAGTCGAGGGAAATCGAGTGTTACTGATATAATATAGGAGCGCCAAGCGAGTATCGTTGCGCAACTGAAGGCTGAGACCAAACCTGAGCGTGGCATAAAGCGTGAGTACGATAATGACGAGGAGTACAACGCTTTACTGGGATCCGCACGTGCGAACAAAGTGCCGCGACTCTTCGAAGAAGGCGAAGTCATCAGTCTTCTGGATGACTAGAGCAGCCTGACCAACCACGCTACTTGAACCTAAAGAGGAGGGATAGGTTTCTATGGGCGTCAGCTGCTGAGTTGGCCGCGTGGTTGAACAAGGCGTGAGTTTCATGCAACGTTCTTGCCCAAGGCTCGAGCATCGATCGGTTTGGAAAAGGTTCCACAAGGAAGCTTTCATGAGGACAATTGCTTCTACGGCTGAAGGGAAGGAGCTTCTGGGTATCTAGCTCAATTTGAGGTGTTCACAGAATGACCTTGCTGGCAACGCCCAACAACCACGCAGCATCCTGCCAACCTCCCTCGCCATCTCCAGGTGGTGGGATATCTTCAATCCGTTCGTCCATCGGTGCCCGCACAACCCTCTCATTCTCCAACCTCTTCCTCCTCCCTTCCGACCCAAGCCCGTCTCCCTCAGCAAGCCTGCCATCCAGCCCCCCATCACCACCCACCCTCTCCTCATCCTCAACCCTAAACAACGACCACCCAATAAACCGATCCACCCAACCCCCCAACCCAAACCCCTTCTCCCTCGTCAACCGCCGCAGCTCAACCTCATCCACCTCCCCCTCGCCATCATCCACCCCCTCCCCCTCCTCCTCCCCACCATCCACAAAATCCGGCCCCTCCACAAACGCCCCCTCCCCCCGCCCCATCTTCCTT
>JAABUJ010000935.1_pt1 | contig 48909 bp, 40 predicted proteins | sample 5559131 | NCBI WGS metagenome assembly JAABUJ01 (sample SAMN10711875, study PRJNA513366) | rock metagenome | isolation source: Antarctica rocks | place: Antarctica: Victoria Land, Mt New Zealand nord | collected 2016-01-07
ATGAGGAGAGGTCGTCCACGGTGTGATTCCTCGACGAAGGTCGCCACTTGGGCGGCCGATCCGCCGCACATCATGAGCTTAAGCTGACAAGGCTGCTCGTCGCAAGTTTCTACAGGACACAACCAAACATCCGATGACAAATCTTCCGATGAAGCGACGATGGATGGCGGCCGCCTGGCTCGCCCTCGGCTGGATGGCCCCGACGCCCGCCCCGGCCCAGGATCCGGGGCCCTCGGGCGGGTGGGTCTCGCTCTTCGACGGCAAGACCCTGGGCGGCTGGGAGTCGGTCCCCCTGGCCGGCAAGACCTCGAAGTGGGAGGTCAAGGACGGCGTGATCGAGGGCACCGGCGAGCAGTCGATGCTCTTCAGCCCCCGGGGCGACTACCGGAACTTCCGGTATCGCGCCGAGGTGAAGATCAACGACAAGGGGAACTCCGGGATGTACGTCCGGGCCCCCAAGGAGGCCACCTTCACCAAGGGCTACGAGATCCAGGTCAACAGCACCCACTCCGACCCGATCAAGACCGGCTCGCTCTACACCCTGGTTCATTTGTTCAAGGCTCCGACGCCCCCGGACACCTGGTTCACCCAGGAGATCGAGGTCCAGGACGTCAACTACCGGGGCAAGGTGGTGACCAAGTTCCGGATCTCGGTCGACGGCCAGGTGCTCTACGAGTATCTCGACCACGACCGGCTCTGGGGGGCCGGGCACTTCGCCTTCCAGCAGCACGACCCGGGCAGTCGGGTCTGGATCCGGAAGGTCGAGGTGATGGAGCTGCCCGCGACCAAGGAGCCCGCCGCCCCGAAGTGATCCCCGACCGGGCCGGGCCGCCTCCCTCCGGGACGCCCGGCCCGCCCCGCCCCGACGCACCTGCCCGCCTGGCTGGCACCTCTCCGCCCGAGGCCGAAGGTCGATCGCCGAACGAGTGGGGCCCGATCCGCCCGCTCGACCCGCCCCCCTGGACCCCGACACCTCGCGTTATCTCGTGGAGAATTCGCCAGCGATGAGTCAACTGTTCGCCAGAAAGCCCCTGAGCATGCTCCTGAAGGAGATGGAGGGCAAGGGCCGATTGAAGCGGGTCCTCGGCCCGGTCGGCCTGACCAGCCTCGGCGTCGGCGCCATCATCGGGACCGGGATCTTCGTCCTGACCGGCGTGGCGGCGCACGACAAGACCGGGCCGGCCCTGATGCTCTCCTTCGTCGTGGCCGGGCTGGCCTGCGTCTTCGCCGCGCTCTGCTACGCCGAGTTCGCCTCGATGGTCCCGGTCGCCGGGTCGGCCTATACCTATGCGTATGCGACCCTGGGCGAGATGATGGCCTGGATCATCGGCTGGGACCTGGTCCTGGAGTACGCCGTCGGCTCGGCGACGGTGGCCCACGGCTGGTCGCACTACTTCCAGACCTTCCTGGGCCTCTTCGAACGGCACGTGCCGGCGTACTTATCCAAGGCCCCCTTCGACATCGACGTGGCGACCGGCCGGCTGGCCTCGACCGGCGCCTGGCTCGACCTCCCCGCGGTCCTGATCACCTTCGCCATCACGGCGGTCCTGGTCAAGGGGATCCGCGAGAGCACCTCCTTCAACGCGATCATGGTCATCATCAAGCTGTCGATCGTCCTGTTCGTGATCTTCGTGGGGATGCGGTACGTCAAGACCGAGAACTGGATCCCATTCGCCCCGTTCGGCTGGACCGGGATCAGCTTCTTCGGCCATCGGGTGGCCGGCGAGATTGGCAAGGGGGGCGAGCCGCTGGGGATGCTGGCCGGGGCCTCGACGATCTTCTTCGCGTACATCGGCTTCGACGCGGTGTCCAACCAGTCCGAGGAGGCCAAGAACCCCCGCCGCGACGTCCCGATCGGGATCATCGTCTCGCTGATCCTCTGCACGATCCTGTACATCGCGGTGGCGGCCGTGCTGACCGGGATGATCCGCTACGACCGGATCAACATCGACGCCCCGATCTCCGACGCCTTCGGCCAGGTCGGCCTGCCCTGGGCCAAGTACCTGATCGCCGTGGGGGCACTGACCGGGATCACCTCGGTCCTGCTGGTGATGTCCATGAGTCAGCCCCGGGTCTTGCTGGCCATGGCCCGCGACGGGCTGGTCCCGCCGGCCTTCTTCGCCGCGATCCACCCGAAGTACCAGACCCCCTGGAAGTCGACGATCCTGACCGGCGCCTTCGTCGCCCTGATGAGCGCCCTGCTCCCGCTCCGGATCCTGGCCGAGCTGGTCAACATTGGCACCCTCCTGGCCTTCGTGATCGTCTGCGGGGCCGTCCTGGTGATGCGAAAGACCCACCCCGACGCCGAGCGGCCGTTCCGGGTCCCGCTGGCCCCGCTGACCCCGATCCTGGGGATCGCCATCTGCCTGCTCCTGATGTTCTCGCTCCCCTGGGAGAACTGGGTCCGCCTCTTCGTCTGGCTGGCCATCGGCTTCGTGATCTACTTCAGCTACGGGATGCACCACAGCGTGATGAACCCCAAGTCCAAGCATCACGCGACGGAAGACGACCTCCTGGCCGGCTGACCGGGGGAGGCGGGATGACCGGCCGGAGGACCCGGACCCCAAGACATTCATGGGTTCTGGAATTTGCAATCTTCCACCTGTTATCCCGCCCCCGGCTCAGGCCGGGTCGCCCGTCCCGGCCGGCTTGCCCGACTGGAGCGCCGCGGACCACTTCGCGACGGCCGCCGCCAGGATGATCGCCACCAGGCCGAGCAGGGTGGCGGTCAGGCCGATGTTCAACCAGCCCTTGAGCGCGGTGGCTGGGTCCCGGGCCATCCGGGCGAACTTGCCGGTGATCTCCAGGTAGCCGGCGGTGGTCGTCGTGGCGGCCACGAAGATCATCGGCAGGACGGTGACCGCGGCATAGCGGGCCCGGCCGGCGTTGAGGATCGCCGTGGTCGCCACCGCCAGCGCCACCACCGCCAGGAGCTGATTGGCCACGCCGAACATTGGCCAGATCGTCTCCACCGACCCGGTCAGGATGAAATAGCCCCAGCCAGAGACCACCAGGGCCGTCGCCAGGACCGACGGCCCGAGCCGGTCGAGGTCGCCCAGCGGAGCCCAGAGCTTGCCCAGGACCTCCTGGACCAGGAACCGGCCGATCCTCGTCCCGGTGTCGATGGTCGTCAGGATGAACAACGCCTCGAACATGATCGCGAAATGATACCAGTACTTCATCAGGCCCCGGAGCCCCGGCATCGCCTCCGAGAAGATCCGGGCCATCCCCACCGCCAGCGTCACCGCCCCGCCGGTCCGGCCGTGGAGCGACTCCTGCACCTCCTCCTCGATACGGACCAGTTCGCCCCCGTCGTGGTCGCCGTCCAGCGCCTTCAGGGCCTGCTGGAACTGGGGCCTCCGGGCCAGGTCAATGTTGATGTCATAATACATCGAGTTCGGCAACGCCGCCGCCGCGATCAGGGCGACGATCCCGACCAGCCCCTCCATCAGCATCGCCCCGTAGCCGATCATCCGGACGTCCCCCTCGCGGTCGACCATCTTGGGCGTCGTCCCCGAGGCCACCAGCGCGTGGAACCCCGAGACGGCCCCGCACATGATGCAGATGAAGACATACGGGAAGATCGGCCCGTCGAAGTAGGGCCCGCCCCCCGAGGCGAACTGATGGTTGACCATCGGCGCCTCCAGCGTGGGGTTCGCCACGCAGACCCCGACCACCAGCAGCCCGATCGTCCCGATCTTCAGGAAGCTCGACAGGTAGTCGCGCGGGCAGAGCAGCAGCCAGACCGGCAGGATCGACGCCACGAACCCGTAGCCGGCGATGGCGTAGGTCGTCGTCTCCTTGCTCCACGAGAAATACGGCTCCAGCCAGGACCCCGGGATCGACGCCCCGAGGACCGTCACCCCCAGGACCATCAGGGCTCCCAGGACCGACGCCTCGACCACCTTCCCCTTCCGGAATCGGTACATGTACCACCCGACCACCAGCGCGATTGGGACCGTGCAGGCGATCGTGAATGTCCCCCACGAACTGCCCGGGACCAGCCGCTTCGCCCCCGATGGCAGGATCAGCCCGCCCCCGGGAGCCTCCCCCGGCGCGGCCGCGCCGGGGGCCGAAAGGCGGAACGGCTCGTGAAAGACCATCGACTGGTCGGGCCCCTCGCCGAAGTGGTAGGTCGTCCCGGGGGGGACGCTGATGACGCGAGTCCCGCTCAGGGACAGGGATTCCGACGGGCGGTAGGGTGCCGAATCCGGATACACCAGCCGAGTCCCCGCCTTCATCGGGACCTCCTCGCCCCCCAGCGCCTTGACCACCACGATCCCCAGGCCGGCCAGCGCGATGATGATCACATAAAGGATGGCCAGCGTGGTGGCCGCCCCCGCCACCGGCCCGATCTCGGTCCGGGCCAGCCCGGCGAGGCTCTTGCCCCCACGCCGGACGGAGGTCGCCAGGACCATCATGTCCTGCACCGCGCCGGCCAGGCAGACCCCCACCACCAGCCAGACCAGGCCCGGGAGGTAGCCGAACTGGATCGCCAGGACCGGTCCGATCAGCGGCCCCGCCCCCGAGATCGCCGCGAAGTGGTGCCCGAACAGGACCCATCGGTTGGTCGGGAGGAAGTTCTGACCGTCGTGGAATTCGTGGGCCGGGGTGATCCGCGAGTCATCCAGCGCCGCGACCCGGGCCGCCAGGAACGCGCTGTAATAGCGGTAGGCAACGGCCAGGATGGCCAGGACCCCGAGCATGACCGGCATTGCGTGGACGTTCGACATCGGAGGTCGGATCCCGGGGCCTGGGCCGGCGGAGGCCGGCGATCGTCGTGGGGGATGGGGGAACGGATCCCAGAGGCGATCTGGGATCGAAAATGCTTGATGGTCAATGAGTTGAGGAGTGACGCAGTTGAGGGCGTTGGCAGCCTCAATTTAGGGTTCTCCAAGTCGCCCTGCACCGCCTTCCGGATGATCCTCAGCTTCGCCTCGAACCCGCTGATCCCGGTGATGAAGAAGTGCCATTCCAACCGCAAGAACGCCCTCAACTACGTCACTCCTATGGCCATCACTCATGGCCAGGTCAAGGAAATGTTTCCGGAAAGCCTTTCCAAAGTGAGCGGATCAAAAGAGGTCTTCCAGCTTCCGCTTCGGGCCCTGGTCCCACTTCGCCTTCTCGTCGGAGAAGGGGTGGAGGGGCGCGTCGCGTGGGGGCTCCGGGAGGGCCTTGAGGATCGCCGCGGCGAGCCGCAAGTCGGCGGCCGTGGTAATTTTGAGGTTCATCGGCGACCCTTCGACGACCCGGCAGGGATGGCCGATCGCCTCGACAAGCTGGGCGTCGTCGGTGATCGCCTCGCCCAGGCGGCCCCGGTTGGCGTAGGCCCGGACGATCAGGTCGCGGCGGAAGACCTGGGGGGTCTGGGTGCCATGGAGGCCGGCCCGGGGGATGGTCTCGATCGTGGTCTGGTCGGGTCCGACCCGCTTGAGCGTGTCGGCCACGGCGACGGCCAGAATCGCGGCCCCGTGCTCGATCGCCGCCGCGAAGACGGCGTCGACCTGCTCGGAAACCAGGCAGGGGCGGGCCGCGTCGTGGATGGCGAGATAGTCGCACGACGGGTCGACCACCTCCAGGGCCCGGGCGATCGTCTCGTGCCGCTCGGATCCCCCGTCGATGACCCGGATCCCCAGGAAGGCGACGTTGGCGTGGTAGCGGCGATCGAACAGGTCGCGGTCCTCGGGGTGGATGGCCACGATCACCTGCCCCACGTCGGCGCGGCCGAGGAAGGGGTCGAGGGCCCGGAGCCAGACGGCCCGGCCGTCGAGGTCGGCGTAAATCTTCTTCTGCTTCGGGTCGCCGAACCGCGTCGAGCGCCCGGCGGCCGGCAGGATCACCGCGAACCGGCCCATGATCGGCGTCCCTCAAGTCGATGGCCGGTCGGCCCCTCCGTCCGACCCGTGGCCCGATTGTCGCCCCCCCGCCGGGGCGAAGTCAACGCCGTCGCCCCGGCAGCTTGTTCGGCCTGGGTCGCCCCCTACAATGGACCTTCGGCCCGGCGGATCGGTCGGGAATCCGCTTGCGGACGGGCCCGGGACCGAGCATACCGGGGATTCCGGACGCCTCGTGTCACATCCGGCCGATCCGCACGTCTGATGGATAGCTTGCTTGGATGGTTGAGGAGAGAAACGGCGATGGAGTGTCTCGGACCCCGGTGCGCTTCGATGCTGCTCGACTGGCTCAGGGCCCAGCGTGATCTGGGGGGTGCGGCCCCGGCGGACCCGGCCTCGGCGGCGGACCGGCAGGGGCTACTCTGGTCGAGCGTCCCCTATCGCGACGAGTCGCCCTCGATCGGCTCCGACGCGGAGCTGGCCGGCGCCATCGAGCACCTGCAATACGCCGTCTTCCGGCGCTACCAGAACACGCTGACCAAGGCCGAGCGGCTCCGGCTGGACAACACGATCGAGAACGCCCTGTTCAAGATCGACCGCTACGTCGGCCGGCTCGGAGAGGTCGACCGGGCCCGGGTCGAGGACGATTGCCGGGCGCTCCGCCGCCAGGTCGTCGAGGGTCGCGAGCGGGCCGACCGGATGCGGCAGCAGGGGCGTCGGGCCGAGCTGAAGCTCTCGCAACTGGCCTCGCTGACGCCCGAGGGGTTCGAGGAGTTCGTCGGCGAGGTCTTCGAGGCGCTGGGGTTCGAGGTCGAGCACGTCGGCGGAACCGGCGACGAGGGGGTCGACCTGAAGGTCCGCCGGGACGGGCTCCTCGGGATCGTCCAGTGCAAGTACTTCAGCCGGGGCGTGGTCGGCTCGCCGGAGATCCAGAAGTTCCTCGGGACGATCCACCACACCCGGAGCCACAAGGGCTTCTTCGTGACCACCCGGACCTTCACCCTGGCCGCCGACAAGTTCGCCGCCGACCACCCGATCGAACTGGTCGACGGCCCGAGGCTGGTCGAGCTGGTCCAGGAAGCGATGGGTCCCGGGGCCCGCAAGGAGCCCGAGCCGGCCTGGTTCTGAGCCCGAGCCCGAGCCCGTCGCCGATCGGGCGGCGATTTCGGCAAATTTTCAAAACTCATCGCCGACGGGGCCAAGGCGGCCTAGAATCCAGTTGGATCCGGCCCGGCAGTTGCGGAACATCCATAAGGCAGGGGGATCGGCCTGGATCCCGACGAATCATCGAGGGACGGACGGAGGCAGGAACGAGTCGCTTGACTGGGCGGGCCGCGCGGGTTAGCCTCGGAGGGATGAACGCGGAAGGATCCCGCGGGCCGAAGCGTCGACTCCCCCAGCCAAGGAGGGTTTGGAATGGCCGCATGCAAGAATGAAGTTGTGTTGAAGGATCTGGAGCTGCCCGCGGAGTTCGAGGATCTCGAAGGGCTCCTCCGGGCCGACCTCCGGGCGGTGGTCGCCATGCTGACCCAGCGGGCCAACGAGCGACTGCTCCTGACCCGCCGCGAGCACCACCAGCTCCGCGCGAGCCTCTGGAACAACCTGACGGCCGCCGTCAACAAGGCCGTCGAACCGCTCTCGGCCGATCGTCGCTGAACGCATGCGCCCGGTCGCCCTCCCCCCCTCGACCGCGGCGGGATCCCCCTCGCATGTCCCAGATCGTCCTCGGCGTGACCGGGTCGGTGGCGGCCCTCCGGACCCCCGCGCTCCTTGCGGGCCTCCGGGGGATGGGCCATCGCGTCCGGGTGGTCGCGACCGGGCCGGCGACCCACTTCTTCGACCCGGCCGGGCTCCCCCCCGACCGGTCCGACCCGCTCGGCGGCCCCGTCTTCCTGGACGCTGACGAGTGGGCCGGCGACCGCTGGCGGCGCGACGACCCGGTGCTTCATATCGAATTTCGTCGATGGGCCGACCTCCTGGTCGTCGCCCCGCTCGACGCCAACACCCTGGCCAAGTTCGCCCTCGGGCTCTCCGACAACTTCCTGACCTGCCTGTTCCGGGCCTGGGATTTCGCCCGCCCGGTCGTCCTGGCCCCGGCGATGAATACCCTGATGTGGGACAGCCCGGTGACCAGGCGACACCTCGGCCAGCTCCTCGAAGACCGGGGCGACGGGGGCCCCGGCTCCGCCTGGACCCCGGATGATGCCGCCGAAGTCTTCGCCCGCCACTCGCCCGGCCTGGTCCTGGTCCCGCCCCGGTCGAAGCGGCTCGCCTGCGGCGATGTGGGGCAGGGGGCAATGGCCGAGGTCGCCACGATCGCCGAGGCGGTCCGCCGGGCGCTCGCCTAGAGATCGGTCGGGCCGGACGCCCGGATCCTCCGCCATCGCCCGCGGAATGGCGGGAGAGTCCACCTTCCCCTCAAATTCTCCTCGATCGCCGCCTCGGCCGCGGGCGGTTTGCCCTTGACTTCCACCTCCGGCTTCGCCTTACTATTACATTTCCCGATAGAACCCCCGATGCAGTATGAGGACTTGCCGGAAGGCAAAGCGCCATGCAGCTCGAATCGCTGAAAATTTTCTGCGACGTGGTGCGTTGGGCGAGCTTCTCCAGGGGGGCGCGAGAGAACGGGATCTCGCAGTCGTCGGCGAGCCAGGTGGTCCACCAGCTCGAAGTCCGGCTGGGGGTGAAGCTGATCGATCGGTCCAAGCGTCCGCTGGTCCCGACCCCGCAGGGGAAGGTCTATTACGAGGGGTGCAAGGAATTGGTGGGGCGTTACCTGGAGATCGAGAACCGGGTCAAGGCGCTGGAGGACGACCGGAACCTCGCCGGGACGGTCCGGGTGGCCTCGATCTATTCGGTCGGCCTCCACCATATGAGTCGGTACGTCGAGCGGTTCCGGGCGGCGTACCCCGAGGCGGACGTCCGGCTCGAATACCAGCACCCGACCCGGGTGATCGAGAGCGTGATCGGGGGGGATGCCGAGCTGGGGCTGGTCTCGTTCCCGAGGAAGTGGCCCGAGCTGACGGCGATCCCCTGGCGCGAGGAGGAGATGGTCCTGGCCGTCCACCCGACGCATCGCTTCGCGGAGCTGGACGTCGTGGACGTCGAGCAGCTCGACGGCGAGACGTTCGTGGGGTTCGAGGCCGAACTCCCGATCCGCCGGGCGGTCGATCGGTTCCTCCGGAAGCATGGGGTCCACGTCCGGGTGGCGTTGGAGTTCGACAACATCGAGACGATCAAGCGGGCCGTCGAGGTCCCTTCCGGAGTGGCGATCCTGCCGGCCCCGACGGTCCTGGGCGAGGTCAAGGTCGGGACCCTCCGGGTGGTCCGGTTCCGCGACCGCCGCCCGACCCGCCCGCTGGCGATCATCCACCGGCGGTCGGAGCAGCTCGGCCTGGCGGCCTCGCGGTTCCTGGAAATGCTGGCGGCCCCCGAGGAGCCCGCGGCCGAGGGGCCGGCCTTCGCGGCGGATGGCCCGGCCCGGGGCGCCGGAGAGAACCCCTGAGATCCACCCCGGGCCGCGTCCAGCACGAGGCGGCCCGGAACGGGCTCCCGGACGTCCCGGGGGCCCGCCGAGTCGAATCCCACGGCGGGCGCCGTGGAAGGGTGAGCCACGATGAGTTCAGGATCCGGACTGCCGGCGGCGCAGGGCCTGTACGACCCCCGGAACGAGCACGACGCCTGCGGCCTCGGCTTCGTCGTCGACCTCAAGGGGCGTCAATCGCACAAGCTGGTCCGCGACGGCCTGAAGGCCCTGGAGAACCTGGACCATCGCGGCGCCTGCGGCTGGGAGGATAACACCGGCGACGGCGCCGGGATCCTGATCCAGATCCCCGACCGGTTCCTCCGCGAATCCTTCCTGGCCGGGCAGTGCCGGACCCTGGGGATCGCCGAGCCAGCGGCGGGCGAGTACGGCGTCGGGGCGTTCTTCGCCTCGCAGGACCCCGAGCAGCAGACCTTCGGGATGGCCCTCTTCGAGAAGATCGTCGCCCAGGAGGGCCAGACCTTTCTCGGCTGGCGGCGGCTGGTGACCGACAACTCGCCGCTGGGGCAGGGGGCCCGGTCGGTCGAGCCGGCGATCTTCCACGGCTTCGTCGGCCGGGGGCCGGGTTCCGCCGACGAGGACCGCTTCGAACGCAAGCTCTTCGTGATCCGCAAGCGGTTCGAGCGTGAGATCGAGCAGTCCGGGCTGGACGATCACAAGTACTTCTACTTCTGCTCGCTGTCCAGCCGGACGCTGGTCTACAAGGGGATGCTCACCCCGACCCAGTTGGCGACCTACTTCGCCGCCGACCTCGGCGACGAGCGGTTGGTCAGCGCCCTGAGCCTGTTCCACTCGCGGTTCAGCACCAACACGTTCCCGAGCTGGGAGCTGGCGCACCCGTACCGGATGATCTCGCACAACGGCGAGATCAACACGCTCCGCGGCAACATCAACTGGATGAGAGCCCGCGAGGCCCTCTTCGCCTCGGGGCTCTACGAGCCCGGCGATGTCGAGAAGCTCCTGCCGATCATCCGCGAGGGGCTCAGCGACACCGCCTGCCTGGACAACGCGGTCGAGCTCCTGGTCCGCTCCGGCTACTCGCTCCCCCACGCCATGATGATGCTGGTCCCCGAGGCCTGGGAGAACCACGAGACGATGTCGCAGGCCAAGCGGGATTTCTACCGCTACCACACCTGCCTGATGGAGGCCTGGGACGGCCCGGCGTCGATCGGCTTCACCGACGGCAAGGTCATCGGCGCGGTGCTCGACCGCAACGGGCTCAGGCCCAGCCGCTACTGGGTCACCCGGGACGGCCTGGTGATCATGGGCTCGGAGGCCGGCGTGCTCGACGTCCCGCCCGAGGACGTCGTCTCCAAGGGGCGGCTGGAGCCGGGCAAGATGTTCCTGGTCGACCTGGAGCAGGGCCGGATCATCGACGACGAGGAGCTGAAGCACTCCATCGCCACCGCCAGGCCCTACGGCAAGTGGCTCGGCGAGTTCATGGTCCCGCTGGCCGAGATCCCCGAGGCCCCGATCGTCCCCGGGCCCGACCACGAGACCCTCCTGCACCGCCAGCAGGCTTTCGGCTACACGCTGGAGGACTTGAAGTACATCCTGATGCCGATGGGCAACGCCGGCGAGGAGGCGATCGGCTCGATGGGGACCGACACCCCGCTGGCGGTCCTCTCGGACCAGGCCCAGCCGCTGTTCAACTACTTCCAGCAGCTCTTCGCGCAGGTCACCAACCCGCCGCTGGACTCGATCCGCGAGGAGCTGGTGACCTCGGTCCTCACCGGGGCCGGCGGCGAGGGGAACCTGCTGGAGCCGACCCCCGAGAGCTGCCGTCAGGTGGCCCTGGAGATCCCGATCCTGGACAACGATGAGATGGCCCGGCTGGAACAGCTCGACGGCTGGCGGGGGTTCAAGTCGGCCACCCTCCGGATGACCTTCGCCGCCGCCGAGGGGGCCGCCGGGATGGAGCGGGCCCTGGATGCCATGTTCGAGGGGGCGGTGGTCGCCATCAAGGGCGGGGCCAACCTCCTGATCCTCTCCGACCGCGGGGTCGACGCCGCCCACGCCCCGATCCCCTCGCTCCTGGCCTGCGCCGGGCTCCACCACCACCTGGTCCGCGAGGGACTCCGGACCCGGGCCGGTCTGATCATCGAGTGCGGCGATGCCCGCGAGGTCCACCACTTCGCCCTTTTGCTGGGCTACGGGGCCGGGACGATCAACCCTTACCTCGCCTTCGAGACCCTCGACGAGATGATCGGCCAGGGGATGATCCGGCCCGAGGTCGACCACGCCGAGGCGGTCCGCCGCTACCGCAAGGCGATCAAGAAGGGCGTGGTCAAGGTGATGTCCAAGATGGGGATCAGCACGATCCAGAGCTACCGGGGGGCCCAGATCTTCGAGGCGATCGGATTGAACAGGGAGTTCATCGACCGCTATTTCGACAAGACCGCCTCGCGGATCGGCGGGGTCGGCCTGGAGGAGATCGCCCGCGAGACCCTGCACCACCACCGCCGGGCCTACGCCGACCGCGAGGTCGGCCCGCCGATGCTCGACTGGGGCGGCCAGTACCAGTGGCGCCGCGAGGGCGAATACCACCTGTTCAACCCGGAGACCGTCTTCCGGCTCCAGCACGCCACCAAGACCGGCCGGCTCGACATCTTCAAGCAATACTCGAAGATGGTCGACGAGCAGAACGAGCGGCTGGCGACCCTCCGCGGCCTCTTCGTGTTCAAGTTCGAGGCAAGCACGACGGTCCCGATCGAGGAGGTCGAGCCGGTCGAGTCGATCCTCACTCGGTTCGCCACCGGGGCCATGTCGTACGGCTCGATCAGCGGCGAGGCGCACGAGACCCTGGCCATCGCCATGAACCGGATCGGCGGCCGGAGCAACACCGGCGAAGGGGGGGAGGACCCGGCCCGGAACGTCAAGGACGCCAACGGCGACGACCGCCGGAGCAAGGTCAAGCAGGTGGCCTCGGGTCGGTTCGGCGTGACCAGCGAGTACCTCGTCAGCGCCGACGAGATCCAGATCAAGGTGGCGCAGGGGGCCAAGCCCGGCGAGGGGGGGCAGCTCCCCGGCCAGAAGGTCTGGCCCTGGATCGCCAAGGTCCGGTACTCCACCCCCGGGGTCTCGCTGATCAGCCCGCCGCCGCACCACGACATCTACTCGATCGAGGACCTGGCCCAGCTCATCCACGACCTCAAGAACGCCAACCCCCGGGCCCGGATCAGCGTCAAGCTGGTGGCCGAGGTCGGCGTCGGGACCGTCGCCGCCGGCGTGGCCAAGGCGCATTCCGACGTGATCATGATCTCCGGCCACGACGGCGGGACCGGCGCCAGCCCCTTGACCTCGCTCAAGCACGCCGGGATCCCCTGGGAACTCGGCCTGGCCGAGACCCAGCAGACCCTGGTCCTGAACCGGCTCCGCGACCGCGTGGTCGTCCAGACCGACGGCCAGATGAAGACCGGCCGCGACGTGGTGATCGGGGCCCTGCTGGGGGCCGAGGAGTTCGGCTTCGCCACGGCCCCGCTGGTGGTCATGGGCTGCATCATGATGCGGGTCTGCCACCTCGACACCTGCCCGGTCGGGATCGCCACCCAGAACCCCCTGCTCCGCGAGAAGTTCACCGGCCGGGCCGAGCACGTGGTCCACTTCTTCCGGTTCGTCGCCGAGGAGGTCCGCGAGCTGATGGCGAAACTGGGCTTCCGGACGGTCGACGAGATGATCGGTCGGAGCGACCTGCTCGACATGAAGCGGGCGATCACCCACTACAAGGCCCGAGGGCTGGACTTCAGCAAGATCTTCTACCGCCCCGAGACGCCCCCCGGCTCCTCGGTCCGGAAGTCGGTCGAGCAGGACCACGGCCTGGCCCGGGCGCTGGACCAGGAGCTGCTCCCCCGGGTCGCCCCCGCGTTGGAGCGGGGCGAGCCGGTCGAGTTCGAGGTGGCGATCCGGAACGTCAATCGGACCGTCGGCACGATCGTCGGCAGCGAGCTGACCCGGAAGTACGGCGGCGCTGGTTTGCCCGACGACACGATCCGGATCAAGTTCGCCGGCTCGGCCGGGCAGAGCTTCGGGGCTTTCGTGCCCCGGGGGATGACCCTGACCCTGGAAGGGGACGCCAACGACTACGTCGGCAAGGGCCTCTCCGGCGGCAAGCTGATCGTCCATCCCGACCACCGGGCCCGGTTCGTGGCCGAGGACAACGTCATCATCGGCAACGTGGCCCTGTACGGGGCCACCGCCGGCCGGGCGTTCTTCCGGGGTCGGGCCGGCGAGCGGTTCTGCGTCCGGAACAGCGGGGCCCTGGCCGTGGTCGAGGGGACCGGCGACCACGGCTGCGAGTACATGACCGGCGGCTCCGCCGTCGTCATCGGCGCCACCGGCCGGAACTTCGCGGCCGGGATGAGTGGCGGATCGGCGTTCGTCTTCGACGAGTTCGGCGAGTTCCCCGCCCGGTGCAACCTCGACATGGTCGCGCTGGAGAAGCTGGAGGAGCCCGAGGACGTCGAGACCGTCCGCGACCTCCTGATCCAGCACGCCGGCTACACCCGGAGCGCCGTGGCCGCCCGGCTGCTGGGCGACTGGGACTGGGCGGCCACGAAGTTCGTCAAGGTGATGCCGGTCGACTACCGCCGGGTGCTCGACCAGCAGCGTCGGGCGGCCCGCGAGCACGAAGCGAGCCAGCAAATGGAGGTGAGCGGTGGGTAAGCCGACCGGATTCCTGGAGACCCCCCGGGAGACGCACCCGTATCGCCCGGTCTCCGAACGGATCGGCGACTTCCGCGAGGTCTACGACCCGCTGGCGATCGTCAAGGTCCGCGAGCAGGGCGCCCGCTGCATGGACTGCGGCGTCCCGTTCTGCCACCAGGGCTGCCCGCTGGGCAACCTGATCCCCGACTGGAGTGACCTGGTCTACCGCGACCAGTGGAAGGCGGCGATCGACCGGCTCCACGCGACCAACAACTTCCCCGAGTTCACCGGCAAGCTCTGCCCGGCCCCGTGCGAGTCGGCCTGCGTCCTCGGGCTGATCAGCGAGCCGGTCGCGATCAAGCAGATCGAGGAGAGCATCGCCGACCGGGCCTGGGAGGAGGGTTGGATTGTCCCCCAGCCCCCCAAGCTCAGGACCGGCAAGCGGGTCGCCGTGGTCGGCTCCGGCCCCGCCGGCCTGGCCGCCGCGCAGCAGCTCGCCCGGGCCGGGCACGACGTCGTGGTCTTCGAGCGTGACGACCGGATCGGCGGGCTGCTTCGCTACGGGATCCCCGACTTCAAGATGGCCAAGCACCACATCGACCGCCGGATCGCCCAGATGGAGGCCGAGGGCGTCGCCTTCAAGCCGGGGGTGAACGTCGGGCATGACGTCACGGCCGGCCAGCTCCTGGCCGATTACGACGCGGTCTGCCTCTGCGCCGGGGCGACCCGCCCGCGCGACCTGGAGATCCCCGGCCGGGGGCTGGACGGGATCCACTTCGCGATGGACTACCTCACCCCGCAGAACAGGCGGGTGGCCGGCGACCGGATCCCCGACGACCACTTCATCACGGCCAGGGACAAGCATGTGATCATCATCGGCGGCGGCGACACCGGCGCCGACTGCCTGGGGACGGTCCACCGCCAGGGGGCCCGGAGCGTCCATCAGTTCCAGATCAACCCCCAGCCGCCCGAGGATCGCCTGGCGGAGAACCCCTGGCCGCAGTGGTCCAACATCTTCCGGACCAGCGCCGCCCACGAGGAGGGGGGCATCCGCGAGTTCTCGGTCCACACCCGGCGCTTCCTCGGCGAGCACGGCAAGGTCCAGGCGCTGGAGACGGTCCGCGTCGAGATCTCGCGCGACCAGAGCGGCGGCCGGGCCCGGGCCGACGAGATCCCCGGGACCGAGCGGCACTATCCGGCCGACCTGATCCTGCTGGCCATCGGCTACACCGGCCCCGAGCGGGGCCCGCTGCTGGAGGGCCTCGGCGTCGAGCTCGACCGCCGGGGGAACGTCCAGGCCGACGCCGACCGCCGGACCAACCTCGCCAAGGTCTTCGTCGCCGGCGACATGTCCCGCGGCCAGAGCCTGATCGTCTGGGCCATCGCCGAGGGCCGCCACGCCGCCCACGCCATCGACAAGCACCTGATGGGCCAGACCGACCTGCCCGGGCCCCTGGACCACGGCAATGACCGCAGGCCGTTCGCGTGAATCGGGGCGACGTCGTATCGAAGGATGGATGATCTTTCACGGGGCCGGGAGTGAGCATCATGGCCACCGCTTCCCAGGCAAGAGCCACGATCGAAGACCTGTACCGTGAGGAAGGCAAGGCCGAGTTGATCGGTGGAAGGATCGTCCGTTCCATGGCCACGGGTTGTCGGCCGAGTCGGGTCGCGAGCCGGATCTTCCGGAGCCTGGACGACTTCGCCGACCGGGCGGGGGTCGGCCTTGCTTTCAACGACAACCTAGGCTTCGCCGTGCCCGAACTGTCGACGGGCCGCCAGTCGTTCTCGCCGGACGCCTCGTATTACCTCGGCCCCATGCCCGCCAACCCAATGCGGTTCATTGAGGGCCCGCCCACGCTCGCGGTCGAGGTCCGGAGCGAGAACGACTACGGCCCCGCCGCCGAGGCCCAGATGGCCGCCAAGCGGGCCGACTACTTCGAGGCGGGCACGGCGGTCGTCTGGGACGTGGACCCGATCGCCGAGACGATCGCCGCCTATCGGTCGGCCACCCTCGACCTGCCGACGGTCTACACGCGGGATCAAACCGCCGAGGCCGAGCCGGCGGCCCCGGGCTGGCGGGTGGACCTCGCCTGGGTCTTCGGCTGAGCCGGGGACCCGAAGGTCCGTCGCCTCGGGGATCGGGCGATCGATCCGGGCGAGATTGGCGATGGGATCTGCCCGGGAAACAAGATCGCCCGGCCGCCCTCGGTAAAGGGTGGCCGGGCGTCCCGGGAGAGTGGAGAGAGTGGTGGCAGGATCCGCTCGATTCAGAAGAGCAGGATGATGTCGAAGGCCAGGGTCAACTGGCTGTTCCGGGTGTTGTCGTTGTAGACCTTCGGGCCGTTGGTGAAGTCGTAGCGGGCCTCGGGGCGGACCCAGATGTACGGCTTGGGCTTGTAGATGGCCCCCAGGGTGAACTCGTTATAGTCGGCCGCGGTCCCGGTCCGGACGCCGTTATTGTCGCGGAAGATTTCCGACCGCCAGACGCCGGTGAGCTTCTCGTTGAACTGGTAGAGGAACCAGTTGCCGAAGCTGTACCACTGGGCGTTGTGGCGGTTGAAGCCGCCGGTGTTGCTGTTGCCCAGGGCGAAGGGGACGTTGGTCTCCCAGGCCTGGTCGGTTTCCATCACCTGGGTGAGCTTCTCGCTCCACTTGTGAGTCAGGACGGTGGTGAAGAGAAAGCGGTCGTTGCTGTGGTAGCCGGGGTTCTTCAGGCCGGCGAACTGCTGGGGCGGGGGGACGACGCCGGTGGGGTAGATCGGGTTCTGGCTGGCCGGCAGGAAGGTTGGGAACTGCTGCGGGCCCTCGATGAAGGTCGTGGCCAGCGAGGTCTTGCCGCTGGTGCTGGTGGCGCTGAAGCCGCCGATGTAGCCCCAGGTCAGCCGCTGGTCGAACTGGCGGTCCCAGCCGTTGATGGCCCCGTTGTAGATGTTGATGTTCTTGGTGAGATGCAGGGTGGTCAGCATCCCGGAATGGGTGAACGGCTGGCCGTAGTTGAACATGTAGGGGACCGAGAGCAGGGGCCTGCCGGTCGCGGGCACGACCTCGTAGCCGGCCAGGGTGTAGAACCGGCCGCCCTTGATGTCGAGGCCGCCCTCGGTGAACCAGGGCAGGTGGACCTCGGCGTAGTATTGCGCGGGGTCGTACTGCGAGAAGTAGTTGGTCTTGAAGGCGCGGTCGAAGATCCCGTGGGCGTGGTTGAACTGGGCGTCGTTGCCGAAGAGGTTGTCGAAGCGGAAGCCGAAGTTGACCTGGTCGTTCGGCTGGAGCGCCTTCTCGAAGATCAGGTAGTACTGGTTGCCCATCCACTGGTTGGCCAGGTTGTTCGGGTTGACGCCGAAGTTCTGGCCGTTCTTGGGCCGGCCGTTGGTGTTGCCGGTGAAGCTGTTCTGGATCCAGCCGTAGACCTTGACCTTGGAGTCATCGGGGACCTTCAACAGCTTCATCAGCAGCTTGGTCTCGTCGGGCTTGGCCTCCGCCTCCGCCGGCGCGTCGGCGGCGTCGGCGGCGGTCGGGCCGCCGCCTCCCCCCTCGCGCTCGGCCCTGGGGAGGCTGAGGTCGGTGTTGGTCGCCCCGGTGGCGGCCGAGCCCGCGGCGGGGTTGGCCGGCGGGGTCGGGGCGTCGGCGGCGGTGGCCTGGGTCCGGCGGACCGACTGCCCGTCGTCGGGGGCACTGGCGGTCAAGGCGGCCCCGGCCCGCGGCCGGTCGGCGACCCGGCCCGCGCGCGGCGCCGGGGTGCCGACGTCGCCCACCTGGGCCTCGGCGGCCCCGGACATCCAGAGGACCATCGCGGCCAGGCCGGCCGCGATCCGGTACTTATCGACAACCTTCATCCTGAACGACTCCTGAGTGTATCCTGCCACTCGGACCATGGGACGGCCGGTCTCCCTTTTCCCGACCGTCCCGGCGCGTTGGACGGCGCGCTTCATCTCCCTATCCTGCTATCGTCCGAAACGGGTCCGACCTTAATGGATTTGTCGAAAATGAGGGCTCGCCCAGAAGATCCTGATACGAGGGTCCTGGGGTCGGGTCAAGTTTTCGGGGGCGTATCCCGGGCGAGTTCTTTCGCTGCTTGGCGGGCGGGAAACTCGGTCCGTGCTCGATGCATGTTCAACGGATTTCGCGGGAATCGCCGGCATGTCCGACCGTTTCGACGGATCGGGAGGTGGGGTCTTGCATTCCGGAATCGCCAGGTCATAGTATTGCGAAATCCAGATCGCGGATCCGGCCTGACGACTTCAAGCCGCCGGTCCTGGTGATCTCCTCGCGACCCACCCTCGCCTGGCTCCCCATCGGGTGAGCGATCGACGGTGGAATTCCGATCACCCGGGTTGCCGTCTTCCCCCATCTCGGGTCGGATTCCCCCGGTCTCTGGATCTTCGGTCCTTCCACCCCCTCCGCCTCGGACGTCGGCGTTCGGGATCCGTTCCCGCGCCTTCTCCCGCTCTCCTCTCCCGGGATCGGGACGTCCGGGCAAATTGCGTGGCCGCTCCACCCCCTTCCCACCGGCCGGCCCACGGCCCGCCTCCACCCAGGTGACCCAAGTCATGAAACGCGTGGCACCCGTCCCGTTCGTGCTCCTACTCCTGCTGGCCCTCGCGGCCCTGTTCGTCCCCGGCAAGCCGACCGCGGCCCTGGAAGGGGACGCCCTGAAGACGGCCCAGGCCGCGATCAACTCGGGCGATGTGGCCTGGATGCTGACCGCCTCGGCTTTGGTCCTGCTGATGACGCCGGGCCTCTCGTTCTTCTACGGGGGCATGGTCGGTTTCAAGAACGTGGTCTCCACGATGCTCCAGAGCGTGGTGGCGCTGGGCGTGATCAGCATGGTCTGGGTGCTGGTCGGCTTCAGCCTGGCCTTCGGCGAGAGCATCGAGATCGCCGGCAAGGGGGTCGTGGGCAATCCGCTCAGCTTCCTCTTCTTCGACAACGTCAGCAGTGACCTGCCCAGCCCCCTCTGCGCGACGATCCCGCTGATGCTCTTCGCGCTGTTCCAGCTCAAGTTCGCGATCATCACTCCGGCGCTGATCACCGGGTCGTTCGCCGAGCGGGTCCGGTTCTCGTCGTACCTGCTGTTCATCGTCCTGTTCAGCCTCTTCATCTACGCGCCGCTGGCCCACTGGACCTGGCACCCCAACGGCTTCCTCAACAAGATGGGGGTCAAGGACTTCGCCGGCGGGACGGTGGTGCATATGTCGGCGGGCTGGGCGGCCCTGGCTGGCGCGATCCTGCTCGGCCGCCGCAAGAGCCACATCAACAGGGAGGCGACCTCGCCGGCCAACATCCCGTTCGTGCTGCTGGGCACCGGGATGCTCTGGTTCGGCTGGTTCGGCTTCAACGCCGGCTCGGCCCTGGCCGCCAACGGCACGGCGACCCTCGCCTTCGCCACGACCAACACCGCTTCGGCCTCGGCGATGCTGGGCTGGATGTTCTTCGACTGGCTCCGGGGCAACAAGCCGTCGGCCCTGGGGGCGTGCATCGGCGCCGTCGTCGGGCTGGTGGCGATCACCCCGGCGGCCGGCTTCGTCACCGTCCGCGAGAGCATCATGATCGGCCTGGTGGCCAGCGTGGTCAGCAACCTGGCCGTCCACATCCGGACCCGGTCGACCCTCGATGACACCCTGGACGTCTTCCCCTGCCACGGAATCGGTGGGATGGTCGGCATGCTCGCCACCGGGATCTTCGCCGACAAGGGCCTGATCGACTACGGCTTCAAGCCGCCCGCCGAGGGCATGATGCCCATGTTCGTCGCCCACCTGATCGCCCTGGTGGTCGTCTCGGCCTTCAGCTTCTTCGGAGCACTGATTCTCTTCAAGATCACCGACATGATCATCCCGCTCCGCGTCACCCCCGAGCAGGAGGAGGTTGGACTCGACCTCAGCCAACACGGCGAGACGGCCCTCGGCGCTGACCTCCTCGGCGGCGCGAGCGATCCCGAGGAGGCCGCCCACGGCTCCCTGGTGTCCAGCGGCGCCTGAGCCCCGCCTTTTTCGACGGGGCGAGGTGACTCGCTCCGGACCCGACCCGACCCGATCGCCCGGCCGAGATCCTCGAACCAGGGGCCTCGGCCGGTCCCTTTTCCCGGCCGTCGCGCCGTCTCCGGTTCGAGGTGCGGAGGGGCCGGCGTCGCCTTCGCGGACGACGCCGGCCCCTCTGGTCAAGTCCCGGTCACCGGGACCGCCGGGCCGTCACTTACTTGATAAAGAGCATTTCCTGGTAAGTGGGCAGGGGCCAGAGGTCGTCGGCCACCAGCGTCTCCAGCTTGTCGCCGGCGGTCCGGACCGTCGCCATCGCCGGGATCACCGCGTCGCGTGAGTGCTTGGCGTGCGCCATCGAGTCGGCGCCGGAGTGGTCTTCGACCACCCTGGCCAGGGCCGCCAGCCCGGTCATCAACTCGCCGATGGTGGAGCAGAGCTCGGCCAGCAGCTCGGTCTGCCCGTTGGGCGTGGTCACCCCGGCGGCCTTGAGCGCGGCCAGCGAGCCGGCCACCTCGGCCTGATAGCGCAGGGCCGCCGGCAGGATCTGCCGCTGGCCGATCTGGAGGGTCAGGCCGCTCTCGATGTTGACCGTCTTGACGTAGCTCTCCAGGTAGATCTCGTACCGCGAGTGCAGCTCGCGCTCGGAGAGCACCCCGTACTTGCCGAAGAGCGCCACCGCCTTGGGCGAGATCACATCGGGGATGCTCTCCACGGTATTCCTGCGGTTGGGCAGGCCGCGGGCCTCGGCCTCGGCGTGCCAGGCCTCGGAGTAGCCGTCGCCGTTGAAGATGACCTTCTTGGCCTCGGCCATCAGCCCCGGCAGGATCACCTGGATCTCGGCGTTGAGATCCTTGCCCGAGGCCACCGCCGCCTCCAGCCGGGTGGCGATCTCATCCAGGCTCTCGGCCACGATCGTGTTGAGCACCACGTTGGGCCCGGCGATGGACTGGCTGGATCCGACGGCGCGGAACTCAAACTTGTTGCCGGTGAAGGCGAAGGGACTGGTCCGATTGCGGTCGCCGGCGTCGCGCGGCAGGGTGGGTAAGGTGGAGACGCCGATCTGCATGGTCCCGCCGGCCTTGGTGGAGCGGGCCCCGCCCTTCTCGATCTGGTCGACGATGTCCTGGAGCATCTCGCCCAGGAACACCGAGACGATCGCCGGCGGGGCCTCGTTGGCCCCCAGGCGGTGGTCGTTCCCGGCGTGGGCCACGCTGAGCCGCAGCAGGTCGCCGTGGCGAGCCACGGCGCGGAGGGTGGCGGCCAGGAAGACCAGGAACTGGGCGTTCTCGTGCGGGCTCTCGCCGGGCCGGAGGAGGTTGTTGCCCAGGTCGTCCGAGAGGCTCCAGTTGACGTGCTTGCCCGAGCCGTTGACGCCGGCGAAGGGCTTCTCGTGCAGCAGGAGTTGCAGGCCGTAGCGGTCGGCGACGCGCTTCAGGGTCTCCATGATCAGCATGTTGTGGTCGGTGGCCACGTTGGCGTTCTCGAAGAGCGGGGCCAGCTCGTACTGGCTGGGAGCGACCTCATTGTGGCGGGTCTTCACCGGCACGCCGAGCTTGTAAAGCTCCAGCTCCGCTTCGAGCATGCAGGCCAGGACGCGCTCGGGGATGGCCCCGAAGTAGTGGTCCTCCATCTCCTGGCCCTTGGGGGGCCGGGCGCCGAAGAGGGTCCGGCCGGCGTTGATGAGGTCGGGCCGGGCGTAGTAGAAGTGCTTATCGATGAGGAAGTATTCCTGCTCGGGGCCGCAGGTGGCGTGGACTCGCTGGGCATCGGAGCCGAAGAGCTTGAGGATCCGGAGGGACTGGCGAGAGATGGCGTCCATGGATCGGAGCAGGGGGGTCTTCTTGTCCAGGGCCTCGCCGGTCCAGGAGCAGAAGGCGGTAGGGATGCAGAGGGTGGTGCCGTTGGGGTTCTCCAGGATGAAGGCGGGGCTGGTGGGGTCCCATGCGGTGTAGCCGCGGGCCTCGAAGGTGGCGCGGATGCCTCCGGAGGGGAAGCTGGAGGCGTCGGGCTCTCCACGGACGAGCTCCTTGCCGGAGAACTCGGCGATGGCGGTCCCGGCGTCGGTGGGGGAAAGGAAGGAGTCATGCTTCTCGGCGGTGAGCCCGGTCATGGGCTGGAACCAGTGGGTGTAGTGGGTGGCCCCACGCTCCATGGCCCACTCCTTCATGGCGGCGGCGGCGACATCGGCGATGGAGGGGTCCAGGGCGACGCCCTTCTTGATGGTGGAGCGGAGGGCCCTGTAGACGCCCTCGGGCAGGCGTGAGCGCATGACCTCGTCGGAGAAGACGTTGATGCCGAAGAGCTGTCGTGCGGGGGTCTCGGCGGCGTGGACGCGGGCGGTGTCGGGGGGTCGTGCGACGACGGCGGCGATGGCGGCCTGGCGTGCGGTGGTCTGACCCATGGCTGGTGCGGCTCCGGGGAAATGAGGAAGGATGATGAGTCGGGTCCGGGCTCGGCGAGGTTCCGACCCGGATCCGATCCGATGGCGGACCCCGGCCAATCAGCCGGACTCGGGGGATGGGCGGAGAGGGGAGGGCGATCGATGTCCCGATCGTCGGGCCCGGGTCGGCCGGAGGGGCGCGAGGGCACCCCGGACGGCTTGCATCGGTCGCGAGTGCCCGATCGGGGAGAGCGATCGGGGCGGGGTGGTGGCGGGGCGGGTCGAGCCCGCGGCCCGCCTCGCGAGGCGACGCCGGTCCGGATCCGACGCGGCCCGCCCATCACTTCGGGCGGGCCCGTCGTCCCATTCTTGCTTGGGGATGTATCATAGCGGGGGCACCCATCGACTGCCAGGGCCCGCCGGGTCGAGGGGCGGGCTCCGGGCACTTCCGGGCGTGGTCGCCGGTCATCGGCTCACTTCTTGAGCTTGGCGAGGTACTTGGCCGGGTCCTTCTGGAGCGTCTTCTCGCAGCTCGCGCAGCAGAGGAAGAAGGTCTTGCCGTCGATGACCTGCTTGATGGGCATGCCCATATCTCCCCCCAGCTTTTCATCGCTGACCGGGCAAGTCACCTGGGCCAGGGCGATCGCCTGGTCCTCGGCCGGGAGCTTCTTGATCTCGGCGATTTCCTCGTCGGAGAGCTTGCTGGCGTCGGCACCCTTGGCCGGCTCGATCGGCAGCGACTTCACTTCGTTCTTGGGGGCGTCGGGCGAGCCGGCGGGGGCGGGCGTCGTCGGGCTGGCGGGGGTCGAGGCCGGGGGCGACGAGACGCCAGCGTCGCAGCCGACGAGGGCAAGCAGGGCCAGGGCGGACCATCCGAGGCGTCGAGTCGAGGTCATCGGTTGCATCTCTGGGTTCGGGTTGGGAATCGGGCGAGCCCGGGCGGCGCGGTCGGCTTCCGGGAGGACGCACCGATTGTAAGGGAACCGCCCAGGACCGCCAAGGGGACGATGCCCCGGTCCGGCCCGCTCAGGGCAGGGAGTCGAGATCGTCGTCGGACGGGGCCTCGACCGGGATCCCCTTGTAGAACGTCCGGTTCCCCACGGCGAAGATCTTGCTGGTGAATTCCCCCTCGGTGGTCGACCTCATCCGCTCGTTGGCCACGGCGTTGATCTTGGCGTCGATCTCGTCGGCGTAGTGGACGATCAGCGCCTCCAGGGTCGAGGGCTCCTTGGGGGCGCCGAATTCCATCCGGCCGTGGTGCGAGAGGATGGCATGCTCCAGGAGCAGGAGGGTCTCCTCGGGAAATTCGCCGATCTCCCGGGCCTTGTCGCGGATCATGTCGCGGCCCAGGACGATGTGGCCGATCAGGGTCCCGTGCTTGGTGTACTTGGCCTCGACCGGGTGGTAATCCAGCTCACGGAGCTTGCCGATGTCGTGGAGGATGGCCGCCGCCACGACCACGTCGCGGTCCAGGGGCGGGTTGAGGGTGTCGTAATACTCGGCGTAGTGCCGGATCAAATAAATGCTGACCCGGGTGACGCTCCAGATGTGCTCGGCCAGGCCGCCGCTGAAACCGTGGTGCAGGCTCTGCGCCGCAGGCATCTTCTGGAACAGCTCGGCGTTCTCTTGCAGGATCTCGCGGACCAGCCGGGCCAGCTGCGGCTGGTGGATATGCTGCTCGATGAAGCCGAGGATCCGGGCGTAGCACGAGCCGGGCGGGTACTTCGAGCTCTCGACGAGGTCGAAGAAGTCGAAGCCGTCGGCGGTGTCCTCGGGGACGACCTCGCGGCATTCGAGGATCTTGATCTGCGCGCCGTACTTCGAGCTCTCCGCCTTGGCCCGGATCCGGTAGGCGGCGAAGGGGGTCCAGTCCGCCACGAACGAGAGGAGCGGGTCCGACGACCAGATCGGCGCCACCCGGGTGGCCCGCTTGTCGCGGAAGTGGCACTTGTAATAGGGGTTGCCGTGCTTGTCGGTCCCCCGGTCGGTCTTCACCAGGGCGGCGAAGAATTCCCCCTCCTGGCCGTCTTCCAGGTCGGAAAGCCTGACGATCGCCGTGTCCGTGCCCGCCATGCCCCGACGCCCCTTTCGGACTTCGCTCCCTCGCGATGGTGACGTACCGCGACGCATCCTTTCCTATCGTCGCGGAGCCTGCCCGGGCTTGAGGTAATCATCTGGCGACTACGATTCAAAGAGATAGCATGTTCGGGTGTCCTGTACAATAGTGATCGAATGAATCCTGTGAGGCCGTGCCGATCTCGCCGGCCTCGCGGACTGGGAAGACCAAGTGGATTGGTCGGAAAACGCGGGCGGGCGGGGAGGAGCCAGATCCGGCCATCGTGGATTCTTCCAAGATGGCGGCGGACTTCCCCGCCATCTCGGACCGAGAAAGCGATTGCCCGCCGGAAACCCGGCTAAGGGGAGGGCCCTGGACACGATCTTATGAGATAGGAGCCGTCGAAAGTGGGCTCGGGGTTGCGACCGGCCCAATCGTTGGGTTCGTCATTTTGAGGGGGGGTTCATGGCTTGGGTTCGTTTCGCTGGTTCACATCGACGAGGAATTGGCCCACCGACGGAGGCAGGCTCGGCTTGGGTTCGTTCCGCCGGGCAAGTTTCTGAGGGGTGGGGGTCAAGTCAACTCGTTTGAATACAAGGGCTTGCGTGGCGTTGGGTTCGTCTGGTAAGGATGGTTCGTCCGGGAGCACCCCTCGGAAAGCTGCAAAGGCGCGTTCGATTGCCAGATTCCGGAGGCTTGCTTGCCGATCTGGGCTTTATGGTTCTCGATTGGGTCGGACGCTTCCCGCCGGCGCGAGGCGGTTCCGCGTGAGCTTCCCGCCGGGTAAGTTAAGGGGCTGGCCGCCCGGGGCCCTACCGAGGATGATTTCGACGATGACGACCGCTCCCGCTCGATCGGCCGATACGCTGGGCGTCCTCAGCCTGCCGATGCCCATCAAGGAGATGGCCGCGCGTCCCTGGGACGTGATCGTCGTCGGGGCGGGGCACAATGGGCTGACCTGCGCGGCGTACCTGGCCCGGGCGGGGAAGCGGGTCCTGGTCCTGGAGGCCCGGAGGCGGGTCGGCGGGGCCTGCACGCTGGAGGAGCTCTGGCCGGGGTATCGGGTCTCGCCCTGCGCGTACCTGGTGGGGTTGCTGCACCCGCTGGTGATCGAGGAGCTGGACCTGGCGGCCCGGGGGCTCCGGTGGGTCCCGGCCAGCGCGGGGATGTTCGTGCCGTTCGACGACGGGACGAGCCTCCAGATCGGCGAGGACGACGCTCAGGCCGAGGAGGAGATCCGCCGCCTCAGACCCGGTGACCTGTCGGGCTGGCGGGCAATGAACGACGTCAAGCGCCGGCTCCGCGACGCCCTCCGCCCGATCGGCGAGGGGGACCTCTGGGTCGGTCCAGCGCCGAGTCGCGAGCGGATCGAGGGGCTCCTCAAGGGGGACGAGGAAGCCCGGCGGATGCTGTTCGAGTGGTCGATGGTCGAGTACGTCGAGCGGTATCTCGACGACGAGCGGATCCAGATGGCGTACCTGGGGCAGGGGGTGATCGGGACCAACGCCAGCCCCCATGATCCCGGGACGGCGTCGGTCCACTTCCACCACGCCTCGGGCCGGCTCGGGGGCGAGCCGGGGATGTGGGGGTACGTCGTGGGCGGGATGGGGATGGTCTCGTTCCTGCTCTGCGACGCCGCCAGGGCCGAGGGGGCCGTGGTCGCCACCGGAGTCCCGGTCGCGAGGATCCTGCCCGGGGAGGGGGTCGAGCTGGCCGGTGGCGAGCCGATCCGGGCGCCGGTGGTCGTCTCCAACGCCGACCCGGTGGTCACGCTCGGGCTCCTGGGCGAGGCCGCCGATCCCGGCTGGCGGGCCCGGGTGGATGCGGTCCCGATCCTGGGATGCACGGTCAAGCTGAACGTGGCCCTCCGCGAACTGCCCGACTTCTCGGCCCGGCCAGGGACCCGCGAGACGCACCATTTCGGCCAGATCAACACTCCGCTGACCAAGAACGAGTGGCGGGAGCACCATCGGGCCGCCCGCGAGGGCCGGCTCCCTCCGAGGCTCTGGACCGAGCTCTACTTCCAGACCGCGCACGACCCGAGCGTGGCCCCCGAGGGGGCCCACACGATGAGCGTCTTTGCCCAGTACGTCCCGTACCGCTTCGCCGAGGGATCCTGGGAGACCCGGCGTTCCGAGGTCGGCCGGGTGGCGCTGGGGTCGATCGCGCGGTACTGTTCCAACATCCCCGAGGCGGTGATCGCCGCCGAGGTCCTCGGCCCGCCCGACATCGAGCGGAACGTGGGGCTGACCGGCGGCCAGATCTTCCAGGGCGAGATTCTCCCGGACTACCTCTGGGACCGCCGGCTCTCGCCGGAGACGCCGATGCCCGGGGTCTACCTCTGCGGGGCCTGCACCCACCCCGGCGGGAGCGTGATCGCCGTCAACGGCCGGAACGCCGCGATGGCGGTCCTCCGGGGATCCACGAGCCCGACCCCTTCCCCAATCGCAAGGCCCTCCGCATGAGGCACGAGTCGCTCCCCGAAGTCTTCCTGGCCCGGCACGGCGAGACCGCCTGGGCGATCTCCGGCCAGCACACCGGCCTGACCGACATCCCCCTGACCGAGCGTGGCGAGCGGAACGCCCGGAGCCTGGGCGAGCGGCTCCGGGGACTGAGCTTCACCGAGGTCCACTCCAGCCCCCTCCATCGCGCGACCCGGACCTGCGAGCTGGCCGGCTTCGAGGGCCAGGCCAAGGCCGACCCGGACCTGGTCGAGTGGGACTACGGCGACTACGAGGGCCGCCGGACCGTCGACATCCGGGTCGACGCCCCCGACTGGTTCCTCTTCCGCGACGGGAGCCCCGGCGGCGAATCCGTCGAGGCCGTCGGGGCCCGGGTCGACCGGGTGATCGGCCGGCTCCGGGGTATCCAGGGCCGCGTCCTCCTCTTCGGCCACGGCCACTTCTTCCGGGTCCTGGCCGCCCGCTGGCTGGGCCTCCCCGCCGGCGACGCCCGCCACTTCCTGCTCGGGACCGCCGCGCTCAGCGTCTTGGGCTACGAGCACAACCCCGAGGAGCCGGTCGTCAAGCTCTGGAACGACGACCGGCATGTGGATCAATGAAGGACATGGCGAGCGGCGATGTCGGAGAGTCGTTCCGGGATGCTTTGGGGACCGATGATCCGTTGAACCCTCACGCCTGCTCGATTCTCTTGTGCCCCGCGGGGAAGCGACCCTATGGTATGGAGTACTCATTTTGGTCGAGGATGAAGACGACGAATCCGATACGCCGATACTTCGGCCTCTGGTCTGGATGGGGAGTTCAAAGAGAAACATTCAAGCATTTCCCAGAGAAGCACAAAAACTCATGGGAGACGAGTTGCAGCTCATCCAGTTCGGGGGAATGCCGAAGGATGCCAAACCGTTCAAAGGGTTGGGCAGTGGTGTGTTCGAGATCGCCCTCCACTACGACACCGACGCCTACCGCACGGTGCTGGCCGTCCAACTCGGCAGGAAAGCTTACGTGCTTCATGCCTTCCAGAAGAAATCCAAGAGGGGTGTTGCCACGCCGAAGAAAGACGCGGAATTGATTCAACGGCGATACGCAGAGGCGAAAGAGCGGGCGAAAAATGATGAATGACGACCGGGCGGAAATCGAGAGCGAGCCGGGCTCCGGCAACGTTTTCGCGGATCTGGGCCTGGAAGATTCGGACGAGCTCTTCACGCGTGCACGGTTAGGATTTCATGTTCTCCAAATTATCAAATCAAAGAATATCGAACAGCAGGAAACGGCTTCGCTGCTAAGCATCCATCAATCCGAAGTCTCTCACCTGATGAACGGCCATTTCAGCCGGTACACGGCTGATAAGCTGCTCGACTTCGTGAAACGACTCGATCAGGAGGGGCCAATGGCGAAGGCCCGAGGTGGCGGCGAAGCGGATCTCGGCGGGATGGAGCGGCGGGAGTCTGTTCCGAAAACCAAGCCCTCCGTCCTGGCGGCTCATGGGGCAGACCCGGATCTCAGGCCCCCGGTCCGGGGGCCCGTCTGGGAGATTCCCCCAGCTTCCGCAATCAAGCCTGGCTATCACGTGTATGATGAAGAGAACGGGCATTGGGTCGATTATCCCGACAAGCCGCCGCCCGCGAGGTTCTTCGGATATTTCCAGTACCGAGGCTACTGGGTCCACTATGACCCTCTGGGTATTGGACCCGCCGGGGCCAGGCCCGGCGAACTCCTGTACCACGGCTTCTACGCCGGCTATGTCCGCCCGCCCAGCCGGATTCCCCCTTACGGCTGGAATCCCCCCCCGAAGCCGAGACGCTGAGCCGATCCCATTCGACTTGCTGGGCCCGTCGTGCGGCCGATCGGGGACGGCCCGCGCAACGGATCCTACGGACGGGTTGACTCCTACAAATCGTGGAGCCGATTCTATGAGGACCTGGCGGCCCAGAAGGCCGGCCATTGATGGGGCGTGACAGGCCCGACCGGCGGACACCCGCGAACCTTGAAGGATGAGGCATGAAGCAGCTCGCCCGCTCCCGATGGGCCTTCTCGTTGCGGTCCGCCGTTGTCGCCGTGGCGGTCGTCGCGGTCGCGCTGGGCTACACCCTTGCGCGGCGGCGATGGGCCGCCTTCCGCGAACTCGCCGCCGAGGAGGAGGCCCGGGAGCTCGCCGAAGTCCGCAGCGTCGAGAAGATGCGGAAAACCCTGGCGGAGTTCGCGGCAAACGCGAAGGAACACGCCGCGCTGGCCGACACGGACGATGCGGACGAGCGCGGCTACCGCCTGAAGAAAGTGAGGGAGATGGCCGATTTCATCGGCTGGGCGAACGGGGAGATCCCGGCCGCCGAGGCCCTGGCCGAGGAGCATGCCCGGACGAAGAAGGCTTTCCTGGGACGGTGGTGACCCCTGCCCTGGGATGGGAGGGCGGCACGATCACAACACGGTCCGGAAGTAGTCCAGGGTCCGGGCGAACCCCTCGGCGCGGTCGATGGTGGGGTTCCAGCCGAGGAGGTTCTGGGCCCGGGTGATGTCGGGGCGACGGCGGCGGGGGTCGTCCTGGGGGAGGGGCTCGTAGGCGATCTCGCTTTTGGTCCCGGGGACCATGGCGATGATCTCCCTGGCCAGCTCCAGGACGGTGATCTCGGAGGGGTTGCCGATGTTGACCGGCTCGTTGAACTCGGCGTGGAGCAGGCGGTAGATCCCGTCGACGAGGTCGGTGACGTAGCAGAACGAGCGGGTCTGGTCGCCCTTGCCGTAGACGCTCATGGGCTCGCCCCGGAGGACCTGGCCCATGAAGGCGGGGAGGACCCGGCCGTCGTTGAGCCGCATCCGGGGGCCGTAGGTGTTGAAGATCCGGACGATCCGGGTCTTCACCCCGTGGAAGCGGAAGTAGGCCATTGTGATCGCCTCGGCGAACCGCTTGGCCTCGTCGTAGCAGCCCCGGGGGCCGATCGGGTTGACGTTCCCCCAGTAGTCCTCGCGTTGGGGGTGGACGTCGGGGTCGCCGTAGACCTCCGAGGTGCTGGCCAGGAGGAATCGGGCGTCCTTGGCCTTGGCCAGCCCCAGCGCGTTATGGGTTCCCAGGGCCCCCACCTTGAGCGTGGGGATCGGGTGCGCCAGGTAGTCGGCCGGGCTGGCCGGGCTGGCGAAGTGGAGGATGTTGTCGACCGCCCCGTCGATGGTAATCGGCTCGGAGACGTTGTGCTCGACGAACGAGAAGCGCGGGTCGTCGAGCAGGTGGGCGATGTTCCGCCGGTGGCCGGTCAGCAGGTTGTCGACGCAGACGACATCGTGCCCCTCGGCCAGAAACCGCTCGCAGAGGTGGGAGCCGACGAAGCCCGCCCCCCCGGTGATCACCGTTCTCGACATCCCGTGTCTCCGATCTCGTGTCCGTCGATGCGATCCGGGGCCCGGGCCAATCCTGCCTGGCCCCACTTCGCGCCCACCATACTACCCGGAGGCCGGTCTTGGCAATCGAGGACGGCTCAAGGGCAGGGTCGATCGGTTCTCCAGGCGGGGGAGTTCGATTCCGGGTGGCAGGGGTTGCGGCGTACCGCAACCCCTGCCACCCGGACCCGGTCCCCGGATCTCCGAGAACCGATTCACCCTGGGCTCAGGGGATGCCGTCGGCCGGTCCGGGGTCGTCCTTGATGGGCCCGGGGGCGGGCCGGCGGCCCCGGAGCCGGCCGACCAGCGCCCGGGCCCGCTCCCAGTGCCGGCCGAGGCCGGTGGCCGGCCCGGGCTCGGACTCCGGCTGCTCCAGGCCGAAAGGCCGGGCCTCGACCCGGAAGCCTAGCGCCCGGATCTGCATGGCCATCACGCAGGCGGCTACCATGTTGTGGCTGTGGACCGTGAAATTCGCCCCGCGGAGGTGCTGCCGCGGCTCCCGGGCCAGCCACCGGACGACCTCCATCCCGCAGTCGTCCCGCTCCATGTCGACGTAGACCTCTCCGCCGAGGTCGTGGTCCAGATGGATCTCGTCCCAGGCCTCGGCCAGCCTCGCGACGCACTCGGGGACGGTCTCGACCCAGACCGCGTCGGGGTGGTCACGCAAGAAGGCCGCGGCCCGGCCGGGGTCGTCGTCGAGGAACAGGCGTCGTCGGGGTCTTCGCATGGGGGAAGGCTAGCTCAGGGGCCCGGGATCGGGGCGGGTTCGGCCGGCCCTTGCCAGCGGGCCCGGACTTCGGGCAGGGGGTATTCGGTGAGCGGGAGCCCCAGCGCGGGCAACTCCACCAGGCGGAGGTAGCCCCGGGTCACCCGGGTTTCCTCCGAGGCGACGAACTCCCGGTCGAGCTCTCCCTTGGCGAAGAACCCCTCGGCGAGGACCGGCTCGAACCCCTTGGCGACGATGAACTGGGCCAGCGACGGATTGCAGCGGAGGTGCCGCTCCTTGGAGACGTGGAGCGTCTCGGGGTCGACATCGCCCAGGACGTAGCGGAGGTAGAGGTCCGACTCGCCGATCTCCTCGACCTCCAGGCCGCAGACGTCGCAGAGGTAACCTTCTTCGCAGAGGGCCATCGGCGGTTCCCCTTGATGAGCGGCGATCCGGTGATTTTTCCGAGGTCAGGCAATCTGGTATAGTCCATGGTTGATGGGTGAGAAGGCTCCCGGAAGAGCAGTCGATGCGGCTTCGGATCTTCGGCCGCTCGTCCCTCGTCAACCATCAGCCATGAACCATTTTCGATTCCGGATCGCCTTTCAATCCAGGAGGTCGGCCATGGTGTAGAGCCTGGCGGGCTTGCCGGCCAGGAACCTGGCGGCGTCCAGCGCCCCCCGGGCGAAGCCGTCGCGGTTCAGGGCCCGGTGCGACAGCTCCAGGGATTCGCCCATCAGGCCGAAGACGACGGTGTGCTCGCCGGGGTTGTCGCCGGTCCGGAGGGCGTGGACCCCGATCTCCCCCCGGGGCCGCTCGCCGATCAGCCCGTGCCGGCCGTGGGTCAGCCGGTCCGAGCCGATCTCCTTGGCGGCGATCTCGGCCAGCCGGAGCGCGGTCCCGCTCGGGGCGTCCTTTTTGAACCGGTGGTGCCGCTCGACGACCTCGATGTCGGCCGAGTCGCCCAGGGCCCGCGCCGCGTCGCCGACGAGCTTCATCAGGAGGTTGACCGCCCGGCTCAGGTTGGGCGAGATCAGCAGCGCGATCCGCCCGGCCTGGCGTTGCAGGCTCGCCTTCTGGTCGGGCTCGAATCCCGTGGTCCCGACGACCAGCGGGATCCCCCGGGCGGCGCAGGCCTCGCCGATCGCCAGGCTCGCCCCCGGGGTCGAGAAGTCGATCACCGCGTCCAGGGGGCCCGACAGCTCGGACGCCAGCGAAACACCCAGCGAGCCCAGGCCGATCATCGGGCCGACGTCGGAGCCGAGCCCCGGGTGGCCCGGCCGGTCGATCGCGGCTCCGAGCTTCAGGCCGGGGTCGTCCCCGATCAGGTGGATCAGGCGGGCCCCCATCCGACCGGTGGCGCCGTGGATGCCGATCAGGAGCGGTGAGGAGGGCAACAAATTCGTCCTTTTTGATGGATCCGATCGGGCTGGTCAGTCCCCGGGCTCGGAGTACAGCGCGATCGTCCGGATGATGTCGTCGAGGTCGTTGGGGACGCTCACCGGCCGGTTGGCGAAGCCGGCCCGGCGGACGCCCCGGCTCCCCAGAACCTTCTCGAAGTTGTCCTGGTCGGTCCCGTGGTAGGCGACCGTGGCGGTCGGGTCCTTGAGCTGGTGGCCGGTCAGGATGCAGACCACCGAGTCGCTCGGGGCAATCAACCCTTCCTCGCGGAGCCGCCTGGCCCCGGCGACGCTGGCGGCGCTGGCGGGCTCGCACCCGAGGCCGCCGGCGCCGACCCGGGCCTTGGCGTCCATGATCTCCTGGTCCGAGACCTGGCGGACCACGCCGTCGCAGAAGGCCAGCGCCCGGAGGCACTTCTTCAGGTTGACCGGGCGGTTGATCTCGATCGCCGAGGCGATCGTCGAAGCCTTGGCGCCGTCCGCGTCCATCTTCCGGTAATAGGCCTGGGCGGCGTCCATGTTGGGCAGGCCGTCGAGCCAGCTCAAGCCGTGGTCGCCGACCAGCCGGTCCAGGGTCTGGGCGCCGGCGGCGTTGATCACGGCCAGGCGGGGGACCCGGTCGATCAGGCCGAGGTGCTTGAGCTCGATGAACGCCTTGCCGAAGGCGCTGGAGTTCCCCAGGTTCCCGCCGGGTACCACGATCCAGTCGGGCGGCTCCCAGGCCAGGGCCTCCAGGACCCGGTACATGATCGTCTTCTGGCCTTCCAGGCGGAACGGGTTGACCGAGTTCATCAGGTAGATCCCGAGCCGGTCGGCCACCTGGCGGACCCGGTGCATGGCGTCGTCGAAGTCGCCGACGATCTGGATCGTCAGGGCGCCGTGGTCCAGCGCCTGGGCCAGCTTGCCGTAGGCGATCCGGCCCGATCCGATGAAGATGATCGCCTTGAACCCGAACGACGTGGCCGAGCAGAAGACCGCCAGCGCCGCCGAGGTGTTGCCGGTGCTGGCGCAGGCCACCCGGCGGGCGTTCACCATCCGGGCGTGGGTGAACGCGGCGGTCATCCCGTTATCCTTGAAGCTCCCCGAGGGGTTCATCCCCTCATACTGGAGCCGGAGCCGGCCGGGATTCATGCCGACGTACTGGCCGACCTTGTCGGCGACCTGGAGCAGCGTCCGGCCCTCGCCGATGGTCACCACCTGCTCGGGCGGCGCGAAGGGGAGAAGCTCGCGGAACCTCCAGACGCCCGAGAAGTTCAAGGGGTCCAGCGGGTCGGCCCACTTCGCCTGGAAGTCGGAGAGCCGCTTCGGGACCGGCAGGCGGTCCCAGTCGTAGACGACGTCCAGGAGGTCGCCGCACTCAGGGCAGGCGAAGGCCACCCGGTCCACGGACAGGGTGGTCCGGCACGCCGGGTTCAGGCACTGCTGGTAGGCCAGGTCGGTCTGCGTCATGGTGAGCACGGACATCGGAGCTTTCTCGGACCTCGACGCGAGTGACCGCCGCCCTCGGGGCCTGGGCCCGGCGGAGGGGCCTCCGGCGGCCATCCTGGCGGCCTCCAGGGTCCACTCTACCGGCCGGGCCGGGAGCCCGACAAGCCGAAATCCACGGCCCGGGCCGCCGCCTCCGGGGCCGACCCGGCCGGTCTAAGGAATTTGGGAGAAATGCGATCTCGGCCCGGGTCCGATGGATACAATGAGTCCGAGCCGGCGATCCGGCAGAGCCATCTTGATATTCTGGGATTCGTATCCGGTCAGGCTCAGCATCCGCCCCGTCCCGGGATCTCATGACGATGGCGATCGTGGCGCGCGGGGCGGGGATTCGGATCGAGGGCCGGGTTGACGTCCCCCGCGTCTATCCTATGATTCAAGAAAGCAAGCTGTCATCCCCCCCGCTCCGCTTCGATTCTCCCCCGCCCGTGCGTCCGGCATTATTCTTGGTTCCGAGGGAACTCATGGCAGCTACCACGTCGAAGACCACCCCCAAGTCCTCCGCAGCGAAGCCCGTCCCCCCCGCCCGTCCCTCGCCGGAGATCCGCCGGGTGGCCGACCTGCTCAAGCAAGTCTCCGACCCGACCCGGCTCCAGGTCCTGATGCTCCTGAACGACAAGGAGCGGAACGTCTCCGAACTCTGCGCCGACCTCGGAACCCAGAGCCAGCCGGCCGTCAGCCATCACCTCGCCCTGCTCCGCCACGGTCGGCTGATCGAGCCGAGGCGTTCCGGCAAGCATAACTTCTACGGCCTGACCGAGGCCGGCCGTGAACTGGCCCAGGTCGTCAACTCGATCGTGGTCTGATCCGCCGCTTCCCGGCGACCGCCGGTGGGGGAATCTGGGGCCGTCCCGCCCGGATAGGGCGGGGCGGTCCTCTTCGCTTTTTCGGCCCGATCTCACGCGGTCGCCCCGGTCAGGGACGGGTCGTTGTGGTCGCCGGCCGGATCGCGAGGGCGTCGACGACTTGGGTCACGCCCACGGTCTCCCGGGCCAGATCGACGGCCCGGAGCTTGGCCCTGGCGTCGGCGACCGTGCCGTTCAGAGTAATCACGCCGTCGGCCGAGGCGGTCAGCTCGATCAGGGCGTCGTTGAGCGTCCTGTCCCAGTGAATTCGGCCGTAGACCCGGGATTCCACGCCCATATTCTGGACCGAGGTCCGCGTCCGGGCGAAGGCCTCCTTGGTGGCGGTTCCCGCCCGATTCAGGCCCCCCTTGATGCTGCGCCCCGCCTCGTCGAGCTTCTCGCCGACCCGCTTCCCCGTCTCCTGCGCCCGACCGGAACCGGCCCAGCCGATGGCGAGGGCAGCAACGGCGAGGACGGTCCATCGGGCTAGCACGCGATTCATCGATCGATCCCCCTGGCAGAGATTCGGCGTCGCCAAGGACGCCGCTTGATCCGTTCAGCCACCCCGGGTCAGAGGAGCAAATCAGGGACCGGCTAAAAATCGGCCTCGCCGAACGACCTCACAAAGCCCCGAACGAAGGTCCGGCCTACACCCGGGGCAATTCCGAGTTGTGGAGCCCGGGCACGGCGTCCTCGGGGTGGACGGGCTCGGCCAGGGTCCGGCGGATCAGGTCGATCCCGTGCCTGACGTCGCGGATCCGCTCGGCCTGAGTGCCGACCTCGCGCTCGACCACCAGCGGGCCGGCGTAGCCGATGGCCCGGAGGGTCCGGAGGAAGCGGGGGATGTCGACCTCGCCCTGGCCGAGTGGGACCTCCTGGCCCCACTGGCCGGGGATCGCCGGTCGCCGGGCGTCCTTGAGGTGGACGCTCCGGATGTCGGGGCCCAGGATCTCGACGGCGTGGATCGGGTCGCCCATGTCGTAGAGGAGCATGTTGGCCGGGTCGAAGTTGACCTTGAGGTTGGGGGCCTTCAGCTCGTCCAGGGTGAGCCGGAGCAGCAGGGCCGTCTCCTGGCCGGTCTCGAAGGCGAGGGTCACGCCTTTCTCGGCGGCCATCCGGCCGGCCCGGGCCAAGGTGTCGAGCATCGACGGACGGCCGGGGTCGCCGGCCTCGGGGAGGAACCCGGCGTGGAGCATCAGGTCGGAGAGGCCCAGGGCGACGGTCCGGTCGATCGCCCAGGCCAGGCGGTCCAGCCGCTCGGGGCGGGTGGCGGGGTTGCCGAAGCCGCCGGTCTCCTTGATGGTCTGGGGCGTGGTGTAGTCCTCGCCCGAAAACCCGAGCATCGCCCCGGTGAGGACCAGGCCCGAGCCTCGGGCGGCCTCGGGCATCGCGTCCCCCTCCGACCAGCTCGCGTGATGCGGGTCGCCGCAGGCGATCTGGGTGGCGGCGACGCCCAGGTCACCCAGCAGGCGCTTCAGCTCGTCGACGCCGCCGACTTGGAGGCTCCAGGAGCAGACGCCGATGGTCAGGGGCGGCGGGGGGGCGGTCGGGGTCGACGGCTGGGGCACGGCGTCACCTTCGGGTCGGGTCGGGGCGGATCCGGGGGGCTTCCCCGATGATAGCCGCCGCCCCGGCCTCGGGCGACCGGAATTATTCGCCGTCGACGGTGGTGGCCGACTCGGACGGTCGCGAGACGACGTCGTGGCTGAAGACGGTCCGGTCGCGGCCCGAGTTCTTGGCCTGGTAGAGGCCGCGGTCGGCGGTGGAGATCAGCGCCGAGACCGAGCGGGGCCGGCCGGCTGGGGTGAAGGCCAGGCCCAGGCTGGCGGTGACCCGAAGCGGGATCCCGCCGGCCAGGATCCGCCGCGAGGCCAGGGTCGCCCGGACCCGCTCGGCCCGCTCGGTCGCCTGGTCGGGCGCGGCCACCGGGAGGGCGACGACGAACTCCTCGCCGCCGTAGCGGGCCACCAGGTCGTCGGAGCGGGTGGCCTGGCGGAGGACCCCGGCGACCTCGCGGAGGACCGCGTCGCCGACCTCGTGGCCGTGGGTGTCGTTGATCCGCTTGAAGTGGTCGATGTCGAGCATCAGGACGGCCGTCCCCAGCCCCTTCAAAGCCCCCCGGTCGGCCAGGGGCCCGAACTGGGACAGGAAGAACGCCCGGTTGTACAGGCCGGTCAGCGGGTCGCGCACGGTCCGCTCGAACATCTCGCGCTGGAATTGCTCCTCGCAGGGGTCGGGCTGGATGAACTTGAGGACGACGTTGGCCCCGAGCTGGAGCCGGTCGCCGTCCTGGAGGAGGACCGGGGTGTTCTCCGGGAGCCTCCGGCCGTTGAGGAAGCTGCCGTTGGTGCTCCCCAGGTCGGTCAGCCGGACCTGCCCCTCCTCGTCGACGCCGAGGTAGGCGTGGTAGCGCGAGATGCTGGCGTCGGGAAGCTGGATCGTGTTGTCGGCCGACCGCCCGAGCCGGCTCCCGCCGGTGGAGAGTCGGAGCATGGCGCCGGGGATCCCGCCGCTCAGGACGACCAGGTACATCGGGTGCTGCGATGACGAGGGCGGGGCGGCGGCCTGGCCCGAGGCCGTCAGGAGGTCGCAGAGGTGGGTGGCGCCGTTATCGTCCATGGTCGATCCCCGGGGTGCGTGGCGGCAGCAGGATCCGCGAACCCGAGCCCCGCGCCCTCCGGTCGACCGGCTCGAATGGCCGGCTGACGTGCCCGGGGTCCGTCTCTGACCAGCGTAGGTCGCCGACGCGGCCTGTCAAATCGGCCGGGCCGAGGATGCCCGGAGTCATCGCCCCCGGGTTCCGGGCTCGCTAGGGCACCTTCGCCTCGGCGAGCCAGAACTCGGCCTCCTTGCGGTAATAGTCGACCTCGATGACGTCGAGCGAGTCGCCGAAGCCGAGCTTCCGGATCCGCCGGATCTTGGCATCCAGTTTCCGGATCCGTTCGAGGTGGGCCTCGGACGCGGCGACCCGGCCGGGCTTGTCGGCCGCCGCGTCGCGCTGGGCCTCCAGGAGCCGGCGCGACCAGCGGTAGACCTTCTCGGAGTCGACCCGGTTCTCCGAATAGTAGAGCCAGGTCATCTCGAACGCCCGGACCCCCGCCTCGGCCCGGACCCGGGCCAGGCCCGCCGGGTCCTGGGGGGGCGGGGGCGGCGCGTCCTGGGGCGCCGGGGCCAGCGCCGCGCCGATCGCCAACAAGCCGATCCCGAGATTCCGCCACTCCATCCCAATCTCCTTGCGCCAGGTCCCCCGATGGAATGGCCCGCGGCCGGGCTCCGATGCGATCCGGGATCGAAAATGGCGAATGGCTGATGGTTCACGTCGGACCAGCGCCGATGCAACCGAAGTCATTCCGGCTGCTCTTCCGGGGCTGCTTTCACCCATCAACCATCGTCCATTGACCATGACCCATTGCCACGACTCAGAACAAGGACCGGATCGCTTCTGACTCCCCGATCGCCCGGATCACCCGGCAGGGGTTGCCCGCGGCGAGGACCCCCTCGGGGATGTCGCGGGTCACCACGCTCCCGGCGCCGATGACCGAGCGCGAGCCGATGGTCACCCCCGGGCAGAGGATCGCCCCGCCGCCGACCCAGACGTCCGAGCCGACCGCGATCGGCTTCGCGTACTCCTGCGACCGCCTCATCACCGGGTCCATCGGGTGGGTGGCCGTGTAGATCTGGACCGACGGGCCGAACAGGGTGAAGTCGCCGATCCGGACCTCGCAGACGTCCAGGACCACGCAATTGAAGTTGAAGTAGACCCGCTCGCCCAGGTGGATGTTGGTCCCGTAGTCGCAGAAGAACGGCGGCTGGATCCAGACGCTGTCGCCCCCCGAGCCGAACAGCTCGACGGCGATCCGCCGCCGCTCCTCGCGGTGGGCCTCGCGGGTGGCGTTGAGGTCCTGGCAGAGGTCCCGCGCCCGGTCCCGGGCCGCGACGAGGTCCGGGTCAATCGGGTCGTACAACTCGCCGGCCAGCATCTTCTCGCGCTCGGTCTTCATGCCAGGCCCCCGGGTCCGCGATGGTCAGACCGCCATCGTAGCCGACCGCCGAGCCGGAGGCGACCTTGAGCCGGATCACCGGATCCGGGTATAATCGGTACGCCGCCGGAGGTGGCGACGAAACGTCGCCCGGCCCCGGCGCGACCCTTGGCGCAGGGGTCGTCCGGGTTGCTGGCGTCCAGGGAGAGGGACCCCGTGCTGCTCACCCCGTTTCCGACCCCCCGGCCCCGAGCCTCCTGGCTCGTCGGGCTCGCCCTGATCGTCCCATCGGCCCGGGGTCAGGCCCTGTCGCCCGCCCCGAGCCGGGCCGAGGCCCCCCGGGCCGTCCCCGAGACCCTGGCCTTCGCCAATAGCCTGTACCGCGAGCGCCGGTACGACCTGGCGGCCGAGCAGTTCGAGCTGTTCCTCCGGCAGGCCAAGCCCGGCCCCGACGCCGTCCCCGACCCCGACGCCGCCGACGCCCGGTTCGGCCTGGGGAACGCCCGGCTGTTCCTGGGCCAGTATCGGGAAGCCCGGCGGGCGTTCGAGGAGTTCGCCCGGCTCGCCCCCGACCACCCCCAGGCCCCGACCGCCCGCTACCGGATCGGCGAGACGGCCTACGTCCTGAACGACCTGCCCGCCGCCCGCCGGTCGCTCGAAGCCTACACCGCCAGCGCCCCGCTGGACCGCCGCTATCTCCAGGCGGCCTGGTCGCACCTGGGCGACGTCGACTTCCGCCTGGGCGACCTCCCGGCCGCCCGGAGGGCCTACGAGTCCGCCCTGGCCGGCAACCCCCAGGGGAGCCTGGCCAACCGCGCCAGGCTCGGCCTGGGCCGGGTCCTCGCCGCCGGAAATGAGCCCGGCCCGGCGCTCCGGAGCCTCCGCGACCTGGCCGATCGGGGCGGTCCCGAGTGGGCCGACAAGGCGATGGTCGAGGTCGGCCGGATCGAGGCGACCGCCGGCCGGTGGGCCGAGGCCGCCGCCGCGTTCGAGGCCGCCGAGAAGGCCGCCCCGAGGGGCCCGCTCGCCGCCGAGGCCCGGGTCGAGCGCGCCGAGGCCCTGGCCCACCTCGGCCGCCCCGAGGAGGCCGAGGCGCTGCTGGGTCCGATCGCCGAGGACCTCGCGCAGCCTCTGGCCCCGCAGGCCGCCGACGCCCTGGGGGCCTCGCTCCTGGCCCGAGGCCAGGCCGCCGAGGCGCTGGCGACCCTGGACGCGGCCCAGGCCCGGTTCGCCTCGTCCCCCTCGGCCCCGCTCCTCCGGTTCCACGCGGCCGAGGCGGCGCTGGCCCTGGGCCGCCCCGAGGAGGCCCGGGCCCGGTTCCTCAAGCTGGCCGAGGACGACCCCAAGGCCCCCTCCGCCGACGATGCCCAGCTCCGGGCCGCCTCCCTGGCCCTGGACGCCAAGGACTGGCCGGCCGCCCGCCAGGCCGCCGGGACGTTCCTCGCCCGGTTCCCGGCCAGCCCGCTCCGGGCCGACGCCCGGCTGGTCGACGCCCGGGCCGCCCTGGCCTCCGGCGGTCCCCGGGACGCCATCAAAACCCTGACCGCCGGGCTGGCCGAGGACCGGCCCACCCCGGCCGTTGCCCAGGCGGCCTACTACTACCTCGGCCTGGCCTACCAGAAGGACGGCCAGCCCGAGAAGGCCGCCGAGGTCTTCGCCCGGCTCGCCAAGGCCCCCGCGCCGGTGGCGGCCGACGCCCAGTACCTCCTGGGCCAGACCGCCTTCGACGCCGGCCGGTTCGCCGAGGCGGTCCCCGCCCTGGAGAAGTACCTGGCCGAGAAGCCCGATGGCGAGGTCGCCGACCACGCCCTGGCCCGGCTGGCACAGTCGGAGTCCGAGCTAGGCCATCCCGCCGAGGCCGACGCCGCCCTGGCCCGGCTCGCCGCCAGGTATCCCCGGAGCCCGACCCTGACCCCGACTCGGTCCCGCCTGGCCGAGGCCGCGCTGGCCGCCAAGCGGTACGACCGGGCGGCCGAGCTATTTCGGGCCGCCAGCGAGGCCGCCGAGCCGGGCCAGAAGGCCCGGGCCCTCTCCGGCCTGGGCTGGTCGCTCCTCCGGGGCGGTCACCCCGCCGAGGCCGCCGATGCCTTCGGGGCCCTGGTCGAGGCGACGCCCGAGGACCGCCTGGCCCCCGAGGCCGCCGCGACCCGGGCCTGGGCCCTCGAACAGGCCGGCAAGCCCGGGGACGCCATCGCCGCCCACGCCCGGGTCGTCGAGCAGTATCCCAAGGCCCCGCAGGCCGGTCCGGCCGCCCTGGCCCTGGCCCGGCTCCGGGCCGAGGCGAAGGACCCCGAGGCCGCCGGGTCGTTCGCCAAGGTGGCCCGCGACTACCCGACGACCTCCGGCGAGCCGCTGGACTCCGTGCTCTCGGAGTGGGGCTGGGCCCTGATCGACGCCGGCAAGCCGGCCGAGGCCGACGCCGCCTTCGCTCGGCTCCTGGAGGAATTCCCCGAGAGCCCCCGGGCCGCCGACGCCCGGTACAACCTGGCCGTCTCCGCCTTCGCCGCCCGCGACTTCGACCGCGTGCTGGGGCTCCTCAAGCCGGTCGCCGCCGAGGGCTCGGCCGCCCGGCCCCCGCTGGTCCGGTCGGCCCTGAACCTCCTCGGCCGGGCCCTCGCCGAGAAGGGGGATTGGGCCGGGGCCGCCTCGACGTTCGACCGGCTGATCGCCGCCGACCCCGAGGGCGGATCGCGCCGCGAGGCCCGGTTCTGGAGGGCGGAGGTCGCCTTCAAGTCGGGCGACGCCCGGGCCGCCGAGGCCGAGTTCGCCGCCCTGGCCGCCGAGCCGCCGGCCCCGACCGACTTCCCCGGCCTGGCCGCGACCGCCCGGGCCCGTCGGGTCCAGAGCCTGGCCCAGCTCGGCCGCTGGCAGGACACCCTGGCCGCCGCCGAGGCTGCCCAGGCCGCCGACCCGGCCGCTCCCCTGGGCCCCGAGGTCGATTACGCCCGGGGCCGGGCCTTTCAGGGCCTCGCCCGGTTCGACGAGGCCCGAGGGGCGTTCGACCGCGTCCTCGCCGCCCGGAAGGGGACCGACCTCGCCGCCCGGGCCCAGTTCATGAAGGGCGAGACCTATTTCCACCAGGGCCAGGACCGCGACGCCCTCCGCGAGTTCTACCGGGTGATCCTCCAGCACAACGCCCCCGAGTGGCAGGCCGCCGCCCTCCTCGAAGCCGGCAAGGTCCACGAGAGACTCGACCAGTGGCGCGAGGCCGCCGAGAGCTACGCCAAGCTCCGGGCCCAGTTCCCCGGAGACAGGAACGCCGCCGAGGCCGGGAAGCGCCTGGAGGCCGCCCGGCGGCGGGCGGCCCGGCCGGTCGGGTCTGATGAGGCGCGGACCCGTTGACGCTGCGCCCCACCTGGGGCGAGATGATTCCCGGGTCGAAATGGGAGGCGACCGGATGACCCGACGGCTGACCGGGCTGGGCCAGTGCATCGCGGCGATGGTGGCGGCCCGGGAATTCAACGCCAAGGCGTCGCTCCCGCCGGGCGACATCTTCGGCGCGGTCACTACGGGAGGGGCCGGGCTCATCCCCGATCCATTTTTTTGACCGGGAGTGAAGGACGACGGCCCGGGGCAACGATAACCAAGAGGAGGAGCGACACCTCGTCGATCGCGGGACTCGTGGCGAGTCCCGTCGGCCGGGCCTCGCGTTCTCTCGAAGGTAAGGATGCCGTCCCATGAATCGATCGTCATTCGCGGGCCTTTCGATGGTCCGGGCCGCCGCCGGGCTCGCCCTTGCGTTCGTGGTGCTGGCGGGCGGGGCCGATGGCGGGGCGGGGGGGAACCCGACGCTCGACGCGCTCCAGAAGCGGGCCGAGGCGTTCGGGAAGGAGGCCGGGTCCTGGTATCGTCGAACACCGCCGGTCGACCGCGTCACCTGGGGCGGCCTGGGTGGTTGCGCAGTGCTGGGCCTGCTGGTCCTGGCCGAGCGGACGCTCGTGCTCCGCCGTCGGCGGGTCACCCCGGGGAACTTCCTGAAGCGGTTTCGCGAGCGGCTCCAGGACGGCAAGCTCGACCGGGGCAAGGCTCTAGACCTCTGCGAGCTGAACCCGAGCCCAGCCTCGCGGGTGGCGTTGGCGGCGGTCCGCCGGTGGGGCCGCCCGGTGGCCGACCTGGAACGCGCCGTGGCCCTGGCCGGCCGGGTCGAGACCGACCGGCTCCGGCGGAACGTGGGGACGCTCCGGCGGATCGCGGCGATGTCGCCGCTGCTGGGGCTCCTGGGGAGCCTGATCGCCGCGGGCCGGACGCTGTCGATCCCGGGGGCGGCCTGGGGCCCGGCCCTGGGGAACTCGCTGGTCCCGCTGACCTCGGGGGTCGCCCTGGCGATCCTGGCCCTGGTGGCCTACGACGGCCTGGTCGGGCGGGTCGAGAAGCTCGTGAACGTGCTCGACCGCCTGGGCGCCGAGACCGTCGACGCCATCGCCCTGTCCGCCCCGGTCGAGGCGCCGGCCCCGCACCGCCTGACCGATCCCCGTCGGGGGCCGCACGCCCCGATCCGGACCCAGCACCCGATCCGGGTCGAGATCCCCGACTCCCTCGCCCGAAATCTGGACCGGGATGACGACCCGTTCGACGACTGATCCTCCTTCGGAATCCGGCTTGGATGGCGGTCGGCGGCGGTTTCCTTTACAACGGAGCCCGGTTCGGCGCCCGCCTCCCGGTCCTTCGTGCAGGATGCCACCCATGAATGGCCTTAACCTGGATTCGTTCCTCCGCCTGCTCCGGGCCGACCTCGGGGCCTGGGCGACCCTGGGCGTGGTCGCCCTGATCCTGGCGGTGATGACCTGGACGACTTGGGGGTCGAGGCGGGCCCTCCGGAAGTGCTTGATCCTCTCGATCGCGGTCCACCTCGGCCTGATCGCCTACGGGAGCCGCTCGCCGGCCGTCCTTCGGGCCCTCCGGCTGGTGACGACGGACCGGAATTCTCCGACCCCGCTCGGGCGGGTCCGGGTGGTCCCCGTGGTCGCCAGGCCGAAGCCGCCCACCGGGTCCGACGGCCGCCCCGTCCGGGTTGTCTCCACCTGGGACCGCGACAAGGGCTCGCTGGCGATGGCCGAGCCCGCCCGGCCGGCCGCCCCGCCAGCCCCCTTGCCCGCCCCGAGCCCCAGCCGGTCCCAGCCAACCCCGGTCCGGCCCGAGCCGGTCACGCCCGATCTGGCCGCCCCCGCCCCTCCTCCGGTCGAGGCGGCCCCCCCGGTCCAGCCGAAGGTCCCCGAACCGCCGCCGAGCGTGGCTCCCGGCGACCCCTCCGAGGTGGCTCCGGCACCGAGCCCGGCCGAGGACGGATCCCCGGCTGCCCCCGACCCATCGCCGATCCCGGGCCTGCCCGGCGAGGCGGACCTCCGGGCCCGGTCGCGGCCGGCCGGATCCCGGCCCCCGGATCGGCCGACGGACCTCCCGCCCCCGACCGCCCGGGAGACGGCCTCCCTCCCGCCCGCGACCCCGGATCTCGTGCCCCCGATCCCGGACCCCCCTCAAAGCCCGACGGGCCCGAGGCCGATCGAGGACGCGCCCGTCGTCGCCCAGGAGGACGCGGACTCCCGGCCGTCGATCGCCCCGGCCCCGGCCCCGGCTTCGATCCCGTCGCCGGACGACACCCTGCCCGGGGCGGAAGTCCGCCGGGCCCCTCGGCCCTCCCGAGACTCCGTCGCGGGGCCTTTGACGGCCCCTCCCCGACGGCTCGCGGACGGCTCGGCGCCCCCGGCGATGGCCCTGGCGACGCCGTCGGGCCCTCCGAGTTTGCCGATCTCGCCGAGACCGGTCGGCCGCCGATCGCTGGCCGAGGTCCCGCCGGTCTACCGCTCGCGGCTCGACCCGAACCGGACCTCGACGGCCCAGCGGGCCGGGGCCAGCGCCGCCAGCGAGCTGGCCGTCGAGCGGGCCCTGGACTGGCTCGCCCGCCACCAGGACCTCGACGGCCGGTGGGACGGTGGGACCAGCCGGTACAAGGACGGCGGCGTCGCCGGCAACGACGACTCGTTCACCATCCATTGCCCGGCCGGCGAGGTCTGCTTCGGCGAGTGCTACTACCCCGAGGCCGACACCGCGCTGACCGGCCTGTCGCTCCTGGCCTACCTGGGGGCCGGGTACACCCACCTCGACGGCAAGTACGCCCGGACCGTCGGCAACGGGCTGGCATTCCTCCAGCAGTCGCAGAAGGACGATGGCGACCTCCGAGGGCCGAGCCTGGCCGTGGGGATGTACTGCCACTCGATGGCGACCCTGGCCCTCTGCGAGGCGTACGCCCTGACCGGCGACCCCAAGCTCCGCGACCCGGTCGAGCGGGCCGTGGCCTTCCTGGTCCGGGCCCGGTCGGCCAACGGGATGGCCTGGCGGTACAGCCCGGGCGCTCCCGACAGCGACACCAGCATCCTGGGCTGGGCCGTCATGGCGCTGAAGTCGGCCAAGACCGTCGGGATCCCGATACCCGGGCCGACCCAGGCCGGGATCCTGGAATGGCTCGGCAAGGTCGCGCAGGGATCCGAAGGGGGCCTGGCCCGCTACCAGCCCGGTGAGAAGGTGACTCCCACCATGACCGCCGAGGCCTGGGCCTGCCGCCAGTTCCTCGAAGTCGGCGGCCCAGGCCCGGCCAGCGACGAGGCCGCCGCCTTCCTGGCCCAGCACCCGACCGACGGCGGCGGCGAGTTCAACGCCTACTACCTGTATTATGGGACCCTGGCCATGTATCAGCACGGCGGCAACGCCTGGTCGACCTGGAATGCCCGGGTCCGCGACCAGGTCGTCGGCCGCCAGAAGCTCCAGGGGCACGCGGCCGGGAGCTGGGACCCCGACGACAGCCGCTACGGGACCAAGGGCGGCCGGATCTATGGGACCGCGCTGGCGACCCTGACCCTGGAGGTCTACTACCGCTTCCTCCGCCTCTACGAACCCGCCCCGGCCGTCCCGATCGCCCCCCGACCGGCCGACCCCGCGATCCGCCGGTCCGGATCCGGACCGTCCCCGCCCGGTCGCTGAGCCTTCGAGGGAAGCCCGTTGACGAACCGGCACGCTCAGCCTGGCCCGCGCCCGGCCGGACCGGAGGACCGAGGCCGCTCGGCCCCCGGAACGATCGGCGGGTCCTGATCCGTCCGGCCCTCGGGGATCAGGGACGAGCCCGGTCGGACCCCCGGGGCGACGCCAATGGCCCCGGCGCCGAACGAACCCAAGGGCTCCTCGACCGGACTCGGCCCGGGGGCCTCGACCCGCGCCACCTTCACCTCGGCCGCCTCGGCCTCGACCCGTCGGAACTCGCCCAGGGCCTTGTAAACCCCGCGCTCGGCCGCCGCCTCGTACCGCCGGGCCAGCGTCGCCTCCTTCGACGGGTCGAACCCCGACCGATCGGGCGATCCGGCCCGATCGGCCTCGATCGCCCCGAAATCCAGCGTCTCCCGATGGGCCTGGAGCCCATCGACCGCGGCGTCGATCAGCCCGGCCAACTCGTCCCGCGCCCGGTCGTATTCCGGCATGCCCTCGCCGCTGATGGCCCGGGTAAGGGCCCGGACCCGGGTCGCCGGGACGTCCATCCAGCGGACCCCGGTGAGGTGGGCCAGGTGCTCGCCGTGCGACTGCTCCCACCGGCCCGCGTCCAGCTCGTCCCGGAGATCGAGCAGGCCGGCGACCATCCGATCGACTCCCTCGGGCATCGAGCGGAGCTTCCGGGTGAGCGTGACTGGTTCATCCCCGATCCGGGAGAAGACGAGGTCGACCTCGGCGATCCGTGCCTCATCGAACGCCGCCTCGGCGTGAGCGGCCCGATCGGCGTTCATGACCAGTTCTTGCTCCGCGCACCGTTCGACCCGGACGGTGAGCCGGGCGAGCCGACCGACCAGGAACCGGCCCAGTTCGCTGCTCGGCCGCATCTCCTCCACCATCGCCGCCGACCGCCGATCGACCTCGACCGCATCCCCGGGAGGCAGGACGACCCCGTCGCCGGCCATCCCATGTTTGAGCGCGTTCCGGTGGGAGACATCCTTGCCCTCAGGCGTCACGGGCCCCTGGCTCCTGGCCCCATTGGCACGTGCGGCGGCGATCCGAGCTTCGCTGGCGGGCATGGGGACGGCTCCAGTTCCGGGTCTGATGACGAGTTCTGCCTCCGGTCTTCAATAAGATCGTGTTCGGGGCGGTCCGCTTAGCACACAATCGGAAAAAATGACCCGGATTCGGGATATTTCTTCCCGGGGAGATCCGGTTGGGCGTTGCACTCAGGGTTCAGGATGGGCTGGCCTTCTCCTGTCTGATGGCCCATCGTCCCTTGGACCCCGGAATGTGGCAATAGGTTCACCAGGCGAGGGTTTCGCCCTACCCATTGACCAGCGGCGACTTATGGGAGCGCCCTTCATTTGACGAAAGGCGTCCCTGCATACCGGGAATCGGTTATCGGAAGCCGCCACCCATCCCGCCGCCACCCATCCCGCCCCCACCCATCCCGCCCATGCTTTGCTGCATCTCGGCCAATTTGCCCTGTTCGACCTGGAAACGCTTGCTAATTTCCACGAACTTCGACTTGGCCTTCTCGTAACCCTTCCGTGCCTCTTCGGCTTTGGACCGCTGATTCGCGTCTTGACTGGCCGCGAGTTCGGCGGCGGTGAGTTCCTGGATGGCCTGGCTGAGAGGCTGTTGAAACGCCTGGACCTGCGTTTGGAGTAGCTGGACTTCGACTTGGGCTCCCTCCATCTTCTCGATGAGCCCCTGCCTGTCCGCTTCGGGGGCCTTGGGAACAATTTGGGCCATCCGAGCCCGAAACGACTCGGCCCGACCCTTCCTCAACTCGCCCGCCCGCTCGATGATGGCCTGCTTCTTCCGCTGGATGTAATCCTCCAAGACAGCGGCATCTTCCGCCTCTCGTTTTCGGGCCTCATCGGATGTCGGACGTTCGGACGAAGGCTTCAGGTTCTTCCGCCCGAGAAGCATCATCGCCTCACGCAGCAGGGCCTTGTCCACGTCCTGTTCCAGTTCTATGAGTTCAGTCTGGACGTTCTCGTTCCGGGGAGGGGCGGGCTGTTGCTGTGCCCTCGCCGGGATGCCGAAGGCAAGCAGCAACGCGGAAGCGGCCAGAATCGGATTCCTCATGGCTCGGGTTCTCCGAAGGGGTTAGGGGATCTGCCCCATCGTAGCAGAACCCGACGCCCGTGCGGCAAGGTCAGTGTCAGATAAGAATTTGTCACGACATTGAATCGTTGTCATGGAGCCCTCAAGTTGGACGTTGCTTCAAAGCCCTACGGCGGCGGGAACAATCCGGCGGCGGCCTCTGACCCTTCCGAACTTGCTTCAAGCGGGGTTCGGACTTTCCTTGGGTGTAACGAATCGAATCTCCAGCCGCTTGCCAAGGGCGCTGGCAACTCGCTTGAGCATCGCCAGCGAGTGCCCGTCGTAGTCCGCGTCCTCAAGTCGAGAGATGACCGAAGCCGTGGTGCCCATCCTCTCGGCAAGCTCTCGCTGGGTCAGTCCCGCCTCGGCGCGGAGGTCGTAAATCCTCCGGGCCACCTCCGCATTCGCCAACTCTTCCTCGAAGGACGCTTCCCGCGCGGGGTCCTTCCCGATGTAGCGGTCGTATGCGAACTGGAGAGTCTTCGACTCGAATCGGCTTTTTCGTCCCATGCTCATGGCTCCGGTTCAAACCTATGGCGGTCGGGGTCCGCCTCAAACTTATTCTTCCTCTCGACCGCTTCGGAAATCTCCTGGGGTGGAACCCTTCGCTCCTTCACCAAGCCGTGAGAGAGCACCGCCACGCTTTTGCCGTGCAAGAAGTAGAGCATGCGGTAATTGACCCCTTGGAGACCGACCCGAAGCTCATAGATTCCATCTCGAAGGATATCCGCCTCGGGTCGTCGAAGCTCATGGCCAAGCTCTTCAAGCCGCTTGAGCCGCGCAAGGCACTTGTCCTGTGCCTTGTCGGTCAGTCCATCAAGCCAGTCGAGTAGCGGAACCGTCCCATCCTCTTCCTTGTAGAAAACGACCTCGGTCCGGGGCATTCGATCCCCCTCTTATTTATCGCAATATTGCTAACAAAAGTCAACCCGCTTCCTTTGCGAGTCTTCCGACCGCGATAACACCCGGAATGCGTGTATTTCACGTATTCCGGAATGATATAGGAGTTACGCAGTAGTGGGTTTGTGTCCACGATGAGTCAAACGGCTGGGGTTGGTACAATAACCGTTATGACGAACGACGTTAAGTGCCGCGACACCGACTACATCGACTTCATCATCGCTAGCCCCAGGCACTTCTCC
>JAABUJ010000936.1_pt1 | contig 48654 bp, 48 predicted proteins | sample 5559131 | NCBI WGS metagenome assembly JAABUJ01 (sample SAMN10711875, study PRJNA513366) | rock metagenome | isolation source: Antarctica rocks | place: Antarctica: Victoria Land, Mt New Zealand nord | collected 2016-01-07
ACTAGAGCAGAGCGAAGACTGGCTTACTGAGCGATGCTACATGAGTGAAGCATCCATGCAACTTGTAAAGAACGGGCAAATCAAGTAGAGTAGTACGGTAGAGAACGGCTCGGTATTTTACACCAGACTCTGGACACTCTCCCGGTATCCGAACCGGTCAAGCCGAGCAAGTGCGCGCACAGTCCCGATCGTTCACGATGAGTTTCGGAGCGGTGACGAGGCGCTTATCCAAGTTGCGCGACCACGCGGGCAGCGCCGTGATCAAGAACGTGCTTTGCAACAATGAGACGTACCGCGATACGGTCGTGCCTGAGATTTTTGTGTCGGCGGCGATCGATTGAATGTTTCGCGGGCCGCCGGAACGAGAGGCGAGCATGCGCAGCACTCGGAGGATCGCCGTCTCGTCCTCGATTGAAGAGATGCTTTTGATTTCACGCGCGACGAGCGTCGCGAGGTTCGAGCCGAACCAAGCATTGCGCCGCGCACGCGTAGCGCGAGCGACGACTTCCGGATAACCACCCCGTACTGCACGCTCTATGGTAGCCGAGCGCGTTTCCGTTTGCGGAATGGTATCCTCCGACGACTCTCAAACGCCGTTGGACTACGGCGCCTATCGGACCGTAGGACATCGCCTCGAGAAGCGATACGGCAGCAACGAAAGTTCCGCGCGTGCGCCTGCCAGCGTGTCGTGCGTTTCGAGCGGCCAAAAGCGCCTGGCGAGCACGTCGATGCAGCCTTGGTCTTTTTGGATGGGCGGCATAGTGATATCGCTTGACAAGGTCTCCATTTGAAGCATATATACTTTGTATGCATGTAAAAGCAAAAGAGAGTCGCCGGCAGGGGCGCGTCACCTCTCACGGGGCTGAGCCCGTACGACTGTCAAGCGACGATTTTGACGCGCTGGTGATTCAGGACGCGCGTGTGTTCAAAACCGGCAACTCGCTTGCCATTCGCATTCCGAGCTCGATCGCGAAGCATATCGCCCTCCAAGACGGAGTTGCCGTCGAGATGGCGGCGGGTCACGGGATGATCTACGTGCGCAAAGCGCCGTCGCGGGCACTGGCTGATCTCATCGAGGGCATTACGCCCGAAAACATCCATGGGCCGATGTTCGATGATCTCGTGGGCGGCGAGCGTTGGTAGAGCCGTACGTTCCCGATGTCGGACATCTCGTGTGGCTTTCGCTTGACCCGCAGCGCGGGCGCGAGCAGGCGGGGCGCCGGCCATTTCTGGTGCTGACACCCAGCTCCTACAACGGTAAGACGTCCCTCGCGGTCGGTGCACCGGTAACTTCACGGCGTAAGAATTATCCGTTCGAAGTGCCTCTGGTGGCCGGTAGTCCGATCGCCGGTGTCGTGCTTGTGGATCAAGTGAAGAGCGTAGATTGGCAGGCCCGGTTTGCCGATTTCGCGGGCGATGTTTCCGCGGCGACTCTCCGTCGCGTGCGCAAGCAACTGGCGACGTTTTTGCAACTTGCCTAGCGCTGACGTTGGTGGAGCCGATGAGAAGATGGCGCCCCGGTCGCCGGTTCAGGTCCGTCTCTCGCGCGATTGTAAAACAGTGGCATGACCTCTAACGGTGGCAAAGCCTCCGTTCGATGGTGGCGAAACCACCACGCACGGCGACATCGCTAACGAAAGTTGCGTGCGTGTATGCCTGCGAGCGTGTCGTGCGTTTCGAGCGGCCAGAAGCGCTTGGCGAGCACGTCGATGCAGCCTTGGTCTTTTTGGAGGACGCCTTCGATGATGAGCGCGCTCGAGGCGCGGATCACGCGGCGGTTGCGCTCATAAATGGCGGGATTGACGATTACGTTTACTAGGCCTGTTTCGTCCTCGAGCGTGAGGAAGACGAAGCCTTTGGCGGTGCCGGGACGCTGACGTGTGATCACCATGCCGCCGACCTTGCAGATGAGATGGTTCGGCATCGCGGGTAGGCGCTCGGCAGCGATGACGTGCTGCTTGTCGAGCTCGACGCGAAAATGTGCGATCGGCTGCGGGCCGGTCGTCACGCCCGTCCCCCAGACGTCGAATGCTGTCGTTTCGCGCGCCGAGAGGGAGGCGAAAGCCGGCTGCGGCTCGTCGATCTCCATGCTGCGGCCGAGCTCCCCGCGCGCTTCGCGTTCATCGAGCCCGCGCAAGGCCCACATCGCATCGCGACGCGTTGTAAACCACGGCGCGAACGCACCCGCAACGGCAAGATTCTCGAGTGCATCCTTCGCCAGCCGCGTCCGGGCGGCGAACTCGCCGAGATCCGCAAATGTACCGCCGCGCAGGCCCGCTTCAAGTTGCTCGCGCTGACCTTCGCCGAGTCCCCGGATGACGTGAAACCCGAGCCGCGTCGCGCCTTCGCCGTCGACGAAACTCCAGAACTCACTTTCGTTCACCGTTACGGGCTTGACGACGACGCCGTGGCGACGCGCATCGTTGACGAGCACTTCGGTTGAATAGAAACCCATCGGCTGTACGTTGAGAATCGCCGCAAGAAAAATCGCGGGCTCGTGACACTTGACGTACGACGAGGCGTATGACAGCAGCGCGAAGCTGGCTGCGTGCGACTCCGGAAAACCGTAATCGGCGAAGCCTTCAAGCATATGGTAGAGCTGCTGCGCGGCCGTCCGATCGATTCCGTTGTCGACCATACCTTCGACGAGCTTCGGGTAGATTTCAGCCATTCGCTCGCGCGAACGCTTATGTCCCATCGCGCGGCGCAGCGTATCCGCTTGGCCGGGCGAAAACCCAGCGGCTTCGATGGCCATGCGCATGCCTTGTTCTTGAAACAGCGGCACGCCGAGCGTCCGTTCCAGAACGGGCTTGAGTTTGGGATGCGGATACGTCACGGGTTCGAGGCCGCTGCGCCGGCGCAGAAACGGGTGAATCATGTCGCCTTGAATCGGTCCCGGCCGAATGATCGCGACCTGCATCACCAGATCGTAAAAGCACGCGGGCTTCATGCGGGGAAGCATCGACTGTTGGGCGCGTGATTCGATTTGAAACGTTCCGATCGAGTCGGCACGCTGGAGCATTGCATACGTCGCCGCGTCGTCGGGTGGAATGGTCGCGAGCGAAAGCGCGGGTCGCGCCTCACCGTAGCGGCGTCCGTGAAGCGCGAACGCGTCGCGCAGAAGCGACAGCATGCCAAGGCCCAGTAAGTCGATCTTGATGAGCCCGAGGTCGGCGAGGTCGTCCTTATCCCATTGCACGATCGTGCGATCGCGCATCGAAGCCCATTCGACCGGCGCAACCTGCACGAGCGGGTCGCGCGTAATAACCATGCCGCCCGAATGAATGCCCATGTGGCGCGGAAAGCCGTCGACCCGCCGGCAGAGCGCGAGCAGCAAGGCCCCGACCGCGCCGCCGATTGGCTGAGGTCCGGTATCCATCCGACTTCCATCTTCGGCGTCGTCGATGTTCTCGAAGCTCGGCGTATGCGCTCGCCCCGGTCTAGCTGCCGGCTGATCGGCGGCAAGCGCTCGCGAAAAACGTTGGTTGGAGCCGGCGTCGAGATCACGTCGGCGGGCGACCGACGCGGGCAACGCAATGGCATCGTCGGTAGCGCCCGTGGCGCCCGTAGCGCCCGTGAGCGATTCGCGCGCATCGTATTCCTGCGCGATGGCATCGACTTGCGCAAGCGAGAGCCCGAGCGCTTTGCCGACGTCGCGAATCGCCGAGCGCGTTCCGTACGTGATCACCTCGGCCGTCATCGCCGCGTGTTCGCGATCATAACGATCGTAGACGTACTGGATCACCTTCTCGCGGTCTTGGTGTGCGAAGTCGATGTCGATATCGGGAATCTCGTTGCGCTCTTCGGAGAGAAAACGTTCGAAAAGCAGGTCCATGCCGATCGGGTCGACGGCGGTGATGCCAAGCGCATAACAGACGGCCGAGTTCGCGGCCGACCCGCGCCCTTGGCAGAGGACGCCGAGTTCCGCAGCCGCGCGCGCGATGTCCCAGACGACGAGAAAGTATCCCGCGAGGTCCATGCGCGCGATGATGCCGAGCTCGTATTCGAGTTGCCGCTCGACTTTCGAAGCGAGCGGCTGACCGTAGCGTCTGCGCGCGCCCGCCATGACGAGCGTGCGCAGGTACGAGTGCGTGCTCGTTTCTTCCGGCGGAATTTGAAAGAGCGGAAACTGCCCCGCGAGTTTGTCGAGTCGAAAGCGGCAGCGCTCCGCGATCGCAAGCGTGTTGCGCAGCGCCTGCGGATACGGCGAAAAGATACGCTGCATCTGCGCGGGGCTCTTCAGATAGAATTCGTGGTTGGGAAGCAAGAGCGTGCCGGCATTCGCCAAGTTCGTGCGATAGCGCACGCACGTCAGCACGTCGCAGAGCGCTGCATCATGGGGCCCCGCATAGGCCACGCCGTTCGTCGCGACGGACGGCAGACCGAGCGCCTTGGCGAGATCGAGTTGCACGCGCACGAGCCGTGCATCGTCGGGTCGTAAGTGGTGTTGCAGCTCGACGAAGAACGCGCCGGGGAACAGGTCTCCCAGCAGCGCGTAACGCGTGCGTGCAACTGCAAGGTCGTCGCGCAGGAGCGCCTCTTCGGCGTATCCGTGCGATGAACCCGAGAGCGCGACCAGGCCGGCGGTCTTTCCGCTAAGATCGCAGAGCCGTAAACGCGCGTCGCGTTTCTTACCGCGTAGCTGAGCCGCGGAGATCGCGCGCATCAAGTTCGCATAGCCGGCGTCGTCTTCGGCGAGCAGCACGATACGCGGCAGCCGCGCCGACTCCTCGGCCGTCAAGGTGCGCCGGCGCTTCGGTCGCAGCTCGGGCGCGTCGAGCGTCAGCTCGCAGCCGACGATCGCCCCGACTTTCGTCGGCTTGGCATACTTTGCGAACCGAACGGCCCCGTAGACACCGTCCCGATCCGTTAGGGCAAGCGCCTCAAGCCCAAGGGCGATAGCCCGCTCGACTAGCTCTTCGGGATGCGAAGCGCCTTCAAGAAAAGTGAAATTTGACCGGCAGTGCAGCTCGGCATAGCCCGCAGCAGGCATGGAGCGGCCATCATAGCGAACATACGTTCGTCGGTCAACGCCGTGGTGGAATCAGGGAGTTGGCTTCGGTCTCGGCAATGACCTCATTCCAGAGGGCAAGCTGCGCGCAGGCTGTGCAGTTGGCGATATAAGTCCAGTAAGTTGCGCGAGCGGCGCCGGTGGAATTAACCCGAACGAACGAGTTGTGCTTTCTCCTAAGCGCACGACGATGATCAACATCGTCAACCCGTAGAGCCAATATGTCGCGAGCTTAAAACGTTTTGCCTTGACGCCAACATTGGTTGACAGCTCCTCAACGGCAATCTTCGTCGCATCGAAGACCGCTGTGATGGTCTGCTTTGGATAGTAAGGCCACGCGCGCCCAAGGGTCTCGGCATCGGGAACGATGGAGTACTCGCGCACGCCAAGGGCGTTCATAAGGATAGCGAGCGGGATGAGGTAGAGAAGCGTAACGCCCAAATCGACGGTGAGGAATCCTTGCTGATCGCAAGACCAAGAACGGCAACCGCAGCGGCAAAGACAGTCGCAATTTTCGTCTCGACACGCGCGAGGCTGCCGTAGGAAGTGCGGGCGCGCTCTTGCAACAGCTCGAGCGGACGCGTGAAGTCCTGGATCGGCTCGGCGAGCGGTTCGGGAGGGTCGGGACGAGCCGCCTCCACTGGGTCGCGCTCGAACTCGCGCTCTGCAATGCGCGCAAACGACGCGATGAGGCGGAGAACCGAGCGGAGGTTCAGTGTCCCTGCGGGATATCGCGGCCCTCACGGAACGGGACCCGCATCGTATCACCCGTCGGAGGCGGCGGCGGTGGAAGTGGCGCAGGCTTCGGCTGCGCCTGTTGTGCGGCAGGCTGCTTGGTTTCCATAACGTGCCTTACTCGGGATCAGGAAGCGGTGGTGGCAGAGATAGTTTCGAGAGCGCTTGAGGCGGGTCATTCAACGCTCACTGGCAACGGATTCCTCTTCGGACTAGTCGGAGAGCCGGATCTATCCGAATCAAGAATTCGCGAGAATGTTCAACGGCCTCGCGCGGCTCAGAACCATTTAATTGCAGAGGTTCCAAGCTTCTAGATATTCCGAGTGACCCTGGGTGCGACGGTCGCCGTCCTCCTATGGGCGTATATCACAAATGTGGTACACTGAAGGGGACGATGGATATCAACTTACGCGAATACCCCTCGCAAGCAAACAAACCGGTGCCCTCAAAGGAGCAGCAGGCGGAGGAAGAGCGTCGGCTCGCCCAAGACCAATCTTTGGGTCGCAAGTCACCAAAGTACCGCCAGTATTTCGAGCCCCAAGCCGACTGGTAGTCGGCTCGCTTTCTTCACCATGGCGCAACATACGGTCGACCCAGAGCAAGCCTGGTTTTGGTCTGATTGTTGGCAAGCGATGGAGCGCAAAGCCGACGCCGACATCGTTGCAGGACGAGTAAGTCGATATGATTCAGCCGACGACTTCTTGGCTGACCTGGATAAGCACTGAACTAAGCCACGAACTTCGTTATCGCGAAACTCGAATGCATCAACCCTTCGACACATTCGGGTTCTCTTACGCTTTGTAAACCACCGGAGCGGTGTTAAGCTGCCGGATCCAACACGATCTTTTGCACATCGTCGGACTTGTCGACGAACATCTTATACGCTTCCGCAGCTTCGGTGAGGCCGAAGCGGTGCGTGATGATGTCCTGCGGTTTGATCTTGCCCTTCGCTATGTAGTCGAGCAACGTCGGAAGGTAGCGCTGAACGTTCGTCTGACCGGTGCGCAGGCGTAGTCCCTTCGCAAAGAGTGTCCCAAGCGGGAACATGTCGACGAAGCCGATGTACACACCGGGAATCGAGACGGCGCCCCCCTTGGCGCACGTGTAGATCGCCTGCCGCACGACGTGCGTGCGGTCGAGCGTCAACTTTGCAACCTGCTTCACTTTGTCGATCAGCGCATCGACTGTAGCGGCGTGCGCCTCCATGCCGACGCAGTCGATCACGGCATCGGGACCGCGTCCGGCCGTTCTCCGGTTGAGCTCCTTTAAGACATCGTCCTTCTCGAAGTGAACGGGTTCCGCGCCGTAACCCTGCGCGCGCTCCAGTCGGTCGGACAAGCGATCGATCGCGATCACCTTCGAAGCGCCGAGTAAAAACGCGCTTTGGATCGCGAACAGGCCGACGGGTCCGCAACCCCAAATCGCGACGACGTCGCCCGGCTTGATGTCGCACTGTTCGACAGCCTGATAACCGGTCGGAAAAATGTCGGTCAAAAACAGCACTTGCTCGTCGGTCAGATTGTCTGGAACCTTGAAGACGTTCGCGTCGGCAAACACCACGCGCACGTGCTGGGCTTGACCACCGGGATAACCGCCGAAGGCATGAGAGTAACCGTAGAGCCCGGCCGGTGAATGTCCGGTAACGAGGTTGGCTGTGTCCTGATTGGGATTGGAGTTATCGCAGAGTGACGTGAAGCCGGCTTTGCAGTTATTGCAGCCGCCGCATGCAATCGTAAACGGCACGACCACGCGATCACCCACGTGTACCTTCTTCACCGCATCCCCGACGGACTCGATGACGCCCATGAACTCGTGCCCCAGGATGTCGCCGTGCTTGACGGTCGGGATGTACCCGTTGTAGAGATGCAAGTCCGAACCGCAAATAGCAGTCGACGTGACGCGGACGATAGCGTCGCTCGGGGCAAGGACCGTCGGCTCTGCGACGTCGTCGACGCTCACATTGCGTGGGCCGTGATACACCAAAGCGTTCATTGCGTTACATCCGTTCCGTTGAATGCGACATCGCCTGCTTCCATGACCGACTTGAAGCGACGTAGATCGAGTGCGACGAAGTGCTGCGACGACGCGCGCGCCGCCTTGACGCCGAATACGCCGAGAAAGCCGCCCGGCGGCAGATATTCGATTTCGACGCGAAGTTCGGTCCCGCGACCGCCGGGCGCCGGAATGAAACGTACGGTGCCGGCGTGTTTGACCGGTGCGCGATCCGCACGCCACGCGATGCGTTCATTCGGAACGTCTTCAAAGATTTCGGCGTCCCACGAGATCGATTTGCCGCCCGGTCCCGTGACCGTCCAGCGCGAGCGCGATTGACCGTCCGTCGATTCGACGCGTTGCACGCTCGGCATGACAAGCGGCAGGCTTTCGAGGTCGCGCCACGCTGCGTAAACTTCGGCGGGCGGGCGTGCAATCGTCACGTATTCTTCGATCCGTCCGCCACGCTTATACGGAACGACTCTCGTCGACGAATCTCCGGCGAACGTTCGACGCGCTCTGCGGCCGAGCAGGACCCCGCCCGTCGCGAGCGCAGCTCCGGCGACCGACGCGGTTACCATCCGTTGTTTCATAGGGAGTCCCTTCCCGAAACGAAGCCGTACGCTACGACGCTTGGCCGCCGGTCCTGCGGGTCGGCAAGCGGTCCTGATGTATCGTCTTGGCGGTCCGCAAAAAACGCTCGCGTTCTTGGCGAGTAAGCATCGTGTACCCGGTTAATCGTATGTTCCGGTCACGTACCAGCGGCCGCGTTCGTCGACGATGCGGTAGAGCGCGCCGTCGGCGAGCAAGACGTCGTAGGCGTCATGCGTTATCCGGCCGGGACTGTTCCCAAACACCGAAGCCCGGCCGAGGGCGCTTAGCGCCGAGGCCCACCATGCTTCGTCGACGCGCCACGGGCCCGCGCACTCGAGAACCGCTTGCAAGTCGATGAACGCCGGCCGCCCGCGCGCTATGCGAACTTTGACCTCACGTGGCGGCAAGGTGCGATACGCGAACGTTCCGGTTTCGGGCGTCGGCGGCGCCGTTGCTGTAAGTGCGGCGCGGGTCGTGCGTGCCACCTTCTCGGCGGTGAACGGTTCGTAAGCGACCCGTGCTTGGTAGTGATTGCCGGTGACGATGCGCGCGCGCAACGCCGGCTCGCCACCCAGCGCGGCTGCCAGACGCGCAAGCGCGATCGCGACGATTTCGGGATTCGGATCGCGGCCTGCGAAAAGCGAGAGTTCCGTGCCGCCCTCTTCCAGCCGCTCTGCACGCAATCGCAAACCGGTGACCGGTGAACGCAGGACCGTTCCTTCGAGTCGCGCGCGCAGAAGATCGAACATCGTCGCGCTCTGCGCCGTCGGTTGCGCGAGCGACGTTTCGAGTGCGTGCATCTCGCCGTCATCGCACTCTAGTTCCAGCTGTAGTGCGCCGCAGCGTTTCCCCAAGAACGCGACGTCTTCGGCGACGCGCGCCACGAGCGTGCGCAGCGCAAACAGCAACTGATCCTCACGCTCTGCACTCCCTTCACCCGCAAGCGCGCGTTCGACCGCGATGCGGCGTGCACGCGGAACGAGCGGTGTGTCGTCGCGCCCGCAAGCGCGTGCGTGCCAATGCGCCGCAGCAGGCCCGAAGCGACGCACAAAAGGACCGTGCGGAAGCGCGGCGAGTTCGCCGAGCGTCCGGATACCGAAGAATTCGAGCCGTGCGAGCGTTTCGCGGTTGAGTTCGAGAAACCGTAGCGGCAAGGGCGCGACGAACGCGCGCTCCTCGCCCCCGCGCACGACGCTGCCGTCGCGCACACGGGCAGCGACGCGCGCGACGAACGAGTTCGGCCCGAGCGCGACGTGTAGCGGCAGCGCGCGCAGCTCGTCGTCGTGAGCGAAGGCCTCTCGCACGCTGCGCAGCCACGCCCGTTCGCCGCCCGCGATGCCGCGCATCTCGAGCAGCGCCGTGCCGTCGCCTGCGTCCTCGACCAGCGGCGATGCCGCATCGAGTGCATCGAGCGCACGCTCCCAGAGCCGCCGGTTTTCAACGGGAGCGTCGACGGCGACGGCGGCCTCGCGCGCGCAGGCGGCGGCTTGGACGAGCGTCATCCCACTCCGAGCGCCGAGCGCATACGCACCTTCATCGAGGGCGACCACGTGGCCGCGTTCGAGCCGGTCCACCACGATTGTCGGACGCTCGCGCAGCGCTTGATCTCCCAGCCGCGCGACCGTGACTCGGTAAGCGGGAACGAGCGCACAAATAATCGGCACCGTCCGAGCATCGTACGCGAACATATGTTCGTAGTCAATGCATGGCTTACGTCTATGATTCTCATTGTTCGGACCGAGGGAATCATATGGACACGCTCGGCATATCGAGCGCTATGGTGCGCTCCAATCGCTCGCTGCCATGGCTCGATCGCCTCAAAGGGCTGGCGCTTGCATGGGTCGTTCTCAACCACGTCGTCGAGCGTCTCGCCGGCGGGGCCGCAGCCGGAAATCCAAGCGTTCCCTGGCCACCACTTGCCGAGCGGATCGCTCAGTTTGCGCCCGTGCACGGCATGGGAGCGCTGAATTGGCCGTTAACGGCGCTGCGCGACCTCGGCTGGTTCGGCGATCAAGGCGTCACGCTGTTTCTCATTTTGAGTGGATTCGGGCTGACGCACGGTTTGCTCGCGCAGGGCGCACCGCCCGCACTCGGCGTACCGGAGTTTTACCGGCGTCGCGCGTTTCGCATCATGCCGCTGTGGTGGGGCGCGCACGTACTGTTCCTGCCGCTCGGAATCTTAGCCGGAACCATGACGCCCGGGAATTGGCAGTTCTATGCGAGCCTCGCGGGACTGCGCTTCATGCCGAGCGTCTTCTATTTCTTTTCGCCCGCGTGGTGGTACGTCGGGCTGCTGCTTCAGCTCTATCTCGTCTATCCGCTCTTATGGCGTCTGCTGCGTGCGCGCGGCGCGGCAACGCTCCTCGTCTTCGGATGCGCGATCGGGTTCGCCGCGATTGCACTCGGTCCGCACCTTTTTCACAACGGCTACCTCGACGCATGGCAGCGCGGCGCGTTCTTCGTTACGCGGCTGCCGGAGTTCACGCTCGGAATGGCGTTCGGCGCGTGGTGGTTCAGACGCCCCCGGCAAACGCAGGCGTTTTTGCGCGCGCCCGTTACGCCGCTCGCCGGCGTGCTCGTCTATTCCGTCGGGACGGCTCTGTCGTTCACGCTTTCCGGCATGATCGTCGCGCCGCTGTTGCTGGGCGCCGGCGCATTTGCGATCGTCTTTCCGTGGGTAGCACGGCCGGCGCGCGGCGACGTTGCCGTGCAACGCGTTGGACGGCATTCATATTCGCTGTACCTAGTGCACGATGCACTGATTACAGTGCTCGTACCGGCTTCGCTCGTCGTTGCGAAAAGCGCGCTCGGGATCGCCGCGGCGCTCGTTGCAACGCTCGTCGCGGCGTGGCTTCTCGAGCGCGGAACCTCCGCGGTCGAGAGCTTTATCGGACAATCTGCGAGACGCTACGGAGGCGTCGCCACGGTCGGTGCCATCGCGCTCTTTGCGGTGCTCGCGTGGGGCGGTGCCGTGGCAGCCGACCTTGCGGTGCAGCGCTTCGCGCCGCAGGAAGTGCTCGGCTGGGGAGAGCGTGCCTCGCTCGAGCCGAGCGTGCGGTTTGGGTGGAAGCTCATTCCCTCGCGCACGACGCGCTTGCATTGGCAGTCCTACGATTATCGCGTCACGGCGAATGCACTGGGCTTCCCCAGCCCAGAATTCACAGCATCCAAACCGCCGAATATGCTGCGCATTCTCGTCACGGGCGATGCCTACAGCAGCGCGGAAGGCGTCGATACGCAGCGAGCGTGGCCGCGTCTCTTACAGGCGGACCTCGCCCAAGCCGGCGACGACCGCCACGTTCAAGTCATGAACTTCTCGATCACGGGTTACGGGCCGAATCAGGAAGCGGCCGTCGTCGCAGCATTTGCGCCCCGCTTCTGTCCCGACGTTGTCTTAATCGAAATGTTCGCAAACGACGTCGAGGATGCGCGCACCTCCAATGCCGCATTTCGAGAGAGTATCGGTTTCGGTAACCTGCCGGGAACGGGCCTCCGCCCGATTCTCGAATTGCGCCAGTTGAGTGCGTACCTGCACTCGCAGATTGCCGAGCCGATGCGTTCGCGCCTCCGGTATAAGCCCGAGGATGAAGGCTATTTCCTCGGCAACTTTGCGTTCTTGGAGCGTGGACATCCCGAGTGGGATCGTGACGGCGTGCGCCGCTCGATCGTGCGCTACGATGCGATCGCGGGTGCGGCACGATCGGTCGGCGCGAAAGCCATTGTCGCGTTCGTGCCCGCGCCGGCTCAGGTCTGCGACCGCCGTTCGCTTGCGTACTATCCCCACTTCACCGACCTGGGCGACTCGGCAAAATACGATCTGACACTGCCGGAGAAACGCGGCCGTGCAATCGCGTCGGCAGCCGGAATGGCGTTCTGGGACCTTTTGCCCGACCTGCGCGCACTTTCACCGTGCCCGTACATGCCGCGCAACATGCACTTCACCGCTCAAGGAAATAGCGCCGTCGCGAAGCTGTTGGCGAAGCGCTTGAGCAAACTCTTGGCACAACTGCGATGAGCGTGAACCGGCGAACGGCGCTCGTTACGTTCCTTGCGCTGACCGCTGGTTTCACGCTGGTCGTCGTGTATCAGAAGGAGTGGAGCGGGGAAGCGTTCTCGGCATTCTATTGCGGTGGTGAGGCAGTCGCGCGCGGCGCGGATCCGTACCGCATCGAGCCGCTCCGGAGCTGCGAACATCGCGTCGCTCCGCAGATCAACCCGCCCGACATCGTCGAGCCGGCACCGCTGCCCGGGTACGCGCTCCTCCCGTTCGCCGCGCTCGCGCAGTTGCCGTATCGGCCCGCGGCGCTCGTGTTCGTCGTCGCGTCGCTTGTGTCGGTCGCAGTCGCCGCCGTGGCCTTATCGGAGTTGACCGGAGTGCCGCTCGTTGCACCGCTGGGCGCGCTGCTCGTCGTCGATGGTTTCGTCAACATCCACTATGGTGAGATGCCGCCGCTTGCTATTGCTGCGCTATGCGTTGCGGGACTGTATGCCGCCAGGGGTTGCGATCGGCTCGCGGCGCTTGCGGCGTCCGCAGCAATGATCGAACCGCACTTGGGCTTGGCCGCGTGCTTGTCGCTCTTTGTGTGGCGGCCGCGCGCACGCATCGTTCTCGGGAGTGCCGCAATCGTGCTCGGCGCCCTTTGGGTAGTGTCGCTTTCGCTCCCGAACGTGGCGGAGTATTTCACGCAGGTTTTACCGTTGCAGTCCAGGGCCGAGGTGCCCGCGGTCGATCAATACAGTCTGACGTGGCTCGCGCATCTCGCCGGTGCCGACCAAGCGCTGGCCTCTCAACTGGGCTCACTGAGTTACGTCGCCTTGCTCTTCTTCGGTGTGCTCGCGGCACCGCGCGCGGCTCACAACCTCCATGCGCCGGCGCTGCTCGTGTTCTTTCCCGTTGCCGCCACCACGCTTTTCGGCGTCTTCATTCACGATCTTCAACTGCCCGCCGCAGTACCCGCGGCATTGGTCATCGCAGTTGCACTCGGAGCTTCCGGCAGAGCGGCGTGGTTTGCCGTCTTCGTCTTGTCGCTCGAGTGGGTCACGTGGTGGGAGACCGATCGCGTCATCGTCGTGCTGTCGATTTTCTCCGTTGCCGCCATCGCGTGGGCTGCCATGCGCGACCGTGCACCACGAGAGCGCGTCGCGCTTGGGTGCCTTGTACCCATCGCATACTTGGCGGTGCTCGCTGCCTACGTGCATTTACCACACACCGTCATCGCGACAGGAGCGGAGCCCTGGCCGTTACGCGCTTCTCTCGGACCGAGCACGCAGGCAGCCCTCAACTGGGGAACCTTCATCCGCGATAGTCACGAAGCGTCAGATGCGACCCTGCAACTTCTGATCGGGAAGCTCATCGTGTGGGCAGCCCTTGCGACCGTGCTCGTGGAAGGTATCCGCACGAGCCGCGTATCGCCCGCGCCATTGTGATCGGTGCGTCGTTACGGTAGCTTACGTTTGTTCGACCGTTGCTTTCGTTTGCCGAGACGTTGCTTTGCGATCGCCTTCGCGGCAATAACCACGGCCGGTGAATCTATGGTGAGAGTCTCCGGCGCGCAAGCGAGACGCAGGCTCGAGATATTCCAAAGGCCATATGCCTTCCAATCGGGATTGTAGTATGACCACCAGCACGCTCCAATGTAGGCATTACGTTGGTAAATAATGCGAGCCCATGCTTGCGTAATCGTGCGATCACGTGTGATGACTCGCGATGGTTGTTGGATGCCGATCGTGCGCAGCGCGTCAACGTCGTCCAACGCAAAGATGGACACGGAATCGGCTAATTCGTAGTCGGCAAGCGCGAGGGGACTGATTCCGTGCAAAAAGGTCGCTGGGCGCCAAGCGAACAGGTGCCCAAGCGCTTCTGCGACCGCCGCCTCGGGCTCTGCGGCCAGATAGAAGGTCTTATAAAGATCAATGTTGCTGATTCGATTGTCCCCAGAGTCGACGGAAAAAAGAGCGCCGCCGGATTGATTCGCGGCGGCGGCGGGATCCCACGGGAAAACACGATAGAGCCTCATGCGTAACCGAGACTCTCGTGCGCGTCGAGTGCTTGGACGAGTGGACCGGCACCATGCAAGGCCAGGACATCGATAGGGCGCTTATAATCGAGGTATGGGTCGTTGCCGAGCAGCCAATCGATGACGACGTCAGGTGCGTAGACTTGCAGCGCACGGGTGAGGACGTCGTGCAAGTCGATGACGCGTGCCGTCATCTCCGTGTTCATGCTACGCTGGCCGCTGAGCCAGTTCGAGACGGTGCCCGAGCCGACGCCGAGAAAGCGAGCCAACGGGCGGGCGCCAAAAGCGCTGGCCAGCCTGTGGAGCAAAGGCCTCACGTCGCGCAGCGCGTCAGGATTCTTTGGAATGCTGATGTTGTCTATGGTGAGGGTCCAGGCCACGCCATTTTCCTCCTGCCCCCAGTATAGCGAGACTGTGCCGAAAGCGCAAATCGCTTTCAGTAAATCCCGACGGGAACGGCCTAGAGTGACCTAGAGCGCGATCGGTGGTTCAATGCGTTCGGACTCGTACACGGCTGCAAGGCTTGCTCGTTCCCATACGTTGGCGAGCGGTACTCCCGTTTCGAACGTCGCGCATACGAAACGCGCGTGCTTTCCCGGAACGGCGCGCTTGTGTTTGAGGACCGTGGCTGCGCCTTCGATGCCCGCGAGCGTGCAAAAGAGCCCCGGGGTTCCTGCAAAGCGCACCTTCGCCGCACGGACGCGCACGCGCAGCGATGCGAAATAGCGAAGTTCGCTGGGCGCCCCCTCGCCGAGTACGACGAAGACCGCATTCGCGCGATGCGTTAGGCTTGTTAGGCGCGTCCAGACCGTCGCACGTAGCGCGACCATCGGAATGACGACGACTCCAAAGGCGGCCGAGCGTAGCACGATGTCGGCCGCGCGCGTGATGTCCGTCGCGCCGCTTGCATGCACGATCAGCAGCCGGCCGAGATCGACTCCCGCCGCCGCGAGCGCCGGCGGGTAGAACGCGCCTTCCGGACCGGCCGGCGTTTCAATGAGCGCACCGAGGCCGCCGTTCGCCGTCGCCATAGCAAGTAATCGGGCGGCAACGGCGGACCGCCCGGACCCGGCCGCGCCTTCGAGTGTGGCGATCGCTCCCCGCGGAAAACCACCTCCGAGCGCTGCGTCGAGCGCGCCGAGTCCCGAACGCACGACGCTCTCCTCGGCGAGCGTAAACGCCTCAGGCGAAGCGCTCCGCTGCCCCGCCGACAACGCCGCTCGCAGCCCGTCGAAGGCAGCGCGGCGCGAATCGAGGGGGGGAACGGGCAGCATGGGAACGCTATGCTAATCGAACATATGTTCGAATGTCAAGCGGTAAGCGTCCAATGGATTGCAAACCTAACTTCTTTGGTATAATATGCCGCAAGTAGTCGAAGTCAAAGGATATCGCGTCATGGTTTACACTCGAGACGAACACCCGCCCGCGCATGTTCACGTCGCGAAGAATGCGAGCACGATTCGCGTGCTGCTGCACGCCGACAGCGTCGAGTACGACTCATACGATGGTGCGATGCCGAAGCCGCAAGAGCGTAAGCGTGCCGTCGAAATCGTGGCCGAAAACTTCGAAGCCTGTTGGAAACTGTGGAGTCATTACCATGCGCACTGAAGCGCTAAAAGTTAAAATTATCGAACCAAGCGAGCCCGTTGCCCGAGCGCGTCAACGTATTGCAGACGAGCGAGCGCGGGTCGCAAATGCGAAATCTATTCGTTACATCAGTAAGGGGGATGCATTCGCTCTGGCGATGCGATCAGGGGTCGAGGTACTGGTTCCGCGCGCGTCCGTCGACGAGCTATGTGGCGTCCCGAAAGTAGATCTGGTCGATGTTACGCTGACACCCGGAGGCGATGCGATCGCATTCGAGGCGCTCAATGTGCATATTTCGGTTCCCGGCCTTCTGCGCGAGGTCTTGGGGTTCAACACGGGGCAACGCGCCGGCGGCCGCGCTCGCACGCCGGCCAAGCTCGCTGCGGTACGCAGAAACGGTGCGAAGGGTGGCCGCCCCCGAAAGAAGGCGACTGCGTGAAGCACGCTTCCCAGCTTTCTTGGCGAAAGACACGGAACGGCGTCCCGAATGCCTCGCACCTCTGTCTATCAGTTCCATAGCATGTGGAGCCGAACTCACCGACGGCATCATCGTTTGCAATGACGAGACTTTCCCGAACGACGCCACGATTTGAGTTTTCCACCGTTCGACGTGCGCAACTGTTGAAAGGCTACGCCGTCCACGCCCCTCGTTCGGCGCTCACCGGCCGATCGAAATAGGCGTGCAGCGCTTCGGGCGCGAGCGGCCGCGCGAAGTAGTAGCCTTGCAATCGTTCGCAGCCGATTTGCCGTAGATAGGTCGCTTGTTCGAGCGTCTCGACGCCTTCGGCGACCGTGCGGAGGCCGAGGTTTTGAGCGACGGCGATGATCGCGCGCACGATGGCCTGATCGGCTACGTCGACGAGGATGTCCGCCACGAACGAGCGGTCGATCTTCAGCGTGTCGACGGGCAGCCGCTTGAGATAACCCAGTGACGAGTAACCCGTACCGAAGTCGTCGATCGAAAGCCCGACCCCCAGGCTCGCGAGCGCCTTCACGTTGTCGACCACGGCGTCGGCACCGACGTACGCGCCCTCGGTAATTTCGAGTTGTAAGTGATGCGGTTCGAGACCCGTGCTCTGGAGCGCCCCGCGCACGCTTTCGATGAAATTGGGGTCGCGTATTTGCCGCGCGGAGATGTTGACGCACATCGAGACCGCGCCGTGACCCGAGAGCACCAGGCGCTTGGCTTCGGCGCAAGCGCGCGAAAGAACGAACTCGCCGAGTGGAACGATCAGTCCGGTCGCTTCGGCGAGCGGCACGAATTCGGCCGGGGCAATTGCTCGGCCGTCGGTTTCGAAACGTAAGAGTGCTTCGCAGCCGATCGGAAAGGAGGTCCGTGCATCGACGATCGGTTGATAAATGATGCCGAGCGCTTCGCGTTCGATTTCACGCCGCAAGGTACGTTCGAGTTCGACTTCGTGCAGCGCACGCGTGTGCAATTCGGGAACGTAAACGGCAACGGTGTTGCCGCCGCGCGCTTTCGCTGCGTACATCGCCGTGTCGGCGCTGCGCAAGAGTTCGTCCGGCGACGCGCCATCGCGCGGATAGAGCGCAAGGCCGATGCTACCCGAGACGCTGAGTGCAGAGTCATGATACGCAACGGGCTGCGCAAGTGTTGCACACAAGCGGTCCGCGAGCGCAAGAGCGTCGTCTTCGTTGCCCTCGAAGACGATTGCGAACTCATCGCCGCCGGGACGCGCCACCATCGCATCGTCGCGCACCGTTCCCGCGAGTCGCGCGGCGAGTTCACGCAAGACGTGATCGCCCGCCGCGTGCGAGATCGTGTCGTTGATCGATTTGAAGCGATCGACGTCGATGAAGAAAACGACGACCGGTTCGGCGTTCGCCGCAGCACGCGTGACGGCGCAATTTAGACGTTCACCGAGCAGCGTGCGATTGGGTAACCCGGTGAGAACGTCATGATGTGCCAGAAAGCGCAGCCGTTCTTCGGAGCGCTTGCGCTCGGTGATATCGAGCACTGCACCGATGACGCGGCGCGGCTCACCGCCCTCATGGGAAAACTGGCCGCGTTCGTAGACGTAGCGCTCGCGACCGTCGCGCGTGCAAATGCGGTGTTCGATCGTATACGGGCTGCCTTCGCGGCGCGCGCGGTCGATCTCGCGCGCGATGTCGGCTGCGTCGTCGGGATGATCGAATTGGTAAAGCAGCGCCGGCCTCTCGAGCGCGGGATCCGCTCCAACGATGCGATAGAGCTCCGTCGACCAGCGCATTTCACCCGACACCAGATCGGTTTCGAAGCTTCCCAGATGTGCGAGTTCCTGCGCTTCGGCAAGCGCGGCACGGCTTTCGCCGAGCGCGCGTGAGACGGCAAGCCGCGCCGTCGCCTCGATCGCGAGGACGATGCGCGCGTTCTTGCCGCGAAAGACGATGCCGTTCGACATAATGTCGGCATAGAAGATGCTGCCGTCGGCGCGACGGTGACGCCAGAGCGTTTGCTCGGTCGTCGCTACTTCGGCCCGGCGCAGTTCGTTCAAGTGTTCCGCCAAACGCTCGTCGTCGCCGTGCGGCCGGATATCACTGATGGTCATCATCAGAAATCGCCGGCGCGAATAGCCGTACGCGCGGCATGCGGCCTCATTGACGTCGAGGAAACGCAATGTCGCGAGTTCGAAAATCCACATCGGCTGGGGATGGTTGACGAAAATCTTCCGGTAGTCGTCCGTGGGGCGGAGCCTCGGCATCAGGGCGCCAGATGATCGAGCATTGTCTGTATTATCGGCGGCCGGCCGGCGGCGGACAGCCCCTTCGCCGTTATTGACCGGGCAAGACGATTTCCGCGACTCTTCCTTTTCTGCCGAGGGGGTTGACATGGCGCGACCTTCGCGCTATTGTACTAGTACGCTAGTGCAACAGCACGATAGGAGATTAGGATGAATCAGCACCGTAAGCCCGACCAAGACGCGACCCGCCTTCTCAGCCGTCCGACCGTTATCCCGACGCCCCGTACGCCCGAGCGTCTCTTCAACGGCTGGGGTGTCCGGCTCTAAGCCGGCCCCGAACCGAAGCGACCGAGCCGCAGCGAAGCAGCGAACGACGTGTCCATGATCTTCCGAGTCGACCCGCGCAGCGGGGTTCCGATCTACCTGCAAGTCATCGAGCAGGTGAAGCGGGCGATTGCCCTCGGAACTCTCGCGCCGGGCGAGCAACTGCCGACCGTCAAGGCGCTGGCCCTCGGACTGACCGTCAATCCCAATACCGTTGCGCGCGCCTACCGCGACCTCGAACGGGAGCGCGTCATCGAAACCAGTCCCGGTCGCGGCTCTTTCGTTCCCGCGGGCGACGCGCAGACCGACGCCCGGCGTGCGGCGCACGACGTCGCTGAAAAAGAATTGGCCGATGCAGTGCGCGCGGCGCGCAGCTTCGGACTCGACCGGCGAACCGTCACCGCGCTCATCGAGCGCGCGCTCGACCGCTGGTTTCCTAACGATGAAGAGGAGCGAGCGTGACCGCGCTTTCGATTAACAACCTTACCAAACGCTACGGCGGGTTCACCGCCGTCGACGGCTTGTCCGTCGATGTCGAGCCCGCGAGCGTTTGCGGATTGCTCGGCCCCAACGGCTCCGGCAAGTCGACCACGTTCAAATGCGTGCTCGGCCTCGCGCGCCCGACGTCGGGCAGCGTAACGATCGAAGGCTCGCCGCTGCGACCCGAGACGTTTGAATATCTGGCTTACGTCCCGGAGAAAAGCGCGCTTTACGAGTGGATGACCGTCGAGCAGCATCTTGAGATGGCGCGCCGCGCGTACCGGCAGTACGATGTTGCGCGGGGCCGCGAACTGCTCGCACTGTTCAAGCTGCCGCCGAAGAAGCTCGTGCGGCGGCTTTCGAAAGGCCAACAGACCGCAGTCGCCCTCGTGATTGCCTTTGCGATTCGGCCGCGCGTGCTCGTGCTGGACGAACCCGCGAGCGGCCTCGATCCGGTCTTCCAGCGGACCGTTCTCGATCTCATCATTGACGCGGCTGCCGGCGGCGCCGGCGTGCTGTTCTCATCGCATCAGATTGGGCAGGTCGAACGCGCGGCGGACCGGATTGCGGTGTTACGTGACGGCAAGCTCGTGCTCGCCGGCAACATCGACACGCTTAAGGGCGACGAAAAGGTGGTCGTGGCCGCATTCGACGCGATGGTGCCCGAGATGCCCGAACTTGAGCGTGACCCGAACGTGCGCCGCATCGAACGCGGCGGCCGTATCGTGCGGCTGTACACCGACGGCGAGAGCGATCGAATCGCCGGGAAGGTCGCGCAGTTCGTCCCGCGTTCGCTCGAGGTCGTCGACCTTACCCTCGAAGACATCTTTCTGGGCGCCGTCGGTGACGGCGTCGTACCGCCGATCGGAGTTGAATCGTGATCTATGTTGAATGGCTACGTGCCCGCAAGCGGCTTGTGATCTTTGCGGGCGTGTTGGCGACGCTCGTCGTACTCGCCATCCTGTGCGTACAGTTCGGATACGTTCATTCGGATGTAAACGCACACGGCCCCAACCATTACTTCTACTTGTCCTCAGGCACCGAAAAGAGTCCGACCGATCAGCCGGCGCGTGTCGCCGTTCACGACATGCTGCAACAGTCGACGATTCCGCTGGACCCGTTTCTCATGACCGCGTCAATAATCGCGTTCATCTTCACCATTAGCCTTTACACGAGTTTGTATGCTCAACGTGAATCGTTGCACTTGGCGTTTACGAAGCCGCTTTCGCGGACGCGTTTGGCGCTGAATTTTTTTGCCGTCGACTTGGCTTCGATCGCCGCGCTCTATGCGTTCGTCGTCGCCCTTGGGCTTTTGACGATCACGGTCTTTGGAGGTCTCAATCGCATCGTCGCACCGAATCTAGGCGCTATCGTGCCGCTCGCCGGCATCCTCCTGCTCTACGGCTTGATGCAGGCGTCGACGGCTTGGCTGCGCCGCGGCGCAGGCGGCATGGTTGCGGCACTCTGGGTTGCTTTCGTCGCGGTGCCGAGCCTCATGAACACGTCGCTTGTGCAGCTCAACACTATCGCGCGATCGCTATGGCCCCTCGATCCATTGCGGTACGTATCAATGAACGCGAGCCACGGTGTTTACACGTGGGAATCGCACTCTGCCTACGGCGCCCAGACGGTGGGCGGACTAGGCGGAACATACGGAGCGACTGTGCTGCTCGGCTTTGGTTTCGGCATCGCGGCGTGCGCCATCGCCATCGTTAGCTGGAACCGCGTGGAGGTCTAATCCAATGCGCTACCTCGGATCGAACTTCTCACTCGTACTCGGCGCGTGGCGCCTGCGTATCTCATTTGCGCTCGAAGATGACATCGACGATGCGCCCGAGCCGCTCACTTCACGACGTAACTGCTCGGATACGCAGACCCGACGTATTTCCATACACCGTTCGTGACCTTGTAGAAGTATACGTGAAATTGCCCCCCGAAAGCGGCTCACAATATTCGCGGTCGCGGTCGCGGTCGCGGTACTACGGGCTCCGGGAAATTCCGGGTTACCGGACCAACCGGGAATGCGTGGTGCGGGCGATTATCGTGCCGCTGTACGCGCGATTTTCCGACGCGGTTACATCCTTGCGGCGCTCGAGCCCAAATGCGAGCGGCCCGTATTGCTCGGGCGTTTCGGCGGCGGTGGCGACGGCCCCACGCGATAGATGGACTACCGAGCGCTGCGTGGGGTGCTCGGTGGAAGTAAAAGCCGACGCGGGAGACGGCGGGCAACATGCCGACACGGAACGGCGGCAAAAAATGAGGCGATGCCGTGACTCAGCCGTCGCTCGAAGCGGGACTGTGGGTATGGGCAATTCCGGCGGAATTCGTCCCGAGATCAAGGAATGGAGCGACCTTATCGGAATTAATGGTAAACTCGATAAACTCAAGTAAGGTCCCTCAAATTGGATCCTGTCAGTAATCCGTATAGGCCTGGCGCGGGCAACCCTCCCCCGGCCCTAACCGGGCGCGATGCGCTCCTAGAATCATTTGCGGTCACCTTAAAGCGCGCGTTGGCCGGAAAGCCTGACAAAAGCGTTATGCCGATCGGATTGCGAGGCGTTGGTAAGACGGTCCTACTGAACCGGTTTGTTGACGATGCCGCTAAGCATGGATACGTCGTGGGCTCCGGTCTCATCGAAGCGCGCGAATCGGAGCAATTCCCGGAGCACCTCGCTCAACGGATGCGGCGGATTCTTTTGCAGCTTGATAACGGAGCTTCAGGGAAGGCGAGGCGCGCGGTATCAAAGGCGCTCGGCATACTCTCCAGCTTTGGATTGACCCTTCCGGACGGTACATCGTTCAACTTGGGGTTGACACCGGTCAAAGGCTCCGGTGACTCAGGAAATCTGGGTGAAGACATTACGGATTTGTTTGTCGCGGCGGCCGAAGCAGCGTCAGCACAAGGACGTGGAGTCCTGATCGCAATCGACGAGATACAGTACCTGAATAACGTCGAATTCGGGGCACTGATTTCTGCCGTGCATCGGACAACTCAGCTTAATCTGCCTCTAGTCCTCGTTGGGGCAGGGTTACCTATGCTTCCAGGCCTGGCGGGCAATTCAAAGTCGTATAGTGAGCGTTTGTTCGCGTTTCCAGTGATCGGCAAGCTTGAAAACAAAGACGCACGCGAGGCTATCGTCATGCCGGCATCCGATTTCGATGTGACGTTTACGAAGCAGGCTCTGGCAAAAATCATAGATGTTACGGAAGGATACCCGTTTTTTATCCAAGAGTGGGCGCACGAAATTTGGAACCATTCCGCTGGGCCTCAAATTCGGGAAACCGATGTGGACGCTGTCCGCAGTCGTGTAATCTCCAAGCTTGATGGCGATTTCTTTCACGTAAGGCTCGATCGGCTCACCCCGACTGAGAAGAAGTACATGCGTGCAATGGCTCAACTCGGTCCGGGACCGCACCGGTCAGGCGACATCGCAGCGATTTACGATGCTAAAGTGGAGACTGTGGCGCCACTACGGGCCAGTCTTATTCGAAAGGGAATGATTTACAGCCCAGCCTTCGGCGATACAGCGTTTACCGTACCGCTTTTCCATGACTTCCTGAAGCGCAGCTTGCCCTTCAAGAAGGCGGCTCAGTAAATCTATTCTGATGTTTGTGCTGCGGCTATTTCCGTGCCCACACGCCTCTAATTTCCAATACCGGATGCGCATCCGAGCAAGACAGTTCCGCATTCCGGCGAGCGAGATCACGCCGTGAATCGGCCGTTACGCCTACGTCGAGTGCCGAACCGACGACTGCTCGGCCCGAGCCGCTCACTTCACGACGTAACTACTCGGATACGCAGACCCGACGTATTTCCATGCACCGTTCGTGACCTTGTAGAAGTAGACGTTGGGATTCTGGGGATCGCCGTCGTTGGCGAAGGTGATCGGGCCGATGACCGTATCGTAGGTCGACGTCGTGTTGAGGGCGCGTTCGACCGCGAGCCGGTCGTTCGCGCCGGTGCGCCGGACGATCTCGATCACGATCTGCGCAGCCGCGTAGGAGAAGGTCGAGATGGGCGTCATGGGACCGTACTTGCGCTCGAAGTCGTTCTTGATGCGAAAGGCGCCGGGCGCCAAACTCAGCGGCGGCATCGACGTCGAGATCGTCAATCCGTTGACGTTGGCAGCGTACTTGTCGATCGTCTGCGCATCGAAGAAGCCTTGCGAACCGAACAGCGGTCCCGCATAGCCGGCGGCGCGTAACCGCGGCACGATCGGGCCCATGTCCTTCGTCAGACCGGCGAGGAAAACGACGTCGGGCGTCGCGGCCAGCGTCGCCTTGGTGACTCCTGCGAAGTCCGGTTTCTCCCAACCGAACTGCAGCTCGGTCGACTTGACCTTATCGCCGAGCATCTCTTCCTGGAAACCGTCGGCGACATCGGGCCCGTAATCGCCGTCCTGCGTAAGCACGACGGCCGTTTTCGGTTTTACCATGTCGCGAACGTAGTGCGCCGCTAGGCGTCCTTCGACCGTATCCTTGGCGGTGAGCCGCACGATGTTGCCGTAGCCGTGCGCGGTGAGGCGATCGTACGTCGACGCGGGGCAAATGACCGGCATCTTGTTGTTGACGTACGTCTGCAGCGCGCCTTCGGTGATCCGTCCGCTCAGATGGCCGATCACTGAAACGATCGTGGGGTCGTCGCAGGCGAATTCGGCGTTCACCAAACCCGACGCGAGCAAATTCTGATCGTCGAACGTGCGCATCGAATACAGGCGGTCGAGCGCACCGCGCCGGGCGTTGGTGTCGTCGACGGCCGCCCGCACGCCGTTACCGATCTGTTCGCCGAGCCGCGTGTCGTCGCCGGTAAACGGCGCGACGACGCCGAGCGTGATGGTCCCGCCGAGCGGCGTGTCCCCGTACACGGCGAGTGCCGGGCGCGTTGTGGCTGCTGCTCCGAGCAGCGCACCGGCGGCGGCGAGTACGTCGCGTCGCGTTAGCGCCATGCGAAGCCGCCGTACGTCGTCACCATGAAGGCGATCGAGAAAACCATATTGCTCACGAAGACGTATTCGTTGAGCACGAAGAGGTTCTTTGCCGAATCAAACAGGCGATTTTCGTAAGCGGTCAGGACGAGCGCCGCAATCACGCCTGCGTAGTAAAGCGGACCGACCGCAGCCAGCAGGCCGGCGCCTGCGAGGAGCGCCGCCATCAACAGGTGCAGCGCGAGCGGGAGAACGCGGCCGCTGCGTGTGCCGAAGCGCGCCGGAATGGAGCGCAGACTCTGCGCGATGTCGACGTCGCGGTCCATCAGCGCATAGATGATGTCGAAGCCGGCGACCCAGACGGTCACCGCCAAAAACATCAAGGCAGCGGGCCAGGCGACCGTTCCGGTGACCGCGATGTAGGCGCCGAGGGGCGCGAGCCCGTCGACGGCTCCGAGCACGAAGTGGACGCTCCACGTGTAGCGCTTGCAAAACGGATACGCGAGAATGCCGAGCGCCGCAAGCGGCAACAGGCGCAAGCAGAGTGGATTGAGTGCGGCCGCGGCAATAACGAGCACCGCGAGCCCAAGCACCGTTGTAACGAGCATCGCGGCGGGGGCGAGTGACCCGTTGGCGAGCGCGCGTCGCGCCGTGCGCGGATTGCGCGCATCGATCTCGCGATCGAAATAGCGATTGGCCGCCATCGCGGCCGTGCGCGCGCCGAGCACGGCAACCGTGATCCAGAAGATTTGGTATGCCGAGGGGAGGCCGCGTGCCGCGAGCACGGCACCGGCGTACGCAAAGGGCAACGCGAAGAACGTGTGCGCGACGCGAATCTCACGCAGCACGAGCGCGAGCGGCTCTGCCAATGAGCGCGCGCGGCTAACGCTCATCGTGCCTCGTGCTGTCGATTGCGGGAACGTCATTCCTTTGTAATCCTGTTGCATCAACGCTGCCGGCCCGTATGGCCGGCGTGCGGGTTCCCGCGCTGCGCTCGGCAGCGGAGCCGAGAAGCGTCGCGAGCGCACGTTCGCCCTGTCCGGACCACGCGTCACCGCGCGTGGCCATGCGTGCGAGACCATACTCATTCCAACGCCTGCTGACGAGTGCGCGGGTCTGCGTGTCCATGATAATGTCGGGCGGCCACGTGCGCTCGTAGCCTTCGTCGGCACGTTTACGGGTTGCATCGATGCCGAGTTTGTGTCCAAGCGAGACGAGGTGCGAGCCGCTGTGGTCGAGATCGTCGACGGGGCCGGGCATCACGACGAGATCGCGCGACGCATCGACGTTGTTGAGCGCGAACCACGCGACCGCACGCACGTCGTGCACGTCGACGTCGTCGTCGACCACGAGCAGGGTGCGGGTCAGCATCAGCATGTGACCGAGGCCCCACAGCGCGTTCATCACCTTTTTTGCTTGACCGGGATACGATTTCTTGACCGACACGATGCACAGGTTGTGAAAGCCGCCCTCGACCGGCAAGTTGTAGTCGACGATCTCCGGCACGACCATCTGCAGGAGCGGCAAAAAGAGGCGCTCCGTCGCCTTGCCGAGCCATGCGTCTTCCATCGGCGGTTTACCGACGACGGTCGCCGCGTAGATCGGATCGCGCCGGTGGGTGATGCACTGCACGTGGAAGGTCGGATAATGGTCGGCAAGGCTGTACACGCCCGTATGATCGCCGAACGGCCCCTCCACGCGCATGTCGTCGTTGTCGACGTAACCTTCCAAGACGAACTCGGCGCCGGCCGGGACCTTCATGTCGATCGTCTTGCAGCGCACCATGGGAACGTTGCGCCCACGCAAAAACCCCGCGATCGCAATCTCGTCGACGATCGGCGGTAGCGGTGCGGTCGCGGCGTAGGTGATCGCGGGATCGGCGCCGATTGCGACGGCGACCGGCACGTGACGTCCCCACTTCGCCGCATGGGCGCGGCCCTGTTTGTGTTTCTGCCAGTGCATGCCGGTCGTGGTTGCATCGTAGCGTTGCAGTCGATACATGCCGACGTTTTGCTGCCCGCTTTCGGGGTCTTTCGTAAAAACGAGCGGCAGCGTGATGAACGGTCCGGCATCGAGCGGCCAGGTGGTCAGCACGGGCAACTTCATGAGATCGATGTCGGGCTCGACGACCTCTTGGCACGGCGCCTTGGTTACGGTGCGAGGCACGGCGAACGCGGCGGAACCAATGGAAAATAACTTCGCGACCTTACCGTTCGCGGTAGACGGAACGTTCAGACGAACCGCGTTGCGTACGCGCCGCGCGACTTCCTCAAGATTCGCTGCTCCGAAGGCGAGCGCCATCCGCTTCTCGCTGCCGAACTGATTCATCAGCACGGGATATGCGGAGCCGTCAACGTTCGTGAAGAGCAACGCCGGGCCGCCCGCTTTCACGACGCGATCGCTGATCTCTGCGATCTCCAGCCGCGGACTAACGCGCGGCCGAATCTCGATCAGTTCCCCCGCCCGCCGCAACGCCGCCACGAACTGCCCGAGCGAGTCAAACGCCACGTTACGCCAATCCTTCGCCCCGCGCCGCCGCCTGCAAGCGCCGATCGAAGGAGAGCAGGCGTAGACCCGGCACCTCCTCCCGGAGGCCTTTCGCGGCAGCGAGGTGCCAAAGATCGGCTCCTTTGAGCGCCCAGGTCCGCGCCAATCCGCGAATGCCTTCCCAGCGCGGCAAAACATCCACACGTCGCCAAACTCGGCCGGCTAGCACCTCGTACGCGGCCTCGATTCGATCGGCCGGCATCGCACCTTCTCGTTCGGTGCGGGCCAAGATTGCGAGCGTTTCGACCCACGCGCGCGAGGACATCAGGTGTACGTTACTTTTTCGAACTTCCGCTTGAGCTTCGTCGGTGTGGGAGTCAGGAAACAATGCGGAGACGATCGCGGAACTGTCCCAGTACGTGGCGGCCCGCGACGATGTCGGTGTCTCCGCCATCAGCTTTCACGATCTTCTTGCAACCAACGTTGAGCGAGGCCGAACGCTAACGGGAAGGGCGGCGGCAGTTCGTACCCGCCCGGCGGCTCTGGCCCGAGGATTCCGGCCTCCTCCAACCGTCGCAAGCGTTCATTCAAAGGGAGCGGCTCATCGGCGACGGGAACCAGCTTCGCGATGGGCTTGCCGCGTTCGGTGATGACCCACTCGCGGTCGCGCTTCACGTCTCGCAGCAATTGGCTCAGGCGAGCCTTGGCTTTGCGCACGCCTGCACTCTTGCGAATCATCTCAAGTGGTTCTTGTGGTTACAAAATCTGTTTCCTGTTGCCGAGCGAAACAGCGCCGTTCCGGCGCGTGTCGATAGGGGTGCATTCCAGGGTTTAAGCCGGCGCCGCGGTGTAATGTCGTCGCAGGCGAAACGCCAGGACGATAAGCGCGATGCCGCCGACGATCGCATAAATTGCGAGTAGATAAACGAGCGCAATGAGCGCTGCGATCGGGAAGGCGACGAGCCAAATGCCGACGATGAACGAAAGTGCGCCCGCGATAAATAGAAAGATCTCACCCGGCACGTCCCGCCGTAGACGGAACGCCGCGACGACCTCGAGGACGCCGGTGACGATCGCCCAGATGCCGACCAAGTAGCCGAGCGTCACGGCCGTCAACCCCGGTAAGAAGAACGTGATCAGTCCGATCGCGATGCCGATGATGCCTTGCACGAGAATCGCCCACCAATGCCCGGTGTCGGGGTGTGCGAAGCGTAGGGCCGTTACGATGTTGAGGATGCCGTCGACGAACATGAGGCCCCGAAGAGGACCACGAGCACGAACACGGACGAGATCGGATAGAGTAAGATCACGACGCCGAAAATGACTGCGACGATACCGCGCAACAACGGCACCCACCAATGCGAGGTGATGCGCGAAACGGCAAGTGGGTTGACGCGGCTTCTCTCAGGAAGCGCGGCCAATATTTCGAGCGCACGGCAAGAAAGGCGCAATGGTGCAACGGTCGGACAGCGCCTCCGGTATGACGGCAATTGCTCGCAATCGTCAGCCCCTCAGCGCGCTTCGTGAGTCGGAACGTGGGACGCGTAGCGGCTCCAGATTGCCGTCTTCCAGTGCGCGTGCAACGGCGCGGCGTAGAGCGGTCGTCTGCAACGTGTCGAACGCAATCCCTGCCGCGTGAGCCAGTTCGGTGAGAACGTCGCGTTCGTCGGGCGCATAACGCTCCGCGCTGCGTTTGGCGCCGCAGGCGAGTAGTCCGACGAGATCGCCCCGCACGATCATGGGGAACGCGAGAACGCCGGGCAATGCGCTCGCCGCGACGTCGGTTGCAAGTTCGTCGAGTTCGACCGGCTCGCCGTCGGCGCGGGCGCGAACGATTGCGGAATCGTCCTCGTCAAGCGTACTCGCGGCGCACGGCAGATGGTCGGGCGCAGCGCAGCGTAATGCGAAACCGCCTTCATCATCGTGCAGGTAAAGAGCCGCCGAATCTGCTTCGGCGTGCCGCGCGACGGCCGTGACGACTCGCTCCGCCAGCGTTTCTGGATCGTTGATGTACGCAGCTTCACGGGCGAGCCGGCGGAGCGCTCGCTCCGCGCGATGCCGTTCCCGGAAGAACACGTTATCCACGAACGCGTCTGCGCGATCATGAATGCCGCGCAGCGAAGCCCCGATCGCCAGTGCCGCGAGTGCTTCAAGAATGAAACTCTGGACGTGACCGAGCGCGGTTACGGATTTCCCGATGAAGAATTCGAGCAAGGTGAAAAGCGCGACGATCAGCGCGGATGCAGCACCGAAGACGAGGGCGCGGTTGATGACGAATCCGACGTCGAGCATGTGATGTCGCAGGATCGCGTAGCCGGTTCCGAGCGGGATCGCTCCGACCAAGAGAATCAGCGGCAGCACGAATGCTGCCTGCACTCCCAATGCCTGAAGAATGGCGACCGGAATGATACCGCCGAGTCCAACCGCAATCGAGAGCGCGACCCAACGCAGACGCGGACGATCCTGGGGCGTTACTTCCCTCGCGCCGAGAACGAATCCGACGGCCAGCGCAATCAATATGATGATGATTGCCGCGATGGATACGATCGAAGCGATCGTGTTGACCGTATCGCCCGGCTCTTTGACGTCTATGATGCTCGCAAGATTCGAGCCTCCGGCGGCTACCATGCCGACGGCGGCAACCCACGTAATAGTGCGCTCTATGAGGCGCCGGAGGCCGCGCTCGCTGCGACTGGGGAAGAGCGCCGCGAACCGCGCCGCTTGTCCGAGGGCAAACGTTAGAACGACGGTACGCAGCACGAAAAGCAGCGCGGTAACGGGAGTCGGATACCACGGTGACGTTTGCAAAACGGCAGCCGCGAAGGCGATGAAAAAGGTCGCGAGCGCCCGGGCATCGGCGCGTTCGGGACGGCGCAGAACGATGATGCTTGCGACGAGGATGAACACGAGTCGAATGGCTTCGAATGCGGCAATGAGCGCAATCGATTCGGCCGTCGGGATACCGGCGTTCGATGGGCGCGCGACTAAAACCGTCGTGCGCGAACGTCCCTGGTGTTCGATGCGAAGCGTGAGCCGCGTTCCCTGGGCAACAGCGTCTGAGTTGTAACTGAGCCGGTCGGCAAGGGTGTTATGGACAAGCGCGATTCGATCTCCGCGCACGATGCCGGCGCGGGCGGCCGCCGAGCCCCGCCCGACCGTACCGACCGTTCCGGTCGAGTCGGCCTGAAAGCCAAAATTCGTCGGGTTTGCCGGATGTAGAGCGTCGCCGGCGATGAGCGCGAGCGACGCGGCGATTCCGAGCAGCGCCAAGGTCCGCCACAACCACGTCGGCAAGCCCGTCTTCATTGCGCGATCTGACGCTCGAACAGGTCTGTGACGCGCAGCAACGGCTCAAAATCTCGTTCGGCAACAGCGCGTGCCGCCGCGTTGCATAGCGCATTGGTCTGCATGGTATCGAACGCGATTCCCGCGGCGCGCGTCAGTTCGGCCAGCGTCGCGCGTTCGTCGGGTGCATAGTCTTCGTGGTTTCGTTTCGGACCGCAGCACAGCATGCCGACGAGCGTTCCGCGTACGGTCATCGGAAAAACGACCTTGCCCGGTACGGCCGGCTTCTCGACTTCCCGTGAAAGTTCGTCGAGATCGACGGGCTCGCCCGAGGCGCGCATTCGCACGATTGCAGCATCGTTGCGCTCCAGCCCCGTCGGAACGTCGGCGAGCGTCGTGAGCAGCCGCCGAAACGAGTTGGTTCCGTCCACAACGTAGAGCGCTGTTCCACTCGCGCCGGCATGCCGATCGACGCCGACCACGATGCGCTGGGCCAGCACCGCGGGATCATCAACGTACGACGCTTCGTGCGAGAGGCGTGCAGTGCCGCTTCCGCACGATGCCGCTCGCGAAAGAACACGGTATCGACGATGTGATCGACGCGATTGACGACGAAACCTATGTCGAGCATGCGATGACGTAGGATCGCGTAAGCCGTCCCCAGTGGAATCGCGACGATCAGAAGAGCGAAGGGCAACTGCACCATGTCGGAAAGCCCGAGCGCCTCGAGGATGAGCACCATGAGAAAGCCGGTGACGCCGACGCTGATCGATATCGCGACCCAGCGCAGACGTAGGCGATCACGAGGCGTCGCCTCTCGCGCACCGATGCTGAATCCGACCGCAAGACCGACGGCCATGTAGGTCGGGAAGAAGAGCGACACGGCCGACGCGACGGGATCGCTGACGGGCGAGGGGAGGTCCAATATGAGTGTCGTGAACGGCCGATACACGACCGAAAGAACCGCGCATGCGGTTAGCAAGGGGTTGAGGCGCACCATAAAGCGGCGGATGCCGTAGCGGCTCGGTTGCGGGAAAATCAGCGCAAATCGGACCGCCTGCATCAAGCTGAAAGCGACGATCATCGGACGGACGAGCTGGAGAATCGCGGCCGCCTCTAAGCCGTACCAAGGCCAGCGCGTGAATGCAAAGGCAAACGCGATAAGAAAGGTCGCAAGTGCACGCGCTTCGGCCCGGTCGGCACGGCGCAATACGATCAGTCCGGCTACGAGAACGAAGACGATGCGAATTGCCTGGAACGTCGCGGCGATGGCCGCCACGAGAGGACCCTGAGTCAGTGCAGGCTGTGTGGTGCGCAAAACGACGCGCCGAGCGCTGTGAGATCGTGCGATGATCAGCGCGAGCGTACCGCCCGGTGCCGGTGCGGCGAACGAAATGTTTCCCCGCTGCGTCATGCGATCGTGGGGCAACGCAACCCGGTCGCCGACCGCGATCCCGGCACGGCTTGCCGGAGAGTCGCGGTCGACGTGCACGATGCGATAGCTGCCATGTCCGAGCGGCACCGTCGATATGCCGAACGCTCCGGACGGGCCGAGGTGGAAAACATCCCCGACGATCAAAGCGAGCGCAGCAGCGATTGCGGCGAACGCGAGCGGTCGCCACAACCAAGTCGGCAAGGTCGTGTGCGGCGTTACTTCAGCGATGCAATGAACTTCTCCACGGCGGCGTAGAACGCTGCCGGCTGGTCGAGCATCGCGAAATGGCGGGCATCGGGGATCGGTACGACCTGTGCCTGCGGTGCGCCGGCGAGCAGCGATTGATAGAATGCCCGCGTTTCGGCCTGCGTGTACTTGAGCGGCGGATGCGTGTGGTCCGGCGCATAATACGGCAAAATCTCGAGCAGCGGAATCGTGATCTTCGCGAGATCGGGCCGCAGATCGCTTGCGATATCTTCTTGGAACCACGCGGCGACTGCTTTAGGGTCGCTCTTGGCTTCGAGTGTAGCGGTCGGGTCGACGAGCGCGGGATCGATCGTACCGAACGTGCTCATGAACCGCTTTTCATATGCGAGCGCGGTCGCGGGACCCGATGACGCGATGGGGGCGGCGGCTTGCGCGCCGGCAGCTTCGCGCTGTTCGGGCGTCATGTTCGCCATCGGCGGATAAACGGGAAGGCCGTCGACGGCAACGATCGCCTTCAGGCGACTCGCTTCTTGTTCGCCGAGCATGATTGCGAGCGTACCGCCGAGGCTGTGTCCCATGACGATCGGCTTATCGATCTTACGCTGATCGAGCAACGAGTTGAAATCGCTTGCGAACGTCCCGAAGAGCGGTGTCTTGGTCGTCGCCGGGCGCCCGTCGAACCCGGGAAGCGTGAGCGCGTAGATGGTATACTGCGGCTCGAAGTGCGCGATCGTTCCGTACCAACTCCACGGTCCGCTGCCGAGACCCGGAATGAGAATCATCGCCTGTTTTCCGGTGCCGTAGCGGTCGACGTGCAGCGTACCGACGTTGAAAGATTCGGCGACGGCGGGCGCCGGCGCGAGCGGTGCCGCGCTTGCCGGCATTGCAAGAGCGACGGCGCAGACCGTCATGGAAATCGTGGTCCGCAGACCGCGACATAGACCTATCATGGAAAGCCTTTCGTCCGGCAGTTCCGGCATTTAGTGCGGTGGTCTCCGGGACGGCGCGTCTCTTTTGGAAGGACGGCAGCGCGGATAACTCGCTCCTGGTTCACTGTAATGTGTACGCGCTAGAAACCGGAAATACGACCCGAGTTTGCCACTGGCGTTCCGAATCGCGCGATTGTTCGACTGCGCGATCGAAGACGTTTTCGCCGATCGGACGCAATCGCCAGCCCGTTCTTAAGCGACACTGTGGGTCGAAGCCGCTTACGCGCAAACGACGCCGAAGGAACGCCACATGCGTATCGAGGAGGATCAGTGCTGCAACTCCCAATCCTCATCGACGGGCCCGATGATATCGCCGAAGCTCGTTATCGGCCCCGAGCCGAACAGCGGCGGATGCTCGTCGTCGGGCGGCGCGTGACGGGCAACGAGTTTTCCACGCTTCGTCGTTGCGACCGCCACGCGCTCCTCGCTGCCGGCGTCCCGCTCGTGCGGCGTCTTCACTCGCGGCGCCGTCGCGGTGGGCCGCTTGGGCGACCGGCTGCGCCGCGAAACTCGCCGTTGCCCCGCGAAGGCCGCGACACGTACTCTTCCTCGGGTTCGGTTCCGCCACCGAGAACCGCCTTGCGGCTGAGATTGATGCGGCCTTGCGAGTCGATCTCCATGACCTTCACCATGACCTCGTCGCCGATCTTCACGACGTCTTCGACCTTCTCGACGCGTTGTGGCGCGAGTTGGCTGATGTGCACGAGGCCTTCCTTGCCAGGCAGCACCGCGACGAAGGCGCCGAAGTTCATCAGCCGCGTGACGGTGCCCATGTAGGTTTCGCCGACGACGACGTCCTTGGTCAGCGCCTCGACCATCTTCTTCGCCCGCTCCGCACCCTCGCCGTCGGGCGACGCGATGAAGACACGGCCGTCGTTTTCGATGTCGATCTTGACGCCGGTGTCGGCGATGATCTTGTTGATCACTTTACCGCCGGGTCCGATCACGTCTTTGATCTTATCGGGGTTGATCGTCAACACGATCATGCGCGGCGCAAACTGCGAGAGTTCGGTCCGCGGCACGGCGATCGTTTCCTTGAGCTTGTCGATGATGAACAGACGCGACTTCTTTGCTTCGGTCATCGCTTCGCGCATGATGTCGATCGTGATGCCTGCGACTTTAATATCCATCTGAATCGCGGTGATCCCGTCGACCGTTCCCGCGACCTTAAAATCCATCTCGCCGAGGGAGTCTTCGAGACCCTGAATGTCGGTGAGGATCGCGTGCTTCTTACCCGAGAGGACGAGCCCCATCGCGACGCCCGCAACGTGCTTCGTGATCGGCACGCCCGCGTCCATGAGCGCTAAGGTCGAACCGCACACCGACGCCATCGACGACGAGCCGTTGGACTCGAGCACTTCGCTGATGACGCGCAGCGTGTAGGGAAAATCGTCGACCGCCGGCAGGACCGGCACGAGCGCGCGTTCGGCAAGGTGGCCGTGCCCGATCTCGCGGCGTCCCGGCGCGCGCATCGGTTTGGTCTCGCCGGTCGAGTACGGCGGGAAGTTATAATAGTGCATGTAGCGCTTGTTCGGAATCGCCATGATTCCATCGAGCCGCTGTTCATCGCTGATGCTGCCGAGGGTCGCGGCCGAGAAGACCTGCGTTTGACCGCGGGTGAACACCCCCGAGCCGTGCACGCGCGGCACGTAGTGCACCTTCGACCAGATGGGGCGAATGTCGCCCGGTTTGCGGCCGTCGGGACGAATCTTGTCGTTGACGACCATGACGCGGAACTCTTCCTCCTCCATGGATTTGATGATCTTCTCGAAGTCCTTGTTGCTCGGATCTTCGAGCTTGGCCCGGATAGCGTCGTCCTTCTTTGTGCAACGCGCGATGGCTTCCGCGCGGGTCAACTTTCCGAAAGTCGCGTTACGCTCACCCTTCTCGGTGACACGCATTGCAGCGGCGACATCTTTCTTGAAGGTTTTCTCGGTCCACGTTTTGAGCTCGGGATCGTGCCCGAGCAGCGGAAAGGAACGCTTCGCCTTGCCGGATTTCTTCGCAAGCTCGTCGATCGATGCGACGATTTGCTTGATCGCATCGTGCGCAAAAGCGACGGCGCCGAGAAAATCGTCCTCGGAGATTTCGTGTCCGCCGCCTTCGACCATCATAACGGCGTCGGCCGTGCCGGCGACGACGATGTCCATACCGCCCGTTTCGTATTGCGGCAAGGTCGGATTGACGATGTAATTCTTGTCTTCGTCCCGGCCGACGCGGACGGCGGCGACCGTTTTCTCAAACGGAATGTCGGACACGGCGAGCGCGGCCCCGGCCGCGCACACGGCCAGCACGTCGGCGTCGAGTTCCGAGTCGATGGACAGCACCGTCGTGATGATCTGTACGTCGTTGCGAAACCCGTCGGGAAAGAGGGGACGGATCGGGCGATCGATCTGGCGCGCCGACAGCACGCCGTGTTCGGATGGGCGGCCTTCGCGCTTGATGTAACCGCCCGGTATCTTGCCAGCCGCGTACATTTTCTCTTCGAAGTCGCAGGTCAGCGGGAAGAAGTCGATGCCTTCACGAGGTTTTTCGGAGGCGGTGACGGCGGCGAGCACGACATTTTGATCGCCGTAGCGAACGAGGGCGCTGCCGTTGGCCTGCTTCGCCAACTCACCGGTCTCAATGACCAGCGTGCGCCCACCGATCTCGAGAGAGACGGTTTCTGGCACGTTTACTCCTGATTCTCTTGTTCTTACTCGTTATTTGTAAGCGATCGGAGTTCGTCGCAGATGAGCAATCGGCCTTTACCATCCTCAGTCGGCGGCGCGCTGCTGCGCCGCGCGACCCTTGCAGATGCGCCGGCGCTCGGCGCGTTACGCGCGTTGATGCGGGCCGAAGCAGCGTCGCATGCAGCCGATGTCATCGGGTCGTTTGAACACTCGTGCACGGCATACTTCACGCACGAGCTATCGCGTGCGGAGCCGCTCTTGCGCGCCTGGGTCGCGTGCGCTGGCGAGTGCGTCGTCGCAACTGCCGTGCTGATGATCCTGCCGACGCTTCCGCGTTTGGGCAGCAAGGGCGTCCTCGACGGCCGCGTGCGCGATGTCTACGTGCGTCCTACTCATCGCCGTCGCGGCATCGCGCGCGCTTTGATGGCACTCGTGCTCGACGAAGCGCGCGTACTGGGGATCGACCGCCTCTCGCTCGGCGCGTCGGCAATGGGACGCCCGCTCTACGAATCGCTCGACTTCGTCACCAAGCGCGACGAGATGATCTACGAGCCGGCGGGCCCCTAGACCTGAACGAGAGCCTGCCCGAACGCGATCAGATTCCCATCGGGCGCTAGGATAAGCAGTTCGCGTTGACCATAGTTTTGGTTGACCGGTCCGTAGACATCGCCCTTTGGAAGAGCCTCGAGCTTCGGTTTCAGTTCTGCGTAGATCGCATCGACGTCATGGACGTCGATATAGTATGCGAAGCGCCGATTGCCCGGCAGTGCTCCCTCCTCGCCTGTTTGCTCCAGCAAGCGAAAGCTCACCGTCTCGCGCCGCACATACGCGTAGTTCGCAGCTTGAAAGAGCGTCTCGAACCCCAACGTTTCCGTGAAGAAGGTGAGCGCCCGGTCCAGATTTTCAACGTGCATGAAAGGCGTGATTTGGATGAAGTTCGACACGGTTTGATTTACTGACGCACCAGAGAGCTGATGAACGTGCGCAAGTCTGCTGAGAGCCTTCGGCGCGACGCGGGGTCTTCGTAGATGAGATGCCCGCTGTCGTAGTAGTGGAACTCGACGTGACCGAGTAAGGTCGGATCGAGACTGAGATGGCCCATCGTGTATTCCGTTCCTGCGAACGGCGTTGCGAGGTCGAAGTAGCTGTTGCCGGTGAACACCCGCAGCGACGGATTTTGTGAAAGCGCTTGGCGCAAGTCTTCCGTCACGGCGGGCGCGAGCACTTTGCCTTCGAAGCCGCCGTTTTCACGGCGGAAATCCCAGACTTTGAAGACTTCATCGTAGTCGTTGGTCCGGTACGGCATCGGCGGATTCCAGCGCAGTTCCGTACGGCTGTACGAGTTGAAGAGCGCCGTGTAGATCGGCGTAAGGGCGCTATCGGTGGGATCGTATTCGGGTTGCGCGTCGTTTGGGTTGGCATCGATGCCGACGAAGCGCGCATCGAGCCTGCCGATCGTGCGGCGCCGGTCTCGCAGTAATTCTTTTTCGAAGTAATCGGGCCCGACGCGCAAGTTCGCGAGATCGATGTAGCGTTCGCTCAAACCGATGTCCGCGTGCAGCGTCGTAATGATGCGGCGGCGCTCGGAGGAATCGAGCCGGTCGCCTTGCGCCAGCGCCATCGTGTATTCGCCGAGCGCAAAGCGGCGCACGTCATCGAGGAACGCCGGTAGACTCGGATGCGCCGTCCGCAGCGCGTGATGGTACCAAGCCGCGGCGGCTTCAGAGGGGAGGAAGAGCACGAACGGCAGATCGTTGTCGGGCGCGGGAAGGATCGTCTTATAGTCGAGCGCCGTCGAAAGCAGTACGACGCCGTTGCAGTCGATGCCGTTCTGGTGCAGCAGGTTGACGAGGTTCGCCGAGCGCGTCGTTCCGTAGCTTTCGCCGATCAAGAACTTGGGACTATTCCAGCGTTCGTAGCGTGTGATGTAGCGCTGGATGAAGTCGGCGAAGGCCGCCGCGTCCTGATCGATCCCGAAGACGTCCTTCGCGTGGCCGTCGAGAACGCGCCCGTAACCCGTTCCTGGCGCGTCGATGAAGACGAGATCGCTCGCATCGAGCAAAGTTGATTCGTTGTCGACGAGCCGGTACGGCGGCGGCGGCGTCGTCATCGCGTTCGCCGTCACGACGCGTTTGGGTCCGAACGCCCCCATGTGCAGAAAGAACGTCGATGAGCCGGGGCCGCCGTTGTAGATGAAGCTGATGGCTCGGCGGCCCGAATCCCGAACGTGATCCATCGTGTAGGCGACGTACGACATGGAGCTCAACGGCTTGTCCGCCGCATTGCGAACGACGAGAACGCCCGCCGTGGCGGTGTACGCGATCCGCCGGCCGCCGAGTTGCATCGCGTGATGCGTGACCGTGGCTTTCTCGGAAGGCAATGGCGGGGCCGACGGTTCGGGTGACGGCAGAACGCGCAATTCCGCAGCGCACAGGGTCGCCGAAAGCGCCCAAAAGCAAACGAACGTAGCGAAGAGCGCACGAATTCCCGTCATGGGCGCGGCTTGCCGCTGCGTGTCGGGACGGCCTGCCGGCCAATCCCCCCGCGCAACGCTCGACGCTCTTCGTGCGTTTGTACGAGCGGAGGTACGCCGATGCGAAAACGCACGAAGCGCCTTCTGCCGGTCGACGTACCGCGGCTCGGGCCGCCCACGAATCTCCGGCCGGGAGGCACCCACACCGACAAGCGCCGCAAAACACGCGCGGAAGAGAAGGCCGCCTTACGCAAGGCGGCCTTCGACGTCATGGGAGCAGCCGCTAAGCGGCCTCGATCATCTCTACGATGGTATGGGGCTCGGGGATCGACTGCCCCGTCTCGCGCAGCACTTTGATGTAGTCGCTCAAAGCGATCGGCAACTCGCGCAGTACTTCGTCGCGCGTTTCGGCCGCGACGACCAGCCCTGGCATATCGGGCGCGTGCGCACCCCATCCGCCGTCATGCCCCTGTTCGATGATAACCGCGTATTTCACGGCTTCTCCCCCCTGAATGATCTTCATAGCGCTTTCGAGCGTTCCGACCGGGATGTCCTTCGAGCCGTGATAGCTGATGTAGACGACGCCGGGAAGCGTCGGATGAGTGAACACTCTATGGCTCCCCTTGGCTTCGCGAAGCAGACGCCAACCACGTTGCCGAGCAAACTGCTCTAACTTGCGCGCTGTCACGCCTATCTGTCGCGACATCCCATGCGGTATCAAGAGGCATGAGGGATCACTGCGTCTGGGTTATCGCGCTCCGCTCAGCCTCCATTACGACGTGGCGTACTGCCGTGGCCACGTCCTTGATCGTTAGAGCCATTGTCGCATCACCGACGACGAACTCCCATTTTTGCTGCAGCGGCACGATCGTGGGCGCAAGCCGCGCGAATACGAAGAATCCGCGCTCGCGTGCATAAGCGTGCGCCCGCGACTGGAGAGCTTCTCGACTGCCGCGCAAGAAGATATGGAACGTGTTCGTATGCGGTGGATCCGGCATGATTTCAACGCCGTCAAGCGCGCGCAGCTCCGACGCGATTTCGCGGGCACGGTTTCGGTACGCCGCCATCTTCGGCAGATTGCGCTCGAAGGCGAACTGCGCCGACAGCGCGAGCGGAGCAATCGTGACCAAGCGGCCGCCTTGGCGGTGCTGCCAGACGCGCGCCTCTTCGATGAAGTCGCGTTCGCCCGCGAGGATGGCGCCCGCCAGCGCACCGAGGCCTTTGTAGAACGACACGTAGACGCTGTCGAAGAGCGCGGAGATCTCGGCATGGGAGCGTCCGTAATGCGGGGCCGCTTCCCACAGGCGTGCGCCGTCGAGATGAAGCGCGGCGCCTTTCGCGCGACCCGCTTCGAGCAGCGCGATCAGATCGTTCCACGGCGGAAGCTGCGCTCCGATTTCGCGCTGCGGCAGTTCCACCAGAAGCGCGGCGAGCGGATCGGCAACGGCTTGGACATCGCCCGACGTCATCAAGCGTGACGGTGCTCCGACGAGTACGGCGCGCAAATCGTGCAGGAACGCATACGCGCGCGATTCGTGAATCTCGAGATGACACGTCGGATGGAATGCGACGTTCCGACAAGCACGGCGCTGCGACCATATCCGCAGCGCGACCGTTTGGGCCATCGTTCCGGACGGCATGAACACCGCTGCGGGTTTACCAAGTTCCGCAGCCACGCGCGCTTCGAATGCGGCAAGCCAATCCGCAGAGCCGTATTTGTCCGCGATGAGGTCGGGCGGCGTCGCGGCGGCAAGTGCTTCGAATGCTGCACGCGGCGATTGCGGGAGATGGTGGGTCAGCGCGCGTGGACAAGCGGTGCGCAGACGGCTTAGTTCATCGTCGGTCATCGTGCCAGCAACATCGCAGTTCCCGCCGGCGGCAATATCGCAGTTCGGCCCGCTCGCGACGTGAGGGCAGCGGCGGCGATCTCGGCTTTACCGAGCGAGCCGGCTAGCGGCACGAGCGGCTAGCGGCGCAGGCCGAGGTCGGCGATCAGTTTACGATAGCGTTCGACGTCCTTCTTTTGCAAATAGCCGAGAAGCCGGCGGCGTTGACCGACCTGCATCAAAAGGCCGCGGCGGCTATGGTGGTCCTTCTTGTGGATCCGCAGGTGCTCCGTCAGTTGATTGATCGAGGCCGTCAGGACGGCGACCTGTACGTCGGCCGAACCGGTGTCGTTCGCGCCACGGCCGTATTTGACCGAGAGGTCTTGCTTTTGCTCTTTGGAGATGGGCACGAGGTAGGCTCCTTGCACAGGATGGTCTCGCTTCGGCTCCAGATCGCAACGCTTTCCGGGCCGGCGACCGCCGGATCATAGCATGCCGGACTGCAGAGCGCAAAACGAGCGTAGGCCCAGGCTCCTTTTGCGCGAACCCACCGCAACAAGAAAGTCGGAGAATTGTGATGCCGACAAGCATACGGCGATCGAGCCAAACCGAGGGACCGCCACAACCGTCATACCAACGGCATGCTTGGCATTACCGACTTCAGCAACAGTACAGGAGGATATTGGAATGAAAGATGAGCCTCAAGGGGCCGCGGGTCAAGCCCGCACGACGCGCAAACAGGTATTAGGAACGCTCGCGGTCGGCACCGTGCTCGGGACGGCGTTTGCCGCGTTCGGCACAAAGCCAGCGATCGTCAACGCACAAAACGTAACCGATACGGACATCCTCAATTTCGCATTAAACTTAGAATATCTCGAAGCCGAGTTCTACAACTACGCTGTCAACGGAAAAGGCATCGGCGAGCTTGGGGTGGCCGTCACCGGCTCGGGTTCGGGCGGCCAGACTGCGGGCGGCAAGAAAGTTAGCCTCAGCGGGAAGCTGGTGACCGAGACGGCGCAACAGCTCGCCCACGATGAGTTGACCCACGTGCAGTTACTGCGCCAAGCACTCGGTAAAGATGCCGTCGCCAAACCGGCGATCAACCTTGCCGCACTCGGCGTGGGCTTCGACAACTTGATGCAGTTCTTGTTGTTGGCGCGCGCCTTCGAAGACACGGGCGTCAGCGCGTACGGCGGGGCCGCGCCGCTCATTGCGTCCAAAGACGTCTTGGGCACTGCGGCTCGCATTCTCGCGGCGGAAGCCCAACACGCCGGCAACATCCGGCTCCTGGTCGGCCTCAAAGGCGTTCAGACGAAGGCGTTGGATTCAAAGGACGTTCTCCCGCCGCCGTCGGGAAACAGTCTCTTCTCACTCGACGACAATGCCCTCGCGATCGTGCGGACGCCGGCAGAGGTTCTCGCGATCGTAAAGCCGTTTTTCCCGAACGGCCTCAACGGAACCATCAAGTAGTAAAGTAACGGCGTGGCTGCCAGGCTCGACTCAAAAGAGCTTGGCGGCCGAGCCGTCGGATACTCGCAACGAAATTTGGGTTCCGTAGGCCATCTATCAACAAGCGCACAGCTGCGCGCATCTCCTTGAAGCGACGGATTCGGCAGCGAATAAGAGCGCCGCGCGGTTACGGCTGGGTTACGAATTCGAAGCGAGCGTCCTATAACCGCGTCTACAATCGCACGTCTTTCGATCTCTTGCGGTTCCTCAGACGACTATTTTGATGTCGCAAAACGGGCGGCGCTCTGCGTGCAGCTATACCATCAGCGGCTGCGGGCGATGATCTCGGCAAGAAAGCGACCCTATTTGCCAACGACCGCGGCGCGGGTCGCGAGCGGTCGGTAATCCCAAGCGCTCCAATGCATGATCGAGTTCGCCTTCGAAACGTGGTGTCGCAAGATGTGGCTTGCGTCTGCGCCGACGGTGACGACGATCGACGGACTAACGATCTCACGTTGCCGCTCGAAGAACGCCACGCACTCTTCGACGTAACCGATAACCGTCGGCATCTTTCCGGTGGCAGACCCCGGCTTGAGGCCCATGAGGACGTTCGAGAAGAAGGCCTCGGCGGGATCAAGACCTGCGGCTGCCAGCATCGGAAGCAGCCGGTCCCGTCAGAACGGGCTTTCGACTTCACCGCGGCTTACGATGGGCTCCGAGTAAGGCCTTTGCGCTGTCGAAATTGTGCGCAACAAACATGACGGGCGCGACCGGAAACCACTCCGGGAGCGGGCCGCCGTTCCGTGCGCCGCGCCAGACGCCCGCCCCGCCGGGAAAGAACGCGGTGCCATCGATCAAATCTTTGAGACGGCGCCCGGTTCGGCCGACCTCAGATGGATATGTGACGACGCGACGAGCCATCTCGTCGAGCAGCTGGGAGACGACATCGGCCGTTCGACGGGGGACGATTGCGTTCGCGGTTTCTTCCATCGACCGGACCTTCGACGTCCGGGCCACCGCGCCATCGCGTTCCGATCCTGTACGTTGACGCGTGCTCAACCTCGTTGAGCTCTCGAGTATTCAAATCGCAAGGACGTGCAAGAAACGGTAACATCTACGCTCTCAAAGCTCGAGCTTCGACCGTATTGCTGGCACCGATAACTGGCGCTTCCCGGGAAGGGCGAGGTGCCGGATTTTCGCCACCACTTGGTTTCTGGACGCTTTCAGCTATACGTCGCCGCGACAGTTCGTCAGAGGCAACTCATCCGGCATCACGCTGCTCTTCGGGAAGTCCGACAATCGCTTGAACCGTCTTCATCATGATGAAGAGCCTTAAAGAGTCGGGCTCGAACCGCCGAAATCCGAACTGCTCGTAGAATGAGGCCACGCCCTCATGCTGCGCATCGACGACAATTGCGACACCGCCGATCTCGTTCGACACACGCGCACACCGGGCCATCGCATCCATGAGCAGCAAACCGCCCACGCCTTGCCCTTTCATCGCTTCAGTAACGGCAAGCCTTGCGACCAGCGAAGCGGGGATATCGTGCTGTGGTAGTTTGAACTTTCGGAGAACTACCGGCGGAAGTTCGCCGGCTTGGATGCGCGATGTCGCGACGGTGTAGTATCCGAGAACAGTGGTCTCATCGGCCCTATCGACGGCAACGTACGTTTTCGACAGCCGCTTTTCAAAGGCTTGGAAAGCATGTGACTGTAGGAACGCGTCAAGCGATTCGACCCCACAGCGAAATGCGAGTCGGTGATGTTTGTCTCTTTGCAACGACTCGATGATGATGTTCACGGACGGCTTTGTACCTCACGGGCGTAGCGCTCGGCGAGCGCAACGAGGCGATCGTTTGGTTTCGGTGGTTTACTTAGTGCTGCAAAGAACGTCTGACGGGCGCGGTCGTTAAGGACGATGCGCTCATGGTCGGAGATGATTCGATTCGCTCGCTCCTCGGCGGCCATACTTAAAAACTCGGAGAGGGTTCGCCCCTCGATCGAGGCTGCTCGGAGAAATAGCTCTTTCTGGTCGGCGGTCGGTCGGAAATGAGCCCGATCGCGCGTTCGATTAGTGCGCGAGGCCAATTCCGTGACGCGCCCGTCCTCAGATTTGGACAGTGGGGGCATGGGTGCTCCTGAGACGTGATAGATTTATTGTACGCCATTGTGGCGTACACCACAACTAACCTTGTCGTGACTTTCGGTCACAAATCCGTGAAGAGAGGCCCAGGCGCGAATCGGCGAGCATGAAAAGCCGGTTTCCCGCGGCGAACCGCGACGGCTGCCATGCCGCGCTTCGTGGCGGTCGCATCGACCGCCGACATCCCGCCGGGTCAAGCCAAAGCGTTCGTCGTCGGCGATCGCGAGATCGGCGTCTTCAACGTCGACGGCACGTTTTACGCAATCGAAAATACCTGTCCGCATCAGGGCGGCCCGCTCGCCGACGGGTGGATCGAGGGCTGCGTCGTCACGTGTCCCTGGCACAGTTGGTCCTTCGACGTACGAACGGGCGCGATGAGCGCGATGGCGGGTTCCGCATCCGTCGACGTGTTCGACGTTCAGATCGACGGCTCGACGGTTACCGTCGCTGCCGAGCCGCGCGAATGAAGCGCGCCCGGTAAGTCTTCCACGTCGCGGCAACCGCTCGCGAAGAGTGCGATGCGAAAGCCCCGTACGAAGCTCTCGAGCGCGCCGGCGACGGCATCGGCCGAGTGCGTCGCCGGCTCGAGGAACGGCAACGCGGCACCGGCGATGTTCGCGCCGAGAGCCAGCGCCTTCGCTACGTCGACGCCGCTGCGAACGCCGCCGCTCGCCACCAGCGTCGCCTCCCCGAAAGCGGCGCGCAGCGCTATCGTCGCCTCGAGCGTCGGATAGCCCCAGCCGGCGAACGTTTCGGCGAGCGCTTCTTGATCGTTCGCCTCCGCGCGCCGGCCCTCGACGCGCGCCCATGACGTACCGCCGGCGCCCGCGACATCGAGCGCTGCGACGCCGGTCTCGAGTAGCCGGCGGGCGGTGCGAACCGAGATGCCGGAACCGACGCTCTTAACGACGACGGGCACGTCGAGTGCGCGAACGAGCGCCGCGATCTGCGGGAGCAGATCACGAAAATTCGTATCGCCGCGCGGTTGCAGCGCTTCTTGCAACGGATTAAGGTGCAGGTAGAGCCCGTTTGCGCCGATGTCCTCGACCGCGCGGCGCGCGCCGTCGAGCGTCACGCCGTAGTTGAATTGCACGGCGCCGATGTTCGCAAAGAGCACGACCTTGGGCGCGACCTCGCGTACGCGATAGGTGGAAAGCAGCGCAGGGTCCGCGAGTGCGGCGCGTTGACTGCCGAGCGCCAGTGCGACGCCGCTGCGTTCCGCTGCGACGGCGAGATTGCGGTTGATGGCGCCGGCGCGCTCCGTTCCACCGGTCATCGATGAAATTAAAAGCGGCGCGGCAAGGCGGTGACCGAGAAACAAACAGGATGAGTCGACGTCCTCGAGCGCGATCTCGGGCAGCGCTTCGTGCCGCAGCCGCACCGCGCCGAAGCCGGCATCGAGCCGCGAGGCGACGTCGTCGAGACAGATGTCGAGGTGGCGCGATTTGCGCGCTTCGATGGCGCGCGCCACGGGCGTGTCGTTCCGCATCGGCGAAAGCCTCCGCGCCATCATGCCCCTTTTCCTCGTGACGACCTCGTGACGACCTCGGACGTTCCTGCGTGGGACGGCCGTGCCGGCAACGCCGGCGGCCCGGCGTTCGGCGCTGCGCTGCGCGCGCTTGCGCTCGAACGCGAACTCGACGAGGCGGCATTCGCGGGCGCTACCGAACTCGAGCAGCGGCGTTGTGCGCGCATCTTTGCGGGCGAGGAGCGCGTGACCGTCGCGGAGCTCGCGCGCATGGCGCAGGCGCTGCGCGTACGTGCCATCGAGTTCATGCAGCGCACGAACTTGCTGTCGCTCGAAGTGTACGCGCTGGGGCTCGATCCGCTCTATTTTTTGCCGCCCGGCGGTGTGCGCAAAGATGCGCGCATCTACATGCGCGAGATCAATCCGCGGCACCGCGTTCCCGAACGCGACATGCTCGTACGTAACCCGACGCTCAAGGAACTCGCCGCGGACACGGTACTCGATCCGCTCGGGAAAATCGAAATCGAACTCGCCTATCTCCTACGAGCCGCGGTGCAATCGACCGCAGGGACCCTCTAGCCTACAAAAAGCCTCGTTACACGAGGGTGAATCACCGGTAAGCCTCTTTCCTGTCGTCGATGTGGGTATCAATCTCGATCGCATTGCAACGCTCGAACCCTGGTTCCATGGAGAGCTCACGATTGCACTGACGACCGGTACGCGTCTAACAGCGAGCCGCACCTACGGCCGAAGGCTTCGGGACAGCTCGGCCGCAAGTTTTCGCCGCCGTAACGTCATCAAGTATCTCGGGAACGAGCTGCCGATCGCAAGAATGTGTCCACTCGGCGCCACCCAAGCGACGGAGCGCCACCGTTCGATCCGCGTGAACTCGCTCGCTGCGCGCGAGATGTGGAGCGTGCCTATCGCCCTAGCACTCTGTCACGCAAGACCGGGCCGCGCTCCGAAGCGTTCACGGTATTCCGTCGGCGGTACACCGAAGTGCCGTTCGAACGCGCGGCGGAACGCGTCGCCGCTTTGATATCCGACCGAAGCGCCGAGAGCCTCGATCGCGACGTCCCCCTCGGTAAGCCGCCAGCGCGCCGCGTCGAGGCGGAGACGCTCCACGAAGCGGGCCGGCGTTGAACCGAACACCTCTTTGAAGCGTCTTGAGAAATGTCGGGGACTGCAGTGCATACGTTCGGCCAACGCTTCAACGGTGAGATCGGCTTCGATGTGTTCGAGCATCCAGGCCGCGATCTCGCTGAACTCGTCGGTGGCGCTGCCCTGAAAATGAAGGGGTGCGGAATACTGCATCTGACCGCCGGCGCGCTTCAAATACACGACAAGCTCTCGAGCCGCGGCGAGCGCGGTTGCGCCCCCGAGATCCTCCTCGACAAGAGCGAGCGCAAGGTCAATTCCGGCCGTGATTCCCGCCGACGTGTACAGGTTTCCAGCTTTGATGAAGATGGCGTCAGAGTCCAAGCAGATACTCGGCCACCGTTTTCTCACGTCGTCGGCATAACGCCAGTGCGTCGTTGCACGACATCCGTCCAGGAGTCCGCTTTCCGCCAGCGGATAGATTCCCGTGCACACCGCGGCGATGCGCCGTATGCGGCGCGCGTTCGTGCGCAGCCATTTCGCGAGCGCCCCTCGAAGGTTTGCATTCTCACGAAGACCACGGCCGCCCGGGATAACGACGGTATCGATCGGCAAGGCGTCGTCCATGGGCCGGGCAACGATCATCCGCGCCCCAGATTCCGTACCAAAGGCTCCGCGCTTAAGGCCCACAATCATGAGCTCGTATGGAGCTCGGCCGGAAGAGAGCGCGTTCGCCGCAGCGAAGACATCGAGTGAACCCGTAAGGTCGAGCGCTTGCGCCGCATCGAATCCAACGACGGCGATTCGCCGCGTCCGGCGCACGTCAGCGCCCGTCGACTGCCATACCGCTGTGGGCGTAGTCGAAGATCACACGACGGAAGCGTTCGAGAATGTCCAGGCCGATGTTTCCCGCTTCGTCGCGTGACGAAAGGCTTCCTGAGGTCATCGTTGAGATGAGTGCCGGCGCGCTATTGAGCGACGTCCCGCCAAGCGTAAAGCGATCGACGTGCGCGGGCTGCAAAGCCATCGTACCGCCGACAGACGATCCCGACATCATGCTTGACCGCGTGACGTGAACGGTGACTCGTCGGGAGCGGAGCCACGGCGAAAACAGGATGAGCTTCGTGTTATTGCCGGTATCGACGCCGAAATCGCCTGACGCGCCATCGGCTGCAGCCGTCGCGAGCGGCATGTCACTTGTAAAGCGCAGTTGCACCGCCTTACCGAGCCGTCGCAGCGTGCTGGGTCTGCGGAATGTCACCCGTTTCCTGTCGAAGTCGAGCGTGACCGTGAAGCGCTCGAACACTTCCAGGCCGAGGATGCCGGCGACGGGGACGAGATGTCCTTGCGTGTTGCGCGTTTGCCCGAGGTCAATGTAGAGGACGGTCAAGGGCTGACGTGCGATCGTTGCTCCTCCTATTGTAATTGATCTCACGGTTGTGAACCGCGTTCGCGTAGAACCGGCCCCGGCGCCGTAGCTTTGGCCAACGCCCACAAGCCGAAGGCCGAGCAGGCGTGCGGCTTCTGGCGCAGCGATATCGTGGCCGCCGGTATCCAAGATGAACGGCATCAGCGGTCCAGCGTTCAACCGCGCAAAGACGATGGGGAACCCGGAACGCGGGTCCACCCGCAGCGGGACGGTCGTTTCGGTCGTCTGATATATGAAGCTGACGTCGGTCGGCGGTTTGGGCATGTCGAACGCGTTTGCAGGCGGCTCGGCCGCCATTCGATACGCTTTGACGGAAGACGACGCCGGTTTCATCGCCGTTGTCGACCTCAATTCGGAACGGCAACGCGAGTCCGGCGATGCGGCGGTAATCGGAATACCGTGTGGTCTCGATCCTCGTCTCCCGAGGAATCATCACGCGGTCAATGAGACCGTCGCGCTTACGCACCGACAGGGTCGCCGTGCGGCCTCCGGGAGGCGTGATGTCGAGTAAATCGTCTGCCTGGTCAGCGCCAACCTTCAGTGATGCTGCGTGAAAAACAACGCCCGGCTCGTCGCTTAGGTATCCACGTCTGGCAACATACGCCTCAGTCACTGCGATGGCTTTCGCTTGGGCTGAATCGAGCTGATGTGCGGCTCCCGACGAATCTTGACGCCAGCAACGGTATCGCGCGCAGCCTTCCGCGTCGGCGAAAGGCGAGTAACGCGCGCTCCAGCGATATCGACCTGTCCGCAAATCAACGAGTTCATGGTACGACCCGACGAGTCCGATACTACGCTTTCTGCCGTCAATGATCAGCGCCGCGATGTTGCCCGACACATTGCCATGCGCGGCGACACGCAGCTCGCGCACGATGCGCCGTGTCGCTTCCGGCGGCGAGCCAAATGACACCGCAACGATTACAGCAAGATGAAGCAGCGTGAAGGGCACGAGCATCGTTCAAGATATTATGAAACAGCGCTCCGCACAATGGCGTATTCCCGACAATTTCGGACATCCGAGGACCGAGCGCTATTAACGGGAACGTAACGCAGCACATCGATTAACGTACGGATGAAGGATGTACTGCGCCATGTCGATCCGCTGACCTGATCGTCGAGGTCATCTCGGTCTTATCCGTAATTTTGCTTGCGATCGCGGTCAATCGTTGGCAGGACGAACGGCGTACCGAACACGATGTCAGGATCAGCCTCACGAACGTCGAGAGTGTCCAGAATCTGGTGTAAAATACCGAGCCGTTCTCTACCGTACTACTCTACTTGATTTCCCCGTTCTTTACAAGTTGCATGGATGCTTCACTCATGTAGCATCGCTCAGTAAGCCAGTCT